>Ga0210040_10006369_pt1 | contig 14723 bp, 8 predicted proteins | sample CryGeyCG12114_NA_FD_185462 | JGI IMG/M metagenome (GOLD analysis project Ga0210040, IMG submission 185462) | Groundwater microbial communities from aquifer - Crystal Geyser CG19_WC_8/21/14_NA (SPAdes) (version 2) | ecosystem: Environmental > Aquatic > Deep subsurface > Groundwater | place: USA... | reverse complement strand
TCCCATCCGGGTCCTTGAATTTACATGTGGATCAAGAAGTTTTCCCTTTGTTGTATCCACTTCAAGTTTTTACATGGGGTTTACGTGATTATCACTTTTTGCACAGATTTGTAGTTATATAAATGATTACTGACAACAAAGATAAACTCATTACCATAGCACATACACACTCATTCATTAAAAAGTCGTGAAAAGCTTTCACTGCCTATTGATGAATGCAACGTAGTTGCATTAATAAGGTTTGTTTCAACACACATCAATATTTAGACACAAACGAGTTCAAAATGACTGTTTGTTTGTGCTATTAACTATTTATGTACTGAATCAAACAAACTTACTGTACAAACTTAATACAATCTTTGATTCTTATTCGTTTCGCAGACTGCTCCTTAAGCCCAGGACTTAACTAGAAGGATATGAACTTTAAGATAACATCACCGGAATGGGCAATGGCATGTGCCATCCTGGTGTCAGCTCTTTGCCTCGTCTCCTGTTACGAGAATGATAAACCAGAATACAACGAAGAGCCAGATGTTTGGACCCCTGTTCATGGAAGACCTTTGAAAACATACTACGAAGTAAGTTTTTGATCTACTTTCCTCCTCTGTCAAAGCACATTCGTAAATCATATCAACCTGTCCCCAGAGTGCGCACATAATTTTACTGTGTGGAGACCAAGACTTTACCCTCACTAGGAAATCTTTGGCCTATACCTAAGAGTGTATTTATGACAACAATTTGCGAGTTGAGTGACTAACTAACTGACGAAACTATAAAGAAAACTGCTTTACTTTTTATTTTTTGCAAAATTTAAATTAATAATAAGCACAAGTTTAAAAAATGTTCACTGCAAACAAAAAATATTGGTCACATCGGTGACTGCAGAAGTAAGGCATGATTTACGGCCTTTGTGTGGATCTCAAGTAGGCTAGAAGAAAGGATTCGTGTTTCTTAGGGTGTGAATAAGTTGGCAAGATTCTATTCCTTGTGTACTTTTTGGGCTTTGTGTGTAGGCATGTCAATGATTCAATGATGCAGCTCTTGTATTATAACCGTGTGTAAATAAGCTATCATTTGATATTCCCATCCCACGCATCGTTTTGCACATCTATGTGTGTATATAGTAGGCTTGTTGGTTGCCTACCGGGGTTGAATTTGCATGCTCATAAAAAGATGTAGCTAAATGTGGTAGTTATGGTAAAAAAAGTCAGTAAAACGAAGTCTTTTGTTTTAGAGATAATTCGCTTGCTGTGTTGTATATGCACAAAGAAAGCTGTATAGTCACGTAGTAATAGTCAGTCCGTAAAAAAGAAGAGAAGGAATTCAAAACCGTTTCTTTTATCATGTCTGTAGGGAATCAAGTATTTCAAAGGAGAATGGAAATGAATTTGAAACAACAGGGTGTACATAAGCTTGTGCAATTTTATATTATACAAAAATGAATTCTGCTTCTCTACTTTCCCTCCACATGGATAGTCTTGAATGACAATCGTATCGTATGATTTCCCCTCATTCCAATAAAAAGTCAATATTCAGTCGAGAAACCTTAGTCAGTCAGAAAGAAAATATCATTTCTGTTTAGATTTCTCTGCCATAAAAAATCAGAGAAATGAATATTCTGATTCAAAATATATGCATTGACTTTGCACTCTTTGGAGTGGAGTCTGAGAACACATACTAACTAACTACACTCATGTAGTTCCTCAAAAAAATAAATCTTTATTAGCCCTCAACTCGAGTTTTTTATCGCTGTCAATAGTTTAGTCCATTTGGAAATATACATAAGTCACCATGAATGAAAATATAATCCACAATTTAAAATAATTTATGCATATTATCTGTGCTGCTTACCGCATATCCCTTGTATCATAAGATGTAATGTTCACAGATGCTAAGAGATGCAGATCCAATTTGGAAACGAGCTCCTTCCACAGGTTTCTATGGAATGCGAGGGAAAAAAGCCCCAAGTGCATCCTTTTACGGAGTCCGGGGCAAGAAAGGTCCTACAGGTTTCTTAGGTGTTCGTGGTAAGAAGGAACATCTTGTCAGTCCTGCAGACTTGGTGTCCATGGAAAACTTCTACGGGGACATGTGGGCTAAAGGTGACGGACTTATGAACAAAGAAAAAGTAAACGAGTATACTGATGCCCAGTACGCTTTGGCAGCGGAAAAGCGTGTTCCAGCCGAAGGATTTATGGGACTACGGGGCAAACGGAGTCTACTAGCAAAAGATCACAACAATAAGCCATCCCCTGTTGCAAAATAAATGGTCCTTTAAGCTAACAGGTCACAGATTTGTGTCATCATAATGACACTTGAAATGTATACGTTAAGTTTTGCATCCACTAACTAACTACCAAATCAGTAGCCCTTTTCACTCTACGGGACTGTTCTCGATAGTAAAAAATCACTTTAGTTGTAGTAAGTTAGTAGCACTGTGCTTCCGTCGTTGGAATATTTATTTCCTCCAGATTGTACATAAATACATATAGAGTGGTGGGCACATCCACATGGATTTCATAGTGATATTTGCTTTTAACTGTAAGTAACTAACTTGTTGAAAGGTTTCAACGATCCGATTTTCCCCGTGGGCTAAAAATGTGTAGAAATTGAAATGCAATGAGTTCTGGTTGAGCCATCTAATGTGAAAGTAGTCAGAGTGTGTAGGAGCTTTAATGTTAGAATGCCATGTGTGTCTCTGTTCTCTCTTTTTCTATGTTAGCAATGGTGTTTACAGTTGGGGACGATCTTCCCTTCATTTGCTCTCTATATTCCTATGTATTAGGGAAGAAAATTTACAAATATCCTTTTAGATACTACGTTCTGGCGCTTCTTTCTATCCGTAATAAATGTGTCATATTCAGCTTCCTATGGCATCTTTTAGCCCAAATTGTGTGACAAAACGACGCCACTGTAACTAACTAAATAGAAACTCCTGTAGGTGACACGCTACAGGTATCTTGAAGCCATCACGTCTATTGTGTGTGGGAGTAATCTCACTGGTTCACATGGATTGGTCGGGAAGAATGTACGCGACAGGAGGCAGCGAGGTCCAAATTGTATGATGAGGATCTTATGGGGAAATGTGCTACACTAGCTAACTATAGTAATAGCAAATAGCATAGTCGGAGCCTAGTAGCATTATTGAATTGAACATGATGATGATGTGCTAACGTTTTCATTAAGTCAGTAAAAGGATCTCGGAAGAGCCCATTTTATTTTCCGTTAATACACAAATGGGCCATATTCTAGTGTAGCATTTTATTGTAGCCAGGTTGTTAGCAAATTGGATTCTGACTAAGTACGTACATGTAGTAGTGCACTATTGTTATGCTACATACAATGTATGTTCATTTAATGGACCGGTTGGTTAGTTGAAAAAAAGGTACTGAACATAATATGACGAGCTCCGTTGGGGAGGCCAAGTATTTAAAGTCCACGTAATCTATCTTAAAGAGTATATTGTTCTCCGTAGCAGCAGTTGTGAATTCAGATTTTTATCACACATTCAGTCATGCCCGTGTAATGGAGTTTAGTAGTGGAAATGAGATGTACGCGAATGAAATAAAAAGAAGCTTCTATTCTTCTTTCAACTTTTCTCCGTGTCTTGGATTCCATTTATTTATTTAGAAGTCTAACTATAAGACAATGCAGTGCATATCCATTTGTTTCTACAGTTTTTCCACGGGACTTGTTGGGGTTAAGCAAGAATGATTTTTTACAGCAAGTAATGTAGTTCATGAATGAATTGTTAAATACCTGGAGGAGGCAAGTGTCTCACTTGTGTGGTTTCGTTTCATGCAGCCGTGAAATCTACTCATTTATCACAATTAATTGAATTATAGGTTAGTTTCTAAACTATCTCGACACGCCAGCACCAGCCATGCTAGGAAGATAGTGTTTGCTGAGAGCAATATTTAAATGTTCATTTTCACATTATTGGCTTTTTAAGGCAGCCAAATTTAAAAACATGGTAGTGTAAGTTTTAATCGACTCTAGGCTGAAATTGTGAGAAAAGACTTAAAGAAAGAACGGTTTAAATCCCAATAAGTACAGTTAATTTATTATGGTCTATTTCCCAGAATTTTGTTTAGTTCAGTTAATATTGATTTCGTTTAACTAAAAGTTAAACGAATAGTTTCAAGTGCACAGACATTACTCTATAACAGTTGACAGTGCAATTTTTTGGTTCAATGTTTACAATTCTTCAAGCACACGATTTGTGACCCAACAAGTTTATTTTTCCACACAAAGTCATTAATTTGTGGTACACTGTGTGTAATCATTATAATTGCCTTCTTAATTATAAGTCGCATTCAATTCAAGCGGAAATCATTTACCTAACATTACTTCACTTCACTAACTAAAGTGAAACCGTGGAGCGATTTGCTTATATTTCAATTGGGTTCTAAAATCTTCCAATATAGTTACATTGCAAGGCTTCACAGGAAAAGAAAACAAGAAGACTGTGAAAAGGGAATAATATAGAAAATCATGGACTCGAACGTGACGTCAATGCAATGAAAATGAACCAGTTTCCAGAGTGATTTATGCGTCACATGGGATTATTATGAGTTGCAAAGTAAAAACGTAATACATAACAACATAACACTAGTGGTCAAAGTCTTTGAGTGTTTCATTAAGTTTTGGGATAAATATTGAATCTGCTAAGTTGAGTACAGGATTTGATAAGCAAAAAGCGAGTAACCCATACACAACTTTTGTTAAAACCATTGCGCCTATAATTAAGCTACAGGAGCAAAATATTTTGTTTCTATCTTCTCTCTAATAACAACATAATGAAATTATTAACATTTGTCCTTTAAAAAATACAGATTTCTTGATTTCCTTCCACTAACTACAGCATATTTTTAACCTTCACCACAGTTATTCATCATAAAGCTTAAACGAACGTCTCTCAGACCTCCTATTTAGAATGTTTACGTCATTGTGGACTCAAAATCTACAGGAACCATGGATAAAGACAATAGTAAATATACTTTTCAATTTGAAAAGCTAGTATTAAATCTATAAGCTGCGTTTTCCACTCCACGGTTGAAAGGAATGATCTGGACTGTTCTGGTCATTTCTTCGAACATTTCCACCTGAAGACCGTTTACCTTGCCAAGGGTTGAACTTCTTTTGATGAGGATATGTGGGAGACAGAACAGACCGGCAGATAGACAAAACTTTCTCGCAACCAACCTCATTGATATTTGCCAACAAGGCACTGTCCCATGCCATCCGCTCCAGCTTGTACGGGCTGTCTTCAGAACCCACTGGGCCCATGTACTCCGACTCGAGAGTGGGCAATCGTCGTTGTTCCACCAGAACGTCACACCTGATTGATGTGGTAATCAACAAAAGTAGGAGTGGGGACATTTTCCAAGCTCCAGTTGTTATCATCGCGGTAGCCTTGAAATACAAGTATCAAGAAATTAATGATTTGAAGCTAACTATCTGACGTAGCAACATCTACTTTTATGTTGCTAAATCACTGATAGGCGATAGGTAATATTTATAGATGTAGGAAAGGTAGCTGACCGAAGTAAATCCAAAATGATAAAACACCAACGACTATAAACAGATATTTAGACTCAACAAATGAAATGAAAACTGAAATTGAATCAATGAGATTAGATTGTTTTGTTGGTTACGCGACATCAGTTAGAAAAGGAGACAACCGAGACAACCAACAACTTATTACATTATGAAACAAGTTGTTATTATTGTGAACGGCGTCTAGCTGCTACCATATATTAAATGCGTTTTTTTCGATGTCAGTTCTACTTTTAATATAATGTTTGAATATGGGGCCATGGGGAACTTACTTGCTTTTGTTTTGTTTTTCAAGTTTTTTGCTTTCATTATTTTATTTCCTTACCTTGTGGTTTACTCTGCTTCTCCGAAAATGCAATGAAAACAGGATGATTGCGGAATAGATAGTTGGACGGTACTGATGTTTGTTTTTAGCAAGAAAAAATATTAAACTTGAAATTTTTGTGAACTTGAGCAAATATTTTCAAATTGAATCCCCGTTAGAAAAATGTGAACTGACCAAGCGTTGGCGACAGGCGTTCTTATATATGAGACAAAGACGACATAGTTTGATTAGCATTAATTAGTGATTCGGAGAAAAACCTTTTTTGGTCTAAAAGAACTGGATGATAAAATTTGATTTCCGCATCTACATTCATTTGAGAAAAAACTTTTGTCTAATTTTTAATGTGGGACAGCATAGAGGAGTGTGTGTGGAATGAGTGATGATGAAATACAGACGCTATTATATAATATAGTCTAACTTGAAGAAAAAAGCCCGTCCTCAACTTACCAACTTAAGACACAATTATGTAGATTTCAACCCACAAAGGATGAGCTACGATGATAACATTTGTTTGTACAGCAAACTTTTTGCAGTTGTTTTCTTTCATGTTTTTAGTTGAAAGTAGGTTTGAGCAGATCTTGTTTTATTTGTTGCATGCAATTATTTAATGTATTCCGTTCCGTTGGGTAGTCGTGACGTAACATAATAGCGGTAGAGCATTTTTTAATGATTTTCGGTGAAATGCGTCGGCGACTTTCTGTCCACTGCTACAAAACAAAAAAGTGAAAAAGGAACTTAAATATTGGTGAGTGCATAGCTACTACCATTGACTTTATTAAACCAAGCAGCTTCCTTCAGTTTAGTTTACTTTAACAATCATTAATTCGTAAAAGTTTTCACTTGAATACCCATTTTTTGTGTACCTTTCTTTTTGCACTTAAACTTATATCAACTATATACATTTGACGCCTTAGAGATACAAATAGAATTAGTACACCAATGATATTGATGAACATTTAACTAGTTTTAAAATCCTGGGGAAAGTTGAGTCACCAAAACTTGCAAGACTAGACTGTATCACTTTCCCCCACTACCAAACTAACTAACACAACCGATTGCTATATTGCATCTTTTCCTACATTATAATTCATTTCTGATCAATCTTTATCCTCTGGCAGCCCAGAATGGTGACGACGGATCTATTTCTGATCCACCACTCTTTTTCCGCATCTGATTTAGCCAAAAGAAGGACTCGGGGTTTGAAATTGCGCTTCGTAAATTCGTTCTCATCTCATTCCCATTTCGATGCCAGATCGGCGAATGTCGTGCAAACAATGTAGGTGCGAGCCCTACTTTCGTGGCAAAAAGACTGGTAGCATCATTCGACCCTGTACACCAGAACCCAAAATATATTTCACAATGCATATTTTATTTCCATGAGTCTATAATGTCACAGACATTATTCAGGATTTAAAGACGAAGAGAAATAAAAAATCAAGTACCATGTTTCCAAGGATCGCTGTCATAGTTCTTGAAGTCATGTGATTCTGATATTCCTTCAGAAAGATCCAGATCATTTCGCCTCCCACGGGCAGCCCAAAAAGGCTTATTTGGGTCTGATGCATCCTATACGAACACAAAATGAGCGGATAATTTTTCAACTGCATTTGAAAAGTCTAAAATTTTAAACCTTATTCTCATCATATCAAGTTTATTTAATTTAAAATGCTTGTGTTCTAGAAAAATCAATGAATAAAAAAATACTAAAATTATTCTCTTTCACTCGATTAATATGACAATTAGAAGCATTTTTGGAGACAAGACTATCTGACTGCGAGAGTAGGAAACTTCCAGTCTACCCAAGCTTTGGGGCACTGAGAGATCGAATGAAATCTAAGTGAATTTGTCCCTAATATAAATTAAAATCCGACTTAATTTTACCTCTTGACTGCCAGCTTTCACATTCAAGACCAACAATGTCATCGCTCCTAATAATAGCCAAGGGACGTAACCTTCCTGCATGGTGGAAAATATAAATCAAAACAACTTGTGTGTATGCAATGAATGTCAATGCAACCGAAACTCTGCGAATTTAACGCTGCTTCTAATCAAGAAAGATTTAAAATACAACTGAAGTCTGTGAAATCTCACATCGTATTTATATACTGTGAAAAATTACCAATGTTCAATAATCTGTTAAAAAATTAATTCATCATTTCCCATCGTTTGAATATGATGCGAGAACACAAAAAAGGAGTTAATGAGATTGAAAGGTCGGGATTAATTTTTAATGAGTTCATTCACAAAAGCGTGGGTTTTCCAACTAGTTGAGTTTACCAACAACATGTAGGGCAAGACATGCTCGCAATTTCGCTCACATCTCTATCATAGGTTGCCCAAATCCTTCAACATATGTTATTCCTTTATGACAGTTTAGAAAATTTCCCATGGGATGAACATCCCCTCTTTTGAGAAAGATGACAAGCACTTCCCATCAACAAAAGGTGAATGTGTGTAATCTTTCCTGGATGGGCACGGGACACTCCGATTTCATTCTCAAATGCATCATAGCGAATCGCTATGATGTCGCTAGCATTGCTCTAGAAACTATATGAGAACTTGGCACCATTATTCTCGGATTCTGTGTCTTAAATAATGCATGACGAAACAAGGAAACGTTTTTTACATCTAAGAGATCTATAGGAAGAGAATATTTCTGAACATATGGAGCGTATAATTTGTAATATCTGCGAGCACACTTAGGTTTCTTACCTGTTGAACTTAATAGATTATGGGTGTGGGTACATGTATATAAAAGTTACTTTTCAAAATAAAGCAACGTCGAATTACCCGCAACCTTAACCAAATGAGTCGGTAATTGTTATTGTTGACCTAATTGACGGTTTAGATTACTGGGTACATATTGTTATTTTTGAATTCTTACTGAAAAACTCATATAGTGTTTAAAACTCGATCCATAGTGGCAATTTAAATATTTATTCTGTTACTTTTGTAAATATTCGTGCCACTTGATGCCTCATATATGCACATCTACACTAAAGAAAGCAACTGAAATACTTGCAATGTAAAACGTTTATATTGGACTAATTGGACGCCGATTATCATTACTTTTTTGACATCCAGCTGTTGTAGGAAGAATATCAACAATGGGTTTCTTGTTTTCAGCTGTTTTGTAAGCTCTACAGTAACGGGGGCGCTTTTGGACTATGGAGACTACTACTACTATATACTAACTACTACGACTAACTACTTTGGAGAACTAGTTCTGAATATATTTATCCAAATATTCATAATTCCATTGACTACATTTCTTCGTCTTTTACGTGATTCAATCAAAACTTAAAAAATACAGAAGGTAATCTCGTTAATAGGTACCAACTACCTAAATACTTATTAGAATTTTGAATTTCTAACATTATTGATCTTGACATCCTCAATGACGGAGACCCTACGTCGGGAAGGCAAAATACATTGTGCATACATTTGTACAATCCTTTAATTTAAGATTAGAAAGTATTTCTGGGATTTAAATTGTGCTTAAATGATCATTTAAATCTTGTCTTCCGAAGTTAGAATGAGATTGAGGCCAGCTGAGGCCTCAGTCAGCAAAAATTTCTAGCTATCCACCCACCCAAAAATCAAAGCTGGCTAGTAAACAAAGTAAACCACAAAAAATCATTTCCTCCATGCATTGTATTGCCATCTATTGCTAAGCTTTTGCGGTACTCCTTCAGATCTTGTCATTGAATTTTGTTGATACCATAAGCTTTAGGATCCCGGGCTTTCCAAAGGGTTTTAAAATAACGCTTTATCCAGCTCCAGGTCAGTCCAGTTGGTTGATCTCTAGCACTACCATAAAAAACAATGCTAAAAACAAATTGAGTGTTAGAGATTAGTTTTATTGTTTGTAAATAATAATTTTATATGTATTACAAAAATTTTCACATTTAAATCTTATTTAGTGGAAATGTCGAATTAAAAATAGGGCAACCGATCAGATAGTGGCATAAGAAGAAGTTGTAAACAAATATTATATATTTATCAGCTCTACCGTTAAATTCAGATTACTCTCAAATGCCGGTCAACGGTTAAAAGTTTAAATAGTTGAACATGTGATTACAAAATTGATTTAAAGTGTTTGACAAGCGTAAGATAGGATTGTCTAACTAAAGGACGACTGCTGGATGCTGAGAAATTTTTCTTCAATGATTGTTATAACAACGAAATTTGTTTAATCAATATCCAACTAAATGCTAAACAATCGATAGATAGAATATGTTGACTACCTATTTGCACTCATTCAGTCCTTCTTGTATGAAATGTAAGGAGGTGTCAAACTTTGTGTGCACAGCTTGTACACCCCTAATAATTCTAGCCTAGAAGTGGCCAGGATGACGCAAGTTGTGCTTTTAATGTTTTAGCTCGAAATCTCCAATCAATCCTTGCTGTTAGGATTTCCAGTTGACTCGTTAAAAACAGTGTTCCCATTCTCCTTGTTCTGACAATAGAGAAGAGAAAAAATTATTAATCATGAGGTTAGTGTTATGAATTATATAAGTATTGTAATTTACAGATGCACATATGTGATTGATTAAAATTCGTTTTTCTAGAGAGTACACTCACTTCCACACTATCTGTGATCCAGATGAAGTTGATCTCGCAGCTGAACATGAAAATGCAGCTCTAATGAATAAAAGACAAACGGTGCGGCTAGCGGGCATAATAAAACGGCTTAACCGGCTTCAAAAATGGGGATTCAGCGAGCATTTCAATATTCAAATGCTAGGCTTGCAAAAAGAATCAAATTTAAGGGCGATAGAAGGTGGCGGTGTTGAAGATACTGTTTCAGACGAATCGGAACCAGATTCTCCTCCCGAGTCTGAAGTTGAACCTGATGAAGAATTTCGAGAAAAAATGCTAGATATTAATGAGTTTCTAACTCACTCCACTTCGCAGCATAAGCTTATGAGACGAGCGAAGCCATATTCAATTCCTAAAGATCCGCCTAGAATACGAGATCCCGTTAAAACAGCCGACGGAACGAAAACACTACGCCCCCTGCGTCCTATTGAAATGCCTCCGCTGGAGACAATGGGTAGGATGAAATCAAGATTAAACGACTCACTTTCTCCTTTACCGGATCCATTAGATGCCCCACTCATGCGGAAAAAAGTTCCTGGGGACACTTCTTTGCTAAAACCGTTCTCTTGGGATGGAAAAATTAGTCTTTCAGAGTTACTCAAATTGCCGCCCACATACTCATATCCTAACTCAAGATCTGGTCCAAACGGACGACCAATGTCCCCTGCAGTAGCTGTTACTTCGTCTTGGAATCTTGGCCAGCAAAACAATCCTCCACCTTCTGTGTCACCGCTCTGTGGGACTTCTGGGGACAGTGATTTGACTGATTCAATGGTGCCTTCCAGATCGACTTCATCAGATGTGGTTCCTCCGTCTTCAGGAGAAGAGAGCTCTCCTTCAAGATCAAATCTACCGTTACGTCGCCCAGGCTCTTCGCATAGTGGGGAATTATTCGTTTTTTCATCTCCGTCTCACGCTGATGGTGAAGACAAACGAACCACGCCAAGAAGGGTAAACGTCAGTAGTCCTTTACTGGAACCAAGAGTAGTAGTTGAAAGAATTCGACCAGACTACAAGTATGACCCGGGCCAGGATGATGAGTTCGATGAAGACGAAGATGAATCCCCATTTTCGACACAGGATAGTGAAAAAGGTCTTATTGTTGACGATGCTAGATTGAATACCGTGCGAGTATGTGATCTGCAAAGACTGGGCATAATTTATCATCATCATGTAGAAGAGTTGTTTATAACTGATCAGCCGGAGAATGGAGATATTACTGAATCCAGTGATGAGGAGGGGGAAGAGGACGAGCAATTTCACGAGCTTGATCCTGATAGGATGTTGCGATATTTGCCTGTGTAAGAACACTGAAAATAATTGAATATAACACATATTAGAATACAATATTAGATTACTGTATACATTTGATTGATTTTTGAATTTTTTTTTTCAGTTTGGACCGGGCAGGTACTCCATGGAATAAAGATCGTTCGAAATGCATAACTGAATGGTCATGGGTGCAGGAGGGCTTGTGCTCTGTCAATTGTGCTCTTTCTCAGCAGGAAGAATTGTGCAGGTATTTATTGCTGTTGTGTCGTCTTGACTACTGTTAATTTTATGATAAAAACAGTCTCGTATCTTAGCCTCGCATCATGTTGAACTGTTGATAATGTTTCAGACGAGCCATTTGTTAATTAAAATTAAGTATTCTCATTTTAAAGGGAAGTGTTTTAGTATTCAAAATATAAAAAAATGACGAGTTTGAATTCATTCGGATCTTTTATAAAATTGGAACGTATTGTTCATTATTTTGTTAGCAAGACAACCACGAAAAATAACAAAATGAAATATTAGTCAACAGTCGACATTTGCGTTGAAACAGATCCGTATAGTTTTTGTAATTTAAAACGAATAACTAAAAAAAGTGTTGCAAATGATAATTTTATAAATCAGTCTTTAGCAAATACGAGGGTTTCACAGTTGTTGAAAAGTTACCAACAGTGAGATTTCTTTAGACTTGTAAATAGTTTAAAGCAATTACACTTTATATTGGTTGATCATACAGTAGCCTAGAAAATTATTAAGGAGGATGGTTTTATTTATTTTTTAAATCGTTCTTTTTAAATTTGATTGATAACTAAATTACAGAAAAGTGAAAGCATCAAAAGCTCCAATCAGTTTGGAAGAGGCTCCACCTACTGCTGCTAGAAAACCGACATTACTATTCCATCCTCTGAAAGACGCATCGGTAAACATCTACCACGAACAAGGGCACGTTGTAACAACACAGTAAGTTGTCTACTTTACATCTAAAGTTTAAACTGAAACATTGATAATGTTTAAATGGCAAATGTGTTTTGTCCTCCTTGTAACCTTAGAAGGATTGTCGGCCCAGATGTACAAAGCTTAAACGCAGACTCATCCTTAAACAGCGAACCAATTACTTATGACTCGTCAATGGTGGCTCGTCGTTGTATGCCTTATAAGCCCATAAAACCTAGAAGAATTCTCGATATAGACGAATCATTCCAGGGTCCATCTAGATTTAGGGAACCTCCAACGTTAAGCTGTAGCTGTGAAAAGAACGACGTTTGTGCTGTGTGTACTGGCCGTCGAGAGCGTCCTATGTTGACTAACTACGAGGGAAGAAGACAAAGGGAAATTATTGAGTTAATGGATCATAGTTACCACAAGAGTTTAGCCACTCCAGAAGGTAATTTTTGAGACTTGTTTTTTCATAATGAATTACATCATTTTAGTTTCGTTTTGCTTCTCTGCATTCCATCCGATAGATGTGGTTTATGGTTAATAATTCATTCGTTTGTTTAGATGTTCCGTTAAGACTTGCTGTAGAAGCTTCTTTGAAACTAGAGGATTGGGAAACTACTAGTTCACCTCCATCACCTCAGGAGCCACAAGATGATAGTCTAAGTCAGGAATTCAATGAATCTCTTAGTCAGCGATTAGGTCAAGGATCGAGTCAAGGTTCGAGTCACGGTAGTCAATGTAGCCAAGGTTCGAATGCAAATGAGAATCCTGGTATTCCGATTGAGACACCGAAAACTCCTACTCTTCGATCGCCTATAAAGAAGAAACCCCAGAAAAAGAGGAAGGGTCGACCAAAGGCGGCTGAGAATAAACGTCCTCCAAGTACAAGAAGGAGTAGAAAACGTAAGTTCAAACGATACTTTTTTATAGCTTGCACAAAGAGTGTTATTTTCACTGTCAGGAGGAGTTTCTCCTTTACTTTTTCCGGGTTAACAACATATAATCACTGTAGGTGATGCTGATATGTTGGATGATGAAGAAGAAGAAGAAATGGAGCAGGAAACTGAGACCACTAAAAGGCGCCCTAAGGCCCTTGACTTCAATGTGTACGTTTTCTTCATTGATTCCCATGAATTTTACTTATTTGACTGTGTTTGTTTATTTAACAAAAATTGAAGTCAGTATTATGTCCACGTCTATTTTTGCAGACCAAAGAAGAAGAAAGTTGAGAAGTTTGACATCGACAATATCGTAATCCCGTATAGTATTGCAGCAGCTACAAGGGTTGAGAAGTTGACATACAAGGAAATCATTACACCTCAGTAAGTGCTGCTAAATTGTTGAAATAATTTAATACAGGCTTTATTTGCCTTAGACACTTTTTCTAAAGAAGCTTTTTTTTAAATTTAGCTGGAGAAAAATGAATCTGGCGAACGCAGAAAAAGAATCTGTGACTAAAGAACCTGCGAATAAAGAACCAGTAGCTGAAGAATCTGCTCAACTTAGTTCTCCCAAAACTGGACGCCTTCGAAGTAGTACTCGACGCAAGTCCAAACCTCTGGTGGTACCTACTCCAGTACAAACAACTTCTCACGAGATGGTTTGTGGATTTCTATTCCTGGTTTTAATTTTTTATTTCCATTACGTTTCTTTAAGGGAATTTGGTTCGCTTGTTTGAGTAGTCTGATTCTGATGCTTTGTTCTTTTGCTTTTTAGCTGGAGGATCTTAGCGACGAAGCTTTCTTGGAGCGCCACAATAAATGTGAAATAGATGAGAAGAAAAAGTTTGTATCTGCTGTCCATCGATCTACATCTCGTCGAGGCCGCCGAGCCGATTCTATTTCTATTGCAGATTCACATCCAAATTCTCCTACTGGTAACTATATGGTTTGTTGTTTAAAGCATAAAGCACCATACGATAGATTTAATGCATTTTGTTTTGTCTTATAGATGTGACTGGTGAAATTAGTGAACCAGGCTCACCTGCTCAGTCCACTGCAAAATCTGGTCGAAGTTCTGTGAAAAG
>Ga0210040_10006368_pt1 | contig 14723 bp, 12 predicted proteins | sample CryGeyCG12114_NA_FD_185462 | JGI IMG/M metagenome (GOLD analysis project Ga0210040, IMG submission 185462) | Groundwater microbial communities from aquifer - Crystal Geyser CG19_WC_8/21/14_NA (SPAdes) (version 2) | ecosystem: Environmental > Aquatic > Deep subsurface > Groundwater | place: USA... | reverse complement strand
ATGTCGCAGCTACCGGTCGGCACCCACGGAGTGCCGGTGGGGTCCGCCATGGTGACCGTCACCGAGGCCAGCGACTGGGTGCCCGGACCGGGGTTCGTGACGGTGAAGTCGACCGTCTGCCCGGCACTACCCGGCGCGATCGTCCCCACCGCGGGATCGGCGGCGATGGTGAAGGCCGTGCTGGTACCGGTCTCCGCAGTCCCGTCACCGGATCCTGTGGACGTCCAGTACGCGAAGGCCGCACCCACCCCGCCGACCACGAAGACGGCGACCAGTGCCAGGGTGAGGCGCTTGCTGCGACGAGAAGAGTTCTTGGCCATGACGGACTCCCTTGTTGGGGGCGTGCACGTTGGCTTGCAGCCACCACGCCATCACCGAGGGGACCGCCCCCCGATCGGGGGCTACCACCTACAAGGTCGCACAGATTCGGACATTTCGCCCTGGAACCTGAGATCGCGCCCTGTTCCGACAGCACCGTGACCAGAACCGAGCGACCGCGGTTCGTGAGTGTCCGAGGGGGGACTTGAACCCCCACGCCCGATAAAGGGCACTAGCACCTCAAGCTAGCGCGTCTACCTATTCCGCCACCCGGACAGGGTGTGCCGTCGAGGGCCGGCGAGGGCCCCGGAGGCGGGCGCCACTGTAGCAAAGCGGGACCTCGATCCACGCATCCGGCCGTGACCCCGGGCGGCGACCGGAGATGCGTGCGGGCACGGTCCTGTCAGTGTCACGGGCGGTGTCAGGATGGCCCCATGGACGCGCGCGACGAGGACCAGCCCAGCTCCAGTGCCGGTGCCGGCACTGACACCGGCACTGGCACTGGCACCTACGACCCGGCGGCGGAAGTCGTGGACATCTGTAGGGACCTGATCCGGATGGACACCACCAACTACGGCGACGGCTCGGGCCCGGGGGAGCGCAAGGCGGCCGAGCACGTCGCGGCGCTGCTCGAGGAGGTGGGCATCGACGCCGAGCTCTACGAGGGCGTGCCGGGTCGCACGAACGTGATCGCCCGGTGGGGGAGCGGTGATGGGGAGCCGCTGCTGTTGCACGGCCACCTGGACGTCGTACCGGCCGAGGCCGCCGACTGGACCGTGCACCCGTTCTCGGGTGAGGTCCAGGACGGCTACCTGTGGGGCCGCGGCGCGGTGGACATGAAGGACTTCGACGCGATGCTGCTCTCGGTGGTCCGGGCTCGCGCCCGGGCCGGCGTCGAGCCGACGCGACCGATGGTCCTGTGCTTCACCGCGGACGAGGAGGCCGGCGGGCACGACGGCGCCGAGCAGGTCGTCAAGCACCGCCCCGAGCTGCTCGAAGGGTGCCGCGAGGGCGTCGGCGAGGTCGGCGGCTGGAGCGCGACCGTGCGCGGACGCCGGGTCTACCTGATCGAGGCGGCCGAGAAGGGCATGGCCTGGATGCGGCTGACCGCCCGGGGCCACGCCGGCCACGGCTCCATGCGGCACCCCGACAACGCCGTCACCGCGCTGAGCGCGGCCGTCGCCCGCATCGGTGCCCACGAGTGGCCGGTGCGGCTGACCCCGTCGATGCAGGTCCTGCTGTCGTCGGTCGCCGAGCTGGCCGGCACCGAGGCGACCCCGGACAACGCCGAGGCGCTGGTCGAGGAGTTCGGCGCCGCCTCGCGGATGCTCGGGGCGGTCATCAAGCACACCACCAACCCCACGATGCTGGGCGCCGGCTACAAGGTCAACGTCGTGCCCGGCGAGGCCACCGCGCACGTCGACGGCCGGTTCCTGCCCGGCTACGAGGACGAGTTCTTCGACACGCTCGCCGAGCTGGTGGGCGACCGGGTGGAGATCGACTACGTCAGCCGGCAGCCCGGCCTGGAGACCACCTTCGACGGAGACCTCGTGGACGCGATGACCGCCTCGTTGCTGGCCGAGGACCCGGACGCGATCGTGGCGCCGTACCTGATGTCAGGCGGCACCGACGCCAAGCACTGGGACAAGCTGGGCATCCGCTGCTTCGGCTTCGCGCCGCTGCGGCTGCCCGCCGACCTTGACTTCACCGGGCTGTTCCACGGTGTCGACGAGCGGGTGCCGACCGATGCGCTGGAGTTCGGCGCCCGGGTGCTGGACCGGTTCCTCGACCGGGCCTGAGCCTCACATGTAGTACGTCGACCGCGCCCGGATGATCTTGCGGCGCAGCACCACCCGACGAGTGCCGTCGGGGGACAGCCGCAGCCGGTCGAGCTCCCAGCCGCCGTGCTCGGCGCGATCGACCAGCAGCCGGGTCACCGCGCTTCGGGACAGCTCCCGGGAGAGGGTGAGCCGCTCGAACTCGAACTCGACCCCCGGGCCGAGCGGACGGCGGCGCGACAACGTGTCGGCGGGCGCGCGGGACATGGCGACCATGGTGGCAGACCGGCCAAAGGCGCTGAACCCGGCGTGCTCAGCCGCGCTCGGGTGGGATGTCGCTCGACACGTCGTCCAGCGCGGCGACGATCTGCGGGGGCAGCTCGAGGTCCTCGATGCCCAGCGCGCCGCGCAGCTGGGCCGCGGTGCGGGCACCGACGATCGGCGCGGTGACCCCGGGGCGATCGCGGACCCAGGTCAGCGCGACCTCCAGCGGCGAGCAGTCCAGGCCCTCGGCGGCCCTGGCCACGCCCTCGACGATCCGGGCGGCCCGGTCGTCGAGGTAGGGGCGGACGAAGCCGGACAGGTGCGAGGACGCGGCCCGGGAGTCCGCCGGGGTGCCGTGGCGGTACTTCCCGGTCAGCACCCCGCGGCCCAGCGGCGACCAGGCGAGCACACCCAGCCCGAGGGCCGCCGCGGCCGGCAGCTGCTCGGACTCCGCGCGCCGGTTGAGCAGGGAGTACTCCACCTGGTTGCTGGCCAGCACCGCGCGGCCCGGGACGGCCCGCTGCCAGGTCGCGGCCTGCGCGCTCTGCCAGCCGCGGTAGTTCGAGACCCCGATGTAAGAGGCGCGCCCGCTCGTCACCGCGAGGTCGAGAGCGCCGAGCGTCTCCTCGAGCGGCACCTGGTCGACCCAGACGTGCACCTGCCACAGGTCGACGTGGTCGGTGCGCAGCCGGGCCAGCGAGGCGTCCAGGGTGCGCAGCAGCGCGCCGCGGGAGGTGTCGAAGACGCGACCCGCGGGACCGAGCCCGACCCCGGCCTTGGTGGCGAGCACCACCTCGTCGCGCCGGACCACGTCGCCGATGAAGCCGCCGAGCAGCTCCTCGGAGAGCCCGTCGCTGTAGCCGGCGGCGGTGTCGACCAGCGTGCCACCGGCCTCGTGGAAGGCGACCAGCTGCTCGCGCGCCTCGTGCTCGTCGGTGTCCCGCCCCCAGCTCGAGGTGCCCAGCCCGAGCCGGGACACCTGGAGTCCGGTCCGGCCCAGGTAGCGCTGCTGCATGGGGCCACGGTATCGATCCGGAGACCTGTGACCCGGCTCGCCCCGCCGCGCCCGGCGCGCTGTCATGCGGCGTCCAGGTCTTCGCCCTACCCTCGTCGAGGCCCGTCCGACCAGCAGGAAGACCAGCAGAACACATGGACTACATCCAGGCAGTCGTGCTCGGGGTCGTCGAGGGGCTCACGGAGTTCCTCCCCGTCTCGAGCACGGGACACCTCACCATCGCCGAGAAGCTGCTGGGTCTCGACGTCGACGACCGCAGCGTCACGGCGTACACCGCGGTGATCCAGATGGGCGCGATCCTCGCGGTGGTCGTCTACTTCTGGACCGACATCTGGCGGATCGCGCGGGCCTGGGTCACCGGGCTGGTGAAGCCGGAGGTGCGGGGGCAGCTCGACCACCGGATGGGCTGGTACGTCATCCTCGGCTCGGTCCCGATCGGCATCGTCGGACTGGCGGCCAAGGACGTGGTCACCGGGTCGCTGCGCTCGCTGTGGGTGGTCGCCGCCGCCCTGGTGCTGTGGAGCGCCGTGATGGTGGTCGCCGAGCGTCGGTCGGCCGACGTCAGCCCGCAGCGCGGGGAGAAGCAGCTGACCCTGCGCGACGCGCTGGTCGTCGGCGTGGTGCAGTGCGTCGCGCTGGTGCCGGGTGTCTCGCGCTCGGGGGCGACGATCTCGGCCGGCCTGCTGCTCGGCCTGGACCGCGTGAGCGCCACGCGACTGTCGTTCTTCCTGTCCATCCCGGCCCTGCTGGCGGCGGGGGTCTTCGAACTGCCCGACGCGTTCAGCGGCGACATCACGCTCGGCCAGGTGCTGGTGGGCGTCGTGGTCAGCTTCGTGGTCGCCTACGCCACGGTGGCGTGGCTGCTGAGGTTCGTCGCCGGGCACTCGATCGCGCGGTTCGTCCCCTACCGGGTCGCACTGGGCCTGCTGCTGCTGGTGCTGCTCGGCACCTCGGTGATGTCGGCGACCTGAGTCCTCCAGCTGGGCGCTACAGCCAGCCGGACTTGCGGAACCACCGGTAGAGCAGGCCCGAGGCGACCACCATCAGTCCGAGCGCGTAGAAGTAGCCGTAGTGCCAGTGCAGCTCCGGCATGAAGTCGAAGTTCATCCCGTAGACGCCGGCCACCAGCGTGCAGACACCGGCGATCGCCACCCAGGCTGAGATCTTCCGCATGTCCTCGTTCTGCTGCAGGCTGATCCGGGCCAGGTGGGCGTCGAACGCGGTGGACAGCAGGTTGTCGAGGGTCTCCACCGACTCGCTGATCCGGACCACGTGGTCGGCCACGTCACGGAAGAACGGCGCGGCGTCCTGGGTCACGTAGGGCACCGAGCCGGTCGCGAAGCGCTTGATCGGGTCGCGCAGCGGGTCGACGGCGCGGCGGACCTCGGCCAGCTCCCGCTTGAGGACGTAGATCCGCTGGGAGTCCTGGGTCCGGTTGGGGGAGAACACCGAGGTCTCCACCTCGTCGACGTCCTCCATCAGCGAGGTGGTCACCGCGTCGTACTCGTCGACGACCCGGTCGCACACGGCGTACACCACCGCGGAGGGGCCGTGGCCGAGCACCGCGGTCTGCTCCTCGAGGTCGAGCCGGGCCTGGTGCAGCTCGGTGCCCTCGCCGTGCCGCACGCTCACGATGTAGTGGTGGCCGACGAACAGGCTGATCTCGCCGGTCTCCACCGCGTCCTCCTCATCGACGTACCACAGAGTCTTGAGGACCAGGAACAGGCCGTCGCCGTAGCGCTCGAGCTTGGGCCGCTGGTGCGCCTTGAGTGCGTCCTCGATGGCCAGCGGGTGCAGGTCGAAGACCTCCGCGACGCGGTCGAGCTCGGCCTCGGCGGGGTGGTGCAGCCCCACCCAGACGAAGTCGCCGTCGCCGACAGCCTGGTCACGGACCGCGATGAGGTCGTCCTTGTGGCAGTCGACCTTCACACGGCGCCCGTCGCGGTAGAGCGCGTTGTCGACGATCATGGCGACAGGGTACGGCGGAGAGTGGGCCAGTCCCGTGATCTCGCTCAGTAGGGTCGGCTCCATGGCAACCCTGATCCTGGCCCGGCACGGTCGCACGAGCGCGAACCTCAGCGGGGTGCTCGCCGGGCGCAGCCGCGGGGTCCACCTCGACGACACGGGGAAGCAGCAGGCGCAGGCTGCGGCGGAGCGGCTCGCCGGCGTGCCGCTGGCGGCGGTCGTGACCAGCCCGCTCGAGCGCTGCCGGGAGACCACCAAGGCGATCGTGGCCGCCCAGAGGACGGGCCAGCAGGGCGAGCCGCCGGTCAGCGTGGAGCGGGGGATCGTCGAGTGCGACTACGGCAGCTGGACCGGCAAGGCGCTGTCCGCGCTGGCCAAGGAACCGCTGTGGAAGACGGTGCAGTCCCACCCGTCCGCCGTGGAGTTCCCCGAGGGTGAGGCGATGACCGCGATGTCGTCGCGGGCGGTGGGCGCCGTCCGGCGCTGGGACGCCAGGCTCGAGGCCGAGCACGGGCCGCACGCGGTGTGGGTGGCGGTCAGCCACGGCGACGTGATCAAGGCGGTCCTGGCCGACGCGCTCGGCATCCACCTCGACGCGTTCCAGCGAATCCTGGTCGACCCGGCGTCGCTGTCGGTGATCCGCTACACCCCCGGTCGGCCGTTCGTGGTGACCATGAACAGCACCGCCGGCGACCTGTCGCACCTGCGGCCCCCGGTGAAGAAGCGGCGCAGCCGCAAGGTCAGCAGCGACGCCCCTGTGGGGGGCGGTTCCGGGAGCGGCGCCGGTGCTGACGGTGCTGCTGGTGGGGCCCTCTAGGCTCGCTGTCATGGCATCGGTCATCCACAGGTTCGACCCGCCCGAGCGGTTCGTCGCCGGCACCGTCGGTCCGCCCGGGCAACGCACCTTCTTCCTGCAGGCCAGGACGGGTGCCCGCGTGACCAGCGTCGCGCTGGAGAAGCAGCAGGTGGCGGTGCTCGCCGAACGCATCGACGAGCTCTTGGACGAGCTCCTGGACTCCACGGCGGCGGGCACCCCGATCCCGGCGATCCCGCCGGTGTCGCTGGAGGACAACGCACCGCTCGAGCAGCCCATCGTCGAGGAGTTCCGCGCCGGGACCATGACGCTGTCGTGGGACTCCGACGACGAGCGCATCGTGGTCGAGGTCTTCCCCTACTCCGAGGAGGCCGTGGTCGACCCCGGCGTCCCCGAGGAGGAGGTCGAGGAGCCGGAGCCGGAGGAGATGCTGGTCGTGCGGATGCCGGCCGGGGCCGCCCGCGCCTTCAGCAAGCGCGCGCAGGCGGTGGTCTCCGCCGGTCGCGAGCCGTGCCCGTTCTGCGGCGGTCCGCTGGACCCCGCCGGGCACCTGTGCCCGCGCGCGAACGGCTTCCGACGCAGGGCGGCGGCGCCCGAGGCATGAGCGTGGTGGGCACGACGACGGACGGGGCCCTGGAACCCGCGCACGAGCGCGAGCTGCTCGAGCGCGGGGAGATGGAGCTGCGCGGCCGGATCATGCCCGCGTCGAACACCACGTTCTTCGGCTCGGTCACGCTGGCCGGGGTGACCCTCGACTGCGTCTACAAGCCCGTGTCGGGGGAGCGGCCGCTGTGGGACTTCCCCGACGGCACCCTCGCGGGACGTGAGGTGGCGGCGTACGCCGTGTCCGAGGCCAGCGGCTGGGACGTCGTACCCACCACCGTGCTGCGTCCGGACGGCCCCGCCGGCATCGGCATGGTGCAGGCCTGGCGGGAGCCGGACCCCGAGCAGGACCCGGTCGATCTGGTGTCCACGAGCGCGGTGCCCGAGGGCTACCTGCACGTGCTGGACGCCTACGACCAGCACGACCGGCCGGTGTCGCTGGTGCACGAAGACGTCGATCCGCTGCGCCGCATGGCGGTGCTGGACATCGTGCTCAACAACGCCGACCGCAAGGGCGGCCACGTGCTGGCGATGCCCGACGGGCACCGGCACGGGGTCGACCACGGCCTGGCGTTCAACCTCGATCCCAAGCTGCGCACGGTGCTGTGGGGCTGGGCGGGCGAGCCGGTCCACCCCGAGGACGCCGAGGTCGTGCGGTCGCTCGCGGAGCAGCTGCGCAGTCCCGCGTCCGCGTTGAGTGCCGCGTTGCACGGGCTGGTGCTGCGCGACGAGATCGCGGCCACCGCGCTCCGCTGCGACCTGCTGCTGCGTCGCGGCCGGATGCCGGGGCCCTCGGGCGGCCGGCCCTCCATCCCGTGGCCGGCCTTCTGACGGCGTGAGCGGGCGCGCCGGTTAGGCTCCGCCCATGCGTGCGTGGACGAGCCCTGAGGTGCCCCGGCTCGACCGGTCCGGTGGTGCTGCGGGTCCGGTCCGCGTGCACGACACCGCGCGCGGTGAGGTGGTGGCGACCGTCCCGGACGGGGCGGCGCGGATGTACGTGTGCGGGATCACCCCCTACGACGCCACGCACATCGGGCACGCTGCGACGTACATCGGGTTCGACCTGCTCAACCGGGCCTGGCGCGACGCCGGGCACGAGGTGCGCTACGTCCAGAACGTCACCGACGTCGACGACCCGCTGCTCGAGCGGGCGACCGCGACCGGTGTCGACTGGGCCGAGCTGGCCGAGCGCGAGACCGAGCTGTTCCGCGAGGACATGACCGCGCTGCGGGTGCTGGCGCCGGACGACTACATCGGTGCGGTCGAGTCGATCCCGCTCGACGTCGAGCTGGTCGGGCGGCTGCAGGAGGGCGCCAGCGTGTACGACGTCGACGGCGACCTCTACTTCGACGTGCACGCCGACCCGGCCTTCGGGGCGGTGTCGCGGCTGTCGGAGGACGCCATGCTCGAGGTCTTCCCCCAGCGCGGCGGCGACCCGGACCGGCCGGGCAAGAGGCACCCCCTCGACTGCGTGGTGTGGCGGGCCGAGCGACCCGGTGAGCCTGCCTGGGACTCCGCGCTCGGCCGCGGACGGCCGGGTTGGCACGTCGAGTGCTCCTCGATCGCGCTGGAGCACCTCGGTGCGGGGTTCGACGTCCAGGGCGGCGGCTCGGACCTGGCGTTCCCGCACCACGAGATGAGCGCCTCACACGCCCAGGCGGCGCTGCCGGGACAGTCGTTCGCACAGGCCTACGTGCACGCCGGGATGGTCGCCTACGAGGGCGAGAAGATGTCGAAGTCCAAGGGCAACCTGGTGCTGGTCTCCCGACTGCGCGAGGCGGGGGTCGACCCGATGGCGATTCGCTGGGCGATCCTGGCCCACCACTACCGCTCGGACTGGGAGTGGACCGACGCGGACCTGACCCGGGCCGAGGAGCGACTGGCGGCCACCAGGCACGCGGTGTCGCTGCCCGCCGGGGCCGCCACCGCGGCCCTGGTCACCGAGGTGCGCGCCGCCCTGGACGACGACCTCGACGCGCCCCGGGCGCTGGACGCCCTGCACCACTGGGTGGCCGCCAGTCTCGACGGCGACTCCTCCGAGCCGGGCGCCAGCGACGTCGTCCGCGCACTCCTCGACGCCCGCCTCGGCCTCCTCCTCTAGCGCCGAGGCGTCCCTTAAGGCGCCCCGAACCCCGCCGAGGCGTCCCTAAATGCGCCGCGCACCCCGCCGAGGCGTCCCTTCGCGCACCCCGGTGCAGCTCGCCAGCCAGCGCTTCGGACGTGGACGACCACAGGAAGGGACGCCTCGGCATCAGATGGAGCGCAGCAAGAGACGCCTCGGCGGGGGAGAGTGCGCAAGAAGAGACGCCTCGGCGGGAAGGGGTCAGTCGGTGTCGGTCTCGCGGCGCTTGAGGTAGCGCTCGAACTCGCGGGCGATCGCCTCGCCGCTGGCCTGGGGGTCGTCGGCCGTGTCGCGGGTCTCCTCCAGCGCACGGACGTAGTCGCCGATCTCCTCGTCCTCGCCGGCGAGCTCGTCGACCCCGCGCTCCCAGGCGCGGGCCTCCTCCGGCAGGTCCAGCAGCGGGATGCTGACCGAGAGCAGCTCCTCGACCTGGCCGAGCAGGGCCAGCGTGGCCTTGGGGCACGGCGGCTGGGCGACGTAGTGCGGCACCGCGGCCCAGAAGCCGACCGCCGGGATGTCGTTGACGACGCAGGCGTCCTGGAACACCCCGACGATGCCGGTCGGGCCTTCGTAGCTCGACTGCTCGAGCTTCATCCGGTCCACGATCTCGGGCTCGGTGGTGGTGCCGGACACCGGGATCGGACGGGTGTGCGGCGTGTCGGCGAGCAGTGCGCCCAGCGTCACCACCAGCTCGGCGCCGAGCTCCTCCGAGCCCGCGAGCAGCTCGGCGCAGAACTGCCGCCACCGCATGTTCGGCTCGATGCCGCGCAGCAGGATCACGTCGCGCTCGGCCCCGGGCGGCGAGCAGACCAGCAGCTGGGTGGAGGGCCAGGTGATCCGTCGGATGCCGTCCTCTCCGCTCCCGACCGTGGGCCGGTTGACCTGGAAGTCGTAGAAGTCCTCGGGGTCGATGGCCGCGACGACCCGCGCGTCCCAGACCCGAGCGAGGTGGTCCACCACGGACGACGCGGCGTCCGCGGCATCGTTCCAGCCCTCGAACGCGGCGATGAGGACGGGGGACCTGAGCTCGGGCACGTCCTCGATCTCGATCACCTGACCACCCTAGACGCCGGTGCGGCGCCGCCCGGTCAGGACGTACGGCGCGAGCGGCGTCGCTGGACGCCCACCCGGCCCGGCGGCCCGCCCCTGAGAGGATGGGGCCTCGACCAGCAGCCGGAGGACCCGCACCCGTGACCACCCAGATCCGCCCCGACGCCACCGAGGCGCTGACCGCCGCCCTGCACGAACGGGTGCTGGTCATGGACGGTGCGATGGGCACGATGATCCAGCGCCACGGGCTGTCGGAGGAGGACTACCGCGGGGACCGGTTCGCCGACTGGACCCAGGACGTGCGCGGCAACTCCGACGTGCTCAGCCTGACCCAGCCCGACCTCGTCCGCGACATCCACCGGGCCTACCTCGACGCCGGGGCCGACCTGGTCGAGACGAACACCTTCAACGCCCAGCGGATCTCCCAGGCCGACTACGGGATGAGCGACCTCGCCTACGAGCTCAACGTCGCCTCGGCGCGCCTGGCACGCGAGGCGTGTGACGAGGCCACGGCCCGGACGCCGGACCGGCCCCGCTGGGTGATCGGCGCGCTCGGCCCGACGAACACCACGGCGTCGATCTCCCCGGACGTGAACGACCCCGGCGCCCGCAACGTCAGCTACGACCGGCTCGTCACGGCGTACCTCGAGCAGGCCAGTGGCCTCGTCGACGGCGGCGCCGACCTGCTGCTGGTGGAGACGGTCTTCGACACGCTGAACGCCAAGGCGGCGATCTTCGCCCTGGAGACGCTGTTCGAGCAGCGCGACCGGCGGTGGCCGGTCGTCATCTCCGGCACCATCACCGATGCCTCGGGACGCACCCTGTCCGGGCAGACGACCGAGGCGTTCTGGAGCTCCGTGCGGCACGCCCGCCCGCTCGCGATCGGGCTGAACTGCGCGCTCGGGGCCGCGGAGATGCGGCCCTACGTCGCCGAGCTCTCCCGGGTCGCCGACACCTTCGTGTCCTGCTACCCCAACGCCGGCCTGCCCAACGAGTTCGGGGAGTACGACGAGGCGCCCGGCCAGACCGCCGGCATCCTCGAGGAGTTCGCCAGCAGTGGGCTGGTCAACATCCTCGGCGGCTGCTGCGGCACCACCCCGGAGCACATCGAGGCCATCGTCCGCGCCGCCGAGGGCGAAGCCCCGCGCGAGGTCCCCGAGATCGAGCCCGCGCTGCGGCTGGCCGGGCTGGAGCCGCTGGCCGTCACCGACGAATCGCTGTTCGTCAACGTCGGCGAGCGCACCAACATCACCGGCTCGGCGCGGTTCCGACGGCTGATCAAGGAGGGCGACTACGGCACCGCCCTCACCGTGGCCCGCCAGCAGGTGGAGGCCGGTGCGCAGGTCATCGACATCAACATGGACGAGGGGATGATCGACGGCGTCGAGGCGATGGACCGCTTCGTGAAGCTGGTCGCCTCCGAGCCCGACATCTCCCGGGTCCCGGTGATGGTCGACTCCTCGAAGTTCGAGGTGATCGAGGCCGGCCTCAAGTGCGTCCAGGGCAAGCCGATCGTGAACTCGATCTCCATGAAGTCCGGCGAGGCCGAGTTCCTGGCCCAGGCCCGGCTGTGCCGGAAGTACGGCGCGGCCGTGGTCGTGATGGCCTTCGACGAGGACGGCCAGGCCGACGACCTCGACCGCCGCAAGGCGATCTGCCGGCGCGCCTACGACCTGCTGGTCGACGAGGTCGGCTTCCCGCGCGAGGACGTCATCTTCGACCCCAACGTGTTCGCCGTCGCGACGGGCATCGAGGAGCACGCGAACTACGGCCTCGACTTCATCGAGGCGACCCGCTGGATCAAGCAGCACCTGCCCGGGGCGCTGGTCTCCGGTGGCGTCTCCAACGTGTCGTTCTCGTTCCGCGGCAACAACCCGGTCCGCGAGGCGATCCACTCGGTGTTCCTGTTCCACGCCATCCGCGCCGGCATGGACATGGGCATCGTCAACGCCGGCGCGCTCGTGGTCTACGACGAGATCGACCCCGAGCTGCGGGAGCGGATCGAGGACGTGGTGCTCAACCGGCGCGCGGACGCGGCCGAGAGCACCGAGCGGCTGCTGGAGATCGCCCCCGACTTCGCCGGTGACGGGGTGCGTCAGGAGGCCGCCACCGAGGAGTGGCGGTCGCTGCCGGTGGGCGAGCGGATCACCCACGCGCTGGTCAAGGGCATCGACACGCACGCCGAGTCCGACACCGAGGAGCTCCGCGCCGAGATCGCGGCCCGCGGGGGCCGGCCGATCGAGGTCATCGAGGGCCCGCTGATGGACGGCATGAACGTCGTCGGCGACCTGTTCGGCGCCGGCAAGATGTTCCTCCCGCAGGTGGTGAAGTCTGCCCGGGTGATGAAGAAGGCGGTCGCCTACCTCATCCCGTTCATCGAGGCCGAGAAGAAGCCCGGCGATGTGCAGGACAAGAAGGGCACGATCGTGATGGCCACGGTCAAGGGCGACGTGCACGACATCGGCAAGAACATCGTCGGCGTGGTCCTGCAGTGCAACAACTACGAGGTGGTCGACCTCGGGGTGATGGTGCCGGGGCAGCGGATCATCGACACTGCGCGGGAGGTGGACGCCGACGTGATCGGGCTGTCCGGGTTGATCACCCCCTCCCTCGACGAGATGGTGAACTTCGCCTCCGAGCTGCAGCGGCAGGGCTTCGACGTACCCCTGCTGGTGGGTGGGGCGACGACCTCACGCGCGCACACCGCGGTCAAGGTCGACCCGAGGTACGACGGTCCGGTGGTCTGGGTCAAGGACGCCTCGCGGTCCGTCCCGGTGGTCGCCAGCCTGCTGTCGCGCGAGCGCCGCCCCGGGCTGATGGCCGAGGTGGCGGCCGACTACGACGCGCTGCGCGAGCGGCACGCTGCCAAGCACGGCGACCGGGTGCTGCTGCCGATCGCGCAGGCCCGCGCCGGGCGGACGGCGCTGACCTGGGACGGCTACCGGCCGCCGCAGCCGCGGGCCGGTGAGGTCACCGTGCTCACCGACTACCCCCTCGCGGAGCTGCGCGACTACATCGACTGGCAGCCGTTCTTCAACGCCTGGGAGATGAAGGGCCGGTTCCCCGACATCCTGCACAACCCGAGCTCGGGCGAGGCCGCGCGACGGCTCTACGACGACGCCCAGGAGATGCTCGACCGGATCGTGGAGGAGGGGTGGCTGCGTGCGAACGCGGTGTTCGGGATCTTCCCGGCCAACGCGGTGGGCGACGACCTCGAGGTCTACACCGACGCCGCACGCACCGAGGTCCGCACGACGCTGCACCACCTCCGCCAGCAGGGCCAGCACCGCGACGGCGTTCCGCACCGTGCCCTCAGCGACTACGTCGCGCCCCGCGAGACCGGGCTGCCCGACCACGTCGGCGCGTTCGCGGTGACCGCGGGGCTGGGCAGCCAGGAGCGGGTGGCCACGTTCAAGGCCGAGCTCGACGACTACTCGGCGATCCTGCTGGAGTCGCTGGCCGACCGACTGGCCGAGGCGTTCGCCGAGCGGTTGCACCAGCGGGTCCGCACCGAGTTCTGGGGCTACGCGCCCGAGGAGGACCTGGACGCCGAGGGCCTCCTCAAGGAGCGGTACGACGGCATCCGACCTGCCCCGGGGTACCCGGCCTGTCCGGACCACACCGAGAAGACCGCGCTGTGGGAGCTGCTCGACGTCGAGGCGGCCACCGGGATCTCGCTGACCGAGAGCCTGGCGATGTGGCCGGGCGCCTCGGTGAGCGGCTGGTACTTCTCCCACCCTGCGTCGCAGTACTTCGTGGTCGGCCGGATCGGGCGCGACCAGGTCGAGGACCACGCCGCTCGCACCGGCCGGTCGCTGCGCGAGACCGAGCGGTGGCTCGCGCCCAACCTCGCCTACGACCCGGAGGACTGATGGCCGGCCTCGACGGCGTCGCCGCCGTGCTGTTCGACATGGACGGCACCCTGGTCGACACCGAGCCCTACTGGATCGACAGCGAGTTCGAGCTCGTCGAGAAGCACGGCGGCACCTGGACCCACGAGCACGCGATGCAGCTGGTCGGCAGCGACCTGCTGGACGCCGGCCGCTACCTGGCCGAGCACGCCGGCATCGACCTCGAGCCCTCGCAGGTCGTCGAGGAGCTGCTCGACCGGGTGGTGGCCCGGCTGGGCGACACGGTGCCGTGGCGTCCCGGCGCGGTCGAGCTGCTGGCGGCACTGCGGGACCGCGGGGTGCGGCTGGCACTGGTGACGATGTCCTACCGGCGCTTCGTGGCACCGATCCTGGCGATGCTGCCGCCGAACACCTTCGAGGTGGTCGTCACCGGGGACACCGTGAGCCAGGGCAAGCCGCACCCCGAGCCCTACCTCAAGGCGGCCGAGTGGCTGCGCGTCGATCCCGCGCACACCCTCGTGGTCGAGGACTCGAACACCGGTGCCCGCTCTGCCGAGGCTGCTGGCTGCACGGTGATGGTGGTCGAGAACCACGTGCCGGTCCTGCCCGGTGACCGGCGGGTGTTCCTCGACTCACTGGCGGGGTTGACGCCCGACGACCTGCCGGACCTCGTCCCGGCCGCGGGGACCTGACGGTGGCCGGGGCCCGGGTCTCGCGTCTCGCGCGCTACCCCGTCAAGGCCTGTGCCGCCGAGCTGCTGGACCAGGCGATCCTCGGGCGCGCCGGACTGGCCCACGACCGTGAGCTCGCGGTCGTCGAGGGCGACCGGGTGCTGACCCAGCGCGAGCTGCCGGCGCTGGCCCGGGTGCAGCCGCGGTTGGACGACGCGACCGCCGGCCTCGAGCTGTCCTGGCGCGGCCCCAGCAGTTGCGGCAGCTCCGGC
>Ga0210040_10006367_pt1 | contig 14723 bp, 14 predicted proteins | sample CryGeyCG12114_NA_FD_185462 | JGI IMG/M metagenome (GOLD analysis project Ga0210040, IMG submission 185462) | Groundwater microbial communities from aquifer - Crystal Geyser CG19_WC_8/21/14_NA (SPAdes) (version 2) | ecosystem: Environmental > Aquatic > Deep subsurface > Groundwater | place: USA... | reverse complement strand
TTCTGTATGTCCAGAAGCTTGGCCGAGCCAGCACTGAGATGCCTCACATGGTGCTTACCGAGATCGACGCTCTTTGCGCGTTGCACCATGGCTGGCTCGGTCTCGGACGATGGAGATTCTGGCATGTTCGCATCCATGTCGTTGGCCTTCGATGGAGGCTCATCTGCGATGGATTTGTTGTCGGTATAGAAGCTCAGAAGACCTTCTGTGGATTTTACGCGGGGTTGGCGGTGTATGATAGTGGGCTGGCGGCCTGGGACAGTCTGAACGAGTTCTTCTTCGTCTGTTGATGACGACCTTTGAGTGGCAGAGATGGCTTCCAATTCTTCGTCCGATTCGGCAGCGGCGTCGAGAGCCATCAATGTACTGCTAGCTTTCCTACCGAGATCACTTGGTTGCCCAGGCTTGAATCGATCGTCTGGCTGTGGAGTTAACCTTCGGAAGTACTCATCGTCAGCCATGCCCAGTTCTTCGTAGGAAGCATTGAAGTTTTCGTTCCGTTGAACGGCGGAGGACGAGACACTTGACCGCAGCTGCGTCAAGTTTGATGCTCGCTTCGGCGGTCTCCCAGAAAGCCAGGATGCTTCGGAGTCGACCGAGGCGAGTGACTGTGACATGACATTGGCGACAGGTGCGCCTGGGCTGACGGGTGAATCGGACCGTCCATCGCCTGGCGAATTCAATGACTCTATACGCAGGTCTGAGGGCATCTGACTCGCAGCTGCGTCAAGTTTGATGCTCGCTTCGGCGGTCTCCCAGAAAGCCAGGATGCTTCGGAGTCGACCGAGGCGAGTGACTGTGACATGACATTGGCGACAGGTGCGCCTGGGCTGACGGGTGAGTCGGACCGTCCATCGCCTGGCGAATTCAATGACTCTATACGCAGGTCTGAGGGCATCTGACTCTTGCGGCGAGCGGCAATCGCACTCGTTGCGGGTACCTCAGGTGACTGCACCCGTGAGTCTGGCGGTGAGAGGGGAAACTCCGGGAGGTCCTCTCTGAACTTGGACATAGTACGTCGAGGAACACTGGATGGTCTTCGGATCTGAATAGGAGGGGTGGCAGGTGCGGTGCCGACCAAGTGAGCAGGAAGTGGTTGGCGAGACATGGACTCCCGCGAGGTGTTGGAAAACGAGATCTCTGATGGGGTGGTTCTTCCTTGATCTTGCGAGTTGCGCTTTCCTCTGCGGAACAAGGACGCGAAAACGCCCATTCGCCTTCCTTCTGAGCTGCGTCGGCGGGCAGAGCCCTGCTTGGAAGTTGTGGTCTCGACGGTTTCAATAGGGTGGAGAGAGCCACTGCGGAATGGGTCCTGAGACTGCTCGACAGACTCGACAGGCACATCTTGGGCAAGTTTCTCTGAGATGAGCTCTGGCAGCATCGACACGTTTGACGGTTCGCGGGTGTGGGGTGCACCAGAAACGCTGCCTCGGGAGTACCGAATTGCACGGGCGTCTGATACTACAGGCTCCTCCATGGGGCTCTCTAAGGGCGTAGGCAGCTGGCTGTTCTCGTGTGCCCTGGGCGTCGTGGGCAGAATCTCTACCCATTGCGGCTGCGGTGGTGTTGACGGCCGGACATCTTCCATTGGCGTCGGGGCTTCTTTCTCAATGCCCAGGCCGACTACGCCAGTCGCTGATCTGCGAGGTGTGCGAGGCGTACCAGGAGGGCCTGCTGCTTCTGCGGCAGCATTCTGCTTCTCTGCTCGTCTCTCGAGACGGCGTCTCAGTCGCTCCTGGTCAGCCCGCGCTTTCTTGTCTTTCCGCCTCTTGTCTCTTTCTAGTATTTCTCGCAATGCGCCGGCGTCCAGTGTGTCTGCAAGATCGTCTATCCGGCTCGTCCTGTTCTTCTGCTTCTCGTCTTTGCTGAGGGGCCTTCGTTCCCTTCGCGAATCGTTCCTGGCGGGCAAGGAGGTGGGCGAGGTGCGGTCTCCGGCGTAGTACTGGGAGCCTACGGAGCAGCGAATCGTGGGCCGAGGCGAGAACATGTCGAGCGCGCTCACGCGGAAGGCGCGGAGCTCCGAGTTGCCCGACATGGACGAGTGTATGGAGTCTTCGAGGGGCAGCGAGATGTTGGACGTGGGCCTTTCGAAGCGGTGGTTCAGCGCGCCCTTGACCTTCTTGCTGTCTCGACGCAGCATGCCGCCGGAGTTGCCGGCGGGCCGTTTCTGTGGCATGGGCAGACTCATAGCGCGGATCTCCTCTTCTCGAATGTGGTCATGCTCTCTTCGCCTCTTACTAGATAATCTGCGGATGAGCGACTCACTAGCAGGATCCCTGCGCAGCGACTGGGGTCGTTGCAATTTCCCCCGCCCTCGTGCGCCGGCAGGCAAGCTGGCGTGGGAGTGCGACTGAAAATTGTAGCCGATGGTGCCCTGTTCCTGATTCACGGGACGCAGGTGCGGGCTGTGTTGGAGGCGGCGCTGGGCGGGGAGGGCGGTGATGTCCTCGATGCTCGACTGCGGGAAGTAGGCCTCTTTGCGCAGGGCCGGGTGGATGTTCTCGGGCTTCTCGACGTCGCGCATCGAGTCCATGGAGCGCGAGGTCCGCCTGCCTCTGCGGCGGCCACTGCGCTGGCGGGCCGGGTGGGCTTGCTCTGCGACAGGTAGCGTCTTCTCTGTAACGGCGACGGGTCGACCCTCTTTTAATTTGGCTGGCTTTCCGCTCTTTCTCCGCCCAAAGAGCCAGCGCATGGCGCGTTCGTCGCACTCGTCGTCGTCGTCGTCGCGCGGGTGTCGTGAACGTGACCACGCGGAGCGCGTTCGCGACTGCAGATAACGGGCGACAGGTGCTATCTGTTTTCGAAGGGCTGCATGGTGGGAGCGGTAATCGGAAGCCGGAGTGGCACTGGGTGGCAAACGGCACGGCGGCCGCGAGGACGTGCGTAAGGCGGGCGGCGCGACAACGTTGGGGGGAAGTGAGTGTATGAGCCGGAGTCGAGGTCGACGGGTGCAAAGAAGGGAAGGGAGGCAGCGAGAGGCTTGTGAACGAGTGCAGTCCAGGCCCAGTCGCCAGTGATGTAAGGGATGGGATGCTGGCTGGGTCCTGATTGAGTGGGACGGCGGATGTGACGAGGATGCGAGGAGCCCACCACGAGGCCCGGGCGATCCAAAAATACGTTTAACAGGTACGTCGAGGTATGTTTCGGGCAACTGAGCAGCGGCTGCGACAGGCCCTGGCAAATGCCTACTTTATGTGCCCTGCTCGCACACTCGACGCAGCACAGCGCCCGGCAACGCAGCCTCAGGATGGGCAATCTCAACGCCTATCCCGCCGATCGACAACCACCAGCTCCAGCCCATTCGCCCGCGGGCTGGTGGCAAGCTTTGCTAACAAGCCCTTGTACTGCGCGTGCGTTCCCTGTCGTTACGACCTGCCTCAGGCCTCGAACGCACCCAAGCCATGTCTGTCATCATGGGCCAGTCATGGGACGCTCGTCGGCGTAGGGCAATTCATCGCATGCGCGAATCACTGCCGTCAGCCTTCTAGTCCCCTCTAGCTGCGAATCTCCTCTCCAGGCCGTCAATTTCTCGACCACACTTCTGAGCCGGTCGTTCACTCATGGCGGGCAACAAACTTTGGTCCGCACCAGGACTCCGCAGCGACAGCTCACTCGGCGCGCGGAACTGTGCATGACAGCGCTGCGGGATGTATTGATTTCCAGCGCGACTGTGGACGTCCACGTCGTTCTTGCAGCCATGGTCCCAGATCGCTTGCCGGGTACGCGGAACATTCACTCCTTCCTATCCAATGACGTCGTGATACTTCGAATCCTCCTGCACCTCCCCCAGTCCAGGATGCAGTGGCCGTTGACGTTTGAACGTCTCATCCCACTCAGGTACCCGCGGGTGTGGGACATGTATGCGTCGGTTCCTCCAGTCCACATCGAGACACTTATCTGCTACTTGCTGAGTCCCTTGCTGTGGTAGTCGACGACGAGAAATTGACTGCGCAACCGCCGCATGCTTCTCGTGTCAGCCCTCTGCGGTGGTGCAACGGACTCAGCATGGCATGTTGGTGTTCGAGATGCTGTGTCTTATCGTGTCATACCGCTCGCCCGCATGCTGGTTCTTAAGAATGTGCATGTATGACAATCGCGACGCTCACTACGTAGAGGCCACCTTATACATAATGCTTTCCGCGGCTTATGGCAGATCTACAGAGTGCTTGTCGGGTTACGACATCCATGATAGTCGGCTACTTCTGATCTCAATGCCTTGTGCTAAGACAACGCGACACACGAGGTGCGGTTGATGCGACTGCATCGTCCAACATCGGCACTATTTTCAAGCTTCATGTGGACCCTTGAACTTCTTTCCGTTCCATTCAAGCACAACTCTTGCACGCTCATCTAGATATGCCAGCAAAAGAACATTTTGCGTATCTCAAGACTCAGGCCCCAAAGCAATCCTGAGACCATTCATCTCGACTCACTCGCGGCGCCGGCCGCAACATGCGCAAAGTTTCGCACCTTACTCCACAAAGCGAGACAGCGCTTTGACGTTCGGCGCGCGATCCTCAACTGGACATTCGGAGCGAATCTTGTCCTACAACCAATCGCCCGGAACTCTAGGCGCGGTCCAGTGTTGCGCACACACATGCCAGCTGAAGTTGGCTGTACTCGCGTGGACTTGCACTGCGGCAGCCACGACAACGGGGCCGCATTGTAGCGAGGGCACGGGCGTGCGTGTGTGTGGCAGTTGATGATGTGGGTATTGGCTGATAGAACAAAAGCGTTGAGATGAGCAATCATAGAGTCGGTTCTTCTCGCTTTACATAGATGTAGATGCACACCAGACAGCTGATGAGGATGAGAACCTGTTACTTTAAAGCCTTCAACATTGCTCGTTGACATGACGTAGCATACATTCTTGCATTTGGCCTTTCAGCGGATATGCTCTTGTCAGGCCGAGATGAAGAGGTTGACTTCCAGCACTCTAGAATCGACTACTCCCCTGAAAGGTAGGAGATGAAATCCATTCCTACAATGGACATGAAGACCAATTAGCAACCACAGTACTCGAATGCCTTCTGCGACTCATGTACAGCGCCTTCGTATGTCTGACGATAGGTCTAAGATGGATAGCATACCGTTGAGCAAGGATTGAAGGTGCCAAACTGTTCGCGATTGGTTTGTCTTTTTACGTCAATAACTTGAACTGATCAGTCCTATAGTATAAGTCAGATCGATCGACTCTCTATCAGACATGAGGGAGAAAGGGCAAACATTGGATACGCTGGTTTTGACGCGCTAAGTCCAATCTAGGCTTAGTCATATCGCTCCTGCCGTCGCAACCCGTGACCATCGATAGGTAAACAAACATAGCCGACAACACCACATATCGTTCGCAGCACACCACGACACCCACATATACTACTAAGAACTCGCATTGCAACATGTCCTACAATCCGCGCATGAGCATGGCTCCCCGCAGCACATCACAAAATCAGCGCGCACCGGCTGCGAACGAGCACGATGCTTTCATGACACTGGTATGCACGCAACCTTTGCTCGACGAGCGCACTGCTAATACCTAAGCAAGGGCGACCATGAGATTGCTGGATGCATCACAGATATCGGAATCAAGTTCAGTGTCTCCGACCTCCAGAAGCCGAACCCGCAGATCATCCAGAAGGTCTTCGAATGGCTCGCTGAGCTGTTGATGAACACCACGCGCGAAGTCGTTGCACCTGCAATGCGCGCTGCCGCCGAGGATATGTGTGGTGGTGATGCGGAGCGCATCTTCACAGCTGACACGCGGGACCTCATGGGCTTCTTTGTCATCTTGAGGAAGCTTTTGCGCGAGGTAAGCAGATGTGTCTTTCTGTATGGCGGAAACTGTCTCTAACATGCATAGTGCGGCATCCATGATTTCACATTCAACGACCTCTACAAGCCCACACATGGTCGTCTGGTCAAGATCTTCTCATACATGATCAACTTCATCCGCTTCCGCGAGTCGCAAACCGAGGTCATCGACGAGCACTTCAACAAGGCAGAGCGCACGAAGCTCAGGATCGAGCAGCTGTACGACGACAAACAAGCAAAGGAACTGCAGCTTGCAGACCTCGAACGCAACCGCGCCGCTACGCAACGGCTCATGCAAGAGAAGGAGAAGCGCAACAACGAGCTCAAAAACAGGCTGTTAGAGCTGAAGAGGGGACAAGAGGCAGTATCAGAGAAATTGGAGCGTGCACGCGCGGAGCAGGCGAGACTCAAGGAGCTTCTACAGCAGAAGGCAGAGAACAAGGAGAACGTGCAGCGCGAGGTCCTGAAGCTGAAGCCGTACACACAACAGAGCCCAACAGCGTTGGAGGACTCTCTGCCGTACAGCGCGAGGTCCTGAAGCTGAAGCCGTACACACAACAGAGCCCAATAGCGTTGGAGGACTCTCTGCGCGACCTGAATGACAGACTTTCTGGAGACAAGTCCCATATCGACTCACTAGACCGCCGCGCACGCGCTCTGCAAACCTCTACGGACTCGTTTGGTGTTGTAGCGACCGATGTCACCGGCTGCACTCGATTGCTGACCGATGTGCAAGCGGACCTGACGAAGGAAGAGGAAGAACTGGCAAAGGCTGCAAGACACAGGGATGCTTTGGCGGACCGGAGTCAGAACGTGCGCGATGTCGAGCGACAAGAGCGTCTTCTTCAGAAGCAGTTGGGCAACGTCAACGCAAGGACAGACAAGCTGAAGACCAAGGCGGACGAAGAAGCAGAGCGTGCTCGCAAGCGCATGGAGGAACTGCGCGATACACATTCGAAGCTCGCGGAGGAGAGAGGGGAGAAAGGGCGCGAGATGGAGCGGCGACGAGTTCGCATCGAGCAGACAGAGAAGAAGATGGCAGAGCTCAAGGACAACATTGAGAATGAGGTGCATGCTGCTCATGATGAGTATCTGAAGATGGAGAGTCATATCAAACTCTACATCACGGAGATGGAGCAGAGCATTTAAGGGCGTATTGTATACGGGACTATGAGACAGTTTGGTGGATGAGTGTTTGCACAGTTGGCTATGATACCTTCAATTCTTACTTCTTCCAGCATTCCTCAATCCGTGTTCTTGACTTTGGGGTCCTCAGCTTCCAATTTTAAACTTTAGAGTTTGAAGTGATTGCAAGATAAGAAGGAGATAGTAAGCCGGACTTTCGGGCGTCTCGGACTGCGGATCGTACAAGGCAGTGGAACGGCCCGGATGCTAACCACAGCACATGGTCTGAGAAGCTCAGATGCCGGAAGAGCCTCCACCGGATGGGCTCGTGCGCCTGAGCTTATTTTCTCAAAATGGTCAATATCAAAATATTGCGATAGTCCTCTTGTACTAACAAATCAATTAAATGTTCTTTCTTCTTTGCTCTCTGTCGTGACTCTTTCACCCTTCGCCTCATCAAACGTTCCCTTCTCTTCAAGGCAAAAGATATTCATCCGCCATGCGCACTCTCACCCTCCTCAGCATCACCATCGGCATCCTCTCCGCCCTAATCTACACCCTGACACCCCACCTCTCCAAATTCTACATTTTCGATCCTACATCCCTACACCACCTCGCCAGCTCCGCGCTCTCAACCCACGGCAATGACACCGCCGCCGTGGTCCAACACATCGTTTTCCACCTCTCCCTCACTCACTCCCGCTACATCAACCTGGATGAAGAATGGCTCTTCAACAACGCTGGCGGCGCAATGGGCGCAATGTACATCATTCATGCCTCCGTCACCGAATATCTCATCATCTTCGGGACCGCGCTGGGCACAGAGGGCCACACGGGGCGCCACACGGCCGACGACTACTTCTACATCCTGTACGGCGAGGAAACGGCGTACAAGCCGGGAAAGGGGGTGTATAGTCCTGAGCGGTATCCGCAGGGCAGCGTGCACCATTTAAAGTGGGGCGAGGTGAAGCAGTATCGCATGGAGAGCGGGTGTTTTGCATTGGAGTATGCGCGGGGCTGGATTCCAGGGATGCTGGGATTTGGGTTTGCTGATAGTGAGTCCCTCTCTTTTTTTGCACCGTGGTGGATTGATGGGTGAGGAGAGAGGCTAACGAAGTTAATAGCGTTTACGAGTACATTGGATTTTTGGACGTTGTGGCGGACCGTTTGGGTTACAGGAAGGGAGATGGTGGGGAACTTGGTGGTTGGGAAATTTTGAGGGTGGCTGGAAGCGACACGACGGGGTAGAAGAGAGGTGCCTGACAGTACGTAACGGGGCTTTCACGAGAGTCAAGGGAAGTGGGACTGCAGAACGAAAGGCACTCTGTAAGAGTCAGGGCCTGAAATGTAGCCGAGGGATACGGTGCGCACGGTACGAAACTCGAGCATCGATTATGCGGCCGACGATGAGAGCAGCTTCTCCTGTACCAGAACATCGTAACATGCGGTCTGTTCATCGAGACAAGCAGTCAAGGCCGGGTATTGAGCGAAGTAAAGAGGGGTATATTACCGCGTCATCGTCATCTTGTGAACTCCATAGCCATCCATATGATTACATCCCCTATCGTTCGTCCCCGTGATCATGCTCACGATCTCTTCATGCACCAAAACAAATGCCGAAACCCCCGACCATTACAGACCGAAAAGCCTTTTGCCGTTGCCAGAACACCAACGCCATGTAGCCCGCTGGAAATGCACAACGTAATAATCGCAATCACAAAATGACAAACAAAAGAGAGTTGCCGGATGGCACATTACCTTTGTTGGTGACGATTGTGAGCTTGAGGGCTCGAAGATTTTGGCTGACGAAGTCGTAGGCGGACTATGCTCGAACGGGGAAGAGGCCTCACTTGTTCGGATGTTAGCAAATCAACGAGACAAAGCTCAGGGACACCTACCCATCCACCAATGAAGGTGATAAAGTCGTCGACCATGGTGACCCAATCCTGTCCATTCAGCGTACCAGCCCGCCTTTTCTCCCACAAACCTTCCACCATCTTCGCCAATTGTGCCCGACCTTGCTCTCCCGCCTCTTTCGTGCCGTCATTGCGTACAAGCTTGACTTTTCCGCCGACGTACTTCTCTGACAGGTCGATCTTGAAGCTGGCGTCGCCGTCGGGTGGCGAGTAAAGCTCTTCCCTGCCATTCGATGCCACACCGGGTGTGATCTGGATCAACTGACCGTGCAGCAGCACGCTCTGGGTGTGCGTCCTCTTAGGCTTGAACAGGGTGCCGCGTACGGAGAGGTCGACGAGCCGGAGGGAGCCGGCACCGTCACCCAGGCGGATGATCCAGTGCTGGAAACCTTCGTACATCATTCTGAACTCCACCTTGACTGTCCATGTGTTGTAGCTGTAGAAGATGGCGAGAGCCTCGGAGCGGACTTGACGCGAGACGGCAGCGAGCGGGTGCTGTATCTTGTCGAAGGCGGTAGCGATGCAGTACAGGAGGGGCTGCTTGAAGACGAGCTCTTCACAGTGACGGTAGATCTGATGACGTATCTCGGGAGGCAGCGTAAGGAGCGTCGGCGGCGCATGGGCCTCATCGGATGGCGCTTCAACATGTTCGAGGTGGATGGCCTCAGGCTCTGGTAAGCAGTCGTACTTCTGATGCGCAACCCAGGCGTCTGCCAGGATCGTGTCCTTGCCCACGGGGAAAAGCTCGGTGCTCTGGTTTCGCGAGTGGGACGGCAGCGAGAGGGCGAGGTCTTCCATGCAGTCACAGTCGTCGTCTGAGCCTTCCCAGGCACACAGTTGCAGCTTCTGCAGGCTCGCCGCGTCCGGCAGTCCACACAGGCTCAGCGCCTGCGAGTGCTCGGGCGAAGGATGCACCGACGTGGCCTGGCTCTCAAACACCAGGTCCTCCTCCTCCCTCTCGAGCCTATCCGTGGCATCCGAGTCGGTGTCTGTGTCCGTGTCCGCGTCGTCGTTGTGGCTCAGGCGGTACCTCGCAATCTTGGGGGGCAGCTCGTGCGACGGCGAGCTGGGCGAGGGCAGCTGTGTGGCCGACCGTTTGCTCGAGGTGCGTACGATGGTGCCCGTGCCGGTGTGGGCCATCTTCCGCCCTCGCGCCTGCTCCGCCCCGCCGTCGTTGCTCGTCGCGCTGAACCTGCTGGCCTCGGCGCCGCTCTCGCACAGCCCGCAGCCGGTCGAGGGCACATTCGTGTCGAGGGCCTGCAGTTTCGGGGAGCGGTTCTCGGCCTTCATGGCCTCGGCATCGTCTGGCGGCGTCTGGCCTGTGACCGAGTAGCGTCGCTGGGTCACCATGGTCGCTGGATGTGGTAGCAGAGTGGGCTGGGCGGCGGAGGTGGCGGGTGTATCGTGGTGGCAGGCTCCAGCAGAGTCTGTCGCGGTCCATGTGCTGGCAGGCTGCACTGCTGCGCTGGTTTGGGCCCCGACGCGTCTATGGGCGAGCCTTGCGGGGTGCGGCGCGCCGAGTGGGGAGAAGGGGCAGTCTAATCGATTGTCCCAGGTGAAGATGAACAATGGCCACGAAGCGAGCGGAGTGACCTAAGCCGGATGCTCATCCAGAGCGACGAGTTGGAGTGAGGGTGAGGGTCAGGAGGAAAGGAGCGGTGTCGATGTTTGCGACGACGGATGCACTGCGTTTCATGTGAACTTGCGACAGGGCAATTTCTTCCCGTCAGGTTTGTGAAGCGTGCACTGCCTCCATCTCCACTACCGAATCTCGCGTGTAACCAATCCTCGACCCCAAGGTGAACATGGCCAAAATTGGTGGCACGACCATGTTCGGGTGAAGAAGCATTGTTGTCTCGGCCAAATATTACTCGGCCCCCAGTGTTGCGACGACTTCACTAATCACCATTGGATGCGAGCACAAAAATCTTACAAAAACCTAGAAATACAAGCATGTGAGAAGCATCGAACTGGCGGCTCCAAGCGACCGTTCCGTCGATCGTCAGTCAGCCCCTGTCACGAGCAAACGGGCGCGGCAAGGGTGTGGTTGGTTTTGGAGTCATGTTTAGTGCATTCGACTGGTGTAGGATTTGCTAAGCATAGCGAATGTAGGTCTTATACGGAAAAAGAACAGAACTTCGATCCTGTTGAAGGATCCTGGTGCCCTCAGCCCCTCGTCCTCAGTCTTTCAAGCAGCTGTGTTGAAGCAGTGCTCAATATGCTCAATGTCCTACAGCTTCGTCTACAATCCGCCCCTCTTCTTCTCTTGCGTCACAGGCTCCCGGACCATGATGTCCAAGGGGATGTTCCTACCACCTCGCTGCAGTTGGATCGTACGGCACTCCTCGAACCCAAATTTACGGTAGATTGGGGGGTTGCAGGCATTGCTCGACTCTAGGTAGCAAGCGCGGCCTTCGCGATCCGCCAATCTGGTTACGTGCTCGACCAGCTTACGAGCGTGTCCCTTGCCACGTCCAGAGGGCTTTGTGCCAATGTAGACAAGGTACCACGCCTCGTGCTCACGATCTCCCAATGTGGTGTGCATAGTGTCGTGGAGGAGGGGTAGGAATTCGTCGAAGAAGCGACGCTTGCCTTCTGCAGAGAGACGATAGTTGAGACGCCACATGCCGCTGCGGAAGATGGTCATGTAATCGTCCATGTTCTGACCGGGTGGCATCCTGCTACCATTAGTATCACTGTTGGGCCGACATTGACCATAACTCACCACAGCGCCACTGCTTCGAAGTCTCCTACAGTGGTAACCAGCCCCTTGAGAATGTGAGCATACGTAACATACTCGAGAATCTCGACATGCAGAGCCCACTTCTCCTCTTCAGACCAGTGCTCACGATCAGGCACATCAATGAAGTAACGAGCAACATCGTCCTCACCAAAAGCCTCTGCCAAACAGGCAGCCGCTTGCTTGTACTCTGCAGCCGTGACAACGCGGACGCCATCAGCTAGCGGAGGCACAGTAGCAGCAGGCTTCTGCTTCAGAAGTCTGAAACTGGCAGGAACGTCATTGATCCTAATCGTATTCGGCTTTAGGGCTGACTTTGGGTCAACAAAGTTGCAGGCAACAGGTGCGACGGGAGTGCTGAACGTTTTCGCCATGATTGCGATCTTGTTCGTAACCTTCTACTAGTATTCAGATGGGATCTGCCGCTTCGTTTGATAATTGGGACAGTCGTCGAATACGCCAGCGTGATGGTCTCCCGTGGAGGTACGGCGGCTCGCCGAATATATTAGTCACTTGAACTAGGTGTATCTAGGGGAAGACCTTGGTTCAAACAACGCTGCTGTATGTGAATTAGTCTGGTTGCGCATGTTGGCAATGGGCTGTGCAGGAGCCGTGACCGTCGATTGCCTGCCATAGTGTACCTTTTCGATTTCGTTCAATGTTTATGTTTCAGCTGGGCGAGTGGTATCTCCTGTATGGACTTTGGAGAGCTGAGATCTCGAGACTGTCTCGACTCGAGATGGATAACGCAAAGAAGTGCAAGCTTGACGTAAGTCAACCGACATCAATTTGTGGTTGGACGAAATGTTTCTATGCGGCAGGTTCAAGGTGAGAGGGGAGTGGCCGATGAGGTCAGTTGTGTTGGCAGGATGCGGTCGGTTATCGATGTGCAGCCTCGTGTGTGGACTGGTGGACGTTGATGTCTGGCCGCAGGAAGTTTGGTATTTGCTTTTTACTCGTTGACCATTCGTCACAAGACCAGTGGCTGCACTGCTGTACGATGGCTTGGCTAGACGTAGGTGGGCACGCAGCGTATCGTGAGGGGTTCACTGAGTGACGCCGGCTGCAGCGGAATCGTGGGGGTCAGACTGCAATTGGATCTGGTTGGTGCAATCGAGGGACGAGAGAGATGCAGAGTGAGATCAAGGCAGGGAGCGCAGTAGACAAAGGAAGGGAACGAAAGACTGATATACTTCCACCCTTACCCTGTCGATCTACACGTTACCAAGCGCTTCGGGCGGAGCGTGGAGGTCATATTGCAGCGGGATCTATCTTAAAGTCATTAGCTTGTCTAAGTAGCTGAGCATCCACCGTTATCATAGGTCCGGTAGGACTCAGCTCATGCTCGGACCGATGCGGCTCAATGTCACTGCCACCTCAACGGCTTGCTCAGAACATGAAGAATGTCTGGCTGGAGGGTTTGCTGATCTTCGGATCTCGGTGGTTCTCAAGCTCATAGCGGAGCCAGTGTCACACCTTTGAGTGGCGTTGGTGAGAAAGTGTGGGGTGAATGTGAACCTTGGAGGGTTGGCCTGTTCCTCGGCTGTACTTTCTGTAACGAGGAAGGCGCCAGGGTCTTCGTTTCCTAAACCTACCACTGTCGGGAACATGGTTAGCAAACGTCAAGATTTGCTCAAATGCTCTAAAACTACCACGAGGTGCTTGCTCATAGATATTCCTGCAAATCGTTTATCAACACGTAGTGTGAGAGCGTGCAAGGATCCAGCTGGTTATCTGCAGAGTCATTGGTCACGCAAAGATAGTGATAGGAGCGGGTCATGCAAGCAAGCACGCAAGGTGATTCCACTGAAGGGCGACGTGACTCTCATACTTGCTAAGCCGTTCATCTGCTGGGCGTCTTTAGAGGACATGATATGCAAAGCCATCAGAAGGTGCAAAGCCCCCCTGAGTATCGCGCTTTCATATTATTTGGTGATCCGGGTACGCCGATCGAGTGTTTGAAAGAAGTTGTGCTCTTGCTGCAGTCATCTCGAAGGCGCATTGACAGACGGCAGACGTGGGGAAGCTATGCTCCACACAGTCACCGATATCTAGGCTCGAGCCTGCATAGGCTGCCTCACTTTTTGGAGAGGAAGTAGAACGGCCACCACAAGCTTAGCCTGTCGCCGACGTTGCCCCGCATCGAAATGTGGAAGTAGTGATGTATTCACATGTGTATTACTTGCATATCATCAGGTATGCTCACCTTCACTCACATCCGTCGAATCTCCGTCTCTCCCATATACTTCTCTAGGCCGGAGTCGAGGTGGTCCCACCATTCGTAAAGCATGCTTTCGCAGATTAACTTGAACCACGGTGTAAACTGGAGTGACGCGTCCTTGAACATGGCCTTGAGGTCTTCCTGGGAGACGAATCGAGAGTCGCGCACTTCATTAGGGTTAACGTTGAGGTCTACGTCGGCCTTGATGAAGAGGATGTAATCGACTGTCGAGTAATTAGCATCCTGTTCCAACGGCCAGTGCGCAGGCTCAGACAAGGATCACGCCGTCTGTATTCCTACGCTACAAGGTAAGCTTACCCTCGTGCTCGCCCCACTTGCCGTCACTCGGCGACTTATAGTGTATCCGTGTGAGGAACTTGAAGTCGTCGATGGGCACCTGTGCGGATGGTATGCCGAGCTCATGGTCCAGCTTTCGCACCGCCGCTCGACGCACGCCTTGTACCGAAGCCTCGAGACCAACACCGGTCTCACCAGGTATGCCTAGAGGATGCGAACAGCAGGTGTTTGTCCACATGTCCGGAAACGTGATCTTCTCGGTCGCACGCTGCTGGAGGAGGAGCCGGTTCTCCGAGTCGAAGAGGAAGACGGAAAAGGCTCGGTGGAGCAGCCCTCTGTCGATGTTCTCCATGAGATGGCCTACATATATGTTAGCAAGGAATTCAATCAAGACAGAGCCAAGGGTGGATCGCTTCCATTTGCCTTAGCCCATGGTGCACTTACACAGCTTCTTGGTCGCACTACCAATGGGAATGTCGTTGTTGTCCAGCACAATGCACACCTCATCCATCAATCGTATCTGCTCCTCGTCATAGCCATCGAGCGCATTGTCGTTTGTGGCCGAATTGTGTGCTCCTCCGATAAGGTCTGTGTTGACTTCAGGAAACAGGCGCAA
>Ga0210040_10006366_pt1 | contig 14724 bp, 19 predicted proteins | sample CryGeyCG12114_NA_FD_185462 | JGI IMG/M metagenome (GOLD analysis project Ga0210040, IMG submission 185462) | Groundwater microbial communities from aquifer - Crystal Geyser CG19_WC_8/21/14_NA (SPAdes) (version 2) | ecosystem: Environmental > Aquatic > Deep subsurface > Groundwater | place: USA... | reverse complement strand
TGATTGCGTGCCCACGCGGAACGGTGGCCCTCATGGAGGAGCTGGACGGCGTCGCACTGAGCAGCCTGGACGCCCCGCTGGGGGACGGGCTGGGCGTGACCAAGGGCGACCTGGTCGGCTACCTCGCAGCCGTCGCGGACCGCATGGTGCCCGGGCTGGCCGGCCGCCCGCTCTCGGTCATGCGGGTGCGGCCCGGGCAGGCGCCGTTCATGCAGCGCAACGTGAGCAAGGGCGCGCCGAACTGGGTGCGCACCGTGCCGGTCTGGGCGGCCGGTGCGCACCGCGAGGTGCACCAGGTGCTCTGCGACGACCGGCGCACGCTGATCTGGCTGGCCAACCAGCGGGCCGTCGAGTTCCACGTGCCGAACCTGTGCGTGGACGAACCCGAGCCCACCGGCCTGGTGCTCGACCTCGACCCGCCGGAGGGTGCGGACTTCGCGGCGGTGGTGGCGGTGGCCGGGCTGGTGCGGCGGGCGCTGGAGGACGCCGGCCTGACCGGGGCGGTGAAGACCAGCGGGTCGAAGGGCGTGCACGTCGTCGTCCCGGTGGCCGGGTCGTCCCTCGAGGACGTCGCGGCCGCCACGCGCGCACTGGCGGCACGGACCGCCGCGCTGGACCCCGGGCGAGCCACGACCGCCTACCTCAGGGAGGACCGGGAGGGGAGGGTGTTCGTCGACTCCACGCGGTCGGGGCAGGGCACCGTGGTCGCCGCCTACAGCCCGCGCATCCGGCCGGGGCTGCCGGTGTCCTTCCCGGTTCCGTGGGACCGCCTCGACGACGTGCGACCGGGGGACTTCACCGTCACGACCGCACCGGGGCTGCTGGGCGACACCGATCCGTGGTCCGCGGTGCTGCCCGATCCCCAGGCGCTGCCCGCCGACCTGGTCGCCCAGGGGCACACCATCCCGGTCGCCCGGGTCCAGGCGATGCACGAGGGCAAGCGACGCAAGCGCGCGGCCGCGCAGAAGGAGGACGGCGCCGAGGGCTGACCCGCACCCGGTGACCTCGACCGCGCGGTGCAGCAGCCGGCCGCACCGTCGACCGCGAGGGTGGCGGCCGCACCGCGGGGGGCGGCCGGGACGTCGCGCCCGCCCTCGACGACGGCCGCGACCAACCCGTTCTGAGACGCCGGGCTCAGCCCTCGCGCACGGCCCCGAACACCAGCATGTCCCTGCGCCGGCCGCCGATCTCCTGGTAGCTGCGCAGCAACCCCTCCGGCTCGTAGCCCGCGCCCCGGGCCGTGCGCACCGAGGCCTCGTTGGACGGCTCGACGAAGAGCTGCACCCGGTGCAGGCCGGGCACGGTCCACGCGAAGGCGGTCACCGCGGCCAGCGCGGAGCCGGCGAACCCCCGTCCGCGCTCGCTGGGCGCTATCAGGTACCCGACCGACGCCCGCCCGGAGGGGAGCTCGGCCAGCCACAGCCCCACCTGCCCGACGGCGCGTCCGGTGGCCGCCTCGGCGATCGCGAACGAAAAGCCGGTGCCTTCGTCCCGACGTCCGCGGTTGCGGTGGATCCAGGCCAGCGCGTGCGCTTTCGTGGCCGCCGCCGGGAGGGTAGTCACCAGAGGGACGTAGGGATCCGTCGACAGCTCCCGGATCACGTCGACGTCGTCGTCGGTGAAGGCCCGGAGGACGACGTCACCGTGCGCGGGGGCCGGCTCCGGCCACGGGGGGAGGGCCATGTCGGACGCCGGGTGCGGCTCAGTCGAGGCCAAGGTCGCGGCGGAGCTTCGCGACGTGCCCGGTGGCCTTGACGTTGTAGGCGGCCTTCTCGATCCGGCCCTCCGCGTCGATGACGAAGGTGGAGCGGATGACCCCGACGACCTGCTTGCCGTAGAGCTTCTTCGGGCCGAACGCGCCGTAGGACGTGAGCACCTGCTTGTCCGGGTCGGAGACCAGCGTGATGCGGATGTCCTCCTGCTCCCGGAAACGCTGCAGCTTCTCGACGGGGTCGGGGGAGACCCCGATGATGTCCAGCCCGGCCTCGGCGAGGTCGCCGGCGGAGGCGGTGAAGTCGACGGCCTGCGTGGTGCACCCCGGGGTCAGCGCCGCCGGGTAGCAGTACACGATGACCCGCCGGCCCCGGTAGGACGACAGCGACACGTCGTTGCCGTCGGCGTCGGGCAGCGTGAACTCCGGTGCGGGCTCGCCGGGGGTGAGGCGGACGGGTGCCGTGTCGGTGCTGCTGTCGGTCATGCCCGCATCCTGCCGTGTCCCGGGGACGGGAACGCAGCGGGCCGTCGCGCCGTCCCCGGTCAGCCGGCGAGGAAGGAGAAGCGCACCTGCCGCTGGTGGTTGTCGGTGTTGGTGTCGACCAGGCAGATCCGCTGCCAGGTGCCCAGCTGCATGCGCCCCTCCAGCACCGGGACGGTGGCGTGCGGCGGCACGAACGCCGGCAGCACGTGGTCGCGGCCGTGCCCGGGAGCGCCGTGCCGGTGCCGCCAGCGGTCGTCACGGGGCAGCAGGACGTCGAGCTGGGCGAGCAGGTCGTCGTCGCTGCCCGCGCCGGTCTCGACCAGCGCGATCCCGGCGGTGGCGTGCGGCACGAACACGTGCAGCAGGCCGTCGCCCTCCGAGCTGACGAACTCGGCGCACTCGTCGGTCAGGTCCACCACGACGGGAACGCCTCCGGTCCGGACGGCACGCAGCTCCGATCTCATGGCGTCGATCCTCCCGCACCCTCGCGGCCGGGGCGGTCGACCGGGTCGGCGGCGCGCTCGGACCGGAGCGCCTCGATGCCGGCGCGCAGCTGCGCGATCTCCGCGGTGAGGAGGAGCAGGTCGCGCCGGGTCACGGCCTCCTGCTCCTCGCCGGCCTCGCGCACCCGCTCGACCAGCCACGAGGCGAAGGTCGCGGTGATGACGCCCAGCAGGGCGATCCCGGTGAGCATCAGGCCGGCGGCGACGACGCGCCCGGTGACCGTCAGCGGGAACCGGTCGCCGTAGCCCACGGTCGTGACGGTCGCGAAGGACCACCACAGCGCGTCCCCGAAGTCCTGGATGTTCGCGTCGGGCGTCCCGCGTTCGGCGTCCAGCACCGCGAGCGCCGCGACGAACATGACCAGCGAGGTCGCGCCCACGACGTAGACCACCACCCGGCCCCGCAGCGACGTCCGGGCGTGCCGGTTGAGCACGGACAGCAGGGTGACCAGCCGGAGCAGGCGCAGCGGACGCAGCAGCGGGAGGGTGATCACCGCGAGGTCCAGCAGCCGGGACCGGACGAAGGCGCGGCGGTCCTCGGCCAGCCAGAGCCTGGCCGCGTAGTCGACGGCGAAGACGACCCAGGCCAGCAGCGTGACCAGCCGGCACACCTGCGGCCAGGGCGCGGCCAGGTCGGCGTCGATGATCGGCCAGGCGTAGGCGGCGAGGAACAGCAGCGCCGCCGTGGTGAGCAGCCACTCGGAGGCGTCCTCCCAGCGGTCCACGCGCGACGGGGTGCGGGTGCTCACGGCCATGGCCGACGACGCTAGCGACGACGACGCGGACCCGGGACCAGGGGACGGCTGCCTGTACCGCGGCACTACCCTCGGCGTCCGGTGACCGAGCGTGCGAGGTCACGCAGAGACAGAGCACCCAGGGCGCATGGACGAAGAGCGCCAACGAGGAGAGCATGTGACCCGCCCCGACGGCCGCGCGGCCGACCAGCTCCGCCCGGTGACCATCACCCGCAACTGGCTCGACCACGCCGAGGGCTCGGTGCTGGTCGAGTTCGGCCGCACGCGGGTGCTGTGCGCGGCGAGCGTGACCGAGGGCGTGCCGCGCTGGCGCAAGGGGTCGGGTCTCGGGTGGGTGACCGCCGAGTACTCCATGCTGCCCCGCGCCACCCACACCCGCAGCGACCGCGAGTCGGTCAGGGGGAAGATCGGCGGCCGCACGCACGAGATCAGCCGGCTGATCGGCCGCTCGCTGCGCGCCTCGATCGACCTGGGCGCGCTGGGGGAGAACAGCATCGCCCTCGACTGCGACGTCCTCCAGGCCGACGGCGGGACGCGCACCGCGGCCATCACCGGTGCCTACGTCGCCCTCGCCGACGCGGTGTCCGGGCTCGGCGACCGCAAGAAGCTCGCCAGGCCGAACGCCATCGCGCAGTCCGTGGCCGCCGTCAGCGTCGGTGTCATCGACGGCGAGCCGCGCCTGGACCTGCCCTACGAGGAGGACGTCACGGCCGGCACCGACATGAACGTGGTGTGCACCGGCGACGGCAGCTTCGTCGAGGTGCAGGGCACGGCGGAGGGCGCCGTCTTCGACCGGCCGACGCTCGACGCGCTGCTCGACCTCGCGGTCAAGGGCTGCGCGGAGCTGACGCAGATCCAGGCCGCCGCGCTGTCCCGATGACCAGGTTGCTGCTGGCCACCCGCAACGCGGGCAAGCTCGCCGAGCTGCGGCGGCTGCTGCGCTCCGCCGTCCCCGGTGTGGACGTCGTCGGGCTGGCCGAGGTCGAGGACTACCCCGAGGCGCCCGAGACCGGGGCGACCTTCACGGAGAACGCGCTGCTCAAGGCGCGCGAGGCGGTGCGGTACACGGGGCTGCCCGCGGTGGCCGACGACTCGGGGCTGACCGTCGACGCGCTCAACGGCATGCCCGGCATCCTCTCGGCGCGGTGGTCGGGCCGGCACGGGGACGACGCGGCCAACACCGCGCTGCTCCTGGGCCAGCTGGGCGACGTGCCCGACGGCCGGCGCGGCGCGGCGTTCGTGTGCGCCGCCGCCCTCGTCCTCCCCGACGGCACCGAGCGGGTGCTGGAGCGGGAGTGGCGGGGCACCGTGATCCGGGAGGGACGCGGCACCAACGGGTTCGGCTACGACCCCGTCTTCGTGCCCGACGGCCTGGAGGTCACCTCGGCCCAGCTGTCGCCGGGGGAGAAGGACGCGCGCAGCCACCGCGGGCAGGCGTTCGCCGCGCTGGTGCCGGTCATCGCCGAGGTGCTGGGCGCACGCTGACGGTCAGCGGCCGAGGCTGAACCAGTCCACCGCGGCCAGCTCGGCACGCAGGGACTCGTAGATCGGCAGGTCGTCGCCGGGCTCGGCATGCCGGCCCGGACGGTCGACGTCGGCCAGTGAGGCGATGGTCTCGACGGCGTCCGGACCCTCCGGGGCGCGGTGGCGTCCGACGGCGGTGGCGGCGTTGCTCATACCCCGTCGTTCGGCGTGCACGGCACCGCGCCCGAGCGCACGGCCGGCGGGCCTCACCCCGAGGGGTGAGCACTCCCCGGGGAGCAGGGGCGCCCCGAGCCCGGCACAGTGGGGGCATGCGGGTGTTCGTGGACGGGGGCCGTCGGCTGCGCTTCGACGACGGCACCCCGGTGACCGCGGCGTCGGCGATCGCGCCGCTGGGGGACGGCTGGCTCGTGGCGCAGGACGACGCCACCTCCGCCGCCTGGCGGCGCGCCGGCTCCGTCACGCCCGTCCGGGTGCTGCCGCCCGTCGAGGGTCTGGACCGGTTCTCCGAGGCCGCGGGGACCAAGGGCCTCAAGCCCGACCTCGAGGTGGCGTGCCCGGCCGTGGTCGACGGCGAGCCCGCTGTGCTGCTGCTGGGCTCCGGGTCCTCGCCGCGCCGCATGCGGGGCGTCCTGGTGCGCCTGGTGGACGGCGAGCCGGTGGCCACCGCCGCCGACCTGGCACCGCTCTACGGGCACGCGGCCGGGCTGCTGGGGCTGCCGATGGACCAGCTCAACCTCGAGGGTGCCGCCCGGCACGAGGACCGGGTGCGCTGGTTCCACCGCGGCAACCTCGCCGCAGGGTTCCCCTCGGCCAGCGTGGACCTCTCGCTGGAGGCGCTGGTGGCGGCCGTGCTGGGCCGTGCCGACGCGGCGGCGGTGCGGGTCGGGAACCCGCTGCGCTACGACCTGGGCGAGGTCGAGGGGGTCGGCCTGGCGGTGACCGACGCCGTCGCGCTGCCCGACGGGCGGATGCTGCTCAGCGCCGCAGCGGAGGACACCCCCAACGCGGTCGACGACGGACCGGTGGTCGCCACCGCGCTCGCGCTCGTCGACGACGGGACGGTCACCGCCGTCGTGCCGCTGCCCGAGGTCGTCGGCCACGTGCACAAGGTGGAGGGGCTGGCGCTGCGGGCGGTCGACGGGGCCACCGTGCACCTGTTGGCCGTGGTGGACGACGACGACCCCGACGCCTCGTCGGCCGAGCTGCACCTCCGGGTGGAACTCGGCTGATCCCGCTCCCTGCCCGCCGGACGACCGCTAGCGTCCGCGTCGTCGCCGACGTGGAGGAGTGGCAGTGAGCGGTCCGCAGCAGCAGTGGCCCTCGGCGCCGCCGTGGAACCCGCCGGTGCGGCGTCGTCGCTCGCGCTGGCTCACCGTCGGGCTGCCCGTCGGGCTCGTGGTGCTGGTCGCGCTCGGCCTGCTCGGCTACGTCGTGGTCCGGGCCTTCAGCGATGGCGTGCGGCCGGCGCAGGACGCCACGCGGGCCTACGCGGATGCGCTGGTGGATCAGCGCTGGGACGACGCGCACGCGATGTTGTGCGAGACCAGCGCCGGGGAGTTCACCGCCCAGGCGCTCGAGGCGTCCTACGGCGAGCCGCCGCTCACCGGGTCCGACGTCGAGGCCGTGAACGTGGTGTGGTCGAACGGGCGCACCACCGGCGACGCCACCGTCGTCCTCGAGAGCGACGGCGGTGTCCGGGAGCGGATGGTCCTGGCCCTCGTGGAGGAGGACGGGACCTGGCGGCCCTGCCCCTGAGCCGACACGGTCATCGACCTCCCGGCCGACGCGAGACGGTCGTCGTCGCGGTGAGCGCGAGCAGTGCGCCGGCGGCCAGCGCACCGGCGAGCACGCCGAGCGAGTTCATCGCCCAGTCGTTGGTGTCGCACGCGCGGCCGATCGCGGTCACCTGCGACTGGACGGCCTCGATCGCAACGGACAGCACCGAACCGGACACGGCCGCGAGCACGGGGCGGCGCGTGGCGAGGGCGACGAACAGCGTTGCGGGCAGCAGCAGCGCGACGTTGGCCAGCAGCTCCACGCTCCCGAGGGTGGGGAGGTCGAACTGGACGGTGCAGCCACGGGTGGGCGAGGTCCGCCCCGTCGGCGCCAGCGTCAGCGCGAGTGCCGCGAGGAGGGACACCGCGGCGAGCGCCCGGAGGGCGCGGGGGCCGTACGTCCGGCTGCGGAGCGCCGCGTACCCGACCGCAGCGCAGCCGAGCGCGACGAGCACCAGGGCCGTCGGCACGAGCGCCGAGTGGTCCAGCAGGAAGTCGGTGATCATCGCCCGCCGACCCTAGGTGGACATCCGTGCGCCACCGCGGCACTGAGTTCCCGCCCGCGCGCCGGTCTACCCCGCGACCACCACGACACGACTCCGGGAGCCGGCCATGGGCCTCATCCACATCGAGATGTTCGCGACCCTCGACCTCGTCGGGCAGGCGCCCGGGGGGCCCGAGGAGGACCCGGAGGGCGGGTTCCCGTTCGGCGGTTGGCAGGCGCCCCTGATGGACGAGGTCTCCGGAGCGCAGGTCGGTGCGGCGTACGAGGGCACGGAGGCGCTGCTCCTCGGCCGGCGGACCTACGACATCTTCGCCGCATACTGGCCGCACCAGGAGGGGGGCGAGGACGACGGCATCGCCCGGCTGTTCAACGCCGTCCCCAAGTACGTGGCCTCCCGTGGGACGCCCGACCTCTCCTGGGCCGGGTCCACGCAGCTCGGACCTGACCTGGCCGCCGCGGTGCGCGAGGCCCGTGACCGGCACGAGCACGTGAAGGTGGTGGGCAGCCTCGATCTGGTGCAGACCCTCCTGCGCGAGAAGCTCGTCAACCGGCTGGACCTGTGGGTGCACCCGATCGTGCTGGGCGTCGGCAAGAAGGTGTTCGTCGGCGGCGAGGTGCCCACCAACCTCGAACTGCTCGAGCCGCCCGTGGCCGGCCCGACCGGGACCGTGTACCTGCGCTACGGACTCGGCGAGGGCACGCCCGGCACGGGGGACATGAGCCGGCCGGGCCGGGGTGTGCGGGCTGACGACTGAGCCCCCGTCGTGCGGGAGAGGGGAGTCGAACCCCTACGCCCGAAGGCACCAGATCCTAAGTCTGGCGTGGCTGCCGTTACACCACTCCCGCGTGGCCCCGGAGTCTAGGAGCCGCACTGCTGGATGAACGCGGGCTGGTGGATGAGCTGACTCCGACGACGTCTGGCAGGCTGTCGGGGTGCCTCGCGACCCCCGACAGATCCAGCTGGAGATCGACGCCGCCCGCGAGTCGCTGGCCGCCACGCTGGACCAGCTGACCTACCGGACGAGCCCCACGCGCCTGCGCGCCAAGGGGCAGGACGCCGTCGTGCGCTGGCTGCAGACGCCCGCGGGCATGGCCGCCGCCGGCGCCGTCGGCCTCCTCGTCACCTTCGTCGTCGTCCAGCGGGTCCGGCACCGCAACGACTGACCCGGTGCCCGACCGTCGCGATCCCGTCGGTCCGGGCCAGGAGTCCGTGTGGGACTACCCGCGGCCGCCCTCGGCCCTGGTGACGCCACGGCACGTCGTGCTGGAGGTCGGCGGGCAGGTGCTCGGCGACACCCGGCGGGCGATCCGGGTCTGCGAGACCAGCCACCCGCCGACCTACTACGTGCCGCGCGCCGACCTCACCGCCGAGCTGCTCGAGCGCGCGTCGAGCGGGTCGTGGTGCGAGTGGAAGGGCCAGGCGACCTACTGGGACGTCGTCGCCGGCGACCGGCGGGTGGCCTCGGCCGGCTGGTCCTACGAGCAGCCGACCCCGGGTTACGAGCACCTGGCCGGCGCGGTCGCCTTCTACCCGGGCCGGCTCGACCGCGTCACGGTGGGCGGCGAGGTCGTCCGCCCGCAGCCGGGGGACTTCTACGGCGGCTGGATCACCGACGAGGTCGTCGGCCCCTTCAAGGGCGCGCCCGGCACGCTCGGCTGGTGATCCGGGGCTCGGTGCCCGGGTTCAGACCTTCGCGCCGTCGGCCCGCAGCAGCGGGAGCGCCACGCCGTCGATGACGGCGTCGGCGAAGGCGACGTCGACCGGCTCGCCGTTGACCAGCCAGCGCTGCACGATCGGCGCGCCGATCGCCTCGGCGACCAGGGATCCGGAGAGGCCGGGGGCGATCTCGTTACGCTGCTCGCCGCGCTCCCACACCAGGTCGAACGAGCGGCGCCACACCGCCATCGGGCCCTCACGGAACGCCTGGGCCAGTGCCGGCTGGTGCTGCATCGAGGAGAGCAGCGCCTGCGTGGCCGCGCCGGCCGGGCTGTTGACCAGGGCCACCATCGCGTGCAGCAGCGCGCGCAGGTCGCCCTCGACCGTGCCGGTGTCGGCGGGCTCGGCCTCGACGGCGTTCAGCTCGGAGACGGTGTCGACGACCAGCTCCTCCTTGGTGCGCCACCGGCGGTAGATCGTCGCCTTGCCGACGCCGGCCTCGGCGGCGACGGCGTCCATGGTCAGCGCGCCGTAGCCGACGTCGGCCAGCAGTCGCAGGATCGCGGCGCGGATGACGCCGTCCCGGCTCGGGTCGCGGGGCCGGCCTCCCCGGCTGGGGCGGGCATCGGGGTCGGAGAGAACGGCCATGACTCCCAGCTTAAGGGCCTCAAGTCTCGTATCTCCTGACCAGCGTCTGTGACTCATCCGGCAATCACCCGGTCGGGCCCGGCGGACGCGCCGCGCGCGCCTCCTGCGGTATCGCCCGTCGTGGGTCATCCTGCTGGCGTGGGAACGATCTGCGGGGGCGGCTGCAGCTGCCGCGCGCACTGGGACGTGCCGGGTGCGGCTGCCCGCGTGCTGCTCGCCACCCCGATCGGCCACGTCCTGCCGGCGGTCGCCCGCACCGCGACGTCGCTGGGCCTGCACGTCAGCAGCACGCACCACCTGGTCGACGTGGTCGACCCCAAGGGCGGCCGCGGGATCGACCGGCTCTTCCAACGGCTCGCCCGGGAGCTCACCGCCGCCGAGCTCGATGCGGTGCGGATCGCCACCGACCCGCCCGAGGACGGCGACGCGCGGACCGCCCGCCTGCTGACCGCGCCCACGCTCGCCGTCGAGCTCGCCCGGCGGGGCGTGACCGTGGAGGTCGGCGTCCTGGCCGAGGCCGAGTTCTGGTCGGCCTACCAGCCGATCGTCACGCTGGCCGACCGCTCGGTCGTCGCCCACGAGGCGCTGCTGCGCGGCCTCGTCGACGGCCGCGAGGTGGGCGGCGGCGACCTGTTCTTCGTGGCCGAGTCCGCCGGCTGGCTGGCCCGCCTCGACCGCATCGGCCGCGAGGCGGCCATCGAGGGCGCGTTGCCCTGGATCGGCGACCAGGACCTGTTCATCAACTTCAACCCGACGTCGATCTACCGGGCCCAGGTGTGCCTGGCCAGCACCGAGCAGGTGGCCCACGCCTCGGGCCTGGCACCCCGGCAGCTGGTCTTCGAGGTCGTCGAGTCCCACGCCATCGCCGACCGCGGGCACCTGGTCACGGTCCTCGACCACTACCGGTCGCTGGGCTGGCGGGTCGCGCTCGACGACGTCGGCGCCGGTTACTCGAGCCTGTCGCTGCTCGCCGCCGTCCGGCCGGAGGTGGTCAAGCTGGACAAGGGCCTCGTGCAGGGCCTGCCCGACGAGGGGGCCCGCACGGTGCTCAAGGCCGTCACCGACCTGGCGCACCAGCTCGGCGCCGTCGTCGTCGCCGAGGGCATCGAGACCGAGCAGCTGGCCGAGGAGGTCGCCGCCCTCGGTGCCGACCTGGGTCAGGGCTGGCTGTTCGGCCGGCCCGTCCGGCCGGAGCAGCCGGCCGAGGAGCAGAACAGCCGGTTCCAGCCGGTGGAGGTCACGCGCGCCCGCTGAGCTGCCCGGAAGGGGTCAACGCAGCCCCCAGCCGGTCAGCGCCGGCCGGGCGTGCTCGTGCCCGAGGACGCCGTAGGCCGCCGCCGGCAGCGCGAAGAGCGCGCCGGCCTCCGGGGGCAGGCCCAGCCACCGGGCGGTGAGCACCCGCAGCAGGTGCCCGTGGGCGACCAGCGCGACGTCGCCGTCGGACAGCCGGGCGCGTGCCCGGTCGAGCACCCGGTCCACCCGCTCCGCCACCTGGGCCAGCGTCTCGCCCGGCGTCGGCCCGGGGACGGTGCCGTCGACCCAGATCGACCACTCACGTCCGAGCTCCGCGCTGATCTCCGCCGTCGTCCGGCCCTCGTAGCCGCCGTAGTCGAGCTCCACGAGGTCGGGATCGGTGCCGGTGGGCGTCAGGCCGGCCAGCTCGGCGGTGCGGCCGGCCCGCTGCAGCGGGCTGACCCACACCTCGGCGAAGGGTCGCGACCCGAGCCGCCCGCGGAGCGCCCGCGCCTGCTCCTCGCCCTCGGGCAGCAGCGCCACGTCGGTCAGCCCGGTGTGCTGGCCGCTCCGGCTCCACTCGGTCTGGCCGTGCCGCAGCACGACGATCTCCCCGGTCCGTCCACTCGCTCCATCACTCACGCCGACCATCGAACACGGTGGCGGGAACACCTGCCCGTCCGCGCGTGCTGGCCGATGGCATGACCACTGCAGAACTCAGCGACACCTTCACCATCGGCGGGGACCTCCCCGTGCACCGCCTCGGCTACGGGGCGATGCAGCTCCCCGGTCCCGGCGTCTGGGGCGAGCCGGCCGACCGCGCCGCCGCCGTCCGCGTCGTGCAGGCCGCCGTCGAGCAGGGCGTCGACTTCATCGACACCGCCGACTCCTACGGCCCCGAGATCAGCGAGCTGATCCTCGCCGAGGCGCTGCACCCCTACGCCGACGGCCTGGTCATCGCCACCAAGGCCGGTCTGACCCGGCAGGGCCCCGGCATCTGGACGCCGGTGGGCCGTCCCGCCTACCTCAAGCAGCAGGTGGAGCTCTCCCTGCGGCACCTCCGGGTCGACCGCATCGACCTCATCCAGCTGCACCGCATCGACCCCGAGGTGCCGCTGGCCGACCAGCTCGGCGCCTTCGCCGAGCTCAAGGAGGAGGGGAAGGTCCGGCACATCGGCGTCTCGGAGGTGTCGGTCGAGGAGCTGAAGGCCGCCCGCGAGGTCACCGAGATCGTGAGCGTGCAGAACCTGTACAACCTCACCAACCGGCAGAGCCAGGACGTGCTCGACTACGCCACCGCCGAGGGCATCGCCTTCATCCCGTGGTTCCCGATCGCCACCGGGAACCTGGCCGCGCCCGACAGCCCGGTCGCCGACATCGCGCGCGAGCTCGACGCCACGCCGTCCCAGGTGGCGCTGGCCTGGCTGCTGCAGAAGTCGCCGGTGATCCTGCCGATCCCGGGCACCAAGTCCGTCGACCACCTGACGGAGAACCTCGGTGCCGCCGGGGTGCGCCTCTCCGCGGAGGACATGGCCCGCCTGGACGCGCTGGCCTGATCGCAGGTGCCGCGCCGGTCCCGGACCGGCGCGGCACAATGCGTCCCATGGACGCCGAGGACTTCCGTCAGATCAAGGACGCCGTTCGTCAGCTCGTGCGCGAGGAGGTCGTGCCGCTCGAGGAACGCATCGAGGACGAGGACCGCATCCCCGACCAGCTGCGGGCGCAGATCGCGGAGATGGGCCTGTTCGGCTACGCGCTGCCCGAGGAGTACGGCGGGCTCGGCGTCACCATGAGCGAGGACGTCGAGCTGGCGATCGAGTTCGGGTACACCACGCCGGCCTTCCGCTCGCTCTTCGGTACGAACAACGGCATCTCCGGCCAGGTCATCGCCCGCTTCGGCGACGAGGCGCAGAAGAAGAAGTACCTGCCCGGTCTCTCGGCCGGCGAGCTGATCGGCTCCTTCGCCCTGACCGAGGCGGAGGCGGGCTCGGACCCCTCGGCGCTGCGCGCCGCTGCCCGCCGGGACGGCGATGTCTGGGTCATCAACGGCAGCAAGCGCTACATCACCAACGCGCCGCTGGCCGACCTCTTCGTCGTCTTCGCCCGCACCAACCCGGAGGAGAAGGGTGGTCGCGGCATCTCCAGCTTCGTCGTCGAGACGTCGACGCCGGGGGTCACCGTGGGCCCCAAGGACAAGAAGATGGGGCAGGCCGGCGCCTGGACCGCCGAGGTGTACTTCGACGACGTGCGCGTGCCCGCCGAGGCGCTGATCGGCGAGGAGGGCCGCGGCTACGCCAAGGCGCTCACCGTGCTCTCCCGCGGCCGGCTGCACATCGCCGCGCTGTGCGTCGGCATGGCGCAGCGGGTGCTCGACGAGTCGGTCGCCTACGCCGCCACGGCCAAGCAGGGCGGTGCGCCGATCGGCCGCTTCCAGCTGGTGCAGGCCATGCTCGCCGACATGCACGCCGAGCTGCTCGCCGCCCGCAGCATGGTCCGCGACGTCGCCGCCCGCTACGACTCCGGCGAGGACACCTCGGTCGGCCCGTCGTCGGCGAAGCTGTTCTGCACCGAGATGGTGGGGCGGGCCGTCGACAAGGCGGTGCAGGTGCACGGCGGCCTGGGCTACCTGCGGACGACGCCGGTCGAGCGCTTCTACCGCGACGCCCGGCTCTACCGGCTCTACGAGGGCACCAGCGAGGTGCAGCGGGTCATCATCGGCGGCGCGCTGCTGCGCGAGGCCGGCATGCCCCGTGCGTGACGAGCTGTCGGCCGAGCAGCGCGTCGTCCGCCGGGACGCGGTCGCGGAGCTCGGGCAGGCACTGCGCGAGCTGGTCGACGCCGCCGTCCGCACCGAGGTGCCGCCTGCCCGGCTCGCCGAGGCCACCCGGGCGGCCCGGGACCTGACCGGGCTGCTGTCGGAGGACCTCCGCGAGGTGCACGAGATCGCGTCGGTGGACGACCCGGCGACCGGGGAGCGCTGGTACAGCCCCGTCTACGGCCCGGGGAGCCCGGTGGCGCCGCCCATGGTCGTCGAGGACCTGCCGGCGGAGCGCCGCTGCGTCGGCAGGGTGACGGTCGGCAAGCAGCACGAGGGCCCGCCCGGTCTGGTGCACGGCGGCGTCGTCGCCACCCTGCTCGACCACGTGCTCGCCCGGTCCGCGCGGGCGGCCGGCCACGGCGGGCTCACCGCCTCGCTCACCGTCTCCTACCGCCGCCCGGTGCACCTGGGCGTGCCGCTCGTGGTCACCGGAGAGCTGGTCTCGGTCGAGGGCCGTCGCGCCACGGCCACCGCGCGGCTGGTGGCCGAGGACGCCCCGGAGATCACGCTGGCCGAGGGCGAGGCGACGCTGGTGGCGCTGCGGGCCGACCGCGCGTCGGAGGTCTTCGCCCGGACCGGCCGTGACGTGGGGGCCTGGACCAGCCGGTCCTGACCGACGGGCTCAGTTCGTGCGCGGCCCCGGCACGTTCGCGGCGTCCCCGGCGGGGTCGAGCTCCGGCCCGGACGCGGGCCGCAGCAGCGCGCCGGGTCCGCCGGTGCCGGCACCCAGCGCCGCGACGAACTGGCGCAGCACGTCGTCGCTGCGGTGCACCGGCGACCAGTCCAGTAGCGTGCGGGCGCGGGTGGTGTCCATCGCCGGCAGCGAGGTACCCAGGTCCAGCCAGCCGGGCTCGGTGGGCACCAGGTGCGCGGCGAAGGCGGCCTGGAGGGGCACGCGCAGGGCGATCGCGGGCACCGGGATCCGGCGGGTGCCGAGTGCCTCGGCGATGCCGGCGGCGTCCAGCACCGGCTCGGCCGCGATGTTGAACGGGCCGGGCACCTGCCGGTCGACGATCCGCACGAGCGCGTCGGCGACGTCGTCGGCGTGCACGAACGACACCGCCAGGTTCGGGAGCGGCAGGGGCAGCAACCGGGCCAGCGCCCCGGGCACCTGCCGGGCGGCGGCGAAGACCAGCGGGCCCAGGAAG
>Ga0210040_10006365_pt1 | contig 14724 bp, 13 predicted proteins | sample CryGeyCG12114_NA_FD_185462 | JGI IMG/M metagenome (GOLD analysis project Ga0210040, IMG submission 185462) | Groundwater microbial communities from aquifer - Crystal Geyser CG19_WC_8/21/14_NA (SPAdes) (version 2) | ecosystem: Environmental > Aquatic > Deep subsurface > Groundwater | place: USA... | reverse complement strand
TCGTCCCGGGCGCGGTCTGCTCGAGCGCTAGGTAGTCCTCGACCGGGGGAAGCAGGCTGGAGAACGTGCGGGGCTGCAGGTCCTGGAACGGCTGGGTCAGCAACACGGGGGTGTTGCTGGCCACGAAGGCGACCCGCTGGCCGTTGCGGACGGCCTCGACGGTCACGCGGCCGGCTGTCAGCGGCGCCTTGACGGGCGTGACGCCCGCGGGGCAGTCCTGCGTCTTCTTCACGACCCCGTCGACCAGGATGCGCACGGTCGCCGGCTCGGTCAGCCGGGCCTCCGCGTCGTACTCGTTGCGGACCGGGGTGCTGCCGCGGACGGTGTCGATGAAGTCGGTCTGGCCGAACACCGGCGACGTGGTGCCGTGCGCCGGCATGCCGGTGTAGGTGACGCCCGTGTAGGGCTGCTTGCGGTGCCGCAGGTACAGCCCGTCGCGCAGGATCTCCGGCGCCTGCCCGGTCTTCCACCACTCGAGGTAGTAGCGGCAGTAGTCGGCCAGCGCGGTCCCGCCGTTCGCGGGGGACGGCAGGATCTGCGAGCCTTCGGGGAAGTCGTCGCCGGTGACGCCGTGCGCCCACTCAGCAGGCTTGTAGACGGTGCTGCCGGGGACGCCGCGCAGGTTGGAGAACAGCTGCCGGAGCAGGTCGAAGCCGCCCTCCTCCCACAGCACCCCTTCACGCGGGCGGGAGTCGCTGGGGCGGATGGTCATCCACGACGGCTTGCCGTAGGTGTTGCGCATGGTGCTGGTGAACCGGCGGTTCCGGACGGTGTCCCCGGCAGCTGCGGTCGGGTCGGCGTCGCCCCACAGGTTGACGATGTCGACGATCGCCGCCCAGCCGGCGTCGAGGAACGTGGTGGGGGTGCCGAGGAACGACGGGGCGAAGAAGACGGGGCGGCCGGCGGCAGCCATCGTGGTCTTGAAGCGGGTGCAGAACGTCAGCCGGTTCGCGGCGGTGAGGTTGACCCCGTCGGGCCATAGCTCGGGGCCGAACATGCCGACGACGAGCTTGCCGTCGACGCGCATCAGCGCGGGGCTGTCGGCGATCGTCAGGATCGCGTTGGCGAGCGCGTCGGCGCTGGCGTTGATGTTGACCGTGCCGTCGGCGTTGCGCACCGAGGAGGTGGAGCCGGTCTTGCCGTCCGGCTGCAGGATGCACGGGAAGGCGATGCGGTCCTCGGCCTGCACGATCTCGGCCGCGCGGACGGAGCGGCGGACCCGGTCCCAGTGCACGCCGGTGATCGACGGCATGTACAGGCCGTAGCCGTCGACGCCGACGGCGACGTGCTCGCGGATCGCCTCGACCGCGTTCGCCATGTAGAACTCGTCGGTCGTGCCGCCGCGGCTCGGCACCCACGGCGGGCAGTCGCGGTGCTGCCCCATGTAGCGGGTCTGCGGGGCGGAGGTGCCGCCATCCCAGCCGGTCGTGGACCGGGACGGGGCGGGGGCGAGCTTGTGCCCGACGAAGTAGTCCGCCGGGTTGAGGTACCTGCGGCCGATGACGTTGTACGTCGGCCGCGGGCCCTGGTTGGTCCAGCCGGAGCCGGTCCAGGTCCACAGGTTGCCGGAGTCGCTGGTCTTCCAGCTCTTGCCGTAGTCGGCGCGGGCCAGGCCGGACGGCAGGCTGGACTGCGTCGCCACCGACCCCATGAACGTCAGCAGGTAGTGCTTGTCGTCCGAGGCACGCGCCTCGTCGGACATCATGTGCAGGATCCACAGATGCTGCGACAGCGGGTCGGTGTGCGAGGTGGTCCGCGGGCTGACGGCGTGCACCAGGTTGGGCGCGGCCTTGTCCTGGGTGTAGCTGATGACCTGGCCGTCGCGGGCACGCCGGATCCGCCCCGTCTCGGCGAACCACAGATCGGCGGTGCCCGGCATCAGCCGGCCACCCACAGGTAGTCGACGCCGGCCATCGCGTGCGTCTCGTCCGTCGGCGGGGGCAGGTGCGCGGGGTTCCACTGCGCCCAGATGTATTTGATGTTCGGGTCGCTCGTCGGGCGGACGAGGTTCAGGTCGCCCTCCCACCGGAGCTCGACGAGGTTCATCGCCCGTGCGCGCTCGAGCGCCTCGCGGACCGTGGGACTCAGGTCCGACTCGGGGATGCCGCCGCGGTCCTTGACGTAGCTCTGCTCCAGACGCCCGCCTGTGCCGAGCAGGCCGCCGGGGGACAGCAACTTGATCAGGGTCTGCAGGCCGGCGCGGACCTTGCCGCCCCACTCGGCGATCGGCGTCTCGAAGGTGGCTGGGGTGCGGACGACCTCCGGCGCGGGGAGCGGCAGCGGTCCGGGGTCCTGCGGCACGGTGATGGGCGTGGTCATCCGGACTCCTCAGGCGTAGTTGCGCGGGTCGTAGGCGACGTCGTCGTAGCGGCCGTGCGCGGGGAGCTGCGCGTCCGGCTCAGGGAGCGGCGCCTCTGGCTCTGCGGGCTGCGCGTCCGGCTCGGGGACCTGCGCCGGGTGCCGCTTCAGCAGCTTGTCGATCGCTGCCTTGGTGACGGGGCCGCGCGTGTCTCGCAGTGCCTGCAGGTCGCTGCGCAAAGCGGCGTAGTCCCCGCCCTGCACGGTCTGCGTGTCCTGCGTCATGCGGGACAGCGTACGAGGGATCGGGGCGGCGGCGTGGCATCGCCGGTCCGGTGGGCGTTGCGTGCTAGCCGCCCCAGCAGCCTCCGGCGGCCAGGTCAGGCGTAGGACGCCGGGTCGTAGAACGCGTCGGCGTAGACGCCCTCGTTGTTCGGCGCCTCGGCCAGCCCTGCCGACGTCCAGTCGGACAGCGAGACGGTGCCGTTCTCGGCGACCGCCTCCACCTCGAACTCGTAGTCGATACCCGAGGCGAACTGCCGCCACGTCCAGATGCCTCCCGGGCCGACCCGGGCCATCAGCTTCGCGCTGCCGGGCCGCCCGGCGATCCGCACCCTGATCCGGTTCTCGACGACCCGCGGCTCACCGCCGGTCTGCACGGGGTTGACCACGCGAAGGTTGATCGCTGCAGGTCGGGTGGCGAAGGTGAGCACGAAGCTGGGCGTCGTCGGACGGGTGTAGGCGACCTGGAAGGTGCCGGTGACCCAGTCGCCGGCGAGCGCGCCGTCGTAACCGCGGAGCTGCACATGCACGGTGCTGCCGTTCGGCATCCCCCGGCCGAGGAACGTCCGTACGCCCGGGTCGCTGATGATCCCGCCCGGGTCGATGACCTTCGCCGGGTCGGGCTTGTTGTCGGTGCTGCCGAGAAGTCGCCACTCGATCGACGTGACCGTGGCTGTGCCGACGCTGAACCGGAACAGGTAGCTTGAGCTGCCGATGTCCGCGCCCTGCGCGGGATCGGTGAGCGACAGGCCGTTCGGTGGCACCCCGGCCTGCGTGAACTGCGACGCCGACCAGACGAGGTTCTCGTCGCCGACGGGCAGTCCCTGGGCGTCGCGGGAGGCGGCCCGGATCTCCGGCCGGCCTGCCACGAACGTGTCCGCCGGGATGGTGACGGCGGTGCTCGGTCCCGTCCGCCGGTGCGTGGTCCAGACGGTGGAGACGGACGGGTTGCGGACCTGGACGAAGGACTCGAGGGCGCTGTCTCCGACGTCGGGGTCGTTGAACGGGACGTTGATGATCAGGTCGCGGGTCAGGTCCACGGCGGGCGGCACGTAAATCGACGGGGCGAACGGCGGGTTGTTGAGGTTGTCGAGGAACAAGTCGTCCAGGGAGCTGCCGGTCAGCTCCGACGGGCCGCGGCCGATGCCGTGCTTGGTGGCGGTGGCGTGCACGTCGTCCGTGACGGTGATCGCCGCGGTGGCTGAGCGGTTGAGCAGGACCGTCAGGGTGCTGCCAACGCCCCTCATGCGCAGGGACGTCAGGCCGCTGTCGGCGGCGGCGACGCCGAGGGTGGTGACCTGCCCGGAGACGGACTTCTCGAACACGACCTGCACGCGGGTCTGCGTCGTCGTGCCGTAGACGGGCCGGGTGTTGCCGGTGGGTGCGCCGAGGATGTAGTTGTGGTCGTGCAGGCCGACGAAGCCGTGGGTGTGCTGGAAGTTGCTGGCCTGCGGGTAGCCGATCTCGGTGTGGGTGTGACCGTCCGGTCCGGCCGTCGTCGAGTAGGAGTACTCGCTCTGGTAGGAGGTCGTCGGGACCTGCTCGGTGAAGGTCCGCACGCGCGCGCACAGCCAGTTCGAGGCGTCGACCCAGCGGGCGTAGAGCGCGTCGCCGCCGCCGGCGGACACCCGCGCCGACAGGTCGAAGTTCCCGTGGCCGCCGGCGTCGAAGCCGAGCATCGGCCGGGAACTCGCCGGGGTGTCGGTGTACGCCCGGTTCCCCAGGCGTCGCCACGACCCGACGTACGCGACCAGCGACGGCAGCCCGGCCGGCGACGGGACACCGGCGCCCGCGGAGGTGTCCGGCCCGTCGAAGCTGTACAGGTGCTGAGTCACGCCCGCGCCTTGAGCGCCAGGCCGACGTCGACGGCTGACGTGACAGGCGGCCCGTCCCGCCAGGCGCCGTCCTCGAACCAGGTGAGCCGGATCGTGTCACCGCGGACGGCGAAGTAGACGTTGTCGGGGGTGGCCAGGACGATGACGTCGCCCTCGACGTCCCGGTGCTCGAGGGTCAAGGCCTTCGGGTCGAGCAGCAGCTTGCCGTCGGCCGTCAGCACCGGCGTCATCTTCGCTCGCGCTGCAGCGACCACCGCCTCGTCCTTCGCCTGCTGCGCAGCCTCCGCGGCCGCGATCGCTGCCTCCGCGAAGCCGGCCATCAGAGGGCCGCCCAGACGACGAGCCGGCGCTTCTCGACGTTGACGACGAGGACCTCCTTGCCGACGGCCATCGTCATGCCGGCGTACGGCTCGGCCTGCGGGTCGACGGGGTCACCGGCCGGGTCTCCGTTCAACCGCACCCGCAGGGGGTTGACGGCGGTGACCCGGCCCAGCTTCTGCTCGTTCCCCCGCACCGGCTTCGCTTCGCTCATGCCACTCTCCTCTCCGCTGTCACGTCCATCAGGGCAGCGGCGTGGTCCGTCAGCGACGTCATGTGCAGCGACCACTCGGTGCAGACCCACAGGCCGCTGACCAGCCCGAGGCGTGGCAGTCGCACGGCGAAGACGTCCCGCTCACCGGCCAGCGGGTTCAGGCCGATGCGGCCGCGGAAGCGCAGGCCGCCGCCGGCGAAGTACCGCTGCTGCTCGGCGTCGGCGACTGCCTCGAGCGCGCTCTGGTTGTCGACGTCGACGGGGATCGTCTGCTCGACCTCGGCGGCGACGCCACCGCCGCGCGCCTCGATCGACGCCGGGCCGGTCCGCTCGTTGCGGCGGACGGCCAGGCCGTTGCCGATCTCGTTGCCGAGGCTCGGGCCCTGCCGGGCGGAGAAGATCAGCACGTTCGGCAGGGTGGGGAACAGCGGGTCGACCGACGCCGCCGTCAGGATCTTCCCCTGCCGGGCGCCGTAGGTCGCCTCCGCGCCCTGCCCGGCGAGGACGCTGACGGGCTGCGACGCCGGGCGGCCTTCCTCGTCGGCGGTGAGCTGGTCGTGGCCGATGCCCTGCAGCAGCTCGGAGTAGAAGTCGAGGTAGGAATCGTCGGCCTCGAACACCCGCTGCCGACCGAGGGTGAGCGGTGACGCGGCGATCGCGAAGTCGACCTCGCCGAAGACGGCGGTCAGGGACGCCTGGACGTACGCGACGATCGGGACGGTGCCGGGGACGACGATCGGTCGGCCGAGGGTCTTCGCCGACCAGCGGCCGGCCTTGTCGACGGCCTGCACGTCCCGTCTGACGTGCACACCGTCATCGGCGAGGCCGGGATTCTCCGGCTCGAACATGCCGTGCCGGAACACCGCCCAGGCGCCGTCCCGCAGCCGCAGGCCGGTCCACGGCCGCAGCCGGCGGGCGGACAGGTTGATGCCGTCGACGCGGCCGCTGAGCGTCACGTCGAACCGGCGGCGGATGCCGGTGCGGGTCAGCTCCTGCCCGCCGGTCTCGGACGGCTCCCGGTACGCCCACGTCACCGTGCCGGACGTCCACGGCAGCCGCTCGAAGGTGGGGCGACCCGCCAGGTCGAACACGTCGACGCCGTGCCGGACGGTGGCGCCGTGGCGCAGCGACAGCGCGTCGGTGAGCAGCGCCCGGTCGAGCTGGGCGCGCGGGCCGGCGAGCAGCTGCTGCACCTCACGCCTCCAGGTCGAGGGTGAAGTCGTGCTGCACGCGGGTGGCGGTGAAGGTGACGTCGGTGTTCATCGCGCCGATGGGCGTCTCGAGGACGTCGAAGACGGCGACGGCGACGGACGCGCCTTCGGCGAGGAACTCCTGCAGCTCCGGCGCCAGGTTCGTGCCTGGCTCGAGGTGGGTGCGCAGCAGCAGCCGGCTGTCGAACTGCGCCGGGGCGTAGGAGTCGATGAGCCACAGCAGCCGGACGCGGAGCTCGGCTTCGGCCTTGGCGTAGCGGCAGGACAGGTCGAAGCTGCCGCCGCGTCCGAGGCCGCGGAACGGCAGCGGGAACTCGTCGCCTTCGAACGGCCCGACGAGCGTCCCCTCACGGGTGCGGCGCCGTGGCATGCCGGTCAGGTGCGGGATGTGGACGCTGACGGTGGGGTCGGACAGCAGCGACAGCTCAGCCTTCCCGAGCAGGATCACCTGCGCCTCCGGTGGGCCTGTGAGGCGCGCTTCAGCGTCCCGAGCTTCGTCTCGACGCGACGGTCGATGACCTGCCCGTCGATGACGGTCAGGCTGGTGACCTCGACGGCGACGACGCCACCGTCCGCCGCGCTCCCGCCGCCGCGGGGGTTGGGGATGTGCTCCCGCTGGCCGGTGCCGTTGAAAGCGAGGGTGTAGCCCGGCTCGAGGTAGCCGCCGACGTCGAACTTCTTGACCGGCAGGTAGTAGGCGGTGCGGCCGTCCGGCATCGTGTGCGCCAGCGAGCCGGGCGGTGCCTGGGCGGCCGCGTAGCCCGGCTCACCGTTCGGGCCGACGAACGCTGCCCGGCCGGTCATCGTGTCGGTGTAGCGGCCGTTCACCATCGTGGCGCTCGCCGTCGCGCCGCCGGCCGCGCGCTGCAGCGCCGCGGCCGCGGCCACGACCATCGGGACCTGAGACTGCAGGCCGGCCGCGAGCGCCTCACCGTACGACCGGCCCTGGGTCTGCCCGAGCGCCGCCAGCTCCGTCGCCATCGAGGCCTGCGCGACCAGAAGGTCGGCCTGCGCCTTGACGAGCTCATCGTCGAGCTTCGCCAGCGCGTCGGTGTACTGCGCGTGCGCCGCCCGCAGGCCCTCGCCCAGCGTCCCGTAGCCCGCCTGCTGGTCCCGGGCGACCTGCTCCCCGGCCAGCGTCGTCGTGCGAGCCACCTCGACGTTCAGAGCGGCGATCTCGGCGACGGTCGCCTGCCCGAACTGCTGCAGCTGCCCGAGGGCCTGCGGGCCCTCATCGAGGCCGAGCGCGCCGATGACCTGCTCAGACACGCCACGAGCGCGCGCTCCCGCCAGGGCGACCGCCCACTCCTCGAAGCGGGCGTTCTGCTCCTGGGCGTTCGTCAGCAGCTGCTGCACGCTGTTGCCCCACTGCATCGCAGCCTTCTGGTCTAGCTGCGCCCAGCCGACGAGCTGGTCCCGGCGGCCGTCGAGCAGGCGCTGCTGCTGCTCCTGCAGGTCCGTCTGGGCCTGCGCCACCTGCGTGCGGATGCTCACGACCTTGTCGGCGTACACCTGCTCGGCGTCGGCGCCGCGCTGCCGGATGGCGGCCTCCTCGTCGAGGAGCCGGTCCAGCTCGGCGAGCTTCTCCTGGCGGTCGCGCTGCTGCTCCTCGCGCAGACGCTGCTCCTCCTCCCGCGCGCGCTGCTGCGCCTCGAGCGAGGCGACCAGCTTGTCGACGGCCGCGCGCTCGCGGTCGATCGCGTCCTCGCGCTGCTGGTCCTTGATCGCAGCCTGCGCGTCAGCGACCTTCGCGTACGCCGCGGATCGGGCCTCGGCGCCGTCTTTCACCACGGCGTCGTACTTCTTGTACGCCTCAGCGCGCTCGGCCTTGGTCTTCGCCAGCTTGAGGTCGGTGTCCATCTCGCGCTTCGCCTGCGCGATGTCCCGGTCGGAGGTGCCGCGGGCGCGGGCCAGCTCCTGCTGCGCGGACGTCAGGTCGGCGATCAGGCCCCGGTTGCGCTTGAGGGCGGCGTTGTAGTCCTCCCACTGCTTGACCATCGCCTCGATCTCGTCGACGTCGGTGATGCCGCGCGTCGCCTCGGCCAGCGACCGGCGGTCCGTCGCCGACACCGCACCGGTCAGCGGCGTCCTCACAGGCTTCTTGGTCGCCGCAGCCGCGACGTCGGGTCGCTTGCCCTCGGCCGCCCTGAGCGTCGAGATCGCGACGGCGTACCTCACTCGGGCCGCGTGCTCCACCGCGAGCGCCACCGTGAGCTTCTCCTGCGCCTTGTGCTGAGCCTTCGTCTGCGTCAGCAGCCCGGCCTCGGCACGGGTCCGCGCGGTCACAGCCTGCGCCATCTCGAACGCCTTGCGGGCGCCGTCGTGCTGGGCGACCAGCATCTGCCGCTGGACCGCGGCGCTGGCCCCGTCCGCGGCGCGAAGCGTGGTGGCGCGACCGAGCGGCCCGATGACGCCGCCGGCGGCCATCGGCACGACCATCTCGTCCCGGTCGGTGCCGTTGTAGGTGAACCCGGGGCGCAGCGGACCGCCGGCGTCGCGGACGTACGGGTTGAGGATGCCGCCCTTGGCCATCGCCCAGTGGATGTGGTCGTAGTGCATGGCCTTGGTGACGCCGGAGTAGACGTGCGGCTGGCCCTTGTACCGCTGCCGCCCACCGGCCGGGGAGAAGATCAGCTCGGTGCTGTTCGGGTAGGCGGACGCCAGGTGGTTGAAGACGTCCATGCGCGGCGGGATGTCCGTCGCGCGACCCATGCCGTGGTAGCTCGGCCGGCCCGTGGCGGTGATCGCTCCGGGCCGGAGGCCGGAGATCAGGGCGAGGCCGGGGAAGACGGCTCGGAGCGCGGCCATCATCGCGGCGACGCCCATGCCCGGCGCCGCCGCGGGGATTTTCGGGGCGTGCTTGGTGATCCAGTCGATGGCGTCGCCGTAGACGCGGTCGCGGGTCTCGCGGGAGAAGCCGCCGTCGGCGAAGGCCTCGAGCCGGTAGCCGAAGCGGTCGGCGACGTCGGCGAGGATCGCCTCGGAGCGGTCGCGCTTCGCCGGCGCCAGCGGGATGTACGCCTCGCCGCCCGTCTCCGGCTCGGCCCAAAGCCGCATGGCGCCGGCCGGTGCGATCTGCGCGACGTGCTGCTCCCGCACCCCGCCGTTGGCGAACTCCTGCAGGCCGCCCTGCGTGCCCACGGTGCGGGTCGCGCCCATGCTCGAGTACTGGACGCCGACGGTGACCGTCTTGCCGTGCAGGTCGTCGATCGCCTTCTGCACGCCCTTCACCGCGCCGGTGGCCTTGTCCGTGCCGACCGCCTCGACGACCGTCTGGACGAGATCCGGCGTCAGGCCGTACTGCGCGAGCAGCTTGATCATCGCTTCGCGGGACAGGCCTGCGGCGTTGGCCTGCTCGACCAGTCGCTCGCGGCCGGTGGCTAGCGTCCGGGACAGATCGTCGGCCGAGGCGCCTGCTGCAGCGTCCGCCTCCAGCTTGCTCTGGAGCGCCTTGACGACGCCGATGATCGACGTCTCGTTCTCCTGGCCACGAGCGGTGTTCCGGTCGAGGCTTGTCCCCAGCCGCTGACCGTTCTCGTCGACCTCGGCGAGCTTCGCCGACATCGAGTCGAGGGCCGCCTCGTACGCGATGGCAGCCTCTGCTGCGTTGAGGGGGATGCCGATCAGCGCGTCGAGCGCGGCGGACAGCGCGTCGACGGCCTCCTCGGTGGTCTTCGCCTTGGACTGCACGCCATCGAGGGCGGTGACCAGCTGATCCTGCGCGCCGGCGGCGCTTTCCGTCCGGTCCTTGTAGGCGTCGACCTTCATGGCCATGACGTTGAAGGTGTCGCCGGTCTGGACGCCGGCGGCTTCGAGCAGCGGCAGCATGTCGTCGAAGGCTTGGCCGGTGAGCACGACGTCGTTGTGGAAGCGGTCGGCCGCGGCCGACCCCGGCTCGAAGCCACGCTCGGCGAGGGCGTTGACGTTGGTCTCGAAGACCTTGCCCTCGGCAGCAGCTCGCGCCATGGCGTCTGCGGCATCGTCGGTGCCCGAGATGAGCATCCGCAACGCGTCGATGTTGCCCGGCAGGTCGATCAGCGTTTTCCCGATCGAGCGTTCCCGCAGTTGCTCCATCCGGTCCTGGACGCCCCGGGCGGCTTCGCCCATGTCCTTCCAGCCCTGCACCTTCTCCTGCAGGGAGTCGGCGTTGTCGAAGGCGGCTTGCGCGTCCTCGAGTGACTTGGCGGCTGCACCGGCGCGCTGGTAGCCGATCACCACGCTGGCGAGCGCGAGCGCGATGCCGGCCGTCGCTGCCGCAGCGACTGCAGCGGTCGACGTCAGGGCCGCACCCATCGCCCGCGCGGCCGCCGCGGCGCCGCCCATCGCACCGATCGAGTCGATCAGGGCGACGACCAGCGCGACTTGGATCTTCGTAGCGAGCGCCGTCACCCCGCCGAGCAAGTGGATGCCGAGCGCGATCGCAAGGGCCGTCGCGACGACCTCGTTGTCGGCGAGGAAGCCGACAAGCGGCTCGAGCAGCCCGGTGAGCAGCTCCAGCGACACGACGAGCCCACCGACGACCATCTTCCCGCCGAGCTCGGCGAGCGGCGCCGCGGCCGCAGCCACGTCCAGCAGCACATCGACCGCGTCCCGACCGATCGTCCGGGCGCTGTCGAACACCCCGTCGAGCTGGCCGGCGATGCTCCCCAGCACGTCCGCCGCGCCCTGCCCGCCGCGCTGCACCGCGACGAGACCGTCGATGACGGTCGGCAGCGCCATGTTCGCCAGCCCGACACCGGCGGCGACCGCCTGGTTGCGGATCAACCCCAGCTGGAACGACGCGGCCTTGCTCTGCTCGGCCAGCGCCCTCTGCGCCGCCCCGGCCCGGGACGTCCGGTCCTCGATCTTCGCCGCGACCTCGGCGTACGTCGCGCCGTCGTTGGACGTCAGCGCCAGCGCGCCGCGCAGCGCCTGCACGTCGGTGAACAGCTCGCTCATGCCCTCGGCGGTGCCGCCGCTCTGCTCCGACAGCATCTGCATGGTGCCGCGCAGCCCGAGGGCCTCGATCGCGGCGGTGCCGGAGGCGTAGCCGTTCCGCTCGAGGACGGTCGTCAGGTCCTCGCTGGGCTTGATCAGCGTGTTCAGGACCGAGCCGAGGGTCGTGCCGGCCTGCGCGGCGGTCGTGCCGTTCAGCGTCAACGTCGCGATCGCCGAGCCGGTCTCGGCGAACTCGACCCCGAGCGCCTGCGACTGGCCGATGTAGTCACCGACGTTGTGCGCGAGCTGCTCGAAGCTCGTCACGCCGAGGTTGACCGTCTGGAACAGGATGTCGCTGACGTCCGCAGCCTCCGCCGCGGGCTTCTTGTAGGCGTTCAGCACAGCCGTGATCGCCTTGGCCGACGTCGCCGTCTGAGTCATGCCGGCCGACGCGGAGGTCGCCGCGGCGTCGAGGACCTTCATGCCCTCGGCGCCCTGGAAACCGGAGGAGGCGATGTCGTACAGGCCCTCAGCCAGGGTCGAGGAACTCTGCGGCAGCACCTTCGACATCTGCACGAGCCGGTCGGTCGTCGCGGCGAGTTGCGTCTCCGTCATCCCGGAGATCGAGTTGACGTTGCGCATCGCCGTGTCGAGCTGCAGCGTCTCTCGGCCGACGACGGCCACGCCCGTCGCGAGCGCGAGCAGCCCGCCTTTGCCGAGCCGGGACAGCGTCTTGTCGACCTTGCCCGTCGACGCATCGACCCGCTGCACCGACCCGGCGGCCCGGTCCATGCCGGTGACGAAGCCGCCGACGTTCGCGACGAGCTCGACGTACAGCCGATCGGTCGGGCCCATCAGCCGTTCTCCCCGTCGAGGTCGTCGTCGTCCGGCTCGTCGTTGGGGACCAGCCCGAGCTTCATCCCGAGCGTGTCCTGCTGATCACCGAGGTCCCGGGCGGCCATGTCCAGCACCTCGCAGCCCAGGCAGCGGGTCTCGTCCGCGACGTACGCCGTCCTCGACCCGCCCTGCTTCGGGTCCCACTCGGCCGCCGTCGTGCGGCACCGGGAGCACTTCTCGGCCTCGGCGCTGACCCACGCCAACGCCTTGTCCTGGTCGTCGTCCGACCAGCCGAGGAAGACCGAGTGCGGGATGCCGCGCGGCACGCAGTAGGCGAGCTCCAGGCTCAGCCTCCGGTCCGCCTTGATCCGAAAGGGAGGCTGGGGTTCCTCGCCTTCGTGCACACCGCCACCGCGGTGTTCCACAGCAGCACCGTCTCACCGTGGTTCCACGGCCGGATCAGCTCGGTGACCTGCGCGGTCGTGAACGCCCGGCCGGGCAGCACCCCGCCGGCGTGGAACGAGTCGAGGTCGGCGACGGTCACGACCACCGGCTTGTCCGGGTCCTCGACCACGGTCGCGGCGATCGCCGCCGGCATCAACGTGTCGACGTTGTACGTCTCGTCCCGCTTCTTCTGCACCTCGGTCGGGGGGTGCAGCAGCTGCAGCGCCTCGTACACGTCGCGGGGCAGGCCGTGCAGGTGCAGCGTGACGGTCGCGTCGACCGCGGCCGCCTCAGCCGCCTCGTGCGCGGCCAGCGCGTCGTCGTACGCCGGGTTGGACTGGTCGGGCTTGCGGAACAGCTCCGCGCGGTCCAGCGCCTGCCTGGCCCGGTCGAGCTCGGCGAGCGGCTCCGGGTCGAGCACGACGGTGTACGTGTCGCTCTGCGGCTTCTTGCCGGCCAGGCGAGTCAGCAGGTCGGGCTGGGACTTGCGGGACTTGACGGTCATGGGCACCTCCGGGAGGGGCCCCGGCTGCCGGTCGCTGATAGCCCCCCGGGGGACGGGGAACACGAGCCGGCAGCCAGGGTCGGAAGGTCCCCGGTCGAGCTGTGGTGCTGGTCGAGCGCGAGCGACTGCTAGACGAGCGCGGGCTGCGGCTTGTCGATCGCCGGGTTGTCGGTGATCGCGTACTCGATGACGAACCGGGCCGGGTCGTTGCCGACGGTGTACTCGTTGCCGACGGTGTTGGACCGGACGGGGAAGGTGTCGGCCTCCTTGCCGGTGGCCCGGCCGGAGCCGCAGATGTAGACGAAGCCGACGGTGTCCTCGGCCATCGCCGTCTTGAGGCTGTTCACCGCCTGCGTGTCGTCAGCGTAGAAGGTGAAGCTGCTGGCCTCGACGGTCTTCTCGCCGCTGATGTTGCTGACGAAGTCCGAGCCCATGTCGGGGGTGTTCACCGACGAGCCAGTGCGGCGCCATCCGGACAGGTCCGCGACCTGCTTGGTGATGTCGATCCCGGCGGTGATCTCCGCGGCGGTGGGGATGAGCGTCGGCGACGCGACGGTCGGGAGGAAGTAGAACTTGGCCTTGCCCCTGCGGATGAACCTGCCCACGATGCGCCCCTTGGGCTCCGGCGGTCACGGACCGCGCTGATGGAGTGCAGTCGCACGGACACGGCCCGGCGATGTCCCAGAAGGGCTGTCTGGGTGGCAGGTGGGATGAGCGTAGAGCCGCCGCCTGTGGTGTGTCATGCGCGACGCGGCACAGCGGCGTGTCGTCGGGCTACGCCCCGCCCGCGTCGGCCGGCTCGGCGACGACGGTGCGGGTGTCCTCCGGCGGCGGCGCGACGTCGTCGCGGTGCTGCAGCCGGGCAAGGATCTCGGCCTTCGACCCGGCGCTGCTCAGCCCCTTGGCCTTCGCGGCGGCGACGAGCAGCGGCTTGCTGACCTCGTCGACGTCGGCGGTGATCGGGTCGAACGCGGCGACGTCCGCGTCGGTCGGCTCGAGTGACCGCCCCACGGTCGTGATCACGGATCCGCTGAACGCGCTGCTCTCATCGAGCAGCTCCGTGCCGGCATGGGTGGAGGCGGTGAGCAGCTCGGACGGCTGCCCGGGGATGACCGACAGGTCAGCCAGCGCCGCAGCGGCCGCGGCCTGCCGTCCCTCCTCGTCCGTCACCTGCTCCCAGCCGTGGGGCTCCCACACCGTCGTGAAGGCCTCCTCGGTCGTCTCGGTGATCGGACCGGACTTCGGATGACGCATGAACATGCTCAGCTCCCTGTGATCGTGAACGTGTACTGCTCGCTCGACGACACGACGTCGTCCGCGCTGTCCGGGCCACCGTCGGCGCCTGCGCGCCGACCGATGACCGTCATGCCTTCCACGGTGATCGGCACCGCGAAGCTCTGGCCGTCCGCGGCCCGGTCGAGCAGCACCCCGCGGGCATGGTCGCGATGCCACTCGGACACGTCGGCCCGCTTGCTGACCGAGTCGAGCTGGTAGGTCCACTCGACGTCGGCATGGTCGTCGGCGAACGGCGGGCCGCTGTAGACGGTGCCGGGCAGGGTGTTCAGGACGTAGAACGGCGGCGCCGGCCGGGTGCCGTGCTCCGGGGTGCCGGGGGCGTCGATGCGGGGGAAGCCGTCCCGGCCGACGGGCAGGCCGGTGCGTTCCTCGAGGACCGCGCGCAGCGCCTTGGTGAACGGCAGCCGGGGGAGGGTCATCGCATCTGTCCCAGGGTTCCAACGGCCCGCAGAGCGTCGCGGAACTCGGGGCGGGTGATGCGCGCGGACGGGCCGAAGTGCGGCAGCGGCGGCTGCCGGAACATGCGGCCGAGGGCGTCGGTGCCGTAGAAGCCGTTCTCGAGCCGCA
>Ga0210040_10006362_pt1 | contig 14726 bp, 13 predicted proteins | sample CryGeyCG12114_NA_FD_185462 | JGI IMG/M metagenome (GOLD analysis project Ga0210040, IMG submission 185462) | Groundwater microbial communities from aquifer - Crystal Geyser CG19_WC_8/21/14_NA (SPAdes) (version 2) | ecosystem: Environmental > Aquatic > Deep subsurface > Groundwater | place: USA... | reverse complement strand
TTTTTGCAAGCTTGAATTCCGATTTCCATTTTGTCAAAAATGTATGGGTTAAATTTCGACGTCGGGTTTTAAAAACTAACACTGGAATATCTAGAAAGAACCGAAAGTCCGATTTCTGGTCTACGGTAACAGAAGTGTGAGTGAGGGTGAGTGAATGAGGGTTGTTGGTTTCCTTAGCTTTCCTTTTTCCTTCCCTGTGTGTAGATTACGTGCATACTGTGTGTGTGTTGCGCTCCATACGTAAGGTTGGAGCAGTACACGAGAGAGCACTTTGACAGACTTGCCATTTCTTAGTTAGTTAGTTAGTTAGTTGGGGTAAACATCGATCTAAGAGGAAGGAAACTTCATTTCTACTTGAATTTACCTCTATACTGGCACTTTTACGTGTAAACCACTGGTACTACCCTGGTTGGGTTCACCGCTATATTACCCGGAGTGTACACGAGGTGTGAAGTATGATATAATGTCATTCGTGTCTTTATTTGGAATATAGAAGGTTCCTTTTATTAAATCATGAGCATCTTCATTTTTTAACCATTACTGATTTAGTTAGTTAGTTAGTTACTGCACACAGCCTAAGTTAACAACAAAAATGGTCTCATATCTATGTATGCATTTTGTTCCGCATTTCAGATCCCAAAATAATGCGAAAAACAGTCTTGAAAGAGAAATGCAGCAAACTATGTACACATTTTTTCATGCATGCATTTCGTTTTTGTCAAAAAAATGATGAAATAGAACTTTTTGTGTAATTTTACCGAGTCCTCCAATTTGGTCACACATGATTCATCTAATTTTCCTCCCTCAACCATATGAGCATATTACTTTGTAGGAAGAGAATGGAACAAAGATCGGCAGCAGTTCCTCTTATCACACTAAAAACGAAATATGGATACAAATAGTCTCTAAAAATCAACCATAATTGATTTAATTCATAAAACTGAACATTTATTTCTTGTTTTTAATTAACACAACTTGAAAACTGGTTTAAAAGTCCGATTCAAATAAAATGCATTAAATTTGAGAAGACTGAAGTGTATGATGAACAGATGAAAACGGGAATCCGACCTTCTATTATGTTTGAAGGTGAAAGAAAACCATTAGGGATGTGAATTCGTTTTCGTATTTTCCACCCCATGTAGTAAGTAAGTACTAATTCGGTGAATAGGAAAACATAATACACTGCCTGCCTGCATTCTGCTACCTATACTATGTAATGTACTGTCCTCCTTTTGTGTCTTTTTCTTTCTCTTTTCCCTGCAGTGCATTAAGTAAACTGTACGGCATTGTGTTCTTGTCATCATGATCATCCCCAACCCTCCGTTTCTTTATACACTTTCTTTATATTGGACCATCTAGTATACAAATTGAGCAGAAAGGAAAAGATGAGCTTTCCTGGCGAATCCCAAAAAAAAATCCAACTTACCACTCTCTCTCTCTCTGTGTTTGAAAAAGGGACTCACCTAACTTTATACAGGGGGAAGATGGTAATAAATGTTTTCTTTTCAAGGTGGTTCCAGCTTCCGTAATTTGTTGTCACATAATACTACTGAATACATATGTGGTGAATAAGTGCGAGTCGTAAAATTTGTATTTAATGTTTCCTTGGGCAGTCCAGCCAGTATAGCTTTGTACAGTGAATGTAGGATACATATGAGAGCAGTTCAATTGCGTCCACTAGACAGCCAAAGATTGAAAAGTTTATGGCTCAGTCAGTAAATACAGTTTACAAGATCTAAATGAGTTAATTCATGGGACGAACCCGGAAACTCATATATTTAACGGTAGAGACGTTTGAGGACCAAAACGAAAAAGGACAAGAAACACAGAATATATTATTCATGTTTCTGTTTTTATAGTTTTTGGCGAATGAGGTATGTGAGACTATGCGGGAGTAATTGAGCCACAAAAAAGGCAGTAAAACAAAACATAGGGAGCGCAACATATATGCATGCATACTTTCTCAGCCATTTTACCGTGTTGTGTACTCTGCTCTGCAAGTTTAATGAACCAAGACGTCTTAAAAATAATATGGGCTTACCTTACATAAATTGAATTGTAGACGAAATTCTTAAAAACAGTGCCACACGCAACCATATTTATCATAGGCTGATTAAGATCTGGTGAGTCTCAGGATTGTAAATAGAGCGAGTTGATGTATAGTCCAACGTCCCACCTACTGAGACCAAAAACTTTGGAAAATTAATCTGTAATAGCAAAAGCTGCGTTCTATTTTATACTACATACAATGATTAATTCTTGTGTATTGGAACATGGAGAAAAATGGAAAATATTTTCATGCATGCCCTATGTATGCGTCTATTTGTATGCATGGGTTAATGATTTGCAAAATGAGACTACGTAGTTGATGATAAGGCCTTAATAAATTAATGTTATGTTTTATAATCTGATTAATTTTCAGAGATTTGCATGGTCCAGATAATTATTTTCATTTTTGAACTTTGAACATATAGGAGCAACCAGCAAATGGCTAAAGTAAGTGGATACAACAATACCATGCTGTCCAATAATGTACCTTGGTTTGGTTTGCTTAGGGAAAATGTTCTATGGCTGCCATCTGTGAATAGCAAGTAAAACATAGATTCTTTTTTGTAGTAACTAAACTAAAGGATTACTATGGCATCCATTTTAGCTCAAACATTGTAATTGCAGAATTTGACTGAATAAGAAACGGCTAAAAAGCCATTATAGAAGAAAGATTCCATACTGTCATTATGAATTCAAAATCCTCAGTAGAAAAAATTCGTAAATTAACTTATAGATAAAAATTATTTGCTGTGTGAACATTTGTATCCATACGTTGCCCAAAAACTTGGCTTCAATTGATATAAAACTCTTCTATAATTTCTGGTCGGTCATTTAAGAATGGATTTGCGATAGCATAGGAGTCACTATATTACCTCAATTGGATTTCACCGTAGAACGGTGAGTATATGCCATACACAATCATTTAATAATTGGATTCATCTGCACGCTAGCAAATAGTGGCCTTGCCCAAGACCTAGGCACACATTTTTTCCCCAATTTGATTCGCAAAGTACAAGGCAAATGTTTGTTTTTGGCATAGGTATAGAATGCAATTAATTTCTTAGGAGCTATAGACTATGGTGCGTGTCATTTTGAATGAGAAAATATACTTTAGGGGCTATGCGATTGCAGTTTTCTGATAAAAGTACAATTAGGATTATTTTGTTTGTATAAAACTCTTGTTTATATTGCGTGCTGCAACCTTTAGTTAGTTAGCCAAGTTGGTGAATGTTTTCATGCAAAAGTTATTTGCGCTACAATCTGATGTTTTTGAGGGCTACGAACTGAACTAATCATCATGGTCTATAGCTGCATGCAGTTGCTACACATTTAATAAGTGCAAGGATGGGTATTAACTTTTAAGGGTAAAAAATAATTCGAATTTGGCTACTGTGCATTCAAGATGGGAGCAAACAATAGCTTGTAATTGAGTTATACAATGACTTTGGGAAATACATGTTGACCTAAGAAGTAAATTTACTTTTTTTAAACTTTTTTGACGACATGTTAGGTATACGAGTTTGCAACATCCCCTTCACAATATGCAGACATGCGAAGTACACTTTTTTACACTTTGGGAACCTAGTACTATCAGCTGTGCAGTAGTAAACAGACATCAGACTTGAGGCTCTGTTTAGCTTGTACCGTAACAATGTTTTACTTTAGTTTCTATTTTTAAGTCGATATATATGATAGTACTATTATTTAGCATTAATTTTTGGGCAAAATTTAATTAAAAAAATTAAAAAAACCATTGCATACCCAATCCCAAAGAACTCTGGTTGCTGGTATCACACCGTACCAGGTTTTAACTAACTCAGTTTCAAAATTTATGAAAAAAGTACCAGTCCAAACAATTTTAACATTGTATAATTTCCGTTTAATATTTTTAGAATCCATTGCTTAACTACGATACCAACTATAGTTCATTTCAAAGTAAAAAAAGTTGCCCCATGTTATTCGGCTATACCCGACAAATGGTCGATTTATGCAAAGTAAACCACTAAATCTGTAAAATGTTGTGGCAACAATAATTCATTGCTCATTTTCTCATTAAAAAAAATATTTAAAAAAATTTTTGTTTACATTTTGTTGACAACGAAACAACCATAACGCCAAATAACCTACTGAAAAAAAAATTCCATTTTTTTCTGAAATGAACTATACTCACATATGAATCGGAAATCTCTTGTTCATATAAGAGTTTGTATTGTACAGATAGACGCCCCTTAAAAATACGACTACTGAACGCCCAAATCTTGTGAAAATGGGCCAGATATTCTATTCTTGTGTGGTCCTTAACTGACTAGATTTTGAACTCTTTTTATACTCGAAACTTGTATCGACCTTTGAAAAGGAAAAGCAAGAAGTTTGTTTGTAGCATGATAGAGACTGCAAAACAAAATGATCCATCCCAAATGCTGTAGCTGTACATGCATGCATTGCACTTGCACTATACCTGCCTATCCGATGGATGGCGACGAGTATAGGAAATTGAGGGACGAATCCAATATGCTGTGTACATTGTGTATATTGCTCCGCTGCAGTCTCCAACATAAAGAAACAAAATTGTTGTTTTTTTCTTAATTTAAGCTGTTGGTTTGGTTGCAATCTGCGATTCGGTTTCTTCTCTTTCATCAACTAATCTTCGTCGTTACAAATTGTTGTTTCACAACACAGACTTGTGATTCTAAAAATACTTTGTTAATTCGAAGCAGTGGTGGTGAATAAACAAGCAGTGAGTGAAACGGAATCCGGATTTATTATCAAAATTCAAGGAATAATAATTAACGATAGTAAGAAATTGTGATTTCATTTGTTTGTTGGTAGAACATTATTGAATATTGTTTGTAAGTTAGTTAGTTAGTTGAGAAGACTCATTTTTAATGTAGTTATAGTTTGTGTAATTCCCGACGGAGGAAAATCCATTACTTATGGTCCACACGAAAATGTTTATTCTTTTGTTTGTAACAACAGGGAAGAAGTTTCCAGTCCCAAGTAATTGGTTCCTTCCTCTATTGGTTGGGCCGCAAATCAGTCGCAAATAAATCAGTGGTCCGAGTCTTTTTGAAGTTTGCTGGGGAGGTTTCAAAACGTTCAAAATGAGTGCTGGAGGTCACTCAAGTCAGGTCTCGTCGAGTGCTGTCCGCGCTTTGGCAATGGAGTATAAAAGTCTTCAGGATGAACCTGTCGAAGGGTTCAGAGTTCGTCTTGTCAGTGATGAGAATCTGTTCGATTGGGAAGTGGCTATCTTTGGTCCACCTGAGACTCTATATCAAGGAGGCTATTTTAAAGTAAGGACGGCAGCAAACCAATACTGATAACACAACATTTATCATTATTGGCTTGTATGCAGTCTAATTATGCAATTTTATGCTTAATTACAGGCCCATGTGAGATTTCCTTTAGATTATCCTTACTCACCCCCAACTATTCGCTTTCAAACCAAAGTATGGCATCCAAATGTGTATGAGGTATGTTTTCCCACTAATTACACTATTTAGTATTCATTTCATAGTATGCTATATGCTAACTTAAAGTGATCTCAACTCAAAGGCTGCGCTTGTCTTGACCATATTATGTCTTCCAATGTTCTGCAATATTTGAGTCTAATAATTAACTTTGCAACTTTGCATGCATTTTTGCAGAACGGTGATTTGTGCATCTCAATTCTTCATCCTCCAGTTGTAAGTCCAACATTTTAAATCTAAGCAATACCAGCATTAGAATTTTTATGCGCTCATTTCAATGCCTTCTTTTTTATACAATTTTCAGGATGATCCTCAAAGTGGAGAACTCCCATGTGAGCGCTGGAACCCAACACAAAATGTGCGCACTATACTTCTTTCCGTCGTATCTCTTTTAAATGAGCCCAACACATCAAGTCCTGCCAATGTGGATGCTTCAGTCATGTATCGTCGATTCAAAGAGTCTAAAGGCAAAGACAAAGAATATGAAAATATTATAAAGTGAGTTTTCAGTTCCTAAACCTATATTTCATTACCATTGCCCCATCCCCATCAATAATGCTCCATAATAATCAGTTTCAGTCATTTAGCTAATTTCCTATTGTCTCTGCTTTGATGGAACACTTTCACCCTTGCTAATGCCCTATTGTTTCATTGGACACGCAGAAAGCAAGTTTTAGCATCCAAAGCAGAAGCCGATAAAGATGGTGTAGTCGTCCCATTGACTTTAGAAGATTACATAGTGAAATCCAAGCCCCCAGAGAATAATCTAGAACTGACGGACTTTTATGATGACGACTATGATCTGGATAATGATGATGATGACGGTGATGGAGACGAAGATATGCCTAATGAGCATTATGATGATGATTCTGGCAATGGTGACGAATGACGATGATACCACCGTCCATTATTAAAACTAACATGTATAGGTGTGCGGGCAAATCGGAGGATGCTCGTCATCAGTATAGAATAACAACCAACAGCCTTCTAACTAACTAATGTACTAACTAACTAAACTATCATCATCAGTTCAGTTCGCTTGTCGACAGAATACTAACTAAAGGGAAAAGATCTTCAAATCTTTACTGACAACCGTGTTAGTTAGTATTGTTACTTAATTGGTCCCATCCCCTTTCAGTTAGTGTTATTTACTAAACGTTCATCACATATTGTCAGACGCTAAAAAATTATAATGATCATCAGTATTCAAGTTTTCATGCCACTCAAAAATCAACTCTAACGCCAAAGGGAGAGGAAGAATCTTGACCAAAAATTAATGTTTGCGACAAATAGTTTAGTTGGTAAAACAACGCATCACTGGTCTGGTTTATGGCTAACCGTATTGCTTTTTTGTCATATAATTCTGTTTTCTATTATTATTGTTTCCAAATTCAAGTGATTCTATTACTCGCTATTGTTTTTGGATGGGCATTTAGGTAATAAAAGTAGACTCCTACACATGTTGCATGAATTTTATATGGAGTGAAGATTTTGCTGGTCTGTTTTTTATTGTTTTCAGTTTGAACTGTATACTATAATGATATAACTAATTTGTATTCTTTGGTCGGGCCTAATTGTAAGTCTAGCTCCTTCATATTTATTACGGAAAGCGATATCTTTTTATTACCGATTATGAACCGTCGGGTTGTTTTTATTATTTGGTTTCGTTAAATCGAGTATAAAAGGAACGTTATAATTTTCAGTCAATTTGTCTGTATGAAATCAAGTGTGTTGTGTGTTTATGTTTTGTAAAAGTTAAGTTGTACGATACTAGATAAGATTTACGTTTTAAACTAGAATAAGTTAATGCTAGAAAGGAACTAAATCAACTTCATGGTGTTAAGGATTACAAAAAGAAGGCAGAAACTCGGTTAGGTTCTTCCAAATCTGCAAATTAATTTCGTGCATAATTATTTCGGCGAATAAAATACGTGCTAGGTTTAAAGAGGGAGGAAATAAGAAAAGATTTAGTTTCAGTTTTCAGTAATGACGTGAATGGGTTGTGTGCAACTTTGTATTTAGCATTATGTATTGTATGAAACGGACTAAACAGTAAATAAATGCGAATGATTGAGGTATAAAAAAGAACTACTCATTTGTTGTCGTTGACTACCTCACAACTTAACATAATCTGACATTTAACATAATCTGATCTGGACTGCACCGCAATAATTAGCAACTTCATACAGCATATACCAGGGCAGTAGATAATTCACAACAGAACCCATGAGCACCGAAACCTAGGATTTCTTCTTTTAGCGATTTGCAATTTTACTAATTAAGCTTCAGAATGCCAATCTCCGTCAAATTAAACTCATATTTGCGATTTCTGCAAATACGTTAAGCGTCGTTAAAGTTCACTTTCTTGTCACTAACTGTAAATGACAATGACAAACTAAACTTCCCGTTTTCCTCTACACATCAAAAAGCTAATCTAAAAAACTTATTGTTATTCTATGTTCCCAACCTATAATTTTCTGGCCCAGCTGGAATTCGCATGCTAAAATTACGCACACATTCAGACAGTCATGTATTCAGTCTAATTTTTGCATGTGTGGGCCAAAAGTTGAGAATAGGTTTGAAGCATTGAAAATAATTTCAATGCAATCCTACAGAATGAAGAGAATTTCTATGAAAAAATGAATTGAGCGCCCCAGTTCAAATGCTGACTTGTGGTGGTAAGCTGACATGAGAGTCGCATTTTCCCGTTGAATTTGTGAATTTTAATTTTTAGGTCTGAAGGGTTTTAGTTAAATCTTTCAAAATGGTTAATCACCGTGTTCCCTCCGTTCATTCTAAGACGTATGTAACTCCTAGACGCCCTTTCGAAAAAGCTCGGTAAGTTCTATCACCAAATACTTTATTTATCCCGTTTTGTTCGGTACTACTCATACTACTGTGCCGGCTGGGCTAATATACGGCATCATTGGTTTTCAATATTATTTTAATTGTTGTACAGATTGGACCAAGAGTTGAAAATTGTTGGCGAATATGGATTGAGAAATAAGCGTGAAGTATGGCGTGTCAAGTTCACTTTAGCCAAAATCCGAAAAGCCGCTCGAGAGCTCCTTACTTTGGATGAAAAAGAGCCAAAACGTCTTTTCGAAGGTATTTTTGTGTGAAAATGTAAAATATGCTCTGAACTTTAATAATTTGTTATGGCTGGCGTAACATGATGAGTTTCAATGAATTGTTGACACCTCTTGTATGAATTTATTGTGATTATTTTCATTTGTGGTTCTGATTTCGCTACGTAGAATGTATTTTAAAATTGTACGGAAAGGTCGGTTTGGTTTTGTACTAGATTGATTTGAGTTGTTGACCAAGTGATTAATTTATTTTGCAGGAAATGCCCTTTTGCGTCGTTTAGTTCGTATTGGAGTATTGGACGAGACTAAAATGAAACTCGATTACGTGTTGGGTCTCCGTATTGAAGACTTCTTGGAGAGGAGGCTTCAAACCCAAGTTTTTAAATTAGGTCTTGCTAAATCAATCCATCACGCTAGGGTTTTGATTCGTCAAAGGCATATACGGTAAGCACGTAATACGTAGCAATATATTCAGATTCCTAATTATCATTTAGCTTTAGCTTTGTTAGGCTCTGCCAAGCATCTTCATTTAAGACCTTTCATTTTTTATTTTGAAAGGGTCATTAGTGTTGGCACAAATTAAAATGGCAACTAAAGTGCCGGAAACTAAAACGTATTTGATTTCCGTCTCATCAGTTGTAAACATAACTTTTCGATTTCGATCCATCTTTATAGACTTGCTAATTATAACTATTGTAAACTTCACTAACAATCACTACTAGCTGTAACTTTTACTTCCATTTTTGTGTTCAGAAAAAATATCTTTAAACTTTGACATTTTGAGCGATTGGGAAAATGATCTCTTGTTGATTAATCGAAGTATGAATTATACGTCTTTTAGTGACTAACCGTAGTATAAGTCTAGTATGATTTCGTTCCAATTCCATTCTACAAGTCTTTTCTTGTGCATTCCAGAGTACGGAAACAAGTGGTGAACATCCCATCATTCGTGGTCAGACTGGACTCCCAAAAACACATTGACTTCTCCCTCAAGTCTCCATTCGGTGGCGGCCGTGCTGGCCGTGTCAAGAGGAAGAACGAGGGCAAGAGGAAATCCAGTGGAAATGCCCCAGCTCCTGAGGAAGATGACGAGTAGACATGAGGCACCCCTATCTCCTATTTTCCGATCATTTATAGTTCCACCATGTATTTACTACATGACTATCTTCATGTCATCGAGGATAGAAAATAAACTCTTTGTATAAAAGAAAACCGCTGTCTTGTTGGCATATTTTTTAAGATAGCACATTCATCTTTAGCGTCGTGTCCGAATGACATTATTATGGCATGCAGAACAATATACTAACCCGTTGAAATTGGTTAATCAATTAGAATCTGCATCTTACATCCATGTCATGTTGTAAATATTGCTCTTCATGTGAGATCCACTTACCAGCTGGCCCGCGAATTGCTTCAAACACATATGTACATATACAGATTGAAACTAAAAGTTGATGTTGATATTTCCATTATAATGCACTCTGTAGTGTCTGCTGTAAGGAGAAAATTGACAACAAATGAATTGGGATCAAAGGGCATCTTGATTATCCACTGAATGTAGTATTGCAGCGCAGGCAGTTAGTTATGTTGTAAAATTGTGCTCCTACACAAAGATTTTAAATAGCAGCAACAATGGCACTAAAAGGGATTCGTGTAATAGAAATGGCAGGGCTCGCCCCTGTGCCCTTTTGTGGGATGATCCTTGCTGACTTTGGGGCATCTGTGATACGCGTGGACAGGGTGATTTTATTTAATGAATAGAAAAATATGAAAATAGTGATTAGTTTAATATAAGGATTTCTAACAGGCAATGGGAGCATTAGATACAGATACCCTTAGCCGTGGAAAACGGTCAATTGCTGTTAACTTGAAGCATCGTGAGGGCCAAAATGTGGTACGAAAATTGTCTGCTTCCGCAGATATCCTTATTGAGCCTTTTAGACCAGGTAAGTAGAAATTGTTGCTGTGAAACTTACCATATTCTTTGTATTTCGTAAAAAAATTGGCATTTTGTGTTCACAGGTGTAATGGAAAAAATGAACCTTGGTCCCAAAGAATTAATGGAAGAGAATCCATGGCTAATTTATGCGAGGATATCCGGATATGGTCAAACTGGCCCGTATGTAAAGAAAGCGGGCCATGATATAAACTATTTGGGCATGTCAGGTGAGATTTTTGCTATCAATTTGCTCCAAAAGACTTTTCACTCGAATTTAACACATGGAATTAATTTTTGTATGCAGGTGTCCTTTCGATGCTGGGCCGAAAAAATGAGAAGCCTACGCCTCCAGTAAATTTAATCGCAGATTTTGCAGGCGGAGGCCTTTTATGTGCACTTGGCATTATGATGTCCCTACATGAACGCAATACTTCTGGCAAAGGGCAGGTACTTACTAACTAACTAATTATTTGTGCCTATGGAATCTTCTAATTGAATCCGTGGTTTTAGATTACATTTGATTAATTTGCAGATTATTGATTGTAGTATGACTGAAGGCGCCGCATATGTGAGCTCATTTCTATTCAAAGCGCAGCAATTGCCCATATTTGGGAAAAACAGAGGAGAAAATTGGTATGCTTTCCGACAAATACTGTTCGCTCTGTCTCATAGTTATGCGTGCAATGCATACCTTGTTAGAAGTAGCAGTATATAAAATATGAAGAAAAATTATCAAAAACTATTGAATCTTGTTGTTGAGTATGAGATACTAACATGCATATAATTTTCATCGTTGTCCGTGGTTTGAACATTATCAGGTTGGACACTGGTGCCCATTTCTACGACACATATGAAACATCCGACGGCCGATACATGGCAGTGGGATCCATTGAACCCCAATTTTACGACGCTCTCATGCACGGACTAAATCTATCAATTCCCCAGTTCGAAGAGTTCCCTTCCGCGAAAGAGGAAATCACAAAAGCGTTCTTAACCAAAACACAAGCCGAATGGATAAAGATATTTGACTCGTTGGATGCATGTGTAACTCCAGTGCTTGATCGACTAGAAGCACCTGGACACGAGCTCAGTGTGAATCGCAACTCATTTAGTAGCGAAAACAAAAACTTCCCTGAGCCTCAACCTGCCCCAAAGTTTTCCAGAAGTGAGCCCATTTCTGTACAGGGCAGGAAAAATCCACAAATTGGTGAACATACTGTCCAGATTTTAGAAGAGGTGGGATTTTCATCTACAGCCATAAATGCATTGATTTCTGAAGGCATTGTCCAATCAACTGACGAGTGCAAGGCGAAATTGTGATAAATAAATATTTGTTATGAATTTTTTGTCGTTATATAGCTAGTGCAGCGTTAAAAAATGTTATGTGAAAGCAAAAATTGTGCTCGTTTGTTGCCTCAATCAAATAAATTATGTAAACATATTCAAATTTTTTTCATAGCAATGTTAGCGAAACTGCCCGGGTTCAATTCCTGGCTTGTATCACATTTTTAATATCGCTAAATATATAAACTCATGAACTGAACTGAAGGGAATTTGTTTAATAATCATGTTCTGTGCTTAATATGACAGAGGTCAAATAAAAAGTGTTGTTTTTGAACATAACAAGGCGTCAATTAAATAGTCTGCACGTAGCACAAGTTAAATAAGAATCGCTTTTATATTAATCACGCCCACGCGTTGTCCAATAATTAGTTGGTTAGTGATTCTAAACTATCCTATTATCTATCTAAACATTAATAGGCAGTGATCTCAATAAACAGCATACCAAACATATGAAGCTTCAAGATGTGACTATAAATTCATGAACCCCAGCATGTCTAAAACTGATATGGTGTACGTGTGTTCTTTCATACCATCCGTTTGTTCTGGACAAAAAGTAGGAAAAATTGCTTCCAAATCTGTTTTTAAATATGCATAACTGGCTCATTAAATGAATCCACTCCATGCAAAACAAGATAATAAATTGAACATGAAAAAATATTGGATTCATCCTTTGTACGTCACAATCTGGTCAAACATATAGCAATAATTGGCAATGCTGGTTATTACTGAAAACCCGTATGGCCGTATGTAAGTCTAGCAGAGTAAATCACTATAAGAAAAGAAGTTTGACCACTTTTTTTTACTATTTTCTGCTTACATGCCACTACACAATAAGAACAGTATGTTAGCACACGAAATTCACAGTGCAAAATTCTGGCCATGACTTTTTGACGTCATGGTTGGAATTTCCCACAGAGCAAAAAAAATCCCAGCAGCTAGCTCCTTTGAAAAGCCTATTATGATAACATAACCGTTCTTTTATGCTTCATGTGGACAACTGAGAACATCTGTATCCTTGTCCATTGAAAGTTGTAAAATTTGGAGAAAAATTTTGCCCAAAATCTTAAACTTCATTTGTTATACCTGTTCCACGATTGTGTGCATAATTTACAAGTGTAAGTTTACTTACTCAATTTCGGGTGCCAATGTCTAAGTTTTGGACCCGAATTCCACTCATCTCTACCATCTTCCGTACAATATATCGAATATGGTGGAAACTCATTTTCAACTTTAATTTACTGAAATTCATGATCTACGAGATTGTGCCACCCACTGTCCGACCACAACGTAAGCAAATAAATTGCACACAATGCTCGTATACTTACACATTCAATAGTAGAGAGAACTATATCTAAAATTGTCCTTGTAACTAACTATGTAATGCGTGAAGGAAACCAAAAACGGACTGGGGAAACAGTGGTGATCACAGGAGGATCCAGTGGCATAGGCAAATTTTTGGTCAAAAAGTTTTTAGACTCTGACATGCATTGTGTGCTAGGTAAACAATAGCAAATAGACCGTGGGAAAATTATCTTTTGTCTTCTTATGAAGGGAAACTAAACATGGAGTTTTGTTCCCATCACTTGTTTCAGGCTGTAGAGATATTTCTGATGGACTGAATACTGTGAAGGAGATTCGCAAAAGTGGCGTCACGAGGGGCAAAGTTGATGTTTTGCATTTGGATCTGGGATATTTCAATTCTGTGAGGGAATTCGCGTACAAGACTTTGTCCAAAGTCGATCAAATCGATATTTTGATCAATAATGGTATGCTGAATGTACTTGCTGGGGAAAAAGGGAAAAGTTAATTATTTTGCGTACACTGATTTTTTCCTTTTTGGGGTAAATTTTCAGCTGGCATTCTAATTGGAGATGAAGATGGCAATCTAACTGCAGAAGGATATGAAGAACGATATCAAGTGAACTATTTAAGTCATGTGTTATTGACCACCCTACTTTTGCCTAAATTAGTCGAGTCTGGGACAACTGAAAAGTTTTCCAGAATTGTCAACTTATCGTGCACATCTCATCAAAATGTGCACCCCGATTTTCATGAGAAAAGGTACAAAATCCTGTTATCATGTTATTTTGAAAACCTGTCTTGCACAGTAGTACACTACACACAGTGCACACCCAGTCAGTCATATTTAGTATTATAAACATGCCTAACTTTTTGTTTTCAGGAGCAACGAATCCAAAGAGAAGAACTATATGGAATCAAAATTTTTAATTATTGCATTCACCAACTATTTGAATTCCAAATTGCGAGCTGAAAAACATCCCGTCACATGTTTATCAGTATACCCCGGTATAACGGATACAAACTTGTGGGCCAATAATGGGTTGATGCAAAAGTTGCCAAATTTCCTCCGCTATTTTCTGCTCAAGGTAAATATGGAATCACATGCAACACTAGAGTGAAAAACATGTGATGCATAAGCCTTATTGAAATATTAATGACTTGCGTGATTACACAGAGCCCAGATAAGAATGGACGGGTAGTTTTGCATGCGGCACTTTCCCCTGCATTAAAAAACAAAGGTGGAAGTTTTGTGAGCCGAGGAGAAATGAAAATGGCTCATCCTCAAACTTACAATGTAGAGTTGCAAGAAACCGCATGGGCTCTTGCCTGTAAAGAATTACAAATTAAAGACTGTTACAACGAGAATTCAACACAAGATTGTGGCCACTCTTCTGAGTGTCGGACCAACAGCATTACAAATACATTTAGCAATAGCACATTAAATAATAACTATTATTCCCATAGTAAGAATTTAAATTGTGATACTCAAAAAAGCGCCATTTTGGGGTTTACAAAGTATTTGATCCAGTGTTC
>Ga0210040_10006360_pt1 | contig 14732 bp, 17 predicted proteins | sample CryGeyCG12114_NA_FD_185462 | JGI IMG/M metagenome (GOLD analysis project Ga0210040, IMG submission 185462) | Groundwater microbial communities from aquifer - Crystal Geyser CG19_WC_8/21/14_NA (SPAdes) (version 2) | ecosystem: Environmental > Aquatic > Deep subsurface > Groundwater | place: USA... | reverse complement strand
TAGCCGAAACCGCGCAGATCGACAGCAGCTATGTGAAGGCGCACCGGTGTTCCGGCGGCGCAAAAGGGGGGCTCGAGCCCAGGCCATTGGCACCTCGCGCGGTGGCCGCACGACGAAGATCCATGCGCTTGTCGACCTGCTCGGAAGGCCGCTCCGCCTCGTCCTGACGCCGGGCAACACCTCCGACATCAAGGGCGCCCCTGCTTCTTGGTGACACTGCCGGCATGAAGCGCCTGATCGCCGACCGAGGCTATGATGCCAATCGGCTGCGCGCAGCGCTGCGCGAACAAGGCACGATCCCTGTCATCCCCGGGCGGCGCAACCGCAAGCGGCCCATCCAGTACGATCAGCGACGCTACAAGGATCGCTGGCGCGTCGAGGCCATGTTCTGCCGCCTGAAGGACTTCCGCCGCATCGCCACTCGCTACGACAAACTGGCCCGGAACTTCCTCTCAGCCGTAAGCCTCGCTGCCGCCGTGGCATTCTGGCTCTGAACGAGTCTGGACCCTAAGGTCCCTTGACGTTCCCAATCTACGAGCGGCTTGAATTCGCGGGGCGCGCAGTCGGGCGCCATGCAGCGACAGGCCGGCGCTCCGCGGAACGCCGGCCTGTCGTATCGCGCTTACTTCTTGGCGCGGGACTTGGTCTTGACCTCGCCTTCCAGCTCCTCGCTCTCGCCCTCTTCGGCCTCGCCGAGCATCTCGGGATTGATCTCCGATTCGGCGAGCTGGGTCAGCTCCTCGTCCATGCGCTTGCCCTCCTCAAGCAGGCGCTCCATCAGCTGGACGACCTCCTGCTCGCCCAGCAGGCGGCCCAGCGATGCCGTCGTGCCCCAGGCCGCGATGCAGTAATGCTGGAGCTTCTGGATGGCGCCGACCAGCACCGGATCGAGCAGCTTGGCGTCGTCGATCTCCTCGAGGTGCTCGTTCATGTCCTCGATGAGGCCCTCGGCGGCGACGTTCTTGGGCCGCGACTTGGTCACGCCCATCTGGTCGAAAATGCGATCGAGCTCCTCGATCACACCTTCGCCCTGGGTGCGGCGTTCCTCGAGCATCTGCTTGAAGCTTTCGTTGCTGATCTTGCGGCTGAGCTTGGGAACGGCGCGCGAGAGCTGGCGCTCCGCGCTATGTATTTCCTTGAGTTCGGTGACGAGAATGTCCTGGGCGGTCTTGGGTTTCGGCATGGTAGTTACCTCATTGCGGATACATGTCCCGAATGACGCTGCCCGCTCTCCGTTCCCGAGAAGCGCGGTGCCAGTATTAGTCTTCTCGATTCTTGTTGCGGTACCAGCCTGTACCTAACAAAGATCAGCTCCGCCGAGGAAGATCATCAAGCGATGCAGGGGCTTCGGTTCCGCTGCTTGTGCAAGTTGCACGTTGTACATGCGCCGGTTGAAGGCGACGCCGCCCGCTAGGAGCAGTGAGCGGCGCCGTGAGGTATCAGACCAATTCGATCGCCAGCGCGGTGGCCTCGCCGCCGCCGATGCACAGCGAGGCGATGCCGCGCTTGCCGCCACGCTGCTTGAGCGCGTTCAGCAGGGTGACGATGATACGCGTGCCGCTGGCGCCGATCGGGTGGCCGAGCGCCGTGCCGCCGCCATTCACGTTGATCTTCTCGTGCGGAATGTTGATGTCGCGCATGGCGAACATCGCCACGCAGGCGAAGGCCTCGTTCACCTCCCACAAATCGACCTCGTCGGCCTTCCACCCCGTCTGGTCGAGCAGCTTGTGGATGGCACCGACGGGGGCCGTGGTGAAATCCTTGGGCTCCTGTGCGTGTGCGGACATCCCCACCACCGTGGCTATCGGCGTAAGGCCCTTTTCCTCGGCCACGCTGCGGCGGGTGATGACGAGCGCCGCGGCGCCGTCGGAGATCGAGCTCGACGTCGCCGCCGTGATGGTGCCTTCCTTGGCGAACGCCGCCTTGAGGCCAGGGATCTTGGCGGGGTTGGCCTTGCCCGGCTGCTCGTCGGTGTCGACCACGGTCTCGCCCTTGCGATCGGCGATGGTCACCGGCACCAGCTCATCGGCGAAGGCGCCCGACTTGATCGCGGCGTTGGCACGCTCGAGCGAGGCGATGGCGAACTCGTCCATGTCCTGCCGGGTGAGCTGATACTCGTCCGCGGTGCACTGGGCGAAGGTGCCCATCGCCCGGCCTTCCTCATAGGCATCTTCCAGCCCGTCGAGGAACATGTGGTCGTAGGCCTTGTCATGGCCGATTCGGGCGCCCGAGCGGTGCTTCTTGAGCAGATAGGGCGCGTTGGTCATGCTCTCCATGCCGCCGGCGATGACCAGGTCCACCGACCCCGCGGCCAGCGCCTCGGAGCCCATGATCACGGTCTGCATCCCGCTGCCGCACACCTTGTTGACGGTGGTCGCCTCGGTGCTCTTGGGCAGCCCCGCCTTGATCGCCGCCTGGCGCGCGGGCGCCTGGCCGAGCCCGGCGGGCAGCACGCAGCCCATGTAGACGCGGTCCACATCATCGCCCGAGATCCCGGCGCGCTCGACGGCCCCTTTCACCGCGGTCGCCCCCAAATCCGTGGCGCTGGCGCCGGCGAGTGCCCCCTGCATTCCGCCCATGGGCGTGCGGGCATAGGACAGGATGACGACCGGATCGGCTTGGTTGAAGGTGGCCATGGGACATTCCTCTCGCTTTGATGTTTTAGAAGCGCACCCAGGCCACTTAGGTTTCACGCGCACGCGAGGCAAGGGAGCGCCGGCGGCGCTTGGATTGCGCCGCATCCGGCCAGCACGTCGAGGCCACTGCCTCATGGAGCGCACGGCACGGCTCGGCAATCCACGATCCTGGCGATGAAAACGGACACTGCATCGGTTGCGGGTGCCACCGCCCTTGCGGTCTGTGCGCCCTTTCCCTAGTGCCGCTCCAAGCCCTCAAGCATGCAATGAGTCACCCCGTGGTCGACCTGACGCAGTACCTGCCGATCCTCATCTTCCTCGTCATCGCGGCAGCGCTGTCGGCGGCGTTCGTGTTCCTGCCGATGGGCGTCGCGCGCCTGACCGGCACGCACCAGCCCAACGCCGAGAAGCTCTCCGAATACGAGTGCGGCTTTCCCGCCTTTGAGGATCCGCGCAGCCAGTTCGACGTGCGCTTTTACCTGGTGGCGATCCTGTTCATCATCTTCGACCTGGAGGCGGCGTTCCTGTTTCCCTGGGCCGTCAGCCTCGATATCACCGGCTGGCCGGGCTGGATCACCATGATGGTGTTCCTGTTCGAGCTCGCCATTGGCCTTGCCTATGCCTGGAAGAAGGGAGCGCTCGAATGGGAGTGATCCCACCTAACGAAACGCCGCCGCAGCCGCTCTATCCGCCTTTCGCGGATGGGACCGATGCCGCCATCATGGGCGTCGAGAACCTGCAGGTCCCCGCGATCAGCCCCACGCGGGCGCTGGAGCCGGACCAGGGCTTCTACAACTCCTTGTCCACCGAGGTGGACAACAAGGGCTTCCTCGTCACAAGCACGGAGGAGCTGTTCCAGTGGGCGCGCACCGGCTCGCTGTGGTGGATGACCTTTGGCCTGGCCTGCTGTGCGGTGGAGATGATCCACGTCAACATGCCGCGCTACGACATGGAGCGCTTCGGCGTCGCCCCGCGCGCCAGTCCGCGTCAGTCGGACGTGATGATCGTGGCGGGCACGCTGTGCAACAAGATGGCTCCGGCTCTGCGCAAGGTCTACGACCAGATGAGCGCGCCGAAATACGTCATCTCGATGGGCAGCTGCGCCAATGGCGGCGGCTATTACCACTACAGCTACAGCGTAGTGCGCGGCTGCGACCGCATCGTGCCGGTGGATATCTACGTACCCGGTTGCCCGCCAACGGCCGAGGCCCTGCTCTACGGAGTGATGCAATTGCAGCGCAAGATCCGCCGCGTGGGGACGATCGAGCGGTGATGATGCGGCGGGACGCTCGCCTGCGCGGTGCGCGGGCGGGGGAAGCAGGGCAGATCGGCGCGGTGCCTACGGGCGCGCGATGCGGTTCGGCATGGGGGATCGCAGGCTGATGGCGAGCGTGCTTCACTCCGCCCCGCGCTACGCCTCCAACGAGGGTGTGCGCGACACGTTGATCGCAGCGCTCGGCGACATGGTGCTCGACAGTCGCGAGGACCATGGCGAGATCGCCATCGGCGTGAAGCGCGAGGCGATCGAGGATGCGCTGCGGCTGCTGCGGGACGAGCACGACTACCAGCAGCTGATGGAGATCGCCGGTGTCGACTTCCCGGCGCGCGCGGAGCGCTTCGAGGTGGTCTACATGCTGCTCTCGCTCACCCGGAACCACCGTATACGGGTGATGGTGCACGCAGCGGAGGATACACCGGTGCCAACGGTCACCACGCTGTGGCCCAATGCCGGCTGGCTCGAGCGCGAGGTGTTCGACATGTACGGCGTGCTGTTCGCCGGCAACACCGACCTGCGGCGGATCCTCACCGATTACGGCTTCGAGGGGCATCCCTTTCGCAAGGATTTCCCGCTCACCGGCTATAACGAGGTGCGCTATTCCGAGGAGGAGAAGCGGGTCGTCTACGAGCCGGTCGAGCTGCCGCAGGATTTCCGCAGCTTCGACTTCATGAGCCCGTGGGAAGGTGCCGACTACATCCTGCCCGGTGACGAGAAGGCCGCGGCCGCTCCGGCGACGCCCCCGGTCGTGGAGGCCAAGACCACCGACAGCCCGGCGCAGACCGGATCGAGCGCGAAGACCGACGCCAAGGCCGCCGAGCCCGTCGCGCCGGCCGCCCCCAGCGGCACGGTAGCCGGGCAGGGGCAGGGCGATCCCGTGCAGGTGAAGACCGGCATCGACGAACCCGGCGCTCCTGAACCTACCGAAGACCGGCCCGGCCGGCCGGCGCGGGCGGACGGCACCAAGGATACCGGCGGCGCCACCCAGACCGAGAAGCCGGGAGGCCGCGCATGAGGCGCGGCGCCCTGTTCATGCCCGTGCTGGCGGCGTTGGCAGCCTGCGGCGATACGGCCGAGGAGCCGGAAGTCTCCTACGAGGACGAGCTTGCCGCGGCGCGGGCGCGAAAAGCGGGGGCCGAGCCGGTTGCGGCCCAGCCTGCCCCTCCTGGCCCGTCCGGGCCCTCGGCGGCGCTTCCCAGGCGCAATCCCGCCGCGCGCTTGCCGGGGGCGCCGGTGGGCGGATCGCTCAGCGGGCAACCGGACGGGCCGACCGGGCTCGAGGCGCTGGGCAATGTCATCCGCGTGGATCTCGGCGCTACGCTCGGGGCCTGCAGCTTCGAGGAGGGTGGCAGGACGCTGCTCATCGCCGGTGCAGAAGAGGACAGCGCTGCGCGAGGGCGCGGCGTGGTGCAGGTGGGTGGAGCGCAGCGGCTGTTGGTCGGCACCCGCGCAGGCGGCCCCGATTACATCAATAGCGGCCCGCTGCTCGTGGACGGCGATTTCACCGTGCAGGTCAGGCGCGGCCGGGGCGAGGGTGTCCAGGTGGACGCGGAGAGCTCGCAATGGCCGGCCGAACTGGTGGTGAGCCGCGGCGGCGTGGACCAGCAGACCTACGGGCCCGGAACATGGACTTGCGGCGTATGAGTGCACTTCTCACGAGGACGGGTCTGGCATGAGCACGGGCTTGGCATTCGAGCAGTCGGCGACCACCGGCGGCGAGACGATCGGCAATTACACGATCAATTTCGGCCCGCAGCATCCGGCCGCGCACGGCGTGTTGCGCCTGGTGATGGAGCTTGATGGCGAGATCATTGAGCGGGTCGACCCGCATGTGGGCCTGCTCCACCGCGGCACCGAGAAGCTGATCGAGTACAAGACCTATCTGCAGGCGCTCCCGTATTTCGACCGGCTCGATTACTGCTCGCCGATGTGCATGGAGCACACCTGGGTGCTGGCGATCGAAAAGCTGCTCAACCTCGAGGTGCCGCTGCGCGCGCAGTATCTGCGGGTGATGTTCGCCGAGGTGACGCGGATCAAGAACCACCTGCTCAACATCGGCAGCCACGTGATGGACGTGGGTGCGATGACGCCGAACCTGTGGCTGTTCGAGCTGCGCGAAGACATCATGAACTTCTACGAGCGGGTCTCGGGCGCGCGGATGCACGCGGCCTGGTTCCGTCCGGGCGGGGTGCACCAGGACGTGCCGCTCGACGTGCTCACCGACATCGGCGACTGGGTCGACAAGCGGCTGCCCGAGCTGTTCGAGGACGCGATGAGCCTGGTGCTCGACAACCGCATCTTCAAGCAGCGCAATGTCGACATCGCGATCGTCAGCCGTGACGACGCGATCGCCTGGGGCTTCTCGGGCCCGATGATCCGCGCCTCGGGCGTGCCGTGGGACTTGCGCAAGAGCCAGCCCTACGACGTCTACGACCGCATGGACTTCGACATTCCCGTGGGCACCAATGGCGATTGCTACGACCGCATGATGGTGCGCGTGCAGGAAGTGCGCCAGTCGGCCCGAATCATCAGGCAGTGCCTGGCCGAAATGCCCGAAGGCCCGGTGCAGAGCCTCGACCGCAAGATCGTGCCGCCCAAGCGCGCCGAGATGAAGCAGTCGATGGAAGCGCTCATCCATCACTTCAAGCTCTACACCGAAGGCTTCCACGTCCCGGCCGGCGAGGTGTATGTCGCCACCGAGAGCCCCAAGGGCGAGTTCGGCGTGTACCTGGTGAGCGATGGCAGCAACAAGCCCTACCGGTGCAAGATCCGCCCGACCATGTTCAGCCACCTCCAGGCCATGGACATGATGTGCAAGGGTCACATGCTGCCCGACGCCACCGCCATCCTGGGCGCGCTCGACGCAGTGTTCGGGGAGTGCGACCGGTGAGGGTGCTCGAATTGACGCGCGTCTGGGCGGCCATCACGGGGCTGGGCATCATCGTGCTGATGCTGGTGCTCGTGCTGTTGGGGCATTCGCTGAACCACGCGCTGCCCATGCTGGTCGCCGCCATCCTGGGCTACGAGGTCGCGCTCACGGGCTACGGCTTCTGGCGGAGGCGCCGGCATGGCTGAGCGCGCTCCTCACCCCGACACGCCCGAGCTGCGCGCTCGCTGGGGCGGCTTCGCCTGGACGCCGGCGAACGCAGAGCAGGCGTCGCAGATCATCGCCCGCTATCCGCCCGGCCGCCAGCGCAGCGCGGTGATGCCGCTGCTGTTCCTCGCCCAGGAGCAGGTCGGCGCCGAGACCGGCACGCAAGGCTGGCTGCCCATTCCGGTGATGGAGTTCATCGCCGCGCAGCTCGACATGCCGGTCATCCGCGTGCTCGAGGTCGCCTCCTTCTACATGATGTACAACCTCGCGCCCGTGGGCCGCTTCCACGTGCAGGTGTGTGGCACCACGCCGTGCATGCTGCGCGGCTCGGACGACATCATGGCCGCCTGCTACAAGCGCGGCATGAAGAAGGGCCATACCACGCCCGATGGGTTGTGGACGCTGAGCGAGGTGGAGTGCATGGGCAATTGCGCCACCGCGCCGATGGTGCAGATCAACAACGCCAATTACGAGGACCTCACGCCCGAGCGGCTCGACGTGGTGCTCGACGCGCTGGCCCGCGGCGAGGCGCCCAAGGAAGGCACGCAGGAGCCCGGCCGCCATACCAGCGAGCCCGTCCGCGGACCCACGACGCTGGTGGAGATGGTTAGCGCCAACCACGATTACAGGAACGAGTGGTAATGGATCTGGTCGTCCCGATCATCATCGCGCTGGTGGCGATCCTGATCGCCTGGAAGCTGCTCAAGGGCGTCGTCAAGACGGTGGCGCTCGTCGCCATCCTGGTCATCGCCGCGCTGGTGGTCTTCGGCGGAGGGATGGGCTGATGCTCGCCGATGTATGTAGTGGGGCGCTCGCCGATGCTCGCTGACAAGGACCGCATCTTCACCAATCTGTACGGGTTTCAGCCCTGGGGGCTCGACGCCGCGCGCCAGCGGGGCGATTGGGATGACACGCGCGCGCTGATCCTGCGCGGGCAGGACGCGATCATCGACGAGGTGAAGGCCTCGGGGCTGCGCGGGCGGGGCGGGGCGGGTTTTCCCACCGGCATGAAGTGGAGCTTCATGCCCAAGGAAAGTAAGGACGGGCGTCCCAGCTTCCTCGTCATCAATGCCGACGAGAGCGAGCCCGGCTCCTGCAAGGACCGCGAGATCATCCGGCACGATCCGCACAAGCTGATCGAGGGCGCGCTGGTCGCCGGCTTCGCGATGCGCGCGCGGGCGGCCTACATCTACATCCGCGGCGAATACATCCGCGAGGCCGAGACGCTGTTCGCCGCCGTGGCCGAGGCCTATTCGGCGGGCTTGCTGGGCAAGAACGCGGCGGGCTCGGGCTTCGATTTCGACGTCTTCGTCCACCGCGGCGCCGGCGCCTATATCTGCGGCGAAGAGACCGCGATGATCGAGAGCCTGGAGGGCAAGAAGGGCCAGCCGCGCCTCAAGCCGCCGTTCCCCGCGGGCGCCGGGCTCTATGGCTGCCCGACCACGGTGAACAACGTCGAGTCCATTGCCGTGGTGCCCACCATCTTGCGGCGCGGGGCGGCCTGGTTCAGCTCCTTCGGGCGCGAGAACAACAAGGGCACCAAGCTCTTCCAGATCAGCGGCCATGTCGAGCGCCCCTGCGTGGTGGAAGAGGCGATGGGCATCCCATTCCGCGAGCTGATCGAGACCCATTGCGGCGGCATCCGCGGCGGCTGGGACAATTTGCTGGCGGTGATCCCCGGCGGCTCCTCCGTCCCGCTGGTCCCCGCCGCCGAGATGATCGACGCGCCGATGGATTTCGACGGCTGCAAGGCGCTCGGCTCGGGCCTGGGCACGGCGGGCATCATCGTGATGGACAAGTCCACCGACATCGTGCGCGCGATCAGCCGGCTTTCCTATTTCTACAAGCACGAGAGCTGCGGCCAGTGCACCCCCTGCCGCGAGGGCACCGGCTGGATGTGGCGCGTGATGGAGCGCCTGCGCACCGGCGATGCCGAGGTGGGCGAGATCGACATGCTCCACCAGGTCACCAAGCAGGTGGAGGGCCACACGATCTGCGCCCTGGGCGACGCCGCCGCCTGGCCGATCCAGGGCCTGATCAAGCACTTCCGCCCCGAAATCGAGCGCCGCATCGCCGAGCGCGAGCTGGGCGATGTGCGGGAGGCGGCGGAGTGAAGGTCCCGCGTGCCTTTCTCGGAGTAATCACGTTGGTTTCGCTGGGCATCGGCGCGGGCCCAACGGCCACTGCTCATGCGGTGAGCGGAAGGGAAACTGTCGCGAATGCCAAGTGCGTGCTTCGTCAAAATTACCCGCATGGAAGAGCTCTGGTGCTGACCAAGCCGGGATCAGACGACGAAGCTAGCGGATTCAATGCTTTGCTGCCTCTATTCACCGGATGCGGTGCCCGGATCGAACAGGCGAACGAGATTGCGGTTCGTGACATCCTGATCGGATCGCTTGCCGCGCAGATCGCCCTGGAATTTGGCAGCATTTCTTCACATTGGGCAGCGACGCCTGATCTTGATGTAGAAGCCCGGCTCGCGGCGTCGCATAGTCGTGATTATCCGCCGATGGCGGCCTTCGCTTATTGCCTGATGTGGGTAAATCCCGATGACAGCGCCAGGATGGTGAAGAGCAGGCCAGGTTCGTCTACCGAGACGAGGTCGATGGCAGCGCTCCAATCTTCTTTTGCGCGATGCACCGACCAGGGTGCTCAGATGTCCTTTACGAAATCACTGCTGCGAACGCATTTGGTTCGGGCTTATGTCCGTCACATTTGCAACCCGAGTGACGCGTTGCCTCAGACCCCTACTTCGGAGGTTAGACCTCTTTAGATGCCCAAGGTCACCGTAGACGGCACCCAGATCGAAGTCCCCAACGGCGCCACCGTGCTGCAGGCGTGCGAGCTTGCCGGCAAGGAGATCCCGCGCTTCTGCTATCACGAGCGGCTGAGCATCGCCGGCAATTGCCGCATGTGCCTCGTCGAGGTGAAGCCCGGGCCGCCCAAGCCGCAGGCCTCCTGCGCGCTGCCGGCGACCGAGGGCCAGGAGATCCGTACCGACAGCCTGATGGTCAAGACCGCGCGCGAGGGCGTGATGGAGTTCCTGCTCATCAACCATCCGCTCGATTGCCCAATCTGCGACCAGGGCGGCGAGTGCGATCTGCAGGACCAGGCCATGGCCTATGGCCGCGGCGCCACGCGCTACCACGAGAACAAGCGCGCCGTGGCCGACAAGTACATGGGCCCGCTGATCAAGACGCAGATGAACCGCTGCATCCACTGCACGCGCTGCGTCCGCTTCTCCGAGGAAGTGGCGGGCGTGGACGAGATCGGCGCGCTCTATCGCGGCGAGGACATGCAGATCACCACCTATCTGGAGAAGGCGGCGCGCCACGAGCTCAGCGCCAATGTGATCGATCTGTGCCCGGTGGGTGCGCTCACCAGCGGGCCCTATGCCTACGAAGCGCGGCCGTGGGAGCTGAAGAAGGCGCTTTCGATCGATGTTTCGGACGCCGTCGGCTCCAACATCCGCGTGGATTCGCGCGGGCGCCAGGTGCTGCGCGCGCTGCCCCGCAACAATGATGCGGTCAACGAGGAGTGGCTGTCCGACAAGGCGCGCTACATGGTGGACGGGCTCACCAGCCGACGGCTTGACAAGGTGTGGGTCCGCCGTGAGGGCCGCCTGCAGCCGTCCAGCTGGAACGAGGCGTTCAGCCTCATCGCCGCGGTGAAGCCGGGCAGCAGCGTGGCGGCGGTGGCGGGCGACATGCTCGATTGCGAGACCATGTTCGCCGCCAAGGCGCTGCTCCGGGCGCTCGGCTCGGAGCTGATCGAGAGCCGCCAGACGGGCATGGATTATGACGTCACCAGCCTGGCGGGGGTGAACTTCAACTCCACCTTCGAGGGGATCGAGACGGCGGACGTGGTGCTGGTCATCGGCAGCCACGTGCGCTGGGAGGCGCCGCTGGTGAATGTGCGCCTGCGCAAGGCGACCAAGCGCGGCGCGAAGGTGTTCCTGGTGGGGCCGGAATGGGAGACCACCTTCCCGGCGCAGTTCCTCGGCGGCGACCTCGGCGTGCTGCGCGACCTGCCGCACCATGTCGTCGAGGCCTTCGGGGGCGCCGCGCGGCCGGCGGTGATCGTGGGCGCGGGCGGCATCGCGGCGGGCGCACTGGCCCCGGCGCTGGGCCTCGCGGAGCGGTTCGGCCTGGTGAAGGACGGCTGGAACGGCTTCAACGTCCTCCATATGGCCGCGGCACGCATGGGCGCGCTGATGCTCGGCTTCGCCCGCCCGCGCGGCATCGCCGAGCTGGCCGAGGCAAGCCCCAAGCTGCTGCTTGCGCTGGGCGCCGACGAGGTGGACTTCACCCGCTTTCCCGGCACGCTGAAGGTCTATATCGGCCACCATGGCGACAAGGGCGCGGCGGCTGCGGACGTGATCCTGCCCGGCGCCGCCTACACCGAGAAGGCCGGCACCTATGTCAACACCGAGGGCCGCGTGCAGTTCGCCGACAAGGCGGTGTTCGCGCCGGGTGACGCGCGCGAGGACTGGACCATCCTGCGCGCGCTGGCGGATGCGATGGGCGTCTCGGTGGGCTTCGACAGCTTCGACCAGCTGCGCGCGGCGATGATCGCGCAAGTGCCGGCATTGGCCGAAGAGGGCCTGGCGGAATACGGCGCGCTGCCGCGTGCACCGGGTGGCGAGATCCCCTCGGCCGCGATCGGCTACCCGATCAAGGATTTCTACCTCACCAACCCCATCGCCCGCGCGAGCCCCGTGATGCAGCGCTGCTCGGCCGAGTTGTTGCATGGCGACGAGATGCTGGAGGCGGCGGAATGAGCGTGGGATTGATGCCTGCCATCGCCGCGTCGTTCCGCGGAGGCTGCGACCAGTGACCGAGTTCTTCGACACCACGGTCGGCCTCACCTACGGCTGGTCGTTCTTCCTCGCGAGCGTCGCGGGCATCCTGCTCATCGCCCTGCCGCTGATGCTGGCGGTGGCCATGATCATCTATGTCGACCGCAAGGTCTGGGCGGCCATCAACCTGCGGCGCGGGCCCAACGTGGTCGGCCCCTTTGGCCTGCTACAGAGCTTCGCCGACGGGCTGAAGGTGTTCCTGCAGGAAACCATCATCCCCTCGGCCGCGAACAAGGGCATCTTCATCATTGCGCCCATCGTCACCTTCACGGTGGCGCTGGCGGCCTGGGCGGTGATCCCGTTCAGCGAATATGCGGTGCTGGCCGACATCAATGTGGGCCTGCTCTACATCCTCGCGATCAGTTCGCTGTCGGTCTACGGCGTGGTGATGAGCGGCTGGGCTTCGAACTCCAAGTACCCGTTCTTCAGTGCCATGCGCGCGTCGGCGCAGATGATCTCCTACGAGGTCTCCATCGGCTTCATCCTCATCTGCGTGGTGTTGTGGGCTGGCACCTTCAACCTCAACGACATCGTGCGCGCACAGGTCGGCCACGGCTTCGGCATCGTGAACGGCTTCTTTTTCAACATCCTGCTGTTCCCGATGTGGGTAGTGTTCTTCATCTCCAGCCTCGCCGAGACGCAGCGCGTGCCCTTCGACCTTACCGAGGCCGAAAGCGAGCTCGTCGCCGGCTACCAGACCGAATACTCGTCCATGAGCTTCGCACTGTTCTGGCTGGGCGAATACGCCAACATCCTGCTGATGTGCGCGCTCAACGCCATCCTGTTCTTCGGCGGCTGGCTGCCCCCGCTCAACTGGGCGCCGCTCTACTACGTGCCGGGCATCGTCTGGCTGCTGCTGAAGATGTTCTTCTTTTTCTTCATGTTCAGCTGGGTCATGGCCACGGTCCCGCGCTACCGCTACGACCAGCTGATGCGGCTGGGCTGGAAGGTGTTCCTGCCGCTGAGCCTCACCTTCGTGGTGCTGGTGAGCGGATGGCTGATGCTGACGCGATACGGAGGTGCCGCATGACCGTCGGCCAGCTCATCAAATCGTTTACCCTGTGGGAGATCGTGAAGGCGCATGCCCTCACGCTGAAGTACTTCTTCAAGCCCAAGGTGACGATCAACTATCCATTCGAGAAGAACCCGATCTCGGCGCGCTTCCGCGGGGAACATGCGTTGCGGCGCTATCCCAATGGCGAGGAGCGCTGCATCGCGTGCAAGCTGTGTGAGGCGGTGTGCCCGGCGCTGGCCATCACCATCGAGAGCGAGCCGCGCACCGATGGCAGCCGTCGCACCACGCGCTACGACCTCGACATGACCAAGTGCATCTTCTGCGGCTTCTGCCAAGAGGCCTGCCCGGTCGACGCCATCGTGGAGGGGCCGAATCTGGAATATTCCACCGAGACCCGCGAGGAACTCATCTACGACAAGGCCAAGCTGCTGGCCAATGGGGACAAGTGGGAGCGGGCACTCGCCGCGAACCTTGAAGCCGACGCGCCCTACCGCTAGGCGGCCCCTCGTGACAGGGGCAGGCATGATTCACGATGTTCGTCATCTCGGCCAAAAGCCCGGATCTCGTGCAGGCAAAGTCCAACCAGGAGGCATGAGGCCCCCGCTCGCGCTGGGGTGACGCAATTATGGTGCAAGCCTTCGCCTTCTACCTGTTCGCCGCGCTGGTGCTGGCCAGCGGCGCGATGACGATCCTCGCCCGCAATCCCGTGCATTCGGTGCTGTGGCTCATCCTGGCCTTCTTCAACGCGGCCGGGCTGATGGTGATCGTGGGTGCAGAGTTCATCGCCATGCTGCTGGTCATCGTCTATGTGGGCGCCGTCGCGGTGTTGTTCCTGTTCGTGGTCATGATGCTCGACATCGACTTCGCCGAGCTGCGCGCCGGCTTCGTGCGCAACTTCCCGCTCGGCATCGCCATCGCCGTGGTCTTGCTGGCCGAGCTGGTGCTGGGGATCGGCGCCTACCGCGCGGGCGCGATCGACCTGGGCACGACCGACGGCATTTCCGCGCCGCTTGCGGGTCGCAGCAATATCGAGAGCATCGGCGCGCTGCTCTACAGCAAGTACCTGTTCCTGTTCGAGACCGCGGGCATCATCCTGCTGGTGGCGATGATCGGCGCCATCGTGCTGACGCACCGCGAGCAGCGCACCGGGCGCGGCCAGCAGAACATCAGCCGCCAGGTCGCGCGCAACCCCAAGGAGGCGACCGTGCTGACGCGGCCCGAGATCGGCGAAGGGGTGCAGCTGTGATCGGGATCGAACATTACGTGGTCGTCAGCTCGATCCTGTTCGTGCTGGGCGTGCTGGGCATCTTCCTCAACCGCAAGAACATCATCGTCATCTTGATGGCCATCGAGCTGATCCTGCTGGCGGTGAACCTCAACCTGGTCGCCTTCAGCGCCTTCCTGGGTGACCTCACCGGGCAGATTTTTGCCATGTTCGTGCTCACCGTGGCCGCGGGCGAGGCGGCGATCGGCCTCGCCATCCTGGTCATCTACTTCCGCGGGCGCGGCACCATCGCGGTGGACGACGCCAACCGGATGAAGGGTTAGCCCCGGCGATGAATTCCATCCTCGTCATCGTCTTCGCTCCCTTGCTGGCCGCGATTGTCGCCGGCTTGGGCAACCGCGCGCTCGGCAATCTCGCCTGCAAGCTCATCACCACTGCCGCGCTGTTCCTCGCAGCCGCGCTTTCCTGGCCGATCTTCCTGGGCTTCATCGGCGGCACGGCCGAGGCCACGGTGGTGCCGGTGCTCAAATGGGTGGAATCGGGCGCGCTCACCTTCGATTGGGCGCTGCGCGTCGACACGCTCACCGCGGTCATGCTGGTCGTCATCACCACCGTCTCGGCGCTCGTC
>Ga0210040_10006359_pt1 | contig 14733 bp, 11 predicted proteins | sample CryGeyCG12114_NA_FD_185462 | JGI IMG/M metagenome (GOLD analysis project Ga0210040, IMG submission 185462) | Groundwater microbial communities from aquifer - Crystal Geyser CG19_WC_8/21/14_NA (SPAdes) (version 2) | ecosystem: Environmental > Aquatic > Deep subsurface > Groundwater | place: USA... | reverse complement strand
CATGTGGCCATGATCAACAAATTGCTGGACAAAGGCGAACAAGTGGATGCTCTCACCAATGTATGTTTTCATATATGCTAACGCCCAATCACATGTACGAAAATCAATGAAATAAGTTGACAGGGAATTCATGCCAACTACAGCCTGTAACTATGCTCAAGATATAGTAGGGGTACACTTGAAGCCACGTATACTTTTGTAGATTTCTGCTCGCATATTTCTGCCGCAGCCAATGGGATCAGCAGGTCGAGTAGTGTAGTCTGCTTTGATTGGCTGGAAGATTTACGTGCAAAGAAATTTACGAAAGTATACATGGCATGAGATGTTCCCCTAATGTGATTGATAAAATGATGGTGTGCATATGCTACTGACATATGTCAATTAGAGAGATAGTCCCGGGGGTACTTTGGGACTCCTGTTCAACGGGAGAAATATTACCTTCACCCAAGTTAAAAGATCAATATTTGTAAGGAACCATGTACTAAAATTAAGTTGTTTTAGGCCTTTAACCTTAGGTTGTAGTTATTGTGACTGACCCATGATATTTAGGATTTTCGAACACGACCAATTTTCCAAGCAAACTTCATTATTAAACGTAAATGAGATAAATGTTAGCTGTTAAGCTGCTTTGCTGCTTTACGTATGGTCAATACATTGTATCAATCATTGGTATAATTCATATTTAGTACAGCTCTCACTTATTACAACTCGACCTTACCTTTTTTTGTAAACTGTAGACAGCAAAATTTTCCTTGTGTCTTTTTCCACATGACTGAATTATAAGAAATGCAAACGATTGAAATTTTATGAATTCAAATTAGGAGATGTTTTTTGAAGCGCATGAAATGCATTGCTCCTGAAAATGAACAACAAAATGACGGAGAGCGAGGAGGTTTTCGCTCAAAATTGTATTTAGGGTATTTATGCTAGACTTTATAGGTTGTACCTGAGGTTTTCAAAATGTATTTGAATTACTTATAATCACAATAAAAATGTTGATGATACACTTTATGCACACAAATAGACGAACGTAAACTGATTGGAATGGTGTTCCAGCCGTACTGCAGGCGTCCTCAGTAATTCTAGCAACAGACAAAGCAAGTTTGAAATTGCGTGAAGTTACCAATTTAACAATTTTTTAGGCAATTTCACGATTTAAAGTTTTTGTACATTGGGGAATTTCGAATAAAATTGGCAAGAAAATTCCTGACCTGCTCAATTCAAGTCTAATAATATGAATATGCACTACGCAGGACAACTACACTGCACTGCACATAGCCGTGCAACATGGTAGGCCCTTGGTTGTGGAAACACTCCTGGGTCATGGCGCTCAAGTACACATCAAAGGTAAACCATTTTTGTATATATCCCTTCTTTTATTGTTTCACGGTCAGCTCGGCGAAAACAATAATGCCGAATGCATAAGAACGTGCAAATAACGCCTAAATGTTTACTGTTCTGGTGAGGTTAGTTTGATAAAAGTGAGTGGAAAAAGTATTCGATGACAAATCTTTCATCCATCCATCCTTTCAGCTAAACGATATGAGTCTACTTTATCACCACGGAAAGTATTTGTATTTGCTGAGATAATAAGGGTACACCCGATGCCGTGTAAAGTCATACATTTCTACGTGAGTAAATCTCCCCCCAGCCAATCAGAGCAAACTTCCAACTTCTCCTTACTCATCTAATTGGCTGGGAGATTTACGCACGTCGAAATGTACGACTTTACACGGCATCGGGTGTACCCCTAATATATAATATGTAGGAGTCTACACATTGAGTGATTGCCTCCAATTACAACGTTCAGGCTCATCTATGATTCAGAGAAAAAATTTCAAAAATTGTTAATATAAGTATCGTGTAGAAGATATGTTCCAGCTATAATATTTTGTATGAAAAATTTTTGCTTAGGTAGTACGAAGTCGAAGATTAAGTCATGTAATTCACTCAAAAGTAGAACGCTCTATGTTTCACATATGTCTATGCCACAAGCATCTGAAAAAGCAAGTTTGGAATTTCTGTTCACATACTCTGTTATGAACTAGGTAAATGATTGATGCGCAGTTTTCAGACAAGCATCAGCATGATGTGAATCGTGCAAAAAGTGGTTTCATTTCTTAATAAATGTCAAATTTCAAAATATAAAGATAACTTTTTGAACATGTGATGGATTTTGCAGAACCCTGAAATGCAAACTTTTGGCATGGGATCATGACAGTGAAGCAACCTATTAGAATTTAATCTAGGATTTTGACAGAGAAACAACCTATGTATATAAGGAGTTTACATGGGATTTTGACAGGGAAGTCGGAAGCAACGTACATAGAATTAATCATGGAATGTAGACTGGAAAGCAACCTATAGACATTTTTATAGCAATATGACATTGTGACAGGGAATAAACAAATAAGCCTATAACAACTTTACACTTTGCTAAAGACAAAAGGCTTGAGGAAGAGTGCCTAATGCCGTGCTAGCTATATGTACAAAAAAAAAACACTGGCTCCAGTTTTCCATGCGTCAATATCAAGTGTTTTGAAACATAAGAGTTGCTTTGAATTTCTATCAAACTATAATAATTAAACTGGTAAAAAAAATGGTTTTGATAATTTTGAATTTTCACTTTTTAGCTTTTGCCACTTGCTGTGGTTCCTAATGCGTTTCACAGTTTGTCGCTGCAAAGTTTTGGGATATTTTGCTAGCCTCTGCTAGTATCGCAATATGCTCATTCATAACCACTTTAGTTTCTGTAGCTGCGTTTAGTTACTGATTAAGTCAGTTTCAAAAGTGATAATGCTCACAAGTGTGCAAAGTAGTCATGCAATCAAACAAGCCAGTGAATCATTGAGAATTACAATTGAACCCAACCCTTTTCTGCTCATAGAATTTAAGCATTGAAAGGGTTTTTATGTATAGCTATTTGGAATCCAAAAGCGACTTTCAGAGCTACAATGTGTGAAAATGAACAAGATTGAGGACTGTTTTTTGTTAGTTTGTGGGAAGGGACATTGAAAATCAGTGGTCACTATTGTATAGGTGAGTGCCTAAAGACCTGACTTATTGTGTGCTTTTTTCAGGAGGCAAGAATAAGGAGACACCCCTGCATATTGCGGCCCATGTGGACGAAGGGGACAAATGTGCTCAGATGTTGCTCAAGTCCGGAGCGGATCCAAATATCATGATGGAGAATGGGGAGACTCCTCTTCATGTGGCTGCCAGACATGGTCGGTTCAGAGTTGTCCGGCTCCTCCTCCAAGATGGCGCCAGCTTGACACAAAAGTCCAAAGTCAGTCAAAATTCATTCATCAACCACTTAACCACTACTACTGTCAATGTAACACATGTAACTATAGATCCATGTGACCAAGCGAATATCATTTTTATGTTAATGCACAAATATTGCTGAATTATTATGGCCCTATGCCAGATGGTTAATAACGTAGATCCAACTAACTAGAATTGGATAGTAGCTTCAATTCAGATTTTTGTGCTCAAAAATCAAATGGAAAGAGTTTTTTGTAAGGATTGTGACGGGAAAGGCTGTTCTGCTTTTATTCCATGGCAAAGATTGCTGTCTTTTTTCATTTAAAATCCATTAAATCATATCTTTAGTCTCTAGAATCCAATCAGCATACCTATAGGATTTTTTGTACTTACTTATAAATCCACAACGGGAAAAATTGGTTCTGTATCTGCTTTAGAATCCAGTAGAATTTTGTGCCCTAGAATCCAAGAAAAGTTTTTTATGTATTAAAATGCAATAAGATTGAGTTAAGTGCATCATAGGGGCTGAAGTCAGTCTGTAATTGTAATTTCTCTTATTATTAGACATTGCCTACACATGTAATTACATTTCATTGATGCAAATACATGAGTATTGTGTCTAGGACGGAGAGACACCATTGCATTTGGCTTGCCGGTACGGACATCTCAAGCTGGTCAGAGAGCTCATGCAATATATCCACAAAACCAGTCGGGGTGAACATGAGGCCAAAGAAGTGGCCCACTACGTGAACGCGTCCACAAACAAGGGGGAGACGGCGCTCCACTACGTGTGTCGACTCAAGGTAGACCCCTACTCGGAAAACTGGAACACGGGTCGAGAAATTGCACAACTTCTCCTTGACAATGGCGCATCATTCGCTCTCCAAACCAAGGAGGTGATCATCTGCTCTTTGACCTTTGCAGGGCTTTTCCTTGTGCATGTCAAACGGGGGAGATTTCTTGTGTAATATGTGTTGCGTTTAATACATTTAGTCGCAAGAGACAGCTTTCCATTACTGTGCCCGGGAGGGAAACAACAACATCCTGCTCGAGATTTTGTCACGCATGTCCCAAGTGGAGGCGCAGAGAGCACTGAACAAGCAGTCTGTCAAGGGTTGGTCCCCACTCCTCATGGCTTGCTACAAGGGCCACAAAGAGGTGGTCCAAACTCTTCTGGAAAACCATGCCCGTGTGGACGTGTTCGATGTGGAGGGTCGCTCCGCCCTTCATCTGGCTGCTGACAATGGCTATCAGGTTGGTTTTCTTGGTCGGTCTGTCAGACCTGCATATCGCCCAGCGTCTGTTGCATGGATGTGCCCCTTCTAAGGCAAACAATTTTAATAAACATTTAAAAGACGCTTCGTTTACACCTCTAAACATGTAACCTAACCGATTACAAATTTATTTGCGTTAATTTTTTTTTAAATATTGATTTCAAAAACCCTGAAATTTATTCTCCCAGTTTTTTGCTCCAAATTACAAAATTAACATGTAAGCGATTATGATTTTCAAATAATTATCTTGTAGTCATAATATAGCTTTGGATTCATCTTTTCATGCGCAACTTAGGTGAAACGGCTTTCAAACTACACTCGCGGTTAGTTTTTCAGTTTGAATAACGTACCCTCGGTTACCGCTGAAGGCCTTAACGTAACCGTCGCCATTTTTACAACGATAATTATATGGGCAATAGCTATATACTGTCTGTTTTCGAACAGGCTCAATTCTGGGTTTTTAGGTGTGTTTTTATTTGTTTTTTGACAGGAAATTTGCGCCATCTTGTTGAAACACAAAGCATTTATTAATGCCAAGTCCCGAGTGGGACTCACAGCTTTGCACTACGCTGCCATGAAAGGGTACACCAAATTATGTCTGTCGCTTATCCAAGATCATGGAGGCCATGTGGATGTGGTCACATTGGTATTATTACTCATACAGCACTGCATATGATGACAGTGGTGATCATCTTTAAATGTATACTAATTGTGAGTTCTAATGTCATACAGAAAAAACAGACCCCTTTGCATTTGGCAGCAGAAACTGGCCAGTTGGAAGTTTGCCGCCTGCTCATGGGTCTTCGGGCCAATCCTGATGCTGCCGACGAAAAAGGGCAAAAACCGATTCACTTGGCTGCTGAGAACAATCATGCAGGGGTTATCAAATTGTTCCTTCGTCATCAGAGCACATTGGTCTCCAGTGCTACCAAGGTTTGTTCCTTATATTATCATTGCTTTTGGCTCACAAATATTCCTATATCACACATATATTACTGACTGGGACTGACCATATATGGATGTTGTACAGGATGGGAGCACTTGCGCCCACTTGGCAGCTATGCAGGGATCTGTGGCTGTGCTTGAAGAACTCATGATGTTCGACAAGATGGGAGTGATCTTGGCCAAAAACAGGAGCACGGATTCCTCTGCCTTGCATTTGGCAGCTGAAGGGGGTCATGTGGAGTTGGCCAAAGCTTTGATGGACGCTGGAGCTAATGCTGGAGAGGAGAACAGGGTTTGTCCTTGACATATGACATATATGTGTTTCATTTCAGCTGTTTATTTTGCTCTTGGGCGAGTCACAAGTCTTAAGAAAGTCAGTTTTTGCTATATTAAAGTCAAGCCTTGTGTTTCTTCTATTAAAGCTGGGCTATGCAGCAGTCCATTTGGCCGCCAAGAATGGACACACAAATGTGATTGACGGACTCAAAAGCTCCAACTCGAGTGCAATTGCCGAGACGAGCAAAAAATTAGGACTCACGGCACTCCACATTGCCGCCTTTTATGGACAAGCAGGTATGCATAAAAAAAAGGAACGTAAGAAAAAGGAATCTGCAGAATACAAAAAATTTGGTTTCAATTTGAACACCCAAGCACAACTCTTCACAGGATGAATTATCATTTACCCATCTTTTTAGAATTCAAATCAGACATGTCTTTTAATATTTTTCCATTTAGTATACAAAATGTGTTGGTTAGAATTTGGATTAAGATTGAATGCCTCTATCTGGTGAATTGTTTTTGAGTTTCATAATGGCGCCCACAACTTTGTATGTCCAAACTTATGGTTTCGGTTTGTTTTTGAGAAACGGTGCGAGAACTCCTCGCATTCATCCCAGCGACCACACCATCTGAACCGCCAATTTCGGTGGCCGCGAGTTTTGTGAAGGAGTTGGGAACAGAGTCGGGTCTCACGCCACTCCATCTGGCCGCCTATTCTGGGGAGGAGAATGTCGTCCGTCTACTTCTCAACATCGAGGGCGTCAAAGTAGATGCTGTCACTACAAATCTTGTAAATTGAATTAAATTGTTGATTTATTTCAGTGACAATAACAGTTAACAAATGTTTTTGAATGTTAGGTCACAAATTTAAAAGAAATTTAAACAAATAATTATATCTATTGAGCATGTAAGCAATTCCTTTAGGCACAATATTTTTTTAGGCACTCACTGAGTTTTTAAACAATTATTTTCAAGTATCATATTTTTTATTACGAAGCCTTTTTTCATGTGTTTATGTGTTTGCACTTTTTTGGTGAAATAATTTAATGAACATGTACAGTATGTTGCTCATTCACCCAGGGTTTCAATCCGTTGCACTTGGCATGTCGAGGTGGACACGCCACAGTCGTTGGACTGCTGCTTAGTCGCTCTTCCGAACTCTTAGAGAGCAAAGATAGTAGTGGCAAGACGGGACTCCATATCGCCTCCATACATGGTCACACTCATATGGTGGAAGTTCTTTTGGGCCAAGGGGGTGAAATTGACGCTGTTGACAATGTATGTATATTCGCTGGTGACTACAATGCCATCTTAGCTTCCATTGTTATAACCTCCCATCTGGTGTGCATATATAGGAACTTTGGACCCCTCTGATTTGCGCAGCACGGGCTGGACACATGGACTTGGTGAAACTGTTGGTCAACAGTGGTGCGAATCCTTTAGCCAAAACCATCAATGGCCGCTCACCAATTTGGTTCGCCGCAGCTGAAGGCCACAACCAGGTGCTCAGCTATCTCATGCAAAAGGACCACGACACCTATGATCTAATGGAGAACAAGGAGGTACTCACACACAGGTTTTGATTTCTGTCGCCTTTTTTCGACGTAATAGATGTACACTTTTTTCTCCTTATAGTTTGTGTTCAACCTGACAGTGTGCGGGAAAAACAGCGAGAATGCACCTTTGGATGCATTTGTGCTTTCGTCACCAGCTCCAGTTGACGTGGCAGCTAAACTTTCCAATATCCTTCTCGTCTTGTCCACCAAAGTAGGCTGAAAGCACTTTTATTCCCATCATGGCCATAAATTTTATTTACATATATATCTGTAATTTTTACCTCTCTAGGAAAAAGAGCGTGCCAAAGACCTTTCAGCGGCTTCAAAACATTGCGAGACAATGGCCGCTGAACTGGTGGCACTCGCTTCAGGGGCGATAGAGTCGGCGGCCAAACTTCTAGAGTCGATCGACCGAAGAGGCGTGGAGTTCCTGGACGTGCTCATCGAGAACGAGCAGAAGGAAGTGATAGCCCACACAGTGGTGCAACGGTATCTCCAAGAACTGTGGGTTGGCTCCCTTATGTGGGCCAATTGGAAACTGCTGCTTATGTTCTTCACATTTATTGTTTGTCCACCCGTTTGGGTGCTCGTATCTCTCCCGCTGGGCCACAAATTTCACAAGATTCCCATTGTCAAGTTCATGTCATACTTAACTTCACACATCCACCTGATAATCCTAATGTGTCTAACAAGTGTGACACCCATTTACGCCGTCTTCCCTATCCGGACAAATTTGGTGCCTCACTGGCACGAGTGGACTCTACTCTGTTGGCTTCTGGGACTGGTCATCTCAGAGATCTCAAACCCTAGTGACAAGTCTGGACTAGGGTGGATCAAAGTCACCGTCCTCATGTTCACCATTTGTGCCGTTGTTTTGCACGCGCTCGCCTTCTTCTTGCCTACGCCCTATGGGACTTTGCTGTACTTGAGGAACCAGTTGTTTGGCATGGCAGTGTTGTTGGCATGTGTGCAAGTGTTGGACTTTTTGAGTTTCCACTATCTGTTTGGGCCCTGGGCAATCATCATTGGAAACTTGATGAAGGACTTGGCCAGATTCTTGGCTGTCCTAATGATCTTCATGGTGGGATTTAGTTTAATGATGTCAGCACTAAATTATCCCATCTACGAGCGAAATATTCCAGAAGGAACTGTGTTTAAGCCAAAGACTTTGTTGAGTGGGTTACCGTCTGGAGGTAAGGAATGTGTGTCATACAGTCTACGTTGAGCAAAATTGTATTCTTCGTTTCCATTCTAGAGGAACCAAATCAAATTTTCAGCAAATAACATGTGAAAGATCGTTCGATTGGCTTTGCTTAATTTTAGGTCCATATGTTCCATTTTCAAGGCGATAAGTCTATATAGTGAAAACTGCAGAAACCTGTACATTTTTTTATGTAGAAAAAACTAGCGATGCCATTGCTACTTTTTCTCTTGCATCCTTCATTTTTTAACGAGAATCACTTTAATTAATTCTTCATCATGCGTGTAGTTGAAAAATATTCCAAGAAAATTGAGCTCCAATTTTGCTTTTGCAGTTCTAGTTACACCGATTGACACATTTGAGCTTCTTTTTTTCGCCCTTTTCGGACTAGCTGCTGCCACAGATTTCAAAATTGAGATCTGGGGTCAACCTGACTGGACACTTATTTTGTTCAAGATCTTCTTTGGGGGCTACATGTTAGTCACCGTGGTTGTCCTCATCAACCTGCTAATTGCCATGATGTCGGACACGTACCAACGTATTCAAGCCCAGTCGGATATTGAATGGAAGTACGGACTTGCAAAATTAATTCGCAATATGCATCGTACGTCCGCCACTCCAGCGCCTATCAATTTGTTTACCGCCTGGGTTGTTTGGATGGTCACCAAATGTCACAAAAGCACTCAAGGTATTTGCGCAAAGCCTCCGCTATTCTCTGACATGGGTATCGCTGCATCTTTTTTATTTGTTTTTTAGGTGAGCCTCTGAGTGCGCTGACCAAATGGGAACAGAAAAGAGATTCCCAAAAAGCGTTGACTACGTTTGGTAGTTTTAAGAAGATGAAGCCAAAAGAACGTTGGAAGCATCTGTTAAAGAAGTCAGTGACCGCACCAAAAGGTGATTCTTTTTTATCATTCAACCTTTTTTATTTTCCTCTGAGATGAACACTTTGGAATTGAATACATGGTACACACATTCTGACCGTCTGTTCAAATCTAACTATAATTCAGAACGTAAGTTTTCGGATGTAGTGTTTCGGATGTTGAGGTCAACCTAACCAATTAAAAAGTAACATTTTGGTTGTTTCCCTCCAATCTTTATTTAGTATATTTAGTAATTCTTCAATTCGTTAATAGTTTTATAAAGACGTTCATTTTATTTTTATTCTGATATAAATATCTTTTACGCTTCATATTTGGAATATTGTGATGATAATCCCAATTTTTGACAGTTTCCGAGATGATGCGACTGAGTGCAACACAAGTGGCCATGGCTGGTGGTGCTGAATCGCCGCTGCATCCATTCGGCTCGTCCATTAGTATTGGCAGTCATGAGCGAATCGAAAGAGTGACGGACTGGCAACTAATTTCCAAAAAGTATCGAACCTTGGTAGGCAAGGAGGAGCAGTTGTTACAAGAGGATGACCAAGGCTCCCATCATGGCTCCGCTTCCAATATCAATGAACATTCTACCTATAGCATGAGTCTGAGCCGGCTCGCCTAATATGCCTTATTTTATCTCATTCCTATTGTCTATTGTCATTCCTATATATCCTTTTGCTTTAGCTTGTTAGCCAGTTATGACAAGAATACAAGTAAATTTGCTCTTCATAGTGTACTTCGAATACTGAAAGCTTGAGAATCTTAAAATATAATAAAATTTGATGATTTGATCTACTGTCACACATTATGAAGTTTAAGGAAGCATCATACCATTTTAATATTCATAACTGATTTATTCATCAAATTGCCGGTGTAACAGAATGCAATCAATATTATTCCGCGGAGTCTATAAGAAATGTTATATTTCCTATCAGAAGTGCAATTAATGCGTAGAAGTTTCCAATGTGTCACAAACTCCCCAAAGGAGACAGTATAACCTTTACCTAAGGCTCAGCTGTTGCAACAGGAATGATTTAACAAACAAAAACTTAGCCTTATATACTACTGAAGGGCCTATGTCTACGTGTTAAAAAACCAACGGTGGAAAAAGGACAGTTAAAAAAGTCCCTTAGCTAATTTAAAAAAAAAACATTAAAATGTTTCAAAATTGTATCGATAAAATAATCTGGGTCAAAACAATAACATGCTGTTTTGCCTTGCTACGTTAAATGGCTCTGCGTAATTCTAAAATTATAGCCTAATTTATAAGTAACCTATTTTATATCCTAACATCTACCACCATGAGCGCTGTAACGAAAGGAAATGCTAAAGCATACTAAATCTAACACCCTGACTTCCAAAATACAAGCACGGTCTATCGCTATTGTGACATCCCATACTTGAGTATAGGCAGCTATTACGATGACCGACAAAACGAAGACAGCTGACAGCGGCAGTTGAAGTTGACGTTGAAAAAAAAAGGATAGACGCTACTAACATTCAAAACGGCTTGTTTAAGATTCCTATAAGCTGCAAGCGGATGGAAATACATATAATCAAAAAATTCATCAATTTAAGGATTTTAGAAACAAATTTCTAGTTCAGCTTGACACATTTTTTCGCGAAAAATTGAGGCATGGTTATGAAAAAAACAAAAACGTTTAAAACACTAAAGAACTATATTTAATTATATTCTCGTGAACATCGAAATGCCACGATCGAAACCTGATAAAACGTTTCGAAGTGTTTGTTGTAAAATTTTTTAAATATTTTATAAAGCCAGGCGAAGCCAAGCCCTACGACTGGCTTGCCGCCTCTGGGAATGCTTTATAAATAAACCACGGTGTATAGACATAATCAGAGGCTGCTAGGCTTTGTTTTCCTATAAAGGTGTTTTAATAACATATAATATTGTTTAAAATTCAGTAAATAATTGGTTTCCCGTGAATTGAAATTAATGGTATACAATTCTTAAAAACTGCCATGTGACCAATCAATGGTTACCAATGTGATGGCTCAACAATAAAGAGTTTTCACGTTATGTTTTAACTTCACATTTTTAGATGTGCCGTTTTATATTTAGTACTCTAAGTCTAATAGTTGGATATTTATTTATCAAGTGAACTTATGATTATTCCACGTGAACTTCTCCCTTTTTTCCCATCTTTTAGGAGTGCCATTTCATATTTACCACTTTAAGTCGAAAGAGAACAAAATTATTCCACGTGAAACTTTCTTAATTTTTTCACTTCTTACAGCCACCATAATATTCCATCACTTTATAATTTTCCGCGCCTTTAAAATGTGCGTCTCATAAAAACATTGCATTGAATAACTTACGCACCACTCAGCAATTAAATTGTCAAAGGCCCATAATGTACACAAATTAAATCATTTTGAACGACTAGCACATCTAGCCAAAGACCAAAAATCCACAAAAATTAAATTACATTGAAATACTTGCACACCTTCGAGCAATTGTGGAAAACATAACACATAATTATATACATTGCAAAATTATATATATCTACGATTTTTCAATGCGAACATGCCTGCCGACTTGTGTCCATGGGCCAGCCATGTGATACTATATGATACAACTGGGAGCTAACCTCATGACGCAATGCAAAATGAGATGATGCTAGCAAGTTCCAGGCACGGGAGCTGGCCCCGTTGTCTGTAACGGCCGCACGGGATCTAGTCCCGATATGCTTATACGCGGGAACTGACCCCGTCGCATACCCTATCCCGGGCGCCGGTCCCGTGGCATCGTAGAACTACCTGAATTGTACACGGGAGCTAGCCCCATTGCACATGGCCTAGGAAAGAAGATGGCAGAGCAGGACAGAAAAACGAGAGAGCTTGGCTTTAGCGGAATCCTAATCAATTGGGTGGGAGTACAGCTGAACTTGGCGTTGTATTGGTTTTAAATAGTAACTTTTTATTCGATCCCCTTTTTAAAATAAAATTTCCAAACAAACAAAGTTTTCATAAAAGTTTTTAGGGAGCACTGAAATTTCGGAAAAGAAAGAGAGTTGACTCAGAGGAGAAGTCCAAAAGAAGCTAAAAACCAGACTTAAGATAAGCTGAATTTTTCCAGCTTATATACCAAGTCTTAAGGACATTATTGTCAACTAGGGTTGTTTCAAGGGTCCAATTTATGGGAGACCCTGATAGTTATTCTTGGTAAAACGCTAGCGACCGAAGGACCCTTAGTTAATGAGAAGCCGTCTATACTACGGTCCGTAAAAATGGGTCTAATTTATGTACCATCCCAGTACCTTATTTTTATTACTGAAGGCGACATAGGGCTTCTAGTTAATAATTAGCCCTATGTCTACCTGTTGTCCTATTTAGTGTCGCCAGGTTCCCTTTGCATTAGTGTGTTACTCTAGCTACAAAGTAGTTAGTTAGTTAGCTAGTTAAAAGCTAGGTTTAGCTAAATTAAGTTAGCTAGGAAAAAGGACCTGGGGACTTTTTGTTTTTTAATTGATAAATATTTCTTGAGCCCTTTTTTGGGTCGTAATAATATATATCTACTCTTATAATCGTGTTTTCAAAAAATCATATTTTACGCAGCTTTCGCAAAAACACAGAACCGATTTCAAAATTCAGTTTTTTGACTTGCGCATTCGACAGCTGAATAATTTTTAAATTAAAACACAGTTCTGCAATAGCTTATAGTTCGTCTTCATTGGCACGAGGGAGTATTTCTCTCCCACCCTTCTGTGTAGAGTTGACGAAGTTTTTTTAAAACGTTCTATTCTTCATGTATCGCTCCAATAATACAGTGGTTTATGTACGAAACAAAAAGAATCTGAAAACAAACTGCTTCGAAAACGACAATCTTCGTTTTGGTCTGTACTAAAATCCGATACAAGGTACCTGTATTTTCTCAATGACAGAGCGTGATCATATGCTTTTAAAAGAAAATCTTTTTTCCGGGTGCCACTTGAGCTCCAATAGCATATATGATGCTTTTGTCCCTAGGAAATTTAAAAAGCAGCAGGTAATTGCGATTGATGTTGTACACACGCAGTCCTTTTGGGTAAGGATTTTGAGTGGTGACAATGACAATAATGTTCCTATGATGTCGTTTTCGTATGGCTTTACGATTTATAAATTCGTTCAATGGACTTTTTAAAAAATTCTTGTAGGAAATCGTCAAAAAAATAAGACCATTTTCAAGTTCACTGATGTCAAGTAAAAGTGAAGTAAAAATCACGTCTGGATTTGTTTGCGTAAACGCCTGAAATATTTCTTGATCTGAATTGTAAATATACAAAACTTTATTACGTGGTTTATCAATCAATGTTCTCCTGTTTTCAATGATTTCAAGGATCAATCTGGTTTTCCCTGATCCACTACAACCAGCAACAGACGTTAAAAATGGCGCGGAAATATTCATTTGAATCCAATCTGGATTCATTTTTTGCAACACCAAATGCAAAATGTGATGAAAATGCTGCTAAATCCTGCACCAAGTATGTAGAGTTCTATAAGCTCGGAATCACACAATCGTTTTGTTTGATTCAGATGAAACTTGCATCTATTGGTAGACATGATCTAAATAACATCAAAGTTCCGAAAGGTACTGCGGTTTGATATGTTACGCAAAAATATTCTTAAGTGGATGTTGGGAACGCAATATTAAAACATGTCTTATATTGAGTACAATTCATGTAAGGTTGTTCCACTGTTTTTGCATTGACTAATGAGAATAATGAAATCAACAACAAAAGAGCCATGTCTGCACTGAAACAAAATTCGTTTGTAATTGTTAATGTTTTCAGACTGTAGTTGTATTTATATGAAATAATGAGGCAGAAAGTGCGTTTTTTATAGCCAATTTATTCAGCATTCATTCAAATAATTCAATACAACATATTAATGGAATTACAAAAGTTTTATTTATTATTTCTATTGTTTTCAACTTTTTTTCTGTATATTATAATTTGAATATTTTTGGTATTACCTAGACCTAAAATAACATTATTTACAGTACAATTATATAAATATACTTAAATACTTATAAACAATACATGATATAGCATTGTATAGAACATTTTATTTTAATATTGAGGATTTCAATAACCTAATATTATTCTAGTTTTACTTCATGATCTACATTCTAGTTATTGCATCCAATATTACAACTCATTCATACTAGTTTTGATTTTGAATTTTTTTTGTATACCTGGCTGGTTTTGTGGCCTAATACCTGGCTGATAGTTGTGAAATAATTACAGACATTTTCGTGATCTACCTTGACTCGCGCCCATAATGTACTATGCGCCCATCCTATCTCATTCACAATAGCTATCTCTTCT
>Ga0210040_10006357_pt1 | contig 14734 bp, 12 predicted proteins | sample CryGeyCG12114_NA_FD_185462 | JGI IMG/M metagenome (GOLD analysis project Ga0210040, IMG submission 185462) | Groundwater microbial communities from aquifer - Crystal Geyser CG19_WC_8/21/14_NA (SPAdes) (version 2) | ecosystem: Environmental > Aquatic > Deep subsurface > Groundwater | place: USA... | reverse complement strand
GGAAAATATAAAAATAACGGCCGGCCAGACCACTACCCTTCCCATAAACCTGGAATCTTCGGCTACCGAGCTAAGCGCCGTAACTGTTACCGGAGCCCGCCAAACCAATACCGATGTAGCACTTATTCAGGAAATTAAAAACAGTAACATTGTTGTAAGTGGTATGTCGGCCGAACAAATTACCCGCGCGCAGGATAGAGATGCTGCCGAAGTAGTAAAACGTATTCCGGGCATTACCATTATGGACAATCGTTTTATTATCGTGCGGGGTTTAAGCGAGCGGTACAATACAGTTATGCTAAATGAGGCGCTGGCGCCCAGCTCGGAAGTGGATGTCAGAGCTTTTTCGTTTGATGTATTGCCGACCAGCGTTATCGATCGGGTTTTAATTTATAAATCTCCGGCTCCGGAATTACCCGGTGATTTTGCCGGCGGCGCCATTAAAGTATACACTAAAAATGTGGTAAACGAAAATGCTACCACCTTTAGCCTTTCTTCGTCTTACCGCGGCGGTACCACTTTTAATAACTTTTATACTTACGAAGGTAGTAAAACAGATTTCTTAGGTTTTGATAATAGAACCAGGAAATTACCCGCCGATTTCCCCAGCACCACAACTTTCCAGAACTCTCTGACTGCTGCCCAAAAAGCTGCTTATGGCCAGGTTTTACCTAATATTTGGCAGATAAATAATGGCACCGCAGCACCGGATTTACGCTTAAGCTTAGGTTTGAACCGCTTATTCATGATTGGCGATAAAAAGCTTACCAGCATTTCGGCTGTTACTTATACCAATGCCCGGCAAAACCTCACCATCGACCGGAATAATTACTTCGACTACACTGAAGGTCAGGCCAAAGAAATTAATATGCAGTTTACCGACCAGTTTTCTTCGTCGGTAGTGCGGGTGGGCTTGTTACAAAACTTTGCCTTAAGTTTAAATAGCAGAAACAAAATAGAATTCCGGAACCTGTTTAACCAGATTGGCCTTAAACAAGCCACTATCCGGGAAGGATTTCAACGCGACTTAGGTGCCCAGGAAGAAAGAAACTACTTTTTAGGTTACGAAAGCCGCAGCATTTTATCGAGCCAGTTGCAAGGAACTCATACCCTGGCGAATAAAAAAGATGTTATTACCTGGAATAGTGGGTTTAATTTTATTTCCAGAAACCAGCCCGATATAAGACGCATCCGTACAGTTCGCCCGACCGGCAGTGAAGCAGATTATGAAGTTATTATTCCATCTGCCACTTCCCTGAATAACGCCGGTCGCTTTTATTCTGATTTAACTGAAAGAGGAGTTATTGCCGGTGGCCAGTTGGAGCACACCTTTGGCAATCCGGACTCTTCGGATGTTGAAAAAAGTTTAAAAATGAAAGTTGGCTTTTACGCCGAAAGAAAAGACCGCGATTTTAACAGCCGCTACTTTGGTTATATTTTCCCGTTTGGCAGCACTGCCGACCGCCAATCTATAACCAACTTACCGCTGAATCAGGTTTTTGCTCCCCAGAATCTGGATGCTACAAACGGTATGATTATCGACGAACTTACGCGTATTAACGATAAATATACTGCCTCCAATACCTTAGGTGCCGGTTATGTTTCATTAGCCAAAACCTTTGACCGAATAACCTTTTACGGCGGTGTACGCGGCGAATACAACCTGCGCAAACTAACCGCCGAAGATTATACCAGCAACGTAAATGTGAATAATGCTAAGTTTTATTTACTGCCTTCGGCTAACATAGCATATAATTTTAACAACCGTTCTTTGCTGCGCTTTGCTTATGGCAAAACCTTAAACCGCCCTGAATTCCGGGAACAAGCCCGGTTTAGCTTCTACGACTTTATTGAAAACGCTTCTATAGTTGGTAATCCAGATTTAATAACGGCTACCATTCATAACCTGGATTTAAGACACGAATTTTATCCTACTCCGACCGAGTTAGTATCGGTAGGCGTATTTTATAAGAAGTTCTTTAATCCTATTGAAACCACTATTTTATCCAGTGGCGGATCTCCAACCTATTCATTTGATAATGCCGACCAAGCCACTGATTTTGGGGTTGAGGCAGAAATTAAAAAGTCGCTGGTAAATATTTCTAATTCTAATTTCATCCATAACCATTCTTTTATACTAAATGCTTCGGTAATCCACAGCCGGGTTAATTTTGGTAACTCTCAATCCGTAGCGGAGGAGGACAAAGAACGGGCACTACAAGGTCAATCGCCTTACATTATTAACACTGGTCTGTATTATCAGGACAACGAAAGCGGCTGGCAATACTCCATATTATATAATGTACTGGGCAAAAGAATTTACCGGGTAGGATCGGTAAACGGAAACCCAACGGTATACGAAATGCCCCGCAATGTAATAGATTTAAGCCTTACCAAAAACTTCCAGAATGGCTTGCAGCTTAAAGCCGGGGTACAGGATGTCTTAAATCAAGCTTCACACTTCATACAAGACACCGATCGTAATGGTAAACTGACTGATTTCGATGACACCGTCATTTATTCTAAAAGAGGAACCTACTCTACTATTGGCATATCATACAACTTTTAAAACCAAACAAAAAAACCAATTTATTAAAATCAATTATGAAAAAATTAGGTAAATTATTCTTATTTAGCTTTTTAGCTGTCTTTACCTTCGCCTGTAAGGATGAGGATGAAAATGACAGCGATAACGAGCCGGTAGTAAAAGACGAAGCGGCCCTAAGCGGATCTATTACCAGCAACACTACTTTAAACGCTAATACAGTTTACACTTTAAATGGCTTTGTGTATGTAGAAGACGGTGCCACCTTAACCATTGAGCCAGGTACGCTTATAAAAGGTGGCCCTAAAGCCAGTAAAGGTACGCTTATCATTAAACGTGGTGGTAAAATAATGGCCGAAGGCACCAAAGAAAACCCGATTGTGTTTACCTCTTCACAGGCTAAAGGTTCACGGGCACCCGGCGACTGGGGTGGAATTATCATTACTGGTAAAGCGCCTAATAACCAAGCTACTGAACCAATAGTGGAAGGTGGTCCTGATGCTCGCTATGGCGGCGACGAAGCCGACGACAACTCCGGTGTATTTAAATATGTGCGGATAGAGTTTGCCGGGGTTGCACTTGAACCAGACAAAGAAATTAACGGCTTAACCATGGGGTCGGTTGGTTCCGGCACCACGATAGATTATGTGCAAGTTTCTTACGGTGGCGATGATGCTTTTGAATGGTTTGGCGGCACGGTAAACCCGAACCACTTAATAGCCTACAAAACTACGGATGATATGTTTGATACCGACTTTGGTTTCAGCGGTAAAGTTCAGTACGTATTAGGAGTGAGCGATCCTAATTTATCTGACTTAGCCGGTGCTTCTAACGGTTTTGAATCGGATAACGATGCTAACGGTACTACCAACACGCCCCTTACTACCGCAGCTTTCTCTAATGCTACCATTATTGGTCCGGGAACGCCAGGTTCTGGTCAGAAATTCGGCCAAGGTGCCCACCTGAAAAAAGGTACTAGCTTGTCTATCTACAACAGCGTTATTACCGGTTGGGATAAAGCTATTACCTTCGATGGCAATGTGGTAGAAGAATACGCTACGAATAACAATATTAAAATACAAAATACGGTAGTAAATGGCACTATCGGAAAGGCCAGTTCTTCTACTACTGCTTTCGATCCGACTGCATGGTTCAATACCGCGGCTTTTAATAACATGATTGCAACCCAGGCTGAACTTGGTTTAAACACGACTGCTCCCTTTATGCCAACAACCGGTTCTATTTTATTATCGGGAGGTGCCAATGTAACTGGCTTTGAGAATACCAATTTCCGGGGAGCTTTTAGCACTACTAACTGGGCAGAAAGCTGGACCAATTGGGATCCGCAAAACACTGATTATTAATCAAAGACAATTGTACTTCCGGAAGGGTGAGTTCCGGATGCTACAATTAATTCGGGAAGCAGCTTAGTCTCCTGCTTTCCGGTAAAAGCCTGCCATTCCTGGCAGGCTTTTTATTTTTATATCGCAGTACTAAAAGAATAATTTATAAAATATCGCCTATGCTATTCAATATCTACCTTTTATTAATCATACAGATTTCGTGCAACCAGCTTAAACAGCAACCAAACCGGTTTATATAAATTTAGTATCACGTAAGTTTAAAACAGCTGCTATCCTAAAATAATTTAGCAGTTAACATTTTGTTTTTATTCCTTCAATCAAAAAAGAATACTTGTATATTGCTCTGCAAACCGGTCAGATTATTCAGTTTAAGAACTTTTAAGTTGTATCCGGATAGACTTACTTCTTTTTAGTTTGAATTCCTATACATAATTACATGCACAACTTTAACCTGAATCGTAGAACTTTCCTGAAAGGAGCAACTGCTTCATTGGCGCTTACCGCACTGGGCGCCCAAGGCATGGATTTATCGAAATGGGCTGATAAACCTTATCGGGTGGCTTTGATTGGTACCGGGTGGTATGGTAAAAGCGATTTATTTCGCTTAATTCAGGTGGCACCAGTAGAGGTGGTAGCACTGTGTGATGTAGATAAAAAGCAATTAAATGCAGCGGCTACGTTGGTTAGCCAGCGCCAGAAATCACGGAAAACACCCCGCTTGTATAACAATTACCGTAAGCTGCTCTCCGAAAACAAGTTAGATATTGTTCTGATTGGTACACCTTATCATTGGCATGCTTTGCAAACCATTGCGGCCCTTAAAGCCGGGGCGCACGTTTACGTGCAAAAGCCCATTAGTGTAGATATTATGGAAGGAGAAGCCATGCTGGCCGCTGCCCGTAAATATAACCGGGTGGTACAAGTAGGTACGCAACGCCGCAGCACGCCCCATTTAATGGAAGCCAAAAAGAATATTATGGATGCTGGTTTGTTAGGGAAGATATCGCACGTAGAAATGTACTGCTACTACCATATGCGCAATAATTCTAATGTGGCGGATAAAGTTGTTCCGGATTACTTAGATTACGATATGTGGACCGGCCCCGCTCCCATGCGGCCTTACGACGGCATTCCCTGGCGTGCCTTTATGGAATACGGTAATGGTATAGTTGGCGATATGTGTATTCATATGTTTGATGCCGTGCGTTGGATGTTAGACCTGGGCTGGCCCAAGCGGGTTAGCTCTACTGGCGGAATATATGTGCAAAAGGAGGCAAAATCTAATATTTCGGATACCCAAACGGCAACCTTTGAGTACGATGATCTTAATTGCGTTTGGCAACACCGCACCTGGGGAACACCTGTTAATCCGGATTATCCCTGGGCATTTACCATTTACGGAGAAAAAGGAACGCTAATGGGCAGTGTTAACCAATATGACTTTATTCCGGAAGGTAAAGGTGAAAAGTTGCATGCGGATGTAGTTTTAGAAAAAGAGCAATACCCGGAGGATGTAACCGAAGCCGGCATTGAAATACATTCCGCACCGGCTACCCGGCAACACATGCGCGATTTTTTAGCGGCCATTAAAAAAGGTGGCCGGCCGGTAGCAGATATTGAACAAGGACATATTTCCACGGCCAGCTGTATTTTGGCCAATATGTCTATGAAGTTAGGGCGGCCTTTGGTGTACGATCATCAGAAACGGCAAATTACCAACGATCCGGAAGCAAACGCCTTATTACAGCGACCATATCGTAAACCGTGGGTGCATCCGCAGCCGGATATGGTTTAATAAAAGTTAAGAATTAAAGGGTGCAGATCTGCTTTTACTTCGAAAAAGTAACCTGTATATGCGTTATCGTCTTCAAGATTATAAGTAGTAATAAACCATTTCTCTGAAAGTATATTTTACCTTACATTAAAAATACTGAAAAATCAGTATTGCCGGCTTTTTTGAGTAAGCTTAACTTAGTTTTTTGTAAAGCATTAACCGGAAGTTCTTTATAAAGTCCGGTTTCTACGCTACAAAGCTTAACGGCGGCTATTATCCGCTTCCTTTTGCAACTACTAAACTTTTGCTTCATTCTAAAGCTATGCGCCACAAAATAACGCCTTACCTTTCTTTACTTGTACTTGTTTGCACCACCAGTTGCCGGGAACTGTTCGACTATTTAGATGATGTAAAACCCTTTAAGCCGCAGGTTACCGTATTTGCTACCGGCCTAACGGCACCTTTGGGTATAGAATCGGATACAAAAGGTCAGTTATGGATTACCGAAGCGGGTACGGGCTTTTCCAATGATGGACAGCTCTCGCTTATAACGCCCCAGGGAAAGGTTTATCCGGCAGTGACAGGTTTTCCCTCCAGCGTGAGTCCGGAAGGAGGCGTTTTTGGACTTAACCATCTTGTGCTGCAGGGCAACACGCTATGGCTGTTACACGGGGTAGAAGGAAAGTTATACAAATTCGATATTTCTTCCTTCCGGCCGGGAGATGCGCCTTTACAGGCAAGTGAATTGGAACAAGAAGATATTGGCACTTTTGTGAAAGATTATGCTTTTGAACACGAAACCGGGGAATCCGATGTTTTTAATCTGACCGTTGGTCCGGAAGGAGACTTATTTATAGTAGATGCCGGGGCCAATGCTATTATTCGCCGGCAAGCTACTACCGGCAAGTTAAGTATATTTACCACCATTCCCCCGGTTGCTAATCCGGGCGGAGATCCGGTTCAGGTAGAGGCGGTACCCACCGGTATTGTTTTCGATGGGTACAAATTTTTGGTTTGTAGTTTTACCGGGTATCCTTTTCCTGCCCGGCAGGCCCCTATTTATCAGGTAGACCTAACAGGTAACATTTCTGTTTACCAGACCGGCTTATCCAGTTTAGCCGATATAGATTTAGGCATCGATAAAAAGCCGCTCGTTGTAGAATACGGCACCTGGGCCGGAGAAGCATTTGCGCAAAATTCTGGTTCCATCGTGCAGGCAACTGCTCAGAAAAATACTTACTTAGTTACCGGGTTAAATTTCCCCAACTCAATCGAGCGAACCGGTCCCAGAACCTGCTACGTTGCGCAGACCTTCGATGGCATAATACAGAAAGTAAATTTTTAAGCTGCCTGAAAATAAGATTTCCGGGGAATGCTGCTGAGATGGTATTAAACTTTAGTTTAGGATTTAACTTTTCTGTAGCACTGGTTCTGAGTTTGGCTCTTTTCCGTAGTATTTTTTCCTAAACCAATAAGCCAGGTTAACTAAACTAATAAGCGCCGGTACTTCTATCAACGGCCCTACTACGCCGGCAAAAGCTTGTCCGGAATTTAATCCGAAAACCCCAATGGCTACTGCAATGGCTAACTCAAAGTTATTACCGGTAGCCGTAAAAGCCACTGCTGCATTTTGGGCATAGTTCGCACCCAGAGCTTTGCCCATATAAATACTAACTACAAACATGATCGCAAAATAAATAACCAGCGGCAGGGCTATGCGCAGTACATCCAGCGGAATACGTACTATTAAATTGCCTTTCAGGCTAAACATCACTACAATCGTAAAAAGCAAGGCCATTAAAGTAATAGGGCTGATAGCCGGTATAAATACCTTATTGTACCAATCATCACCTTTAAGGCGACGTAGCACCAGGCTGGAAAGAAAGCCTAATAAGAACGGGATACCTAAATAAATACCAACACTTTGGGCAATGGCGCCCATGCTGATATTTACAACTTCACCTTCCAGGCCAAACCAGGTGGGGAGTACCGTAATAAATACATAAGCAAAAACACTGTAAAATAACACCTGGAATATACTGTTAAACGCTACCAAACCGGCGGCATATTCCCGGTCGCCTTCGGCCAGTTCATTCCAAACCAGTACCATGGCAATGCAGCGGGCTAAGCCAATCAGGATAATGCCTACCATATACGCCGGGTTATCGCGCAGGAAAATAATAGCCAGCAAAAACATGAGAATGGGGCCGATAATCCAGTTTAAAACCAGGGAAAGCGTAATCACTTTTATATTTTCAAATACCCGGCCCAACTTGGCATATCTCACCTTGGCTAAAGGCGGGTACATCATCAAAATTAAACCGATAGCAATGGGAATATTAACGGTGCCTGCCTGAAAGGTATTAATGATCGCTTCACTTTCGGGATATACATACCCGATTAACACGCCCACAGCCATAGCCAGGAATATCCAGACGGTTAAAAACTGGTCCAGGCGTGACAGGCGCTTTCTTTTATCTACAGTACATTGACTCATATTCTTTGCTTAAAGTAAGTTTATTCCATCAGGCCGTCCGGAGCATACCGGCAAACTCGTTGGGTAACGGACTGGCTTCTATGGCCTGAGCAGCTTGCTCTACATCGTAAGCTACCCGGACAAACTCTATTTTTATACTTGCGGGATTAATTAAATTGCTCTCAGGCGTAAGTTCCAGAATTACATAGCAACTGCGCGGATCGCCATCTTTGGGCTTACCCACCGAACCAATATTGATAGCGTGCCGGTACCGGGTCTGGCCTTCGTGCTCGTAGGCCACAACCCGGTGGTAAGGTTTATGGGTATGCCCAAAAAACATCAGATCGGCCTGGGCATCTTCCATCATCCGGAGCAAACTTTTCTCCGGCCGGTCTTCAAATAAATACTCGTTTATTTTGCGGGGGCTGCCGTGCACCAACAGCAATTCTATTTTATTCTCCGCCCTGGAATCATCCATCAAAGTAAGCCGAATATGGCGCGGCAGCATCCGGAGGTAGTGCCGGGTTTCCGCCATTACTATATTATTGGTATAATCAATAGACTGTTGCCCTAAAGCTTTCTCCGTATCGGTTTTGTAAGCGCAACCGCAATTGGGGCTCGCCAGCCCTACGCCTTCGTCGTAATTGCCAGCCAGCGTAGGTATTTTTCTTTTCCGGATTTCCGCTACTACTTCGTTGGGCCAGGGAGCATAGCCTACCAGGTCGCCTAAACAATAAACCACATCCAGGTTTTGTTTATCCATATCGGCCAATACTGCTTCCAGAGCCGGTAAATTGGCGTGTATATCGCTGAAAAGGGCAATTCTCATCTTTGTATTTTTACCTTTAAGTCAAAAATTAGCAGCAGCCGGAGTTAGGAGCGCAGCAGTTGGTTTCAGGCTTTTCGGCGTAAACGGTAATGCTGTAAATACCGGTTCCGCCGGCTTGGTAGGCAGCCAGTTCGCCGGCCGATAAATAATTAGAGAGCAAATCATCGGGCAAGGTAATCAAGCGCTTTTTTTGTACCTGGATATTTACAAAGCCAACCTGTTTGATTATTCGGAGGTATTCTGCTTCCTGAATAGCACCCGACACACAGCCGGCATACATTTCAGCGGCTTTTTGCAAACCCGCCGGTAACTCGCCGGTTAATACCACATCCGAAATGCTGAAATGCCCTTTTGGTTTTAGTACCCGGAAGGTTTCTTTAAAGGCCTGCTCTTTATTGGGCACCAGGTTTAAAACGCAGTTGCTCACCACCACATCTATCCGGTTAGCCGCCAAAGGTAAATCCTCAATTTCTCCTAAACGAAACTCCACGTTAGCAAACCCTAACTTGCGGGCATTTGCCTTGGCTTTATCAATCATAGCTTCGGTCATGTCTACGCCGATAACTTTACCGGAGTCTCCTACCACCGACCGGGCTACAAAGCAATCATTCCCCGCCCCCGATCCTAAATCCAATACGGTATCACCGGCTTTCATCTGGGCGTACGCGGTGGGCAGTCCGCAGCCCAGGCCTAAATCAGCGTCTAACTCATATCCGGGCAGGTTGGCGTAATCCTCGGCCATAATTACAATATCAGTAGCACAGGCACCGGTAGCGCCACAGCAAGAGGTCTCATTTTGCACTTTGCTTTGTAATGCAATCTCACTGTACTTATCCTTTACTATTTGTTTTAATTCTGCGGCAGTTTTCATGGGCATATATTTTAGTGATTGATTGTAATATTACGATAGATTAAAGCAAAACTTTTAACTTATTTTCTTGTGCATCAGCGTGGCCGATGCCGGACATACGGAGATAAACTGAGCTGTACCCTGAATAACCGCCGGCACCGCAGTGCGTTCTACGGGGGTACAACCGTAAGCTGCAAAAAAATCGACGGCCGTATTCGTAATCAAATACACATCAGTAACGCCATTAGTTTTAGCCAAATCTAATACTGAGTGATAAAGTAAATTACCTAATCCTTTACCCTGGCAATCTTTCGCCACAGCCAAAGAACGCAGCAAAGCTATATTGCCAAACTGTTCTATTCCCACGGTACCCATTATGGCATCTGTTTCCCGGGCAACTAAAAAGTTATTTAAAGATGCCGGTAAATCGGCGGTAGGCAAATGAAGCGCCGTTAACAGCTCTACAATTTCTGCCTGATCGGTATTTTGGGCCGGGTTTATTAGATTGATAATTTTCATAGACTAAGAAATTAACAGCATTTAGCAGTTGCCACCGGAATAGTAAACAGGTGCAACAGCCTATCTTTGCATTGTTCCCATACGGGCTCATTAATACAATAACATACGCTGGTTCCTTCTATTTCGCCTTTAATTAAGCCTACGGCCTTCAGTTCTTTTAAGTGCTGAGATACGGTTGCCTGCGCCAACGGAAGTTCATCTACCAGGTCGCCACAAATACAAGATTGCTGTTTTAATAAATATTGCAGAATGGCAATCCTGGCCGGGTGCGCCAAGGCTTTGGCATAAGCCGCTACCTGATTTTGCTCCTCCGTAAAGTTCTGTGTCTTTGTAACTCCCATACTTTTACTTAGTATATCGTAATATTACGATTAAAGTTTCGATAAAACAAACAACTAGATCAGATTTTAGAATTACTTTATAGTAGATGAGTAAACGGACACCAATATCAGAATATAAGTAGCAAGATTTTATTGTAGGTAATGGCCATATTACTTCACTGCAATTAATTTCAGGTTAACTGTTAACTGTTAATTGATACCTATTAACTGGTTATTGTAAACTACCAAAGGTTTAACTAATGGGCACTTTTCTTAAGATTGTCTCAATGATATCTTTGGTTTGAATACCGTCAGCTTCGGCTTCGTAATTTAGAATAATGCGGTGGTTAAGCACATCCAGGGCCACGTCTTTTATATCTTCCGGCAATACGTAATCGCGCTCATCAAAAAAAGCAACCGCTTTGGCTGCTAAATTCAGGGCGATACTGGCCCGCGGCGAAACGCCAAACTGAATGTAGTTCGAAAACTCGGCCAAATCATAATCACCCGGCAAACGGGTGGCAAATACCAGTTCTATAATATAACGCTCCAGGGTTTCGGAAATCTGTACCTGGTTTATTTCGTTCCGGATGGCAAAGATATCCTGCTTGGTAAGCACAGTGTTTATCTGGTTGGTAAAAGTTAAATTGGACATGCGGCGCATTACTTCCAATTCGTCGGCCTTGTTCAGGTAATTTACAAAAACCTTCATCATAAAGCGGTCTACCTGGGCTTCGGGCAAAGGATAGGTTCCCTCCTGCTCTACTGGGTTTTGGGTGGCCAGTACCAGAAAAGGTAAATCCAGCTTAAAAGTAGTTTCGCCAATGGTTACCTGTTTTTCCTGCATGGCTTCTAGCAAGGCACTTTGCACTTTCGCCGGTGAGCGGTTTACTTCGTCGGCTAATATCAGGTTCGCAAAAATGGGCCCTTTCTTTACTTCAAACTTAGATGAGTTCTGGTTGTATATCATGGTTCCGATCAGGTCGGAGGGCAATAAATCGGGGGTGAACTGAATGCGCTGAAAATCGAGGTGCAGCACCTGCGCAAGCGTGTTTATGGTTAAGGTTTTCGCCAGGCCCGGTACGCCTTCCAGTAAAATGTGGCCGTTGGTAAATAAGCCAATCAGCAGCCGGTTTACCATGTACTGCTGCCCCACTACTACTTTGCCTACCTCCGAAAAAACCTGTTTTATTTTAAGCTGGTGTTCCCGGATACGCTCCTGATACGTTATTTCTTCTGTCTCCATGCGGTGCTCTTAACGCTGTAAAAGTACAACCAAAATTTTTACCATTTCTTAAAGATAAAAAACACGGCCAAAACCAGGAAAATAAATCCTATTACGTGGTTCCAGGCCAGTTTTTCGGTCCGGAAAACAAAAATGGTAATTAAAGTAAATACTACCAGCGATATAACTTCTTGTATGGTTTTTAATTCGAACAGCGAAAAAGGGCCGCCGTTTTGCCGGTAACCAATCCGGTTGGCCGGCACCTGAAAAATATATTCGAAAAAAGCCAGGCCCCAGCTAATTAAAATAATGGTAAACAGACCAGCCTGCGACAGCCAGCCCCATTTCTTAAACTGCAAATGGCCATACCAGGCAAACGTCATAAATACATTAGATAGTATGAGCAGGCAAAGTGTATAAAAAGTTTTCAAAGAAAAACAGAAATTACAATTGAAATAGAAAGGGGCAAAATGCTTTGCATTAGCCCAAAAACAAATTTAACCATTCTACTTTATAAGCATATTGATTGAGTGAGTGAATGAAAAAATATTCAATAATGATATTTATTCTCTTACTTAGCTACTGGGTACTTTTCTATTTTTCTGGCCGCACGGGTCTGCATCAGAGTTGATAAAGAACATCAATCTCCCGATCAAACTTAAACTTGATTTTTAGTTATCTAAGCGTTATGCAAATAATTGCAATATTGTAAGTAAATCAAATTCTGGCTTAAAGCTTGCGTCTGGCTTACTATACTAATGGGAGCAAGTAAACAGCTGGCAAAAGCAGCTTTATTTGAAGGTTGATTTCTCTCCGGACCGGCAATTTATCAGCCATTCGAATGCGTCCTGTTCGGCCTGAAAAAAATGAGTAGAAAGCGACGAAGTTTTGTTATTATCATCAAACTTATGAAACTGCTTCATTTTTTTGATGTGGGTAAAATGCGAAGGCATTACCAGGTAAGCCAGATAATTGTTCCCGGTTAGTAATTTTAATTTCTCCGGCAAAAAAACATTGAAATACCAATCTTCCTGCCCTTTATCGGCTTTTCCTCTTCCCCGTATATCAATTAGCCAGTAATGCCAGTTGTGCTTTATTGCCTGGTTAAAAATATACTCATAACACGCTGTAAAATGATTAGGATTAAGAAGATTTATCCAACGGCAAACCCATACGTCCAGGTCCGGACGGTAGTTGGCAGAGAGAAACTCTATGGCGTTACTCATGTTTAAAGCTAAGTAATTTCTTATTTAAGTTTACAGTTAAAGCTTCTTTTAAATTTACTTAGCCGTGTTAAATAAGGATATTTTTACGTTGTAAAGATATAGGATTTTTTTCGGATTGAATAAATATAATAATACCCACCGCCATAAAATTTTAGGTACCGCAGCAATAATTATCGTTTACCCCGACTCCAAATTTTATTCTGCCTTCTACCCGTATGAGCTTAGTTAGCTGCCTGTAATTTATACTCCCAGTTCAGGGCCGTTTCCTTAAGATTTTTACTTATTTGCTCTTCTTTTATTTAATAAAAACAAATACAAAGCAGGTTATAAATCCGGACGCTCGGCCAGTAGTTCTTTTAACCTTTGCTCTATTCTCAAAATATAAGGATTGAACTCAGCAAAGGCTTTCGGGCTTTCTTCGCGCCGCAATAAATACCGGATCAACATCAGGCGGTCTTCACACTCTTCCCGGCTAAACTGCTCGATATGAGTTAAATTTAATTTTTCTTTTATTTGAGAAAACATACCTGATATTGCTTTTGTTTAGCGAACATCAAAATAGTTTATTTAGTTTAGAGTATATTACAACCGGCTATATTTTAAGTATTTAATTTTAGGATAAGTTAAACTACGTATACCCGGATAAAAAAGCAGATAGGAAATAATAAAAAGTCCGCGCTACAACTTCCGGGGTATCTATAGAGCGGACTTTATTTTAAAGACGTCATTTTTATACCTGGATTTGGCAGCAAAACCAATAGTTTTTAAATATACCTTACCCAGAAATGAACTTGCGTTTTGTAGAAATTTAACCAGATTTTTTGCTTTAGTATAAAATAAATTAAACAAGAACTTAGTTTTCTGTGCTTTCTGGCAAAAGAAAACTTATCAATAATATTTAGCTAACAATTACAGCTAAAGCAGTAATGGCAGCAAAGAAAAGAGCGGTAATTAAGTTTGAATTTTTCATGGCTACAGCTATTTTATGTTTATATTAATAATAAATTATATTATAGCAACGTAGCAACACAGGAAAAGTTTATGAATAGAACATTTCTTTCTTACATTTAGCTTATTCTAATAAGCGTTAATTTAATTTTATATTAAAAAACTTCCATATCTTACCAAAAATCAGGTTATAACAGGCTTAATATTAGATAAATTGCGTTATAGTCTCATAAAATTTAGAATTTATATAACCATATTTTATTGATAAGTTAAAACAGTTTAATCAGGGTTGCTTTATAAATTGCGCGCGGTGAGGTGGATCTAGCGGCCTTAAACGTACTTAGACTACCAGAGCCATTTAGTATCAGCCCTTTAAAAGAGGTAATCTTACGTAAGCTGCCCCCTATTTGAATTCTCTGCATAATAACAGTTAACAGGAAAGCGCATTACACCTTTACCCATTGAGGTTAATTAATAATCAGGGCCGCTTATTTCAGATAAATTAAAAACCGGGTTCCTACATTTACAGAGCTTTTTACTTCAATCTGGCCACCCATGGTTTCGACGTGGGTTTTTACCAGGTACAATCCAATTCCCCGGCCTTCTTTGTTGGTATGAAATCTTTTGTAAAGTTTAAAAACATTGCTACCGGCTTTTT
>Ga0210040_10006356_pt1 | contig 14734 bp, 5 predicted proteins | sample CryGeyCG12114_NA_FD_185462 | JGI IMG/M metagenome (GOLD analysis project Ga0210040, IMG submission 185462) | Groundwater microbial communities from aquifer - Crystal Geyser CG19_WC_8/21/14_NA (SPAdes) (version 2) | ecosystem: Environmental > Aquatic > Deep subsurface > Groundwater | place: USA... | reverse complement strand
TCCAAAAAGTGAAGAAGGGAGAGGAAGGACCTGCTTTCTTTTGATTCCGCGAAAACGGAAAGAAAATGAAGATGTATGCGTCCTGTTGAGGGCTTATGTCGTGAGATGGCAGAAGAGATCTACTGTATCCAAGTCTACCTATTAGTTGAATGAGAGTGATTATAACTGCATCTACCTTGATGCATGGCCAGTTATATATGGATAAGTGTAACCTAAGTTCAATTGATTGGGGACAAGTTGCCCCCTTTCCTTGTAAAAGAAAATTGTGCTATCCTGGTTAGTATTAAGTTGCCTATGAAGATGGCGCTACTGGTAATGCAAGTGAAACTACGCTTGGTTTGCATACGCAGTAAAGGATAAGGATAAGTTTCTCAAAAGGTCGTTTATGGGGGTTGAAATACGAGAGGCCTCGTAAAATTTTATTGGTTCGGAGCAAGATTTTCTAACTTGACAAATGTCATGCTTAATCTAGGATGCTAGGGATAGAACACAAAAAGATCCTTTTGGGTCGTAAATTTTCATTACGTTGTTGTTTTAAGTTCTAGACCTAAACGAAATCTTACCCATAATGGGTCGGTCTTAGTTTTATGTAATCTCTTATTTGCTACTACTGTTATATCACTGCATTATACTGCATTGTAATCTTATATTTCCGTTTATATTTAATGTACCGTTTAACGCCTGTACTAGGCGAACCAATTTTACGCCTGGAGTTAGGGCGGCACATAGTTAACGCCAATTGCTCTGGCGACCCTGTTTAACGCCTGTGGTTCGGCGGAACGAATTGGTAGTCGTCTTAATTTTATGGCCTTGTTGTTTAAATCTGCTGTTTCACTATCTTAACTAATTCCTGTGTCGTTAAAAAAAAGGCAAAACTGAAACCTAAGACCTATTTGTTCTAAGGCTGACTACAAGAATACATTGTTCCTTGTGGCTGGTTAACAAGTGTCGTCCTTGTCGCTCTAATTGGCCTGTTCTGGGCCATAAAATTAGTCTACATGTGTTAGAAAATTCTGCTGTGTTAAAATGTTTGTAACCAATTATGTGTAATCTAACCCGACACGGACTGTTAAGCGCAGCTTAGAGTATTGAAGTTATGAGAGTTGCTTATTGGTCATATTTAGGGAATTGATACTTTTAGTCGAGCTTAATGTGACAAATTTTATAACTATTCATTCGTGGTTCTCCTTGTTACATGAAAAAAGTGATTTTACGCGTTATAGGGCCTAAGTTGTTCTGCCGTCATATTTAGGGAATCGATACTTCCAGTCGATCCAAATGTAACAAATTTTTTGACTGTTCATTTGTGGGTTTTCATCTTTGCCCTTCTTATTTCTGTCGTAAATGAGCCGTTACGGCCTCTAAACTAGTGTTCTTTGTTGTAGCTCTCTTAAACCTTCCTTCGGTTGTTAGTTAGTTTGTTAGTCAATGTAGGCCAAATTTTTGAGAGATACATGCATGAAATGAAGTAAATGGAGAGTAAAAATTGTATGCATACGAATTTTTGTATCTGCAGTGAATAGCAACATGTGCTGGTTAGTTTGTACTATACGTGACATGACGCAGGACAAGTCAAGTTTGTAAAAATTTGGGTTGAAAAAGAAACTTTTGTATTAAAATTGACTGAAACTTAAATACTTGGTGTAAATGTTTTGAGCCGGGGATGATAAAATATCGCAAAAAAAAAACAATGAGGCGCCAAACCTAAATATTCTCTAGCCTATTGAATTTGTAGCCAAACCAACCTGTAATAGATTTGGAAACTTAGATTTCCAAAAAAATCTTAATTTCCAATATTGATGATCTTCGAACCGAGTGGAGCTCATTTGAAACGAGTATTTAGCTCACAAGAAAATTACTCAGCGTCTATCCATCTATCCAAAGCTGTTCAAGTCATTTATCTTGCCTGGTTCAATTTTTTGGTGCAGATTTGTAAATAAAATTTCAACTAACTCCTTATTCTTGTTATGTCCGTGTGCTATTACTATTACTGCATTATTGGACGCATTTTTGGTGTTGTCAGCGTACTAATGAAACTGTGAGCCCAAATAGACACTAATGGCATCCCTTTTTCAGTCTACGTTAGTCAGTTAGTCGGTTTTCGGTGGTAGTGCAAATGCAATGTAAGATTTTGGTTCTGATGAGAAAAAAAGGGAGTTGGGGAGGGCTTAGTTTCCGGACTTACGATATTTATTTTCAATGTGTTTATAGGTCGGGCAATTCTTAATCAAACTGTAGATATGGATTCAGGGCAAAAAAAGACCTTTTATAGGTTAGTTAGTTAGTCAAACATGCTTTCGGTTTTCTCGATCTTATGATTGAATTGTGAGATCGACGCAAGATTTGTGAAAAACTCGTCGTTGTTTTAAAAGTCATTAGATCTTTTTACGTTCTTCACATCATTTGTGGTAAACAAACACACATCTTTGTTGGAAAAGAGAGTTTTTCGAAGAAAATTTCATGTTGTATCTACCTATTAGCATTTAAAGTGAAATCTGTACTCATCCTTCAGTTAGTTAGTTGATTAGTGTCGTTTTGAAAACTAGTTTGGCTGACTTTATTGCAACCACAGGCAAAACTCATTTTGGACTGCACGCTCCCTTGCGAATGGGGAACTCACTTTTACTACCTCAATATACTACTATAGAATATTTTAAGGCTGCGGACAGATGTGGATTCAAGGAAGAATAGATTCAAACCTAAGTTCAATACTGGTCAAATGGAACAATGGCTAGGGGACTCAAGGGGATTCGCAATAGAAAAGTTATTGGCTCAATTACTGTGTAATGTTTAAATGCTGACTTTTAAGATTCAGTTTTTGCATTTTGTTTAAACCGACTGTTCAAAACTTTTCATTTTCAAGAAGTCTTCCATCTCGGTATTTACATTTGATACTGACTTACATAGTATCAATCAACGTAAACATTAGTATAGCAGCTAACCCTCTATATCTATATAGCTAACTCAAAACAATTCTAAGTAGGCGAATGTAAAAGGACCTGATTAATTTCGTCATTATTTTTTTTTCTTGGCCGACCCTCCGGGTGAGATGAGGAGCCGTATCTGAATGCAATGCCTAATTCCTTCTCCATTTTCCAAGCTAACACCATAAACAAACCCAATATAGTGCATACAATAAACTAACTATCAACTGTGCCATATAATGTACTCTCTAGTTAGTTAGTAGTGCTCGAAATGTTGTATTGTAATGGAGTACAAGGTGTATACAAAGTGTTAATTCGATTCAAGTGGAATCACACACAGTAACAGAACAGCACACATTCCTTGTACAATTCACTACTATATAGTAATGTTAGCCAATATATACTATCTTTGTAATAATAAACGGTCGTCAACTCCAGCTGAAAACTTCTATACGAATTTGACACACTGCAGTCCATTCATCTATAATTCCATTCAAGGTTGGTTCCAGTAAATGAAATGGAAGGAGAAATGTACACAGTACGAGCCGCATCCTTTCGTACACGAATTTCGGTATTCTAAATGTGTGTTTGGAATCACAAATCTATATCCTTATAGGTGATTGGGACACAGTCGGCTAATGAAAGGGATTCAAAAAGGGACGGACACTTTTTTCGAATGCTAATAGTGAGCAAGCTAAAACTTAACTTTTATGACCATAATTTTTGCTTAAAATAGTTGGTTAGTTATAGCGTGATAAACTACTGAATGTTTTCCTAACGTGATTTCCTACTGGAACTAAAACACACATGTGTCTCCCACATCTTTACACAGACTGATTGGAAATCTCTTCCTACACGTTTTGATAACGGTATTAAAATTTTTACAACCCATCCCTGAAATTGGTTTGCAAGTTTAATTATTCAAGTTCAAGTTCGTAGTACACAAGTTGTAATGCTATGTATCGCCTGTGTAATTATTGGCTTTCATAAACATCTACGGTGAAGCCTATTTTATTCCCTTTAGATGATTTTACGCACACGGGTCAGTGTACAGCACGTGTTCCAAATTTCCCTTGTCAACTCACACAATATTCTACTTTATAAAATCAAGTTCCCCCAATCTATACGTACGACGAGCCAAATAATTAATCATGAAATAGGCAGAAAAATACTAAAAACGATCCGTTTCCGAGTTACCCGAAACACGAGTGTGTTGTTCTTGTAAATTGTAAATGTATTAGCTTGCTAGTCATAACATCTTGTCTACAGAATTCCATTATAGTAGGGATCTGCCATACTCGCCCTCACTGAGAAACAATGATAAGCAAAAAAACTACTATAATAGCTTTCTTAAGCTTACACAACTAACTAACTAACCATAACTCGTAGTAGTTGTGTCCATAATGAAAATGGTTCTTTTCCCTTTTTTCATCTTACTAACTAACTAACTTGCTATTGTCACCATACATAATCTTCTGGAGGGAGGAACCTACGACGTACAATAATTTTCCTCTTTTGCGCTCTCATATAGCAGTCACTGCTTTTTCCATACTCTTAAAATGTAACGTAAAGTTATCCAATCCAGTGTCATATCATACTTATTATAATAACAATAACTACTCGAGATTTGGTTGCATTAAAGAATCCGTATTAATTTACTACTACTAGGCGTAGTGCTATTCAATAAAATAATATATTAATTAAACTAATGAACTCGAGGTGTACAGTTCTCAAAGCACTGTTCTTATGTGTTAACAATAAGTTACTGTTCTTAATAAAATATTTATTATGTGTAGTAAGGCAAGGTAAGCAAATTTTAATAATAGTAGCTCAAAATACTACGACGTTAATAGCTAGCATTCGTCCGCGAGGGCGACATGATAGTATTTTAAAGTTCATTAATAATCATCATGATAATAGTAAATTATCGTTATAATAAATACAACTAGACTGTGAGTTGTCAGTAAGTAAGAAAGGTATCATAATAATATAGTATTATTGATTTCCAGTGAGCAATGAACAAAACAGCAATGACTGCTATATCTCTATAGGTCAGGTATCTTCCCCACCTTGTGGTCTTAAAAGTAAATTCCCAGCGAGCAATGAACCATATACTCGAGCAAAAATCTTTATCCTAGTGTGTGAAATGTGACCTCAAGCAAAAATTACAACTAGAACTTAAAAAATACTCATCAACATCTTTCTAACTACTAAATGTCTTAAGCTAACTTCACCATCTAAACTACAGTAGATTTCATAATATTTTTCAATAACTTCTAATAATCCAGCCTAGCAGCCTCCGTGTCGTCCAAAAACGCTTTCTCTCTTTGTGAATAATACGACCAAGTCATAACGTTTACAAACTTACACTAATCATGCTGCTATTTATAACAATGCATAAAATGAGGGGCTGGATTTCCGCACTAAGGCATCATTAAAATAATGGTTAAAATAAACTAAAAAATTGCCAAAATCAATTTAAATTCTTTGTTTAAGGAAAAAGAGGAAAAATCCAACATGTGTCCAGTCCCATTGCTTTTAAAGCCCGCCATGGCCACAATCCAATCATGAACTAATTGAATCATTCTTTTATCCTAATAATAATAATAGCCTTCCGTCCATCATATATCATCCCATTATTTAAATTTTAAGGATAACGATAAAATAAATAACAGTTAACGGCAAATTAAACTCCTCTACACACGTAATATTTCCATCCAAAGGAAACAAAAACTAAACTCGGGGTAACTAGTTACTGATGATTCGTTCAGAGCATTTTTGTGTGAGTCATTCTCAACTCTATACTCGTCGCCCTAAATACTTTCAATCTAAGCATCATAAGCTTACACAATGGTGTTCATAATATCACTGGAAAACTATTTCGAGTGTATCTGTTTTTGGTAATTTCCTAATAAACCACAGCTGCACCTAGTCCAGTGGATTTTTCCTAACCCATGAGTCACAAAGGTCTCATTGTTTTAGCCTATTTGTCTCTCCTTGGACGGTACCACCAGCTCCTATTTTTAAAGTCCCGACCCTTTACGATTGCGTTTCCTACGGTTTTAGGGACACTCATTGGTAAAACAATAGCCTCCATTCATCGGCTTTTTCTTTTTGTCTAATCCTAACATACAGCAGCTCCGGCCTTTTTATGTCGACCTCAATAATTTGTACCCTTAGTTATATAGTATAGGCTGGTGAAATTTGCTATTTTGAATGAGAAGGATATTATTATTATTGTTACTAAAAATCACAGAACAACAAAAATAGAATGCCAAACACTTAGCTTACTTAATTGATGAGAATTCAAATCTGTTGTTCAATTATCATCAATAAAGTAGAACATACCATTATATAAGTAAAGTAGATTATGATTATGATAATAATGTGGTCAAAGTACCACAGTCAAAAAAAACCAAAGCATATGTGCAGGTATGCAGTAATTAACAAACTAAACATGCGAATTAAAATTTAATGCTGTTTTCATCATCATCAACGTTTCATTATTGCTAGGTGGGTTTCTCAACTGCTTCTGCGTATCCACTCAAGTCAGTAAGTCGGGAAAAAAAAGTATCACATTATGGCCAATTGTAAACTTGATTCATTTCATAAAATCTACGAAAGACCCAAATAAACAAAATTGGGTCACCATTTAAAAGCAATAAAATAATTAACTTCCCTTATCATTTCTACATAAATATTGTTTCATGTCAAGCAGCGCGTATAAAGAAATTATACAACCAACAAAAATTAAAATTTCGGTATCAATTATTATTAAAAGCAGATAGTCTCGAATTATAGACATATTACCAAACTAAACTTAATAAAAAAAGTACTATGGTACAGAAAACACGGGAATTTTAAACTTTTCCTTAAAACAAACAGAGACTTCTAAATAAAAACTATAAAACATTAAAACTAACATTTCAACTAAATCCCCTTGTTACACAATGAAACTTATGGTAGATGAAAAGAGCATTTAAAGATTGCATCCCTTTTCAACAGTAATTCTATACGCACTATGTAACTAAAACATTACTATTTGGCATTAGTAGGTCCCTTCTAGTTAGAAAGAACATTTATAAATCAGTTGCAGACTTTAAAAAAATTGCGTTACTAAAAAAAAACTGAGCTTGTTTGTTAGAGAGCCCATTTGTTATGCACACAAATCAAGTGTTACTGCTCAATGTAATGAAACCAAAAACTATTTTCATGATTGGCTCTTGTCATCAACGAAACTAGAAAACAAAATTTTCCCGTAAAACAAAGGAGTATAACCAACACCCACACACAGTCTCAAGAATCGAGAGGAAAATAATGTCCAGATTAAAATTATCCACAAAAAACAAAATATGGTCCCATCTTACCGCTAAAGAAAATGCAGATTCGTTTTTAACACACCATACATTACATACAAGTGTTGAAAATACAAATCTTTAATAAAACAAACTAAAATGCATCATGCTGACAACACAGAATTCCCTGGAGGTCAGTTATCAAATGCTGGAAGCCATGAAAAAAAAATTAACAAATAAAACAATAGTCTACACAAAAAACTTAACAACATAAATGACTTAAAACACTTTTTGTTTTCAGTTACAACTAACAATGATTGTGGCACTAAATACCCCAGTTTAATTGTCCACCTCGTGGTTACAAAATTGAAACTAAATAAAGGCCGGTATTATGTACTACCTTTAGCTACTCAAGGTAAAATCTCTGAATTACACTGACCGAATTCAAACATTAAGGTTACACATCATAGACAGCAAATTTTTCAATCTTTCAAGCAATACGAAAACTGGATAACTTTCGTACTGATAATACAACACCTACAGATTAATCACACGACACTGAAAGAGCCTGTTAGTTTACAATCAAGTTAATAATTTCTCCTTTTGGAATGCAATGGAAAGCTAGTAAAAAAAATCATGGGCCAACTCGACACATACTACATACTACATATGTGTTTATGCGCACTATAAAACACATTTTAAACTTCCTGGTTCATATTATACAACAAAGCGGGGAACAATGCTAAAAAATACCTTTCAAATTATAATTGACTCTTTAGCCAATAAATTACAAACAACATATTCTTAAGCTATACCATAAACACAAGTATTATGACTGATATGAGACCACAGATGCCACAAGCAATAATTATCCAAATCAGACTGCACACAAAATACAAGACAACGGCTATCATTTTTCTTTCAGTTCTTATAGTGTGAGAAAATGCACATTTCTAGCAATCTATACTACTACACTGCCTTAAAATTGCTGCCTCTGGTTTCCAAAAAAAACAAACCCCTACCATCTCAAATATCACACAAGAAAGCATTATATTTTACAATCAGGGGAGTGCCGAAATGATAAAAAAAAATCACTACTATACTACTTTCAAGAATCCAAACTTAAAAGCTGCTTATCGTATCCTCAGTTTACGAAACATAAAATCGCACAGAAAGCAAACTCAAATCCTTCTCCCTCTCTGTGTTTTATGTATATGTTTTTTGCTGTACGTTCCTTAACCATTAACTAACTAACTTATCTCTCAGACCTAATGTAAATGTAATTCTGCCTCCACCACCAGAAAATTTAGGATGAAAGCAAGCGTTAAAAGGGCATAAAAATTAGCCAGGGGGCCCCAGATTCCCTGTTTCGCCACCAGTTTTAAATGCATGCGAATTCCTCGCCTGGACCGGGGCCCAGACGAGGAAACCTAAGATGAGAATGAAATTGACCATGGGCCGTGGCCCACAATCTTCCCTAACCCAACCTAGGGATGATGGGCCATGGCCCACCAACCGATGTATGCGTTCGGGCACGGACGTGTGCCCGCACCCTTAGTTTTGGGCGAGGCGGGCATTTAGCCCGTCGCGTTCCATCCCGGACGTGTGCCCGGAATGGGAAGAGAGAGGGGGACAAACCCTCTCATGAAAGATAGAGGTGATGCTGACAAACGGGCACCGGGCCCGTTTGTCACTAACTACAAGCAAATTGAACAATCAAAAAATTTTAGTTGGTCGATTCGAATTTTATTCTTACATTTTTGTAGGCGATGAGAGGGCTGGACGGTCAGTCTTTCAAGGTGAGTCGCACTCGAATTAAAGGCACTAGGGCAACTTAAAACTAGACTGGGGCAATTTGAATAAATTGAGACTGGGGCTCGAAAAAGGAGACAAGAGTAAAAATAGAGCTGGTCCTTGGCTTGAGGAGTGGAGAGGAGAACAAGTGAGTAGCAAGTGTCCTCTCCGCTCCTCTGCATGGCCTTTTTCCTACAGGGACGCGTTCCTTTGTTAGGTACGTGCATGCATCTTTTAGTATGCACGTACCCACAATTAGCTACTACAAGAAATGAGGTTGTCACTTACTAATTGTAAGTGACACCTCCTATGCTTACATTGTTTTAGTGAAATTATCCAGGCGGGGCCAAGTCGTTCATGAGCTTGGCTCCACCTGGCTTAAAGTCTAATTTAAAAAGAAAAAAAATTGTACTAAATTATTAATACGGGTCGTCCCGTAACATTGCTCCCCCCAGTGTGAAGCGTCCCGCTGAACTGAATTAAAGAAACTTACTTTGTTGGAAACAGGCGTGGCTAACGAATAAGAATTAGTTTAAAAAGGATAAAAGTTGTCGTGGCATAAAAGGTGTGTTAAAGTCATGGTAGGTTGAGATGAGAGAGACAGATAGGGGACATTGTTTTTAGAATCCATCTTACATTTTTACGCATAAATTGTACTTCAAAACGTATTACAATGGTTAGTCGCTTAATTAAGGTATTCTTACTCCATCATGGTTAAGGGCACTTCTTAAAGTTATAAATTTTCTAGCTAGACATGTGTTTTTAAAATTAAACATTATTTATTGGACGCAACTTTAAATTCTAAAACTAGGCACTTTTTACTAAACAATTCATTGAATGTAGTTTCTAAACCTAGGCACTTCTTAACTAAACATTTCATTGAATGTAGCTTCTAAAACTAGGCACTTCTTAGATAAACATTCCATTGGACGTAGTTTCTAAACTAGGCACTTCTTAACTGACATTTTATTTTATTGTAGTTTCTAAAACTATGCACTTCTTAACTAAACATTTCTGAATCCAGTAATTGTTAATATTGGATTTTATATTTAAGAATGAAAGAACTCAAATGTTATGTTAAATGTTGAGTATGTTTAATCCTGCTCACTTTTGTGGCTTCTTCGATGACTTTCGGGATTTTCCTGTTAGATTCCGTACTCGAACTCTTGGGATCCGGGGCGTCGGTGTCAAAGGACGTCCGTCCGGATGCGTCGGAATCGGTGTGCCCGGTCGTTCGAGGGAGAAATGTCCACCAGGACTACGGTTGACTCTATTGGAGGGTCTGAATGGGTCAAATAGGGAAATATCCCTAAATACCGGCGAATTATTCTCCTCCGGTCGGTTTGGTGGTTGGTTCTCGTCGTTGTCTCCGACTGTAGGTACGTCTACGGAGTCCTCGAATTGGGAGTCTCCTGACTCGCTCATGACTTCTTAAACTTTTCAACTTTATTAGGTCTTCAATTTTTTTCCTCTCTTTCTTGTTTCATGTGTCGTATTTATGTGAAGGTAATTGTGTGTGTATCTGTGTTATGTGGGTTCTGTGTTTATAGTGTATGATAAGTGTCCATTTAGCAAAGTCTAGTTATAAAAGCTTATTGTTAGTATAAAAGTTCAAGCGTTGCTTTATAAGGTCGTTCAGAATTAGGATCCCTATTAAGGGGAGGCTGCGAGTGATCAGTTCGCAGCCAGCCAATGGTGGATGATCTATTAACTGCTTACGTACTGAACTTATTAAAACCTAATTCTAACTATAGCCATTATTGTGCTACAAGATTGCGTCATCTCTGTGACTGCAATTCTCTGTCTAACTGACTGCAATTCTCTAAGTAAACTACTTCTATTCTTCTGGGCTCATCACTTACAACATTCTTGCTTCTCATTCTTATTTCAACGCTCTGGCCTGCCTCAACATTACCAGTTCACTTTCTAGGCCCAACAATATATTCTCAACAATTCTAAATTCAACAGCCTGGCTTTGACAATATAGCCTCAACATTCTCAATTCAACTCTTAAGGCCTAACAATATAACCTTAACAATTCTCATTTCACATTCTGGCCTAAACAATATGGCTTCAACATTCTCAATTCAACTCTTAAGGCCCAACAATATAACCTCAACAATTCTCATTTCACATCCTGGCCTAAACAATATAGTCTCAACATTCTCAATTCAACTCTTAAGGCCCAACAATATAACCTCAACAATTCTCATTTCACATCCTGGCCTAAACAATATGGCTTCAACATTCTCAATTCAACTCTTACGGCCCAACAATATAACCTCAACAATTCTCATTTCACATCCTGGCCTAAACAATATAGCTTCAACATTCTCAATTCAACTCTTAAGGCCCAACAATATAACCTCAACAATTCTCATTTCACATCCTGGCCTAAACAATATGGCTTCAACATTCTCAATTCAACTCTTACGGCCCAACAATATAACCTCAACAATTCTCATTTCACATCCTGGCCTAAACAATATAGCTTCGAAATTCTCAATTCAACTCTAAAGGCACAACAATATAACCTCAACATTCCTATATCAACCTTTCTAGGCCCAACAATATATCCTCAACAATTCTTATTTCCACCTTCTACTCATTTCATGGCAACATCTTCGTAAAGTCATCTCTATCCTGCTCCTATCAACATAAATCAGGCCATCTAATCTGCTGTATCCCTAATGACAAAAAGGCCAAAACCCATTATGGCTATTAAACGCCATACAATCTAGGCTCATCTGCTTTTCCCATTATTGACGGGATGTTCCACCTCTATTTTCTCTAGTTTGTGTTTCTTTCTTCTCTTTTTTTTTTCTTTTTTTCTATGTTTTCTTTTGAGATGCGCACTTTTGGTGATTTTGGTAATCCCTCAGGTAAACATCATTGTGATTACCTCTGTCACCTCATGCGCCTATAATCTACAAAAAGCCCTACGGACTGGCAGCTCTCTACCAGTTTAAAAAAAAAAAACTGTAAAGAAAAGTTCTTTCTTCCCAAGCGTACAATACTTGGGAACCTAGAAAGGGAAATGAAGATTTTGTTAGTGTTAAGGTGAAAGCATTAGGTTCTCCCGCAAACTACCCACGATTCTAATTCAACAAAGCATCTGCGAAGCAAGTACTAGCTTTACCATAAGCATTAGAAGACTTGTTTTGTGTTTATGGACCCAATGCTTTGTTTATGGATGTGTATGCGAAATTAGATTACGAAGCGATCAGACTGAAAAGTGAAGGCATTTTTCTGGTGGTGGGGTAAGTGTGAAACTCTTAACCAAAGTATGATTCTATCACTATATATATCACTATATCACTCCTATCACTTGATGCTGATTAATTTTATGGAACTAGAGATTGAAGAATGACAAAGAAAACTTTTATTTTGCCACTTTTCCTTTTTCTGCACAATATGCAAAGGTAACTCTAAAATAGTTTACTCTTCTGCACATTATGCGCAGGTAACTTTAAAATAGGTTAGTTTTCTTCCTCGTCGTCGGGGAACGTAACATAGGGTCCTTCCGGTTTGAGACACTGCTGGATCACGCTATCCAGCCAGGCTTCACTCGCTATCCTATCCTTTTTGATGCAAACTACCGGAAAGGAAACCGTTGCTACGGAGTCATCTTTTGCCTCTAATGGTTTTTTTTCTATCCCGCTAGGCCTATCAAAACAATCCTATTAAGTTTTAATTGTAGACTGTTTTGTTATTTGATCCGTCGTTATGCGGACCACAAAAAAAATACGATTGAGATGCTTTAAGTTTTAATATATATGAAGATGGATATATTTCATATCAAGATCGGATCATTCTTGAAGTAGCTAGCCAACTTCGGTGTGGCTATTACTCACATGAAAATTCTTTAAGACAGACATTCTTTAACATGGACAGAGAAGGGGTACTCCGTTATAGCGGAGAGATTATTAATCCGGGTAGGGACAGGAAATATTCTTGGCAGTTTAAGGAGTATCATAGTCCAGGTAAGGACAGATAGTAGATACCAATTTAATAAACCTCAGCAAAAGGGTAAAACTTTACAAACAGCTGCCACTCAAGAAACATCGAAGTCATCAAACAAACAGTGTGAGTATATTTTGTGATTTGTGTTAAAATAGGAAAATAATCGGTAGTTTTGCTCATATGATTGTTTTTACTTGAAAGCACTCATTTCGTTGCGAACTCATATGATTGCGCTCCTACCATTGTTGAAATACATGATTGCCACTTTAATAATTGCTCTTATTATCATCGCAACTAATAACCACCAGGACTTGCACAGAAAATGGAAAAAGATGAATAGAATTTGATTTATGTTCAAAGGCTAAATTTTGGAGAATTATAGGGTGATAGAAATAGGAAACCGGGACAATCAAGGATGTTTTTTCAACATAACGTTGTAAATTACCGCCAACCTGTATATTCGTTAATTTTAAATAGTTTTTAGTATTTAGTTTTTAATTACCTCAAAGAAAATCTATATTTACAAATATCAAATAACGAACCACATTTATAACATACCTAAAGATTCATTCGATGCAAAAATATTTCACATTTCCAGTTCACAATAGTTTACTAATTAGTCTCGTGCCAGAGCTATGCTATCTCACAGGTCTGACAGACGACCTCAGGTCTAATTTACACAATTACGAAGGATATTCTTTGCTTCTTAGATGGTTACTTATCCGACAACAATAACAATAGTAGTCATAATAACAATAGTTGTTAAGAAACCCCCTTTTTTGTAATTACGATTCTAACTTCGACTCCCGACACCTGCTCCTGATTAGTTGGTTAATGCGATGTAGTGGAAGGAGATAATTCTAGCTTCAACGATATGGTACTGAAGAAGTTCAGAGATAGATTTTTTGTTCAACTACCGCATACAATTGTGGCAGCTGGGACGTAGGTTTTAGCAAGAAATATGGCAACTTTCGATTGGGAAGATTAGATTCGAATTGTCCTCTGTGGCCCGTATTGTCTGCTCATCGTCGGCCGCCCGACCCAGCGAGAAAAGAGAAAGGAAGCGTTGTAATCTGGGCCCGAGCTATTCTCTCAGGGTTAAACTAGGGTTTTAACTTCCTTGTACCCATCTAACTTTAACCTGGCCGGCTCAACAATGGTAGACATACCTTCGTCCCCAATGTCACTGCGAGCCAGGTAGAGGGGGCTCTCACCTCTTTATTTCCCAGCCGCTTATGATCAAAAACCGCCACGAGTTCCCCTTAAATCGCCGAATCGCACGGGACAACTCCAATCCAAATTCCTACGGGGCGGACGAGTTTTAATTCTTTTCTAATTTTCGAAATCTTAGTTATTTGAAATTTCTTCTAATCGTTTTGTTTGTTTTAACCCCACAATTTTTTTAAGTTTAGTTAATTGTAGTGATATGGCAACTTTAATAAGCGAAAGGACTTCAAAGTTATAAGTAGGTAGTCATTCAAGATCAACTAATCTACTAGTGTTAGTTTTAAGTTTCTGTTTTTGAAAAGAGAAAGTTTTAGTTAGAAAAATTGTTAAAATCATTCTAACTTTGGAGGAAGGCTTTGGAGCAAGTGTCCGGAGGGCGGATTCCACCCGCACCTGTGATATAATTAGAGAAGGTGCCACGGTGAATGCAGATAAGGTCCATCCAGGTTTAACAGAAAATCCTTCAAAAAGTCTAGTTATGTAGCTCTAACAACTGCGGGTCGCGGCTAACAATGCAAGTCACAACTTGGA
>Ga0210040_10006355_pt1 | contig 14738 bp, 14 predicted proteins | sample CryGeyCG12114_NA_FD_185462 | JGI IMG/M metagenome (GOLD analysis project Ga0210040, IMG submission 185462) | Groundwater microbial communities from aquifer - Crystal Geyser CG19_WC_8/21/14_NA (SPAdes) (version 2) | ecosystem: Environmental > Aquatic > Deep subsurface > Groundwater | place: USA... | reverse complement strand
GAGATACTTATTGTCGATCAAGTGCAGTTTTTCATAAGTTGTTTCAATTGTTGTTGTCTAACATGAAAACTTGAGACAAGCACACTTAATGTGTGTAAGCTTATGTAAAAAATAGTGATACTTGTTACACATTTATGATGCTTCAAATAAAGTCAACTTCGCTTTAAAACTGAATCTTTGCCTACATCTTATCTATTCTGATGACAGACTTTCTTGAATTATTTTTGATACTCATGATGATTTATTTTCATTTTTATTTATTTTATTCAAAACGATATATATATTGTAATGGTGCTGGATGTATGGCCTACCACACCACTGGTTTCTCCTATGACACTCACTAATATGATGCCAAATAATTCCAGCACTATTAATGCATCTCATCTCGCGTAGCTGTAGTTATTAGTCAATTTATTAATAATAATTAATAGAAGCTATAGATATTCCCCATACAACCACACAGGTTACACAACTGCTATTTCAAATAGCCCCTTATTCTAAAGCTTGACCGCTTTACTTTTGACAGCAACATAAAACTCTTCTCTAGTCCGTCCGTATGCTATTCAACGGCATAGTTGAACTTCTAATCCACATGGCCACACGCTAAAAACGCCTTGCCAAGCGCGGTAGGTAATTGGTTTGCAAAGTTGGGTGAAACTTGCGTGACGAGTAAGCGGACGAGTCTATCTACTGCGAATAGAGCTTAAGAGCGGTTTTTATGCCTGCAATGTAAATTGTGCGATAGACAACAGCTGAATCGGGATCGGGATTCAATACGGAAAATTATGTTATTATGATTTAATTTATTGTTCTATCAAAACTCTAATTATTCGAAGTTATCAAGCCAGTTAATATTTATACGTATTTGATCAGCCTAAATCAAGTTCAGTAACTGAACGTGCATTGTTATGCCAATCTGAAATGTTCATGGGAACATTACCAACTGTAAGTAAGGACAATCAAAATATTCGTGTTTAATCGAATAAATCTGTGACCTGCTTGGAAAGCATCTGTGATCTCTAAATAAGCGCTAAGCAGTATTTTGTTAGATATGTGAGTTTTGAAACTGAATTCCGTACAGTGACCGTTTTCAAACGCAATGAATGGAACCAATAAAACTGCATGATTAATCTTTTGTTTTCTTCCGCAGATATTTTTCGTCAGCAGATTATTGTGAGCTATGGCAGTTAAAAAAGTTGATATTGTTGCTCCCTTGTTTGAGGTATTTTAATCATTTGTTTTGTTGTCATTGGGTAACATATTTAATTGGTGAATTACCAGGAGTTGAGTTAACTGAAGTTACAGATGCCAAACGATAGAATATGTCATTTAATCACATTTGTTTGTAAACAGAGATTAAAAAATGCTTCAGACGGGGACTTCAGTCGAACACTATTATGTGGATTACCCATTGGCTATGGAGGATTGTCTCATCCAATAGCTGTCACAATTATTCGGTATAACAACAATGATTCAATTTCTGAGGCTCTTCGGGTTCTTCCGTATGGTGTGTCTGTGATCGGCGTTGTAGAATTTGAAAGTGATGAAGAACAAGATGTGTATGCTGTATGGATCGATATAAAGCAATATCTTTAACGTCTTGAGTGCGTGCTCTTACTAATATGTGTCGGTTGTTACATAGGCTGTTGATTCCGTTGAAAATCCAATTCTGCTGAAAGTTGTTGATGGTAAAATATCTGTTTATTGTGGACTGGACTTTCTCACTTCAGTTCATTTGAATGTTTTAAACTCGGATACTTTCTGGAGTAAAACTGTAACTACATTCCGAATCAAGGGACAAATCCTCATTACAAGTTTACTGGAGGTGCCAGAGCTGCAAGATTGTTTTGCTCTAGCCAAGGTACGTGAGAGTTCTTATCTAACTTTGAACAATTACGAACTTGGTTCAAAGATTGGTTTTTTATTAATAAAGTTTCTTTGTGTTTCAGACGAGAGTATTAAACCAGGTTGCGTACACATTGGGAAATAAAGTATCGCTTACAATTCTTCCCAGAAATGGTAACATCATATCTGAAGATGAAACTGTGGTTATTAGCCACGATTCTAAAGTCAGCGAAATTATCAAAGCTTTGGAAATTAGCAAAAGTGGAAAAGTAAAGGATACGAGTGCAATGTATTTTAGACCAGAAATGAGCATAGTTGATGTACGAATTCTTCATGATCAGTCTAAAGCCCATTTCTTCAAGAAAGCCACAATTGTGATTGCTGATAAGAGTAAGTTATTATTTTCATTTTTACTTTCGGTTAGCAGTTAGTAGTCCGGCCTACTTGAGAAATCACAAAAATTGTTGTGTTTCTGATTTTTATGTAAATGTATCTTTTATTTTGCAGCTCCAAAATGCAAGTATTTCGAGCATTTTGTTGATGTCGATGCGTTGGTTGTTATCCCATGTGCAATGTCTGTAGCTAAATTATATCGTAAATTCAACGCAACCGTATGCTCGCAACTAGAAGAGGGATTTAAAGATAATATTATTCGACAACTCAATAACTCCATCACCGCAGTGAAACCTGAAACATTCCATTTTTGGCCCAATTTTTTGCAACATCCTGTGACGGTTGTTTATCCGCAACATGTGCCCGATGAAAAGCTTGGTAGTTGAAACATACGTATATCCGAAATCCTCATGTCATGTTATTTTTTTGTTTCTTTTTATTAATTTTTTCAAACTAAAATTGTGTGTCACAGAGGAAAGGAGGCAAATAATCCACCGGGTCCTATTTGCACGACTTGCACGTCCGTTTTTTCGTCGACCAGCATCATTATTTCAACCAACAGTCGGGTTGATCTCACCGCATGTAAGTTTGAAAGGCAAATTTTCGGAAACTGTGATCATCGATGGGAACTACGAATATCGTCACTACATGCAAGAGGACTTCAATGATGACGGTTGGGGCTGCGCTTACAGATCTTTGCAAACAATTGTTAGCTGGTTTCATCTTCAAGGATACACCAACTGCAAAGTGCCAACTCATAAGGAGATACAGGAGTGCCTTGTACGTTTTATTTTCTATTTACTATTTCTAAAATATGCTTGTAAAATAAAACGACAGTGCTCGCCAAGTCCTCGCGTCTATAGCTTCACCCTACTTTTATAGGTGAGCTTGAATGATAAGCCCCCATCATTTGTTGGATCGAGGCAATGGATTGGCTCTACGGAAGTGAGTTATGTTTTGGAAGCTCTCCTTGGTATAAGCTGTAGAATAATCAGACTCTCCAGTGGTGCTGAAATGAAATCCAGGTTAGATCAGATATGCAGTGTTGTTAATTATGGGATGTAGAGATAAGGAAAAGTATTATTGTATACTTTTAAACATATAGGGTGTCCGAACTGCAGTCCCATTTCAAAGTCCACGGAACTCCTATAATGGTTGGTGGAGGTGTTTTGGCTCACACTCTGATCGGAGCCAGTTGTGATCCCGATATGGAAGAGAATTCAAATCTTCTTGTACTTGATCCGCACTATACTGGAAAGGATGACGTGGGCGCGATATTGAGCAAAGGATGGGTTGGATGGAAAGATAACAATTTTTGGAGCAAGAAAGATTTTTACAACTTATGCTTGCCTCTATTACCTACTGCTATCTAAATACTGTGGACATTCCTTTATTTAATCTAGTACAGACTATAATATTTTGATGTAATCATATCGAAATTTTTTTCAATGAATCGGAAGATGCTGCTCTGCTATGCCAGCTGATTACGTTTACTGTTTATACGTAATCGTAAGAAATTGATATTCCTTTATTGGTTTTTAGTGCAAAGTTTACGGCACCATGTTTTAATTAATATGAAAAGTGTCGTGAACTTTTTAAAATTCCGCGTGTTGTTTATGCACACTGTGAAGTGGCTCAAAAAAATTTTACGCATGAGAGTTATTATAAATAAAATACTAACGTTTCTAAATATTGTGATGTTTCGACGTATATTCTCTTATAACTATCACTTAAAATTGAATGCTCAGTATGCTTGATGCACACAAACAACGACTCCATTTAGCCATTTATCACTTTGTTTATTTATGTTGCACTATAATTCTGTACACGCAGCAAGGTGAATCTGTCGACTTTCAATCACAGCTAACCACATAAAATTGTATTCCTTAAGATTCAAATAACAATAGAAGCCAGAGGCATAGATAGATGTGCGTGCACTCGGCAGCAAACCCAAATATACCCAGCTAAAGCTATACAATCAAAAATAACATTAGCGGCGTCTTCTCCATATAAAAAAATAAATCCATGCAAACCAAGAAAGGTATTGACACAAGCGTAGGTTTGATTAATTTACATATATTTTTAAAATGTTTGGTTAGGATGAGTGAGCAAGAATTTTCTCTTGTCAATATATTTGAACTTCCATTGAACGAATTTAGTTACCATACATTTAGCTATAAGTTTTGTGCATTCATATGAAAAGCTACAATAAGGAACGATTCAGAATAATTGTTACACCATGCACTAATTAATTGTTACTTGTATTACCTAGCGTCCTATGTAAATTAGACACACTAGATTATCTGTGTGTTCACTTGAACTATCGTACATAACTGCCTTAATCAACTTGTGAATCAGATCAAACAGCTGCATCTAATTAAGCTATCGAAGTGCTACACTGCTAAATTCAAATAAAAAAAAAGTGTCAAGAATAAAGGGATTAAAAGACATTTTCGGTAATTGCACACAGTGAATGACACGAAATATTTTATCCATCTATATCTTAAGATTGTCATTTAATATTAACATCCTTTCGAGATAACAATTAAAAACAAAGTATCTGCACCTCAGTAGTGTGGAATACCTACTCTACATCCCTACTGTGATGAATAACAACTAGGACTTAAAAGTTACGACCTTACTCGCAAATTGTAGCGAATATGAAGTTAATCTAATAGTTGGGTGGCAATATCAGATCTCGAAACTTTGAACAATTAGCATTATACATGAAAACTGTGGTTCATTCCCGAAAATGCACAAAAACAGTCAATCCTTCCTTATACCCCACTATGACTAACGATAACATGACTGAAAACTTAAACAAATCATTAGGAATACACCCGATGATGTCGTAGGTTTCTACGCCCGTACTTCTCCCAGTTAATCAGAATCAGAGCAGACTACCCAAATCTACCTACTGCTCTGATTGGCTGGGAGAAGTATGCGCGTAGAAACCTACGACATTATCGGGTGTACCCCAGTAAAAAATGTAGCAAAACCTTCGGACCGAAAAGCAAGTAGAGCAGAAAAAATGGGAGTCCACCTGAACAGCTCGTACTTGTGCACTTTACGTAGGTGCGTACTTGAATGAACCAATCAGGAGGCCAGTAACAAAAGTACACAAAAGTACGCAAGTACACCGCACAGTTGTCGTGCAGAATCGAAGTACTCAATGTACATTTAGCATTACGTTTTTGGCCCCATCGAGTAAATTCTACTAATCTACACAAGTACGAGCTTACCACCGTTCAGGGGACCAATAATATCTACAGTTTTAGAGTCACTCAGTTTTTCTTTGGCATTGGGCTTCCAGGATTCAATCCTTTACATTAATCATACAACTTACAACTCTTTCAATTCAATAACAAGCAATATGGCGCCATAATATCAATCTGACAAGTCTTTTAAGCAACATAATATGCGTTTTTTAGACAATTGCTGTGCAGTGCACAGCAAATTATACTTCATGCCGGGGCTGTTTGTAGAAATGTGGCAGCACCGCTACATTTCTAAAAAGCCCTCCGGCACTCGTAAAATTATTTAATTGTTCATAAACTTTATTTAGTAGTTAGTTCGCGTAGGATTACGGAAAAAGTCCTTTCGAAAATGAGCAAAGGCATTGCATATATACCGAAGTTACTAACTACATTAAGTATACGCCAGCATGTGAAAATTAAGCGTAAACTATAAACTGTGCAGTTAAAACAACTTCTGCAATTCAAATTGCATGAATGCCCACTTACACGTAACCAACTGTTGGATTTACAAATATTTCATTCTTTGTGACTATTTCTTCCTCCAACGATCCTTACATACAGCTCTTACTAGAATGAGATAAAAATCGGTTGCAAATATCATCAATATGCTGCTTCATCGTATGGACGCAAAATATGCGCACATTTCAAACAAGCATGCTGTTTCCTACAAAGCGTGGTTAATAACCGATTCTTCTCATATGAACATCAAGAATGAGATGAGCACGGCTGTACAGGATAAGCAAAGAAATTACCGATAAAGCAAATATCAGCATAAATATAAAAGTTACCGCAATAGACTGACACATATAAGAATTGCGAGTGCTGGGTACAAATAAGAATAAAATGTGTGTAAGTATAAAAGCAAAATAAATAATCATAATTCTCTTTAAATTTTTAAATTAAAAAACTATTCTACATTAAATAAGTCACCAAGTATCTATTACACGACAAATTTTAAGCATTTAATGCAGATTATAACTACACTTGTAGCAAAGTACATTCACGCACGTACGACAGTAGATTTAGTGTATTCGGAAATAAAACACGCTGTCGTGTACAAGGCAATCTTGTACATGAAAGAGATTCGATGGTACGTAATGCGTGGGGAGAGTATAAATTAACCTGCTTATAGTCTAATCATCGAATGTATTGTGTAGTGATTACATAGAGTACGTTGAAGTTGAGGTGCTGGAATCATACAAATTGTCAGGATTGCCAACTTGTTATTTCCTAATCTGCATGTCAGGAAACATTTTGCCATCACCGAACCAGAACATTACCAATAGAACTTGAAGACCTATTGCTACCACCACAGCTAAAATTGTGTTTGTAATCGGAAACGGATCTTTCTGAGGTTTTGGTCTTGACAGTCTTGCTTGTATGGTGGCTACTGTTGTCTTCAAATCCTCAATTTGCTCAGATTGCTGAATCTGTCTGGCAAGTAATTGTCGCAAAATATCTACAAGTTGTCTGCTATTGTTGTCCCTGAAAACAAAGAATACAACAAACTCAATATTACTCATCTTCTAATTATTATACAGTTGTGTATGGGTACGCTGTAACTAATAAAATCAAGTATGAATATCAGCAAAACTATCAACTGAAGAGCACAACAACCCAAGCAAAAACAGTACTTTAAAAACAAACCATGTTTCAAAACTCTTTACACTGATTACTGATAATATGAACGGTCGAGGATTGATTAAAATGCTTACCTCTGATGGAACGAAGGCATCAATTGATCCGGCGTCATTTCACGCATCTCACACTAACAATAAATAATCATCCAGGTAAAAATTAGGTCCACAAAAAGACGGATGCAGCTTTAAATTACATGGAAAATGGGGACATCCAAAAATGTGTGATAAGTAGGAGAGTGAAAATCCAATACATGCAACGATGCCCGCAACGTGAGAAAATATGCACGACATGGAATGGATGGAAGCCGTGGAAGACAAACAGGGAAGACATGCTTACTATTATAATAAGGATGAGATGTGACAATAAACTTGAACCACAACAAGCAACAACGAGAGACAAAAAACACACAAAATAAATAAATTAAAGCTACGCAAACTACAGAGGATTGGGTTAACAACAGTATTTAATGTCAACCTTGAACAAGGAATTTTAATTTAGAAAAATTATTACTAGAGTTCGCATTAGGCTACTGAAAATTTAGAAGCTCGCTTATTTAACTACTACGCGTACGATTCGTCGATGCAAGCAAGGAGAATTGGTGAAAAGAAATCGTAAAGCCAAGAAGGGTGCAAAATAGAGGATTAGGATTTCTCGTCGTCACCATCATTGGGTAATTCCTCTATAGTTACCTTTGTTTCTACAGAGAGGAGAGATGCAGTTCTCATCACAGGAGTTTTATGGCGCTTTTGAATCTGTATGACATACTCTGCCTCAAACTCTCGGAGATCGTTACCATCATCCCAAGGACGAACATCTTCATATCGGTAACGCCAAGTTTTTCCGTCCTAAAAGTATACACCACTTATCAATAAAGCATACCCAATTCAACACAAGGACAAAAAATATTAAAGTGACTTTCATACAAAAGTAAAAAACTTTGGAACATAGGTTGTATTGTTTTCTTTGCGCAACGCAGCGTCCCTTCTCTGTTCATCCTCAAGTATGGTCTTCTCATTTGTAGCAGCGTCTTGGTTATCACTCAAAATGGCTTCTGTGACTTTCAACCACTTCTTTTGGGATTCCGTAGGCCATTGATTTTCAATCGGGACAGTGTACCGTTTCAATCGACTGGCTTTGATCTGTTCATCCACTTCCCATAAGACTTCTTCAGTCTATACAAATAACATAGCACAGTAGGATCAGTAAAAAGGAAGCAGAGTATATAGCATCAATGTATCAATCGAAGATAGACCAAGAAGAAATAAGAAATTCTTACCCCGCTGCTCTTATTCTTAAAGATAATCTTGTTATCCCAATGCCCTTCGATTACAGCAATTGTGTCTCTTCCGAGTTTGATTTTTCCTCCGATTCCATTGGTGTTTTCTGCTCGCCCCAGCAGTCCCTATGATTATAAATATATAGGAATCAATGAACGCAAGAATTCAACTCTACTTTTGGATACTATCAGTCACTGAGTTACCTTCAACTTGAATTCCATCTCAGTGAAATAGCCAGTTTTCTCACACACAATGGAAACTGGACCTCCGAGCTCCATTGACAAGTTTCCAACTAGGATTCCTTTGCAATGGGCATATGGCATTGTAATCACGTAGGTTTCACCGCGAGGTAAAATGGTCAAGAGAGCCTGCCCATCTAAGACGGCTGATGTAGAGTTTCCTGCAAGCAAATAATACAGTCGCATCGAACGATATACAAAACCACAAGCCTGAAAAGAGTAAGTTAAGATGGAGCACCATAAAATTTTGACTTTGCAAGGATGGCACCGGATATTGCGAATCCATCTTTCTTGTTGCTCACATAAAAAGCAGAAATTGGGGGATGATGAGAAACTTGTTCAGAAATGTAGAAGGTTTTTGACTGGTTCGGATGCTCCCAGTAGCAACGGAACGTTTCCCCTAAAATCGGATTGTATGGTTTCTTTAAACCCCTGGGTTTCTTATAAAATCCTGACAAGTACCATCGAACGATAGCTTTCATCCGCAAGAAGGCATTGTCCTCCTTTATAGCTCTGTGCATCAATACCATCATATAAATAAGTTCACATCTTATACACAGTACAGCCTATTCTTTAGCAATCACTAATCAGCAATTAATTATCTGTATTATCGTACTGGGACAAAAGGTCTGCATGGTAGTAGTAGTCGCTCAACTTCTCCAAGAAAGAACGTGGCTCAAGAATGAAGGTGGGCAACACAACTCGAGATAGATCCATACCTGGACGAACTTGCTTCAGCAAAAACCACAACAGGGACTTATTTTCGTCTCCCAAAACTTCCGAATGTTCACCTCGCGCCTAATAAATTAACATACGTGAAAAATAATTTTCGTGGCCTTTATATAATCTACTCGCATATGATCCATGACAACATGCTGAACTGAAAACACACTATAGTACATGCACACCACATAGCATCAAAAAATCTATCTACATTGATCGTTGCCATGATGATAACATAAGCTATCTGTGAAGTGTATGCTGGTTCTTGTCAACAACAAGAAAATTGGTAGACGTAAAAGTTGAAAATTGAAATGTATGATGAAATGATGATGGGATGAATTATTATGCTTGATCATAAAGGTATGGACTTACGCTGGAGAACTCTTCCTCAATGTTTACCACGTATACCGTTTCCCTGTTTTCATTAGGGAGTAGGTGGTCAGCCTTATTTTTGCGCCCCTTGTGAATGTCAGAACACCCTTCTTTACCATCGGACAGGTTCTCCTTGTCCCCATCTTCATCAGAGTCCCGAATCTCTTCCACATGAGAAGTATCAGTGTCTGACTTCTCTGAAAAACTGCTTTTCCTATTGCTTTCATCCATGTCGGATGTGCACCACTCTGAAATACAGAGAACAAATAATTTTAGGTTTAAAATGAAGCAAAAAATAGTTTTTAAAAAAAATATCATGAAAATTACAAATTTCCACACCCACACTATTGGATTCATGTTGAAAATCATATTTTTTTATCATAATTTAATTAAATTGATGTAAAATACATCGATTTAATTGAATTATGGTATTTTTTTAAAATTTTACTCAACTGCATGCAGCAAAAAGTTTTTTAAACATTTTCATATTGAAAATTTCCCGCGTCTTAATCCCCAAATAAGGGGTGAAATTAATTTAATAAATAATTAAAAATTTAGAAAAAGATGAGATGTGCTCTGATTGATGAGTTGTGATCAAATAAGCTCCTTGAAGATAGCTGTTACCTTTGTGGAACTAGTGGCTGCCATGGCATTTTTTAATACCAGCTCATGCGAATAGCCCATTGAATTTTTCCACCTAACTAACTATAACTATAAGCAAGCACAGTAATAAATTCCTTGTTAAACAACTTACCGATTTCATTTTCAGCATCCATTGTTTTGTCGTCTAACGTATCACAGAATCTAGGTGAGCGCACAAGAAGAGAGGAGCACCTGGATAATAAAAATTCACGCGGTGAAATAAATCCGCAACTGGGAATGATATGAGCTAGCTCGATGATTATGCTGCAGCACACTCCAAATTATATTTTAGTAACTATAATTCACTGGATCCTACGCATAAAAGTATTGAAGTAGTTTTAGCAATGAGAATTATAGTTGAGCATTTTTTTCACACTTACTACACATCAGGCCTATCACCAGCAAGAGCCACTCGCAGGAGAAAAGTATAAGAACATTTATTAAACATGTATTTAGTTGGAGGCTTCAATTCCCTGGTCTCCACTTACAGTTATTGCGATGAAAATAAGTAATGTGAAAATCGATTTTAAAGACAGAATGACACGTTGGTGATAAAGAACGCATGTCATACTGACTGTCCACGAATGTTGCAATGTGTGTCAACGAGAAAAACAAAAAAAAACTTTCAATTGGCAAAGAAATGAACATGAATGGTGAACCGTATTTGGAAACCTGTCATGCAACCCGTAGAAAAACGCTATGCAATACTGACATCGGTAAAAGTAACCGTGCGACAAGGATGTGAAAGAATAAACACTATTGAAAGTATAAGCGACTGCCACTTTTTTATCACGTCAACTTATGAAGGAACTATTCGTGTCAACTCTAATGTTGATGCATATTTATAATTTATAACTGAATAAGAACCTCGTTAAAACCTGGGTGAACTACTACTAGCCCTCCATTTTTAATGTAAAAACTCACAGACTCATATTTATAGTGCATACGTTTCAGTGCTATCGGGCTAATTGCACTTGCACATAAAACTATTTCTCAGTTTTTGTTGCTAACATAAAATCTTTCAACAACTGATCTCTATCATAGAAAACTAAATCTTCATTACTTTTTTTTTGGAGTTTAACATTTACGGCAGTTAAATCGTCCAGTTTAAAAATTGCTACACAAGATAAAAAACATTATTTTTCACACATAAGGATTACTTATTCGCTCAATAATTCCAGCGATACAAATCACCGGTGTACATTCGTATGCTCTTGCTCAAGCACCTAGCTATTACCTTTGCAAATCCACTGTTTAAACTGGGAACAAAAAAGTATGCATGCAATAAATTATGCATTGCTGGCCAGCAATAGGGAATGTACTTACTTACAGTCACCTACCACAAACAGTATAACACTGAACTGAATATAATTTCAAAATTCAGTCTGTTATTCGAATAGTCATTGAATAACTAACTAAAAGAGCCCTTTCTACACGGTTTTCACACCAATTCACAAATTTTAGTAAACACAAAAATAGTACACCTTTTAAGGTTGAAACACATAACATGTGCAAAGCAAATCTAACCTTTATAAGAAAACCAGACCAGAACTTGTCGCTTTTCCTGTGATGTGTGCGTTGTGTGAATTTTATTTTTTCTGTCCTTGTAATCAAGTTCGCTACAGTAAATCCGATTTTCGCTTTCTGTTATGGACTGACCAACTGACAGTCTGATATAAAGATTATACGAACAAGTCAACTATTCACACAAGAATCATACATAATGCACTGACTGTGAATTCAAATTGTTTTCACACCCACAGAAAAAACACTAGTATCACCAGTTTAGCTTGCGAAAAAATTACAGACGCATACCGCTAATTCAAATGAGTAAGCGTTTAAGCGCATGATGATAATAATAATACCATTTCCTTCCACTCGTTTGCTTATCCACTTCACTCCTCTTGCAAACTATTCAAGAGACTAATTTGCTTGCATGGAAATTATTATTATTTATCCAGTAGTCTGCAACCAAACCATGTTTGTATGGTGTTGGCGTTGGCACAGTCAGTCAGTACCTGCTTATGTTCTATGTGCATATATTTTTGGCAAGCATCAAGAATTGACAGCATCGAGTGAAAAAACACTGCAGTAGTACACCTAAACACGACGAAATAAAGTCTACATTAAAATTATCACAGCTTAGGTGGTTCAAATTTCAAATTCATTATATATATTTATGATATTGCCGTGCAAGCTGTAAAATGACCAACATATTATCCAATAGTAATGGGAGTATCTTAACTCCTCCTTTCACATGAATGCGTTAAAAATTGACAATATATTTATGGCTCATGCGTGAATGACATTTTATGGCGACAAGCAAATTGATAAAAATTTGAAGCAAGCAAGTGCACTTACTTAGTGCTTGTAAGCGATACGTGGCCAAGTGAAAAACTTACAATAAAATTCTAGTAAATAGCAGGAAAACTATTGCAGCAATACAAGCAAACTACAAACATAATTTACAAACATAATGGTGATTATCATGAACACGAACAGTAGATGTATAAACTTGATTCAGCAAGTCAAATTAATCAATGAATGTAATTACAAATTAAAAATGTAAACCCATATAGATATAACATTGACACAGCTACAATATCTTTTTACACGATAACATGGTATGCTATATACTATATAATAGTGGTACTTGGTACAAACGTGCAATGTAGAATGAGCCTCCAGACTGTGCAATCTTTCAAAGTTACAAATGAAGCTAGTGTAATATTTCTAATTTCAATCATCAAATGCCAACTAGTTCGGTTCTAATATGCTATTTCCAATCAAATCCAGCTTATGACCAAATATGAGCCCCCATAGTTAAACTCCACACTGACTAACTAACCTGAATGCAGCATGACAATAATAATGCTAACTGCTAATCTAAAAACCACTGAAAACTCACGTGAGTGCTAGTTCAAGTCCATCCATCCAACATTTCCCCTCATCCGTCGATGGAGCTCTGCATATTAGGTAAGTGGCCGGTAAGGGTTGCACAACTGAGCCAATAGTCTCACCTTCAGGTCCCCTAGCTGCCCATATGGATTGCTCCAATGGGTGAAAAACCTTAAAGCAGAAACCATCTTTCTTCGAGGGCCTCTCAATCACTTTGCAGCAGTTTAGCAACACAGTAGCCACCCAGTGACTACTCTGTAAAGTAATAAATAATACACAAGAACATTAGTTCACTTGAATTTTTGGTAACAACGACGTGAAATCATCAGCCCTTTTTCATACAAGAACAAACCTTGACTTTTCCTTTATACAAAAGTAGCAACCCGGGCTTGAGCACAGCCCATAATTTAGTCCAGCCTTTCAGCTTTCCTCTTACTTTCAACTCGCCTGATAAAATCATTATGGATGGATCTTTAAGTGCTAACGACAATTCTCTAGCAACTCGCAGTTTTTCACGTCTATAATTTTTCCTTTGCACTTTGTACGAAAGTCCCTGTAGAAAATATGTAAAAATTAATACTATTATGCAACCCTTGAGAGAACATTTTAGATTGGATGAAGAAAAATCCCGCTTACCTTGTCATCAACATGCTCATCTCCTAAAATTGATCCTATGAAAAAGTAAACCCATCACTTAGGACAAACAAATAAGTCATGACTTTATATGAACAATTGAAATGCGCAAACAAAAATGAGCCGCTTGTATTCCATGCATGCGTTACCTGGAGAATGAGGTCCTCGGTTGAGGGACTCAGAGGAACCATTCTGAGCATGGGATTGGGATCCAAATTTAGGCAAACTTACATGCAGACTAGGTTTTCTTTTGAGCTCTAACATAATAACAGAGGGAACCATACGACAGTCACGTAAGTCATCAATCAACAGAGACACGAAAAAAGAGATTAAGGGAAGCACTACACTTCTGCCACGTACCTGGAACTTTAGCAGTATTTACAGAATAGGATGAGCTGCCAGCAAATGTGAAGCTTTGATTTGACGAACTATCATTTCTGGATGAATTGGTGGACTTCAATGTGGCTGGCATACTGTCTGACTCCTGTGGAGAGTGCGAGTGCGAAACGCTAGTCTTCGGAGTTTTAGTTGTGCAAGCCGGTATGCTTACAGGATCTGACATAATTCCGCTAAAACAAGTAAATATACGAAAATCAATATAATAACTTCTGGTACAACTTGGCAGAGCCCGAGATAGAGACACACACATGCACAATAAAATAATGAGACTTACTAAACTAATCACAGTGGCACTACGTATTGCTAATAAAGAAAAATTAAACCAAATAAAAGAAGAACAAATTATGCAGCCAGATTTCCGTAGCTTTTGGAATTATGGCCAGTTTTTCAAAATTTAAATCGTTATAGAAACAAAGCAA
>Ga0210040_10006354_pt1 | contig 14739 bp, 9 predicted proteins | sample CryGeyCG12114_NA_FD_185462 | JGI IMG/M metagenome (GOLD analysis project Ga0210040, IMG submission 185462) | Groundwater microbial communities from aquifer - Crystal Geyser CG19_WC_8/21/14_NA (SPAdes) (version 2) | ecosystem: Environmental > Aquatic > Deep subsurface > Groundwater | place: USA... | reverse complement strand
TAATAACCTACCAAACTTACTTATATAAGCTAGCGCATGCATGCAGATAATTATACAGCAACACGGAACAGCTTGTTTAACATTTTCCTCCTCTTTTTAAGCGTCAAGCAAAATAGTAGGTTCATTTAAAAGACTGTGAAGAAGATGCAAAAATTTTTTCTCTTCATATGATGTGATGAAGAGATGAACTGGAGTTAATACTTAATGCGTGTGTACACGTATTAGCTGCGCTTGCTACTTAATACATACCGAATGGATGCAGAATGCAATACGTTCTAATGTACCCACTGAAATATAGCTATAAGTAAGTTTGTTAGTTACATACCATATTGAAATCTTTCTTGGTCTTTTAGATACGTACCAAAATGCATCATGCTTTGAGATCATAGTATTTGGTGAGCAGGAGCAAGTACACACAAAATTTGTATTCAGCTTCCCACACAACTTGTTGAATTTCATTTAACAAGTCGAGTGCAGTAAATAAGTTAGAGCTATTTAGTTAGTTTTAAAAGACAAAGAGAATTTTAACCAATTGTGGCGTTTTTGATGGAACTAATACGGAAAATTGTTAACAATGAAAGCAGTTATAAAAATGTGATTTGAGTTGTGAAACAAAGTGTGCGTTAAAGACGAACCGAGTTTGAATCCGAAATCTTAATTAATTAGAACGAGATAATGGTAAGTGTTTAAAACGTGAACGTAATCTAATTAAATTGTAGTATTAATATCAATCATCGACAGTTAAAATGTTTTGCTTTTAGCAATAAAGCATAGTTTTAGCTCAGTTAAGAATTTTACACGTGTTAAAGTCATAATCATTTTTAATAGCTCCTTAGTTAGTTAGACAGCAGACATTAGTTTCTTTTTCTTAGTTAGTTATCATCAAGTCTTTGCCCTTTACGTCAAAATTAAGACAGACATATATTTTTTTTTGACCTTTTTGATAGTTCAAGTTACCAACGAACGAATGCAATCAAAATGACTGGAAGCAATTATCACACTTAAAGCAAAAACTTGGGGAAAACATTTTTTCCAGTCAGCAAACATGGGCAAAAGGTCATGACGGTTATTATAATAATGTGATAACTGCTTAGTCAAACGTTAAATAAATACATCATTTTACTCACTGGTGATCGGCTCATTGCATAAACCATCTATAGAAAAATGGGAACTCGGATATAAAGTCTACTCAGCCAGCACCACCACGATTTTGTATTAACATTAAGAGGAATGAACTCATTTCGAGAAAAAATTCATTAACAATGATAAAATTGTTGTTATTCCGTAGTATTGACATTTGTGAGCTCTTATGTCGTGTGTACAAAGTACTGGCATCATGGAGATAATAGAAACTGCATGATTTTCATTCTTCATCACTTTAGAGAAGTCAACTTTCATCTTTTGCCATAGTACTTTGCAAACTATAAAGAGTCATAGCTTTATTAGCTTAGCATAAACAACATTAAAAATAATAATAAACATTTCACCCCATACATTATTCAGCCATCAGTCACACTCCAACAAAAGCGATCACAAACTTTGCAAAAATGTGAAATTTTCACCCCAAATAGTAACACAAACGTACTTACTAACTAACTAACTAACTATCTATATTACTTATTTTGCTGGTCTGTTAAGCATACAAAGACAAACTTTGCAGCATGAAATTTTTTTGCTAGTCTATCAGTGGCATGCAATCGTTTATATTGCTGTAAGTTAATCTATCTATGCACAGTTCCTGTTACAAAGGAAGTTTCTGAATTTCGCATATAGTCGAAGGACAATATAATACACAGTGTCTGTTACAATAGTACTAGTTTAAACGGTTTATAAAAATATATGATTGTGTGTAGTTAGTACGTTTGCAATTCTTTTTGCTCTTTATGGAATGCCACTCACAGATTGTGAATGACTATGATCTAGTTTTGAAAACAACATGAAGGCAGTTGTGTTGTTCATTAATCTAAAACGATATAATGACAATAAAATAACTAGCTAAGCCTGGCTCACAGTTTACCCTTGGTATGACAGTTAGTTTAGAAGATAATACGTACGCTGAGGTTGAATGTTTGGAATCTAATGACAATTTACGCAGTTTAGATCCTCTGTAGGCAAACAAAACCAATAATAAATTTAGTTCAAATTGTGAATCTGTGCCACAATAATTTAGAATGTCAGTCTGAAAACTATATAGTCAGTTCAGTTGCTAGTGTAGTATAAGCAAGTGAGAAGTGATAATAGTTAGTGTCTAGTGTCTACGATAGTTTCATGTGTGAAATAAAAAGAGATAATCATGCTCGGAATATGCAGCAACAAATCAGAGTGATTTTGAAACTGGAGTACATGTTCTAAACTCATGTTTTTGTTTATTTGCAGACCACGTGAAGATAATATTTCCAAAGGATTCTCTTACGCTGCTAGTTTAGTTAGTTATTGACTTGCCAATGTTACCTAACAACTTATTCAGCATATTATTTTGTCGTATATTTATGTGAAAAACAACAGACTACAGTCAGTGCAAGTGCCAAAATTAACCTGCTTTTGCCAGTGCAATGTCAGCATTAACTCATCTGACTCTACACAGTTTGTTGTGAAGGTCAAACTCTAGTATTCATTTGCTAGTATGGAATAATCACTATCAATTTGGCAAGTGGGACAAAAACTGCTACAGGACTCATGGATATGCCACTGCTACTCCCAGTACACCTGAAAATTGTACAAAAAACTGTGCAGGCATAGGAATTTATTACATGCATGATCAAATAGCTGGGGGATATATTAATTTATCATCATTATCATGCCCATCAATATAAAATTGTCATCTTCCACTCCTGGAGAGGAGGAAGAAGGCTACTATAGTGCAATCCCTATTGCTGATGGTAGTTTAGCTGGTACTAATCGCTGGGATTCTAGTCTTGACAAGGTATGTGATTTTTTCCAGTTTTATTTCGGTAGGGTGGTCACATTCAAATTTTTTTTTCATCCTTGATTTGTTCATTTCAGGGGTCGTCAAATCGAGAAAGTATAAAATCCTCCGAAAGTCGTAGTACGAGTACTCCATCTCCACCCCCACTGCCAGCAGCCAATGGATTCACCACAATCGAAGTGGCAAAAGAAGCTAAAGAGAAAAAAGATCGACCGGCATCGTGGATGAAAACTATAGGATTCAGAACCCTGCGACTTCGGAATAAGAATTCCGAGACTTCCAAATCCCGAGCATCTATAGCAGGGGAACTGATGGTGGCCAGTCTGGATAGAACAAAAGTTAAGAAAGGGAAAAATAATGAAACTGGGCAAGAAAAGTTGAATACGGATGAACACGTGGATAAAAAAGAGCCAGGGGAAAATGCCGCCAAAAATGCAGAGAAAAAGAATGGAGTTGTTACTGGAGAAAACGGAACCGGTAGGTAGTCAGAGAAAGTTTGTTATTTCAGTCTGGGGTATGTAGAGACCAAAAAATTAATATTGTTTTGATAGGAGCTAGCTAACTAAGAGTGAGTGGGTGACATGTAGTCAGTGAAGTAGTATGGTATGGCATGGCGTGTATTGATTTTTTCCACGGCGCTGGTCTCTCCGTTGTTATATAGTAGTCTACTCTCGTCTCAGTCAGTCAATATGTGGCATAAAGAGCCTGCAAGCATACATGGTCATGGGGAAGTATTGTTATACATGGTATGTATGTAGCCCGGACAAAATGTAACGAACGGTTTCTGGAATAGGACACCGAAAAAGGGAAATAAGGGTGTGCTGCTTTCTGCTAGTAAGCAAACTACGCACTTTGTATATATGAGTATATGAGTGAGGGGTTTGGAATAGTTTGGTCGCTCTCATATGCGTTACAAATATGTTGAATTTCAATATGCAAATACAATGAAAATAAATGCTTGATCTGTAAGATCAAAGAATTGGAAAAGTATTCTCTTTAAAACTGATTTGACAGCGTAAATTATCCTGCCCTAAAGTATCCTATATACTCTGTATCCGAAATAAGAGCAATCGATTTCTGTAGAGAAAGGGAGAGAATGTTGTGAAACAAATGTGGAATGGTACATTCAGTAGCATTGGCAGTAGCATTAGTAGCTCTAACTAACAACTTTCCCATGAGTACAGCCAATGGAAGGAGAAAACTTTCAGTCCTTCAATACTCATTCTCATTCATGCATGACTTTATTTGGAGGAGCTGAGTTTTAGTAAATTTTCAGTGTGCCGAGCTCATGCTGTAGAGTGGTTCTATAGCAGCAATAATAATTTGATTAGCTATCCCACGTACAATTAGTTATGAAAGCTTCAATTTCCAAAGGTGGTCTTGGTAGCTTAAAGTTATTAGCGGAGCTAGGGCTACCAGAAAGTGAGTTTAGTTCATAAATGACTTAGGGATTATTGGGTGCAACTTTATTGAGTTAACTAAAATCATATACATGAACTCATTTAAGTCGAACATTATTTCGGTGAACCAAAGAGGAATGATGCTGCCAATGCAAACATTGCGGAGGAGAGCAAGTCCGCTAAAATGTAATAAATGTGCACGCAAATATTTTTTTTGTTAATTTGACTTTGCTAAGTATCCATCCATGCGAAAGCAAGTTTCTTACTTATGATTTGTAGTGTAATTTTTCAAGAGATTTTAGCTACTGTTTCAACTGAATGATTGCAGACAAACAAGACCCAGCACGGTTTCTGGGAGAAGGTCTCACATTTAAGGCGAAACTGATTGGAGTTTTGGAAGTGAGTGGACCCAGAGGGGATAGAATTTGCCAGGAGGCTCTGTCCGAGTTAAAAATGGCCGTGAAAGCTGCAGGGGAGCATAAGCAAAAGATTACGATCCATATTGCACTGGATGGGATCAGACTGCGTGATGAAAAGACTGGGGTAAGATGGATTAGATACAGCGAAAAGTTACTGTTAGTCAACATTATTTTGGTTTTCTGTACATGGAATGTAAATATGCATAGATTAATGATGCTGTGTTTTTTTGTATTCTAGGATTGTTTATATCATCACCAAGTTCATAAAATTTCATTCATCGCTCAAGATTTGGCAGACGCACGTGCCTTTGGCTATATATTTGGGTCACCGGACACGGGTCATCGATTTTTCGGGATAAAGACGGAAAAATCCGCCAGTCAAGTAGTAATTGCTATGCGGGACTTATTTCAAGTTGTATTTGACTTGAAGAAAAAAGAGATTGAACGTGCCAAACAACAGTTAGAATTGCAACAGAAATATTTAGGTGCTGGAGTTGGTAGGATGCATAATGATAGTAGTAAGGTAAGTATTATTTAAGAGAACAGTAGACTTAAATGAATTAAATTATGTAATAAAACAAAAGTTCACCGGATTGCGATTCATGTTTTTTTGCAGACGGATGGGAAATCCTCTATAGCGGAAACGTACATTGAAGGAGCATGTGCTATGAGTTCGTCTGACTATAACAAAAGTTCAAATTCTAGCTCGGCCCCCGCAGAAGTAGACCTATTGAATTTAGAAGTAGAGCTTAACAGTTTACAAGAGGGGTTGGAAACAATCCATCATAATTTACAAGATTCAATCCATGCCCCTTTCAAAGGAAGTACCGCCTCCATTTCGAGTGACCCCTCAAACCCGCTTCCAAACAAGAACCCGTCCTCCTCGTTCACATTCTCATCCTCAGCGGCCAATACATCTGTAACATTCACCACATCCAACACCGTTCCTGTACCGACTGTAGATCCCTTTTCGGGAGACCATTTTGATCCTTTTGATTCTTCCGTGCTAAGTGGGAGCAGTAGTGCCACAACTAGAGTTGCAAATAGCAATCACCATCTTGTGACTAACAACAGCAGTAGTGCTGGACTAACAATGCCTCCATCTGTATTCAACACTAGTAGTGGTAGCGGTAGTAAAGTGACAAATCCTTCATTTACAAGTGACCCGTTTGCCAATGTAGATCCATTTGATACCACACAAAAATATGGTGGCGAAGGAGATTTCTTTAATTCTTCAGATCCGTTTGACAGTCCAACGGGACTTGGACCTACGAGTACTTTTGGTCCTGATATTGCAGACAGCAAGATTTTGAGAAATTCTGAGGTCACGAGTTTTGGGCAAGGGCATAATTTGGGAAATCGGACAATGTCTACTGATTCGTACATGGAGGCCACTCAGAAGCCTACAAGGTTAGAAACTAATCGACCAGCGAGTAATCGGTCTGAAGATGATGACTGGAAAGCATCTTTTGAGGATGTAAGATATTTTTTGCGTATTTAATATCTAATAAATATAATTTTACAAAAAATAATTAATTGACTGTATTTTTGTGCAGAGTTTTCCACCAGTCTCATCATTCACCAACGATGATTTTGATAAACGTGAAGAGAGCGTGGTGAAACCACCTAGCATCTTTACAGAACTGGACCCATTGGGAGTAGGTCGTACGAAACCGCTTGTGGACCCCAAACTATTTTTTCAAGATGTCAAAAATCCACCCAAGAAAATGCTGAAAGAGCTATGTACAAATAACATAGCTGGAGTAACTTTTACGAAAATAGAAGATGCTGACAAACTGGAAGCAACGCTTTCGAATTCATTTTCTTCACATTTTAATCCTCAATCAGAAGCAAATCCGAATGAACATAGATACGAAATGCCAAAAACTTTGTCCTCACCACATCAAGCGCGTCTGTCTACATCTACAACCCGTAGTAGTGGATGCGAGTCGCCCCCTCCAGGCAGCCCTTTGTCTCTGGTATCTAACAACGAATACTTTTTAACAAATGGAAAAAAAGGAACAATCTCTTCAACAATGTCTAATTGCTCTACACCTCCATTGTTACCACCACCTTCCACAAGCATAGGGAATCATTGTGGGACTACAAGCAGTGTATTCAAAACTCCACCTAGTGGAACCGGGCGATTGAAAAAATCCCATCCTCAACTGTTGAAACAGATAACGATTTCTGGAGCAATTTCTAGTCCCTCACAGTCACCCAGAAGTAGTGCATCTTCCTCACGATATGAATTTGCCCCAGGTTCATCTGCTGAAGAAATTCCCAGTTTAGTTCCTCCACCCCGACCCCCTCACAGTAGTAATAGCGGTGCCGGTAGTATGAATACTTTGACGAAACTGGGTTCTTCCACAAAAGCCGTTCCACGACCCTCGTCTGGCAGTAGTGGAGACAGAGGCCGAAAAAATACTAACATTAGTAGTTTCGGAATGAGTGGGGGGATGATTCCTCCAGAGCCACCACCGAGACCAATACAAAGTACTATGATCACAATGCCGCCTGAACCTATGCAACTGGTATCCCCACCTCCTCCTTTGCCCCCAAAGAAGCATCAGGGAATGAGTTCTGGTCCATTTGCTAGTGGGAAATTTTCCGACCCCAAGAGCGAGTTTACCTTTGCCCAATCAAGTAGCAAAAATAATGATCTGCCTTTGCCTCTACCTTCCAGAAAAAGGGATGAGTTATGTGAGCAATTAAGTGGGGGCCATAATAATCGATATGAAGAACCCATGTCTACTATGTCACTGTGTGAAGATGTGCCTCACCGTGTGGTCAAGCGAATGACGATGGAACAAGCGTTGAGCCAAGTGGCCAGTTTGAGTTTGGGAGATATGGCGAGGAGATTGTGTTTACCTGTGGAGAAGTTGAGTTCATTGACAATACAACAGTTGGCCGAGAAGTTGATTTTCGATCAGCACAAGGGGTTGGAATCTCATAGGGGGAAGATTAAAGAGGAGGAATCTTCGACGGAAAGGAAGCCCACAGGTGGTTTCGGATTTGAAGACGATTTCGCACCAGCTTCTGCACCATTGGAAAACACACCAGCTACTATGCAGCAAAGGAACAAAGGGAACGATTACGACAAGTATGCCGTGTTTAGGGAGTTAACATTGGAAGATGCTTCGGGGTTTAGTGTTGAGAATGAAATCAGGAATTGCGGGAGTAGTATGGAAAGTGTATCGGATGATGGTGCCACACTCAAGGATTTTAAAGACCATTTAACTTCTAGTAGTGAACAAACTTTGCGTGCTGAAGATAATTTGATGGGATCCATGATGAATGCTAATAATAATGATGACTTGAGTATTTCTGCCATCAACTCTATTGCTAATAATAATACTATGGATGATATTACGGACGGGAATCTTTCGGAAGATGATGCCAGGTTCAATTTGGAATTAGATGATGATAATATCATAGGCAAGGGGACTGAGGGCTCTCAATGGGCAACGTTTGAGTCCAATTTTGAAGACCAATTTGCATCCCTAATGAAAGATAATGATGATGAGGAGGAAGAATCTTCAGAGGAGGAAAAATCTCAACAGATGGCGACGTCCGCTCAAGTGAAAATTGATGTTCTCAAAGATCCGTTCGATTTCGAGCCTTTCGAGAAACCAAAGTCATTAGTTTCTAGCTCAACTGGTCTCCCTGTTAGTAATAGTAAGAGCCATGGAAGTAATACTCATCATGCGAGAATGCATGATAACAATATTGGGGTCATTGAAAAGCCCGCTTCGGTAACTCGACATTTGGATACTTCGGATCGTGACCTTATGTCGTCTCCAGGAGGTAACTTTACTAGGCAAAGTTCCTGTTCCTCTAAACACAGTAGGGAAGGGCGTTTATCGGAGGATTACTCAGATTCACCAGGGGGTCGCAGGCGGCGATCTAGAGAAGAAGAGTATCCTCCGGAGGAAGAAGATCCTTATCGACCTAGGTCCGGTAGACGACCAAGGGGTCATCATCATCGGCTCCACGATTCGTACAGACCAGATTCCAGGAGTAGTTATTCCTCCATGCAACGTCGAAAACCCCGATATATCTACAGGGATGATCCTGAAGCAGGATCGGAGGAGCCAGAAGATGAAATTGTGTCCATTGAGGATCCACCCAATGCAAATACTAATAGTATGCGCAAAAAATCTTCTAGACACAGACACAGGGACTACTATCCTGACGAAAACGAGGCAGTGAGACCTACAAGTGGGAGAGAATATCTTGGGCCAGAAGAAGATGATCGCTCTTATGCTTCCTCCGCGAACAGTGTTCGAGGATACCACAATCATTCCCAGAAAAGTCGACGCCATACGCACGAAGATGCAGTGCCTGGTCGACGCAGGCGGCATCATTATGACTACTATGATCAAGAACCATCTCCCCCGACTAGAAGACGATCCGATGACAGACGAAGATATGAGGAAAGTGATGACTGGGAAGAAGAAGAATCTCCTTACGATAGTGGTGACAGCCATAGACGACGGGGACCAAGACAAGGAAGCAAACATAGTGAATATAGTGGATCCCGAGCATCCTATCATTACAATAGTGACACTAGTCGAAGGCACCATCGACCGTCGAGTAGCACGAAAGTGGGTGTGGACAAACCAAGTGATCGGTTGGATAGTAGTAGTGGGAAACGGTCTTCTTCTGGATACTACTCTCATTACGGAACAAATCCCCGAACTTCCAGTCCTAGGGACGATAAACTTCATGGGAATTCTCATCACTATCATCGGAATCGAAACAATCGTTCTCGACGGTACTACTATGATGACGAAGAAGATTTTTCTGATGATTTTTCGGGCGCATCTGATGATGAACAGCAGTATTATTATTCAAAAAGTCGCAGAGCTCATCATCATCATGGGAGACGACCCCTTCACCATTATAATAACAAGGGAGCGGCACGATCCCCATCTTGGGATAGTGAGTCTGGACCTGAGCCTAGGCGTCGCCCCAGTGTCACTGAAGAGAATCCTGACGATTCTAGTCCTTCCAGACGGAGGGAGCACGGTGGTGCAGTGGCAAAAGAAGGGAAAGTTGAGGAGGGTAAACCAGACAAAACTTCGTTCGAGAATTCCGAAAGTCCTAGAACCCGAATGCATCGGAGCCATGAAATGGCCAATTTGACTGACAAAAATGCTATTGTCGAATCTACTGCTGCGGCAGTAAGTGTTTCACAAGCATTTGATCAGGGGGAAAGCAAATCTCCATTTGAAGACAATTTCATGCCTGTGGAAGATACTACTGGGAGTGGGAGTAGTAAAACTGAAGAGAAACTTATGTTTTTCCCCGCCAGTTTTGATGAAGCCGAAGTGATTACGAAACAAGAGTTGGCAGCTGCAACTGTTACAGTAGAAGATAGTTTGCCAGGAGTTGACCCAATGTTGTTTAGTAGTAGTACGAGTAGTATGTCCCCCATCGGTGTGTCGGGCGAGTGTTCAACTATGGTGGGGAGCGTGGGGTTGACCAAAAGAGGAGGAAGTTTTTCAAAAGTTTTGGTCAGTCGATTGGAATCAATACGATCGGAAGAAGAAGATGGTGGGGGGAATAGCACAACGACCGTGGCGGGAGATGAGAAGCCAAAAAGTTGCAATAATAATGAGGACTTGAACAATTCTAGTAGTGTACCTAATGTGGAGGATGAGGAGCTGAACAATATGAAAAAATCGGATTCTTTCAACATTTTTCAACAAGCCAAGGTGAATGACCCGTTTGCAGAAGATGATTTTTTCGCCTAGTCAGTTAGTTACTTCGGAGGAATGTGTGGAGCTGTGTCTCGAAAAGTTTATTTTTTTAAGTTATTTACTACACTTTATTATATTCGAGTTGGTTGATGACAGAAAACCAGAGTACAAAAGCCTTCACTAAAAAAATAGGTAAATAAAATTTCCGATTACATTATTTGATGGAGAAAGAAGTGACTGGAGAACTGACAACTGACATTTCTACATACTTTGTTTTACAGGTTTTTAAAGCTTATGGATGACGGATGAACAAGGGGATATGAAGCATGAAACAGAATATAAATGCTGCTCACCAATTTGGGATATGCAATGTTTTGTGATGGAAAGTTTCTACAGAAATGTTTTTTACGTTTGTCAGTTACATAAGTTGAACGAAGGAAATCTGTATTCGCAACTTAAAAACACATGATAAATGCTTTTACTTCAAAATGTTCTTTGCCTTGTGAATTTAACATGTATTTAAGGAAGTAGGAGACAAGACTAACTAAAGACTAGATTCCTTCAATTAATACTTTTTGGATTAGTGTATAAACAATGCATTTGAAAGTCACTATACTTAGGTACTCTCCATAATTGATATTATTATTAAGTGTAAGCATGGAATTCGTGACGAGATAGCTAGAAATGACTATGAAATTGATGTGGTAATTCCAAAATTATTTCTATATCTTGTATACTTTCCCTATATCAAGAGATTGCGTGCTAAAATATAAATGTATTACGCGTATTTATATTAGTTGTGTCACAAAAATCATCATTCTTTGTTATGTCGTATCCCTATCCGCAACTTATTTAGCTATTTGCCTACATACTCTCTATCATGGAATCTCCACTATTGAATTATTCCTACTTTAAATACTATTGGTCTCCAAAAATGTATGCCAAACCATTTTTGTGAGCCCTAAGAACATAACATTGTGAATAAGTCTTTTTGAATCGACTTTTTTGATCGAATACGTGGACTCCGTTTATTGTTACTATTACTTAACTAAAACATACTGAATGAAGGTCCTTATGAAAAAATAAAAAAGTACGAACCTATAATTTTTGTGTTTTAGATTCTAAATCTGATACTGCATTTCATTGACGAGTTGCTTTAGTCGGAAACATGCTTCCAGCCATTGGTAGTTGACAACCATAGCTTTACAATGGTTCTTCTTTTTCGGAGAGAGTCGGTCTTTGACAATAACATGGGTGGATCTTTCATCTGTCTCATCTTGTAGTACTGTGCCACCATAAAATTCAATCTGAGCTGCTGCTACTGGATCCACAGGTCCACGAAAAGCAATAAATAAAGAATGGAAAAAATCCCATCGTGATAACTTCAAATCTTGGCTTTGTATAGCTGCCTTTACTTCCGCAACTGTCATAATTTCTTCTTCATTTTCAGTAGTATTGTCTAAATTTTTATCAAGTAATTTCTCTACTAACGATTTGGTTTCGATCACAGATAGAGTCTCAGTATACGAGTCTCCAAAGTCATCGTATAGATTAGCGAATGTCTTTTGCATAGTTTTTGTGTAGAACCAAAAATGGCTAGGCTTTAGTTGAGCTTCTTTATTAGATTGAATAGATTCGGTAATCCAGTCAGGTTTCATCACATTATATTTTCCCATGCGAATTGCACCTTCAACTCTTGGAAAAGTTTTCTTTTCTGCTACCACAGCAAAAATATCTGGAACTGGGTTTTGAACAATGGTTCCACCGCATGATTCGATTTTTGTTTCCAGCTCTTTTTTCCATTCAACGGTTCCAAATAGACAGAAAGTTTTGGATGTGAAGATTGGAGTGACAATAGATGTCTTCTTTTGGGGAGAGAGGCACTTTTTGGGTGATATTTTTATAGGCGTCGTGTTGGAAGATATTGGTTTACATTCGAGCTTGGCTTGTTTTGCCGGCGTGGTCTCACATTCTTCATCAGACGTTTCTTCTGGCGATTCTGCCCCCGAATCAGACGAGTAATCATAATTTTTCTGGTTTGAATATGGGTTTCTCTTACTTCTTCCATCGCTTCTTTTGGCCAGCATGCCGCCACATGCCAGTCGTAATGAATGAAATTCTTCTACAGTCATCACTTCATCCCAGTTCTTATCATAACGGGCCTTGGTTGGACGAGGAAATCGTAAAGTGTATTTAATTGCGTTATCACTGCAACTAAGAATTTCGGAAGCCTTAATTTGTATGACTACAGAATGCTTTGGATCTATGTACAAGTTTGGTCTAACTTTCCCTTCGTAATGCACGTTGGGAAATGGGTGAGTTGAGAATTTTGGTCGCAATGAATCTACAAGCGTACGGAGCTCTTTGTTTTTCAGTCTGCCAGATCCGACACGACAGAGTGGGAAAAACTCCTAAACGAAAAAAAGATGGAACTTGACGATTCTTTCTAGCTTTAGGTTACGGGTAGGATTTTTGAAATAAGTGAAAAAAATCCCATACGTGCTCAAAATTGTCACACTTTTTAATAGCGCCAACTAAAAATTCAGAAATAGATCCCTGCCGTTTCCCAAAGGCTCCCAAAATTAGTAGATCTAAATCATCGACTGATGTACTGTCATTGTACTGAAATTATAGAAAAAATTACAAGGTACAAGCTACAAAACAATATAAGGATACGCTGATGAGCAAAACAATTATTTTTCTTACTTCAGGTTTTATTTTCAGCCAACTGACATGCCTCTGTCCAGGCAAATAAATAGAATCCATTTCTTTCACAACCAATCCTTCTTCCTCCATAGAAATAGCATCATCCAAAAGTTTCATTACATCCCCCAAGGGATTGGGTGATGAAGCACTAATAATTTTCTTCTCGCTAATTTGAATCACATCCGCCTTTGGTACAAAAAGTGTGTCCAAGATTTGCATCCGTTCCTTAAAAGGGGTTTGGGTCAGAACTTGACCATCACAGTATAAAATGTCGTATGCAACAAAACATGGGCAATACTTTGAATGATTCAAAGTCATCTTTTTGACATCCAATTTCTTCCCTTTACGGGTAAAATGTTTCATCTCCTTGTTCCATGCCATCATCTCGCCATCAATTATAAAAGACTTCACATGCGGTTTGATTTGTGCTCTCAGACGAGGCGTAAGCGTCTCGTTGAAATTTTTGGTGTAACTGTGCGTTTTTCTCGAGATGTATTTGAAAGCAGTACCATCATAATGAATTTGAAATCTTTCCCCATCAAATTTTGTCTCAATAAAGAAAGGTGGAGGCGGTAACGTTACATCAGGTCCTTTGGATTTTGTTTTCTTGCTGGACTCTTCAGTTTCCAACTCCTGAGAATAATCGGGAGCATTTCCTGAAAAACTATCGCCAACTATATTCAATCGAGCGCACAGCATAGGACGGCAATGATAAAATAGTTTGACACCATCTTCTCCCGTGATTGTAACAGTTTTGCTGTTCACTTTCTGACAGACCTGATTGATAGAAAAATGAGATGGCGAATCATATAAAACATAGCTAAAAAGGGGAAAAGTGAAAAGGCAACATGCATGCATATCATACCAGATTAAGGTCCCCCCATTGGTCTAGCAAAAGTGAAGCTTGGGGATGAATACAATTAAGCAAACTCGAAGTTGCCAAATCAAAACCCATCTTCATAAGCAGAAGTCGCACAAGCCATTTTCCTTCAAGGGGAGTCAACTTTCTGAAAAGTCCTTGAAGAATACTTTTCTGAAAATTTTGTTTAACCTGCCCGTCTTCTTCAGTCTTTGCTAGCATGTCCAGAGTTTTATTAAGTTCAGTTAAAGTTGGAGACTCTTTAGACACGGCACTAGAAAATCGATTCTCCATAATATTCCTCACAACGAGAGACATGTCTATAGACGAAGATTTGGAATTGGACGATTCTTTAAATTTATACAATCTTAATCCATCCCCTTTAGTTTTGTCCAGGCCCAAAGCATCACACAATATTTTCCCAAGAGTTAATGCCTGGAATCCATACGAACCCCGACCTCTGTCAAGATTTGGTAACAGGATTCGAACCAAGGAGTAAATGCTGTCACCCTGTTGTAAAATGAACAGAGAGCAGCTGGTATCACAGGATTCTTGGAAAAACCAAAAACTAGACAGCTAAGATAATCTTATGCTGGACTTACATTTGCTTTTTCCGAATCCATTGTTTCATGCAATCTAAAAAACATCCCTCTGTAGTTGTCAATACATTTCGAAACCCTTCTGAGTTTTTCTTTCCGTTCTTTCGTCTCTGCAATATGATCCA
>Ga0210040_10006353_pt1 | contig 14741 bp, 13 predicted proteins | sample CryGeyCG12114_NA_FD_185462 | JGI IMG/M metagenome (GOLD analysis project Ga0210040, IMG submission 185462) | Groundwater microbial communities from aquifer - Crystal Geyser CG19_WC_8/21/14_NA (SPAdes) (version 2) | ecosystem: Environmental > Aquatic > Deep subsurface > Groundwater | place: USA... | reverse complement strand
TAGCCCTAGGAAATCAGCAATTATTAACATTTCAAGCATGAAAAGAGTTCAGGAACCTATCCTTTGTCCAGTAGGTTAAGTGTATAGGTAATGTGGTAGCCAATATAATTTTTAATTAGCTTTTGGCATAATGTTTAGAAACCAGAAGTGGTAGAAAAATTTTTAATTGGCCAGTGACGAACAGTAGGAATTTATATATTGTAGTTAGTTAGTGAACTGTAGCATATTAATGCTAATCATATGAAATTAGAGACGCAAAAAAGTTCAAGTACTACTCTTGGTTGTAGGATTTGTGGCGGGGTTTTTAACATCTACTGGGTTCATTGTTTGTGTTGTGTTGAATATATTTAGTCATGATGATTGTTAATTTTCTCTCAATAATCAACGAGTTTTCTTCGAGGTTTGACTAAGAAAAAGGAGAGCTATTTAAGTTTGTAAGTTCGAATAAGCATTTAGCCTTTTGTGATGTAAAAAATGTGGATAGGAAACAATAACTTATCTACTTTAGTTTTTACAGCGTTTAAATTTTAATTGTTTCTTGCACAACAAATATGTGAGTATTAAATAATAATTGCGGCTACGTTTTAGAGTAACTGAGCAGTAAAGTAAACAATTTGAAGCCTCTGATCTCTCCGCATGGCTTTTTAGTTTTTTGAATTTTGGTTTTTAATGATATTTCTTGTCTTTAACTGGTACAATGAATTCTAAAAGGATAAAAGGTTCTAAAGGTGATGTAAGTTTGCATTATATTGCATCTCAAATAAATTCCAAATATTGTTTCCATCTGTTTAGATTTAAAAAAATTCAAGCTCTGGGAGACAAACGTATGGTGACACCACACCCCGGATGATGACCGGAAGTAAATCAAGCATGGAGGATCAAAAAGGTGGACATATCAGTCCCAACATAAATGAAGACTCTGATGATGAAGATGAGAGTGAGATTTTAGAGGAGAGTCCTTGTGGACGATGGGCCAAACGAAAAGAAGAGGTATGACTGACACAATGAAATAAAGGCGTGTCTGAACTCACTATCGAAAAATTCAAAGAAAATGAAACATAAATTTTCTTTAAAAAAGGTTGATCAACGAGATGTTCCTGGTATTGACTGTGCTTATTTGGCAATGGACACCGAGGAAGGAGTTGAAGTTGTGTGGAATGAAGTGAGATTCTCCGAGAGAAAAAATCTCGTTGCTCAAGAGGAAAAGATTCGACAAGTTTTTGATAACCTTACTCAATTAGAACACCCGAACATTATAAAGTTTCACAAGTACTGGATCGAAACACATTCGGAGAAACCACGAGTAAGAAATTGTTACTTGTAGACCATAGATTGAATTATTTTGATTACACCCCTGTGTAGTTTACAAAAGATCAAATACTTATTGATTTTTCTTTTATCTGTGCTTCACAGGTCGTATTCATCACAGAGTACATGTCATCTGGTTCTCTAAAGCAATTTTTAAAGCGAACAAAACGGAATGTAAAAAGACTTCCATTGCAAAGTTGGAAGCGTTGGTGCACACAAATTCTCTCCGCGTTGAGGTAATTTTTACCATATTGGTCCCTAAAATCAACTTACAAGCTGTTATATTCACCAGTGTACGTCGTTTCCGGATTTCATACTCATTACTCATTTTGTTGTTGTTGACTTCAGTTACTTGCATTCCTGTTGTCCTTCTATCATCCATGGAAATTTGACCTGTGATACAATTTTCATTCAGCACAATGGACTAGTAAAAATTGGATCAGGTCAGTATTGAATTCATTGAGTTGAAAACATTATTATAGCTAACTAAATAAATAAAGTACTACTTTTACGACAACTAAGGATATTAGAGCTCCGCATAGTGGCGGCTAAAATAAGTTACATAATGATTATGTGTGCGTAACATGCCGCTAGAAAAGTTGAAGAATTTGCCCGTGTGCCAATTTAAATATAATATTCTAAGGATGAATTCTTTTTTAGTTACAGTTGCTGCAGCTTGAGCTTTTTATGTATAGGAAAATTTGTATTGCTAACGAACAAAAACACATCTTTCTAATTTCTGTCTCTTCTTCACTACAATATGGTGTAATCCCCATTGGCTCAAAAGTTTTGGCAGCTTTGCAGATTCGTTCTGCAATGTTGTGAACAATCTGTTTATTTTTCGTACAATTTACTTGGGATAGGTAGCTAAAAATTAGCTGAGCAAAATAATGAGCCGAAACGGAAACATTTAACACTAAAGAGCCGTAAAACCTTATTCAATGTTACTGGCTTTGATTGCCAGAATTGCAGTTAAAAAACATTTTACCGGGACTCAGAGTTAGAAACCTCACCCTCCATAAACTGTGCTTTCACGGTGCGGAAGGAAAATAGTATGTCAACGTGAAAATACTTAAGCCTAGTGACTATTTGGTGCAAATCAGAAAATCCTTAGCTACAGACTTTCCCTGAAATTGTCGTTGGATGGATGCTAATGAAACTGTGAAACTTTATTTATAGTCTATTTGAAATTGTGTACAATGTGTTTTTGGCAACCGTTAGTCTAGTTTTTCATAGTGTTCTTAGTATTCTATAAATTCTAATTGTGTTTTTTCCATGGTTCGGGACAGTGGCCCCTGACGCGATTCATCACCATGTCAAATCAGTACGAGACAACATCAAGAATATGCACTTTGTTGCCCCCGAATATGGGAGTAAGTCTTACAATCCTCTTGTCTTGTCTTAACTCACTTGATCTTAGTTAGTTAGTTGAACCAGATGAGAAATCTGGCGTCCATTCATATTCTTCATTTCTTCGTTATCATATTATCATTGGACAGTTTTAATTTCCCGAGTTTGTGTGTAATCTTTGTTTTATGAAAAGCAAATCAGACATTTCCGCACTTATCTTAATAAAGTTAGATGGTACACTCCGATGAGCATGATTTTGGCTTTCTTTGACTTTCTGGTGGGTTCAACCAACTGCCATAAATTATATCCTTCTTTAATAAGTTAGTTGGTGAAAAGAGTCTGAAGTAAAAAGAAGTTGTGGTATTTCTCCGATAATTTTGGGAAGTTTTAAGCTGTCTGATAATTGGTGATATTTTCTGACTGAATACTAGCAATGGGTTATTTTTGCAACTGTGACATGACTCCCATCAATGTTTACATTCTTGCTCTCAAGATTTTTCTCGGTATTCACTTGTTTACCAGCCTTGTTTAAAATGGAAGACTTATTGATTGGTGAAAATTTGGTTGGTTGTTTTTCAGCAACATCATACGATTTTTGTTGTCTACAGCATTTATTGGGGAACTGTTTTTTTTCTTTTAATTTTTATTGACGTGGTGCTAATCTGTGTCCCGTTTTGTGTAGCATCTACTCCAGAACTCAGCTCAGCCGTTGATATTTACTCATTCGGTATGTGCGCCCTGGAAATGGCGGCATTAGAGATTCAAGGGAATGGTGATTCTGGAAACGTGGTCACAGACGATCATATAAACCGTACTATCGAGTCATTGGGCCCAGAAGACACTCCTCTTACCAATTTTATCCGAAAGTGTCTCGCTCACGACCCAAAAACCCGTGCTACTGCTCGGGAACTCCTTTTTCACCCCGTACTGTTTGAAGTGCCGTCTTTGAAACTTCTTTCTGCTCATGCCTTAGTCAATAATACAGGTGAGTGAGCATTAAAAATTGAATTTTTGTATTTATGGTTATGGAATGATTTTCTCGAGAATCATGACATAATTGTTGTCACTTAATAGCGAATATATCCGAAACGATCACAGACGAAGTTTTGCACCGTCACTATGGGCCTGACATTGTCGTAGCTGAGATGAAGAATATGGAGAAATGTGGAGATGAATCTAAACATGAAAACCATGTTCCTCTTATGAAACAATGGAGAATGTGCGATGTCTCGGTTTCGGAAAAGCTGGAGAAATTTGTTGAGGATGTCAAGTAAGTAGCTAATGTAACCTATTACTTATGAAGAAAATGTCTTGCTCTAAGGTAAATATTTTTAACTGTGCCAGATTTGGAATTTATCCTTTGACGTGCTTTGAAATTCCTCCACACCCAATACCTCCGAGACAACAAGCCTCGACTCCTGAGATCATTGATAGTGTAAAGTCAGCCTCCCCTGAGCCATTGGATCTCGAAAATCGAAGAGTCGTGAACATGATGTGCAATGTAAAGATTAGAGAAGAGGGCTCGGGACTAGTGGTCAGCACAAGTGACCAGAATTTCATTGTTTTTTGGGAAGGTCTAGATTTTTAATTCTAGTTTAACTGTTTATAGATGACGATTCTGGTCAGAATGGATGACAAGATGAATCGGCAACTGTCCTGTGTTGTTAACGAGACTGATACCGCACCGGAATTATCAAGTGAACTAGTTTTCCATGGTTTCATCAATGAGGTATGTTCGTCGTTTGTTAATTCCATAAAATCATAAAGATACGGTACGCGTTTAGTTCTTTTTACTACATATTCAATGAAACGAGATGGGTAAATAGTTTCAAACTACTTATAAGCTAGACCGTACTCGGTACATGTTGGTGGTTCGTAATTAGTGGAATTATTTGGGGCTTGTACTCGTATAGGGTGAAAAATGTGTGCATATACCCAGTGATTGAGACTAAAGTTATATTATACTCTTAGGCTGATCGAGACAAATTGTCAAGCCTGATAGAAGAGTCATTGCACAACAGACTGAATGGAGCAGCTCAAAGAGTGTCCTCGCCAACTTTGTCAAATAATGGTAATGGAAATGGAGGAATGGATTCCAATGGCTCCAACAGTACTATGTATCCAGTGTCGATTGCAAACTGCGCTCCAATTATGAATCAAGTGAGTTCATAATATTGGTCGCCATTCTCTCTTTCCTTCTGTTACAAGCAACTATTCCAACTCGTAATTTATTTGCCAAAAGAAGAAAAATCATCAAAAAGTTAGCTGTAGTTTGTGGTATTGTGTTTTAGCAGTGGCGAAGAAGTGCCAGCAACTGACTGAAGGTAAATGATTGAACTGACTCAAACTAATAGTGGCTGTATAAAAAGCGCCTTCTTTTTATTACCAATTTTAAAACTGGATAGTTAGAAGCCAGTCAAGTCCGAGGCTTCAGTCTGTGTTACATATATAAGTAGTTGGTTTACAACGTATAAGTTCAATAAGTTGGTCTTGAATCGGAGCATTATGGAGTGGGCGTTTTGCATTAGTCTTAGAAACTATTCAATTTTATAAATGGCTTTACTTCTAGCCCAGGATTCACTTTCTAAAATGCACAAAATTACAGTCACTACATGCAGACTTTAAATCCGTGATCTTTTTGTTTAGAAAACTTCTAACTGTTAGTTGTATTATCTGTATGCAACGGATTGATACCGATAATAATACTCCCTTTTAGCCAACTTATAAACCGCTAACTAACTACTATTCACGCGTGTTCATAGAAATCCAGTCCAATGAAGTGATTAGGACAATTAGCTAGATTACTGTAAAAAATTGGCCGCTGTAATCTTCAATTTTCTTGTTAGAATGAAAAACTACCGCAAACATTAGTCATAGTTGATTTCTTCAAAATCAGTTCCTGTGTATAAAAATCATTAAAAATATGAGTCGCAACGCATGTTTTGTTCAGCAGTCAAGTCGGTAACTAACTAACTTCGCAGTAAAATATTATGCAATCAGTTAGTAATAATTACTTAAGTTATATGACTGACCGAATACGGAATCGTGTAATTCGTAAATTATCATATTCGGTTTTCAAAAAAATTGACTAGGGTTTTCTTCGTTTGCTATAAGCTTAAGTAATGTGACCATCGAATTATTGTATAGAACGCAACACATGTGAAAGAACAAGAGCTATAATCTCGATACGTTTCAGTAGAAGAGTTTGCAAAATGTTGACATGTGATTAATTTTTGCTGGCGATGGATAATTTAAAAAGATAGCTAGTAATTTGCCAATACGAAGAGTCTGTGCTAGAGCTATTTAGATACAATTTACATATACCTTGTAATGTAGGCAGTTCTGTGTAGATTTTTTTGGGACTCATTGCTGTGTATTTTGATCAGTACACTTAATTATTATTCTAAATTGTTTTAAAGAACGCATTTGGAAAAATGAAAAATTATTGCATAGCATTTTTAATGAAAGTAATTATCTTGAATATTATGGCATTATTTTGCGTTCAAAAATAAATTGTGGATGTGTGGATCCAATTCTGAAGCTGGAATAAGAACGTTGGTATAGTGTGTTTATTGTATGCTCATTATCATGATACCTTGTGTGGGTAATTATAATAATTTGGTAGATAATTAAAGCACACATTTATTCATTCAGCCCTGTTACACAAACTGAAATTCATTCTATAATCAGTCGTTGAAAGGTCACACAAGAAAAGACGAGTGTCTAACAAGAAAAACAGAAACCTTCATACACAACAAACATGACGCAATTGATTAGAAAAATAGAAAAATAGTTGCTTTCTTTAGGGCCACTTCCATATACAGGGCTTAAAAATGACACCAAAGTAAGGTCGGCTAGCGTATCACGCCGCCCCAAAATGTCTCGCCTTATTCAGGTCACATGCAGTGTTGTATGTAGAGTTATAGTTACTAGAAAAAGACTACGAAAAATAACGAACGACTTTTCAACTTACGAGTTATCATTTATTAACTAACTAACGATAACTACAACTGTCTTTGTTGTGGGAAAGCATATTGTTGTCTATGTTGTTGCTGGAACTGCTGAGGATGAGGCTGCAATTGTTGTGGTTGTTGAGCCACTGGTCTTCGAGGAGCTGGTCTGGGTCTCGCATTGATAATTCCAGCCAATTCTTGTTGACGACTGGGTCCTTCGGCGTAATATTCTTCCTCGTCATCAGCATCCTGTTGCTCTTTCTCTTTCCTGTTGGGATCACATGGATTCCCTGTTTGGTATTCGTATTCACGTTTGTTGCCTTCCGGATCAACGTAGCCATATTTTCCTCGGACTACGCAATCTTTTCCGATTGTTTCTTCTTTGAAGGACCCGTCTTCGTTTTCATATCCTGAAAAATAACAAACAGTTAACTCGTTAGTCACTGTAATTCAAAATTGCAAATTGAATGGAATCGGTATATAAATATTGTGATTTGTATTAATTACCCCAAGTAATGCTTCCATCATCATTATTCTTCATGTATCTATTGAGAGTTTGAACTGGAGGGGGAGTACTTTTGTTCCGTTCTTCAGGTGTTCTGGCCCTGTGAGATTGAGCTGGAGTTGGATGTTCAAATCTTTGGATTGTAATTGGTGCTCTTTGTTCAGGAGCACTGCTTGGTCCGGGATGTCTATTAATTGGAGCTGAGGCAACTCGAATAGGTTGTCTTTGAGGGATGGATAAACGTTGTGGGGTATTTTGAGTTGTGGGACGATTGCTAATTCTGATTGGAGCGCGACCTCTGCTTGGTGGTGTGGAAACCAAAGGTCGGGATGGGATTTCATCTTCCTCATACTCGTATTCATCGTATTCCGAGGCGGTGCTGCTTCTAAAAAAAAGTACGATAGTCATTGAGTTTGGTTTGCGGACTGACTAATAGGTGGGAAAATTTGTACACTGGACTCATTATTTACATCAAAATGCAATAATTTAATGGTCTTAAAATTATCATCATAATGGTATGTTAGCAACACTCGCCGTGTTTTTATGTATCTTCTGGGCTTTCTATATAGAAGACATTGCATCATATAGTAGACACGAAAGTTGAATTTTCATTCAACAGTCGGAAATAGCATCAAAGAATGGAAAATCATTCGTCTTAATATTTAATGCTACAGTAACTTCCTTATTATTATGGAATGCTTAAACCACCACGACGTTTTATGTCCGCCTTCTTCCATATTTGAATTCATCGTGAACATATTTCATCACCGCAGTGGTTAGTAGTATTATTGTTACCCACAACAATTAGTTCTCATGAATTTCCATTCTGATTATTCGAGTTACTAACTAACAATGAGATGATCTGCTGACGACGTTGGCCATAACTTACTTACTTGTAGCTACATCATGATTTTTAGTCATGACTTCATTTTGCCCTCATTCAAGCTTCCGTACAACAAATCATGAATTGCACCAATGAACAATACGTGAGCACGTGTTCTTCGTAGCTATGAATGATGCAATACTAATTGACTGCTCAGTTACTTATCCTATCCAAGTTTAACTTTTATTATGGTGACATAAAACTGAAGCAGACCCAGTGTCACAGCTGGTGCTTTTAACAGAAATGATGAAAGTTCGTTTTTTTTTGTATGTACATAGCTCTCGGGTCTTAATTTTTTTCATTTTAAAATTGGTGTAATAAGGCGACCCAATTTTGTATGTGCTAGGTCTGCTTACAGTCACTTAATCATAAGTGACAAGCGTTAATCAGTCAACTCTAAACACACTTTTAATTCAATAAAATTTTCAAAATTAGCCTAATTCTTTGTGTGATTTATCATTACGCTAACTAGAGACCAGTTTCCACTTCTTCTTTTTCACGGATAGCTACCTTATATCTAAAGAAGCTGAACTCATTTTTTAATTCAAAAAAATATTTTATAGAAGGCACCAAACCCATAATCATTGCACATAAACATAAAAATGTATTGTCAATGCAAAATTTAATGAACCCAATGGACCCTAAGTAAATAAGCTAATGCTAAGCAAAACGAGTCTCATTTTCCAAATGCAAAACTTACGGAGCAACTCTGGGAGTAGAAGAAGGGAGTCGGGTGACCCCAATGCCATGATTATTATTAGTTGGGATGCTCACAGCAGGGATTCGTTGTGACAAAACTATGGGTTGTTGCTGCTGCTGCTGCTGTAAATGAGGGAATCCGGAAGACGAGGGAGGGAGCCGTCCAAGGAGTCCCCCATCGTAGCTAGGATGTCCAAATCCAGGAGGACTGCTCAACTGCTGTGGTTGCTGTTGTTGCGATTGGGGCCGACCATTGTATGTCAACTGATGTGAGTAATTTGGCCCAGTTTGATAGGGGGAACGTGATCCACCAAAAGTTACAGGGCGAGGTCCTCCTGGTCCTCCTAATTGCACCACTTGGCCATTCGTCAGCAGACAGTAACAGGTCAGGCTCAATAAATGCCACACCTAGGAATGTACATAAAAGAAAGAGCAAGTTACTAACTTTACTATAGTGTCATCCAATAGATTGCATTAGATATTATTCTTGCTCAAATAGATCGCTCCCATGCACCTTTGTTTAGCATGCAGCATTGCGTAATATGGGTGACTGACAGGAGCAGATGCAATGACTGACTTTGTATGGAATGTTATGGCATAGAGACAAACTTTAAAGAACAATTTTGTTGGCCATATGTAATTGAATTAAATAAACTATTATGTGAAGCTCACTAACTAACTAAAAGGAGTGCAAATGAATTAGTAAGGGTGTAGGCTAGAATACAACAATTAAGGTTAAGGGTTCAACTGGCATAGTTTTCTAGTTGGTTACAAATGAGTTATCAATTCTAATGAATTCATTGACTACCGTACATACTATGAATGTGCTTTTGATAGTTGATTATAGTTAAGGAAATGTAGCAATCATATGAATAGGACAAAACATTCATAAATTAAGAGATAATGATCATCACCGCATCATACGCGCTACAATTTTGTTTGAACAATCGACACGATGAGATGAGTATGGCAGATTATGTCAACCAAAGTAACAAACCAACTACTCAATTCATTGTGGCTAGTTTGTTAGTTACGTAAATTGAGATGGCTAAATACTTATTTGTTATTGTTGGGTTTGTTAAACATTGGCTGCATTCCATTTTTAAGGTTTGCCGGCTGCAAAGGATTTTGCGAGAAATGGAAAATCAGTGGAAAAAATATTGATGCAAGTTTAGTTAGTTTTTTTGATAAGTCAATGATAGATGAATGAATTGAACTTTGCATGCAGAATTAGCAATTAATGAGGCGTAACATTGAGTGCATGTGCAACCAAATAACCTGTTCTTGGCCTAAATTGAAAGATTAACAAACTAACTGAATCGAATTCGTATCGTATAGAAATAATTACCTGACGTTTTCCATGTACGAATGACAGCTACGATTAAAAATGATTGCTCACTCACTTCTTAATAACTGTGGATTTCATTTATAGCAACATGCATTTTTTATTGCAACTGGAATTTGCATTGTTATACTACTCAATAAACTTGTTCACAGCTGTGAATATTATCATAGTCTAATAAACTATTAGATTGCTGTAACGCACATCACATGTAATGTAAGAAATTGAGATGAATTTATGACTAAAGACTCTTTTTGGCAACTTGTATGTATCTTTTGAAAATAGAAGTTTTTTAAAAAGTTTTCGCAAATACAGCATCCATATTAAACAATTTATCTGTCATACAGTATAATAAAAGTGAAACTAAAAATAATTCAATTGAGACAAGACAGGCATGGGATGTTCGCAGGGGTTGCTTCTTGATGTCATTAACACTTAGAAATACTGGTATACCACTGTGAAAAAAAGTGTTGGCAATAATAATAAATTCCAAGGGAGGAAAAATTGCATTTGGTTTTTAAGCCTATAGAGAGAGTAATTAACTAATAAAATATTGCCTAGATTTACTTCCGTGCAAAACTAACTTACATAAAACTCGAATGAACTCCTGTGAAACTAATCTGTTAATGATTATCGGCATTTACATTCATATCAGTTAGAGTGAGAAAAAAATTTAATTAAATATTAACGACATACTAAACTATCTGTAACTAACTACAAACAAAGGTGTTTTTGTTGTCGGCACATGAAAGTAAAATTTCCGCTCCTCATGCTGAATGCTGACAATAGAATTGAGTAGACTACAATGAAAGTAAAATAGTTTTACGTCAGCAAAAAGAATTTTGCATCCAAACTATTCGGATTTCGCCATCTTGAAAATGCAATGAATACAAAACATACCCTTCGGCGTCGAAACCAACAAATCAAAACCAAAAATTACTTACCGAAATCTTCCGTCCCATTGTTAAGAAACTAAATTAAAAACAACTAGATAAAATAAAATATCACAGTTTTTTAGCAAAAATCCTTAAAAAATCACGAAAATGTTCACTTGTCCATTCGAAGATGTGGACAGTAGTAGAGACAGTAGCACACTAAAAACACGTTCTTGTCTGTTTCGTATAATAAATGTATTCAAAAGATGCTGCTTGCTACAAGTAGTTAGTTAGTTCAGACCATGTTAGTTACATACGTACGGCTGTCTATTTATATTCTTACTCAGGTATTATACCTGTAATTATTATTATGGCATCATAGGTAGTAGCTAGGCAAAAGCAATGGAATGGTAATCTATATATGAGACGATTCAATGATGAATGAAAAGGAGAGTTTTTCTCACTCAGGTTACAAGGAAGATACATGACAAAATTATATAGAGTAATAGTTAGTTAGTTAACTGCAATGCTAGAAAAAATGCACAGCAGGACTGTGAATACGAAAGTTGCTGCCTTTGGACTGTGTGCTTGCTTGAAAAAATTGGGCTGTAAATAAAGCAGAGTTAGTTGGTTTAGTTACTTAGGCTGTTATATGGAATTTTTTGTGCATAAATAGGCACAAAAGTGATTGATTTTTGTTTGCACTATTATACGATACAATTTCCATAATTGCTGTGAAATTTAGTTAGTTTTAGTTTGAAATGGCTGGAATTAATAATTTTACGGCACACTGTCTGACTACGACTGAATAAGAATGCATAGATTTACAAGGTAGACAAGTGGTCCAAATAATTGATTGTTAGTTAGTTATAGAAGTGTAAATTAAGCAATCAACGACATCATTTAAAATGTATTTGGAGTGGAGGGTTTTTTTTTTCTCAATCTAATGTGTTAGTGTTACAAGTTCGAACCATTTAGTTAGTTGATTTTTTGTGTGATTACTTTGACTCGTCAATGGAATTGTGAATAATGTGATGAATGTCCAGATTGCATGCAGGAGTTATTGAGTTGCAGAAAGTGTGTTTTTAGTGTGATCCGACAGATTTTGGGATTTTGGGTGATACATGTGTTAATACCGGATGAAGTTTCCAAATTTAATGATTTTTGATCATTTCATGTTTACTCAGAAAAAAAAAGAAATCCATTAGCTAGATTGATGACGGAAATTAAGTTGGTATAAAATGTGTGAATCTAACTTTCTAAGCTTTAAAAAAAGATGGCAACATTGTGAGAATTTGGTTTTAATTAAGTACATATTTTATGTCGCACGCTTTTTAACTTGTTAGTTAGCCATCGTAGTGAGTTGCCAGCAAGCAAACGATTATTCATCTAAAAGTGAGAAAAAGTTTCATTTTGTTATCAAACCAGTAAATGTTCAATTCACACACCAGAATAACTTGGATAGACAAATATGTTTACAAAATTTTGATTTTTCTTGCATCATCGTCAATACGAGATGAATTGCAACTTTCAATGTAGGTTAAATAATGTTGACTGTGACCAACGAAAAAAAGCCACGACGGGGTTACAACGAAACTAAAATTGCTCTGTGTTTCGCATTGCACAATAACAATATGCTTATCCCCTTGTCAACTGAATGCAAAATGTGCATTGGTGCAACAAATAATAGTTGGGAGTATTATCATGTTTCCTATATTAGTTGCTTGTGTACAGATCTGCTGTCCTTAAATAATGATGCATGAAATTGAAACGCACCTGTTTGGGTGCTGCTCTGTTTGCTATGTAAAGTGAGAAACATTGAAACCAAAAGTGATTGAATACATAGACTTTGTTTTGCCATCGCAATACTACAAATGGTCCAAAATAGATGTTTTTTGAGGTACTTTGGATTTTGCATGAATATTTTTTCCAACTAAATGTATAATGTACCTACATTTTAGGGGTACACCCGAAGCCGTGTAAACTCGTACATTTCTACGTGCGTAAATCTCCCAGCCAATCAGATCAGTAAGGAGAAGTTCGAAGTCTGCTCTGATTGGCTGAGAGATTTACGCACGTAGGAATGTACGAGTTTACACGGCATCGGGTGTACCCTTTTTATTTGCGGTGGCGTTTGTTTAACACAAATAGTACTGAAAATTGCAATTTTTGTGTTTTTCTACAATTTTGCTACTTTTGAATATATTTTACACAAAAATGGTTTATATACCGTTTTATTGGCTAGCTAGTAACATCAATATGGGTTTGTCAAATATGCTCGTGCGGTGAGTAGAAGAACCGTATATAAGAATGCTGCCCATTTAATTTGAGATGGCGAAACTATGACTTGTGATGAGGAGAGTGGGAAAATCTTTTTCATACTCATCAAACTAACTAACTAACAAACTGCATTTAACTTACCGTGTGCGTATGCGTTTGTAATGTATTGCTTCAACTGTAGAATATCTCACCTTATGAATGGACTCAAAATACAAAATACTGTCGCTTTACTCTCTGTGCCTATTTTATAATGATATGGGCACGACTCTTAATAAAATAATGCCATATGGTAATCATTTAAAATGATGATGCAAACAAATATTTGCGGCTTATATGCTTACTGTAAAAGTTGTATTTAAATCCAAAGTTAACTTTTAAATGAATGTTTGAACAAAAATTGACTGTACATATATCCAGCCAAAGGCATTGCGGACATTGCATTGCATATGCAAATAAAAGGCTAAACGAGCGAAGAGGTATTGCTTGTTTATATTTTTTCACTATACATATCCACAGTACAGATATAATTGAACAAATAGCTCAATTTTTTAACGGTGGTAAAAAACTAGACATAATTCACACTAAACACATTGTAGTACAATGAGACGCTTATATGGCAAATTAAACGAGTGAAGAGAGCCACAACCTTGAATACGCAGTTGACATTTCAAGTGCTATCTGTTATCTTCAGTTATTCAGTAAACTGCCGAAGTCAGCAGCTGTAGTTAACACAAAATTACACAAATATTTATTCAAAAGTTTCCAAAATGTCAGTAGCAAGTGCAATAACGAATCAAAACTATACCCCTCAACCTTACAGTTCCAACGGGTACAAAAGTTTTGCAGAATTCTATCCATTCTATTTGGGGGAACATAGTCATGAGACAAACCGGCGACTTCATTTGATTGGCACTTTATTCACTGTATCCCTTCTGATCTGGGGACTCCTTATTGGCCCTTTAGCACGGTTCATGTTGGCTGGAATAATTCAAGGCTACTCTTTTGCATGGATTGGACATTTTTTCTTTGAAAAAAATAAACCTGCCACTTTCAAGCATCCATTCTATTCCGTATGTCATGTTTTGATCTAAAATAAAAGGGATGTGCGCATCATTTATTTGATTTTTTTTACACAGCTCATGGGAGATTTTCTTCTCTTTTGGGAAGTGCTGAGTGGACAACGTGCATTTTAATTAAACAAAAAAAAAAAACACGCAAAAACTATGGTGTGGACTGACGAGTGCCATTTACTTTGATGTGATGACAAGCACCTAATATTTCTTTACACACAAAATGTTCATTCTGTACAACTAGTTAGTTAGTTAGTCAGTTAAATAAATGTACAATAGATTGTTTTGACAATCAAGGTATGTTGTAGTTACATATTGTTAACAACAAAGAAAATATACTATCTAAATTAGCTTCCAAACTATAACTGCTGTTCTTATGCTATGAGACACGAATACAACATGTGATACTGAGGCGTATTTTATTTTTTCACACAAAAGTTGCTTGAATAACACAATGTTCTATGGTATACAGAATT
>Ga0210040_10006352_pt1 | contig 14742 bp, 14 predicted proteins | sample CryGeyCG12114_NA_FD_185462 | JGI IMG/M metagenome (GOLD analysis project Ga0210040, IMG submission 185462) | Groundwater microbial communities from aquifer - Crystal Geyser CG19_WC_8/21/14_NA (SPAdes) (version 2) | ecosystem: Environmental > Aquatic > Deep subsurface > Groundwater | place: USA... | reverse complement strand
TGCTCGTGCTGTCCGCGACCCGCGCCCGGCTCGACGTCAGCCACCCCGGAGCGACCGACGACCTCGCTCTCGTGGCGGCCCTGGCCGACGCGGCGCTCGAGGTCGGGGTCTTCGTGGGTGAGGTGAACACGATGTTCCAGCCGCTCGTCGACGCGGTCGGCGACGAGCTGGTGGGCGTGCTCGCGGCGCTCTACGCCGCCGGGACGCCGGTGCCGGTCGACGAGCTGGTCGACGGTCTCGTGGACGACCTCGGTCTCGACGACGCCTTCGCGCGGGACACCGTGCGCAGCTACCTCGAGCGCGTCGCCGAGCGCTTCGAGCGGCTCGGCGTCGTCTCGCGGCTGGGCGTCCACGTGCCCGCCGAGGACGCGTGGCTGCAGCAGGAGCGGACGACGTCGGTCGCGCTGACGCCGCTCGGCACGTGGTGGATGCGGCAGGTGCTGGACGAGGCCGGGGTCCGGGCGCCGGTCCGCGGCGACCTCGCCGCGAGCGGGGCGGCCGCGCTGTGCGACGGCCTCGCCGACTTCGGCGTCGAGGACGGCGAGGCCGAGGTGCAGCAGTGGCTGGCGGCGCGCACGCCCGACAGCGCGGCCGGCGAGCTGGCCGCGCTGCTCGGCGACGACGAGGTGGCCCGGCGGCAGTTCGCCCTGCGGCTGCTCGAGGACCTGCCTCCGGCCGAGTCCGCGGTGCGGCCGATGCTCGACGTGCCGGCGGCCCGGCCGTACGCCCGCCTGCTGCTCGAGGGCCGGGGTGTGCAGGTGCCGGAGACCTACCGGCACCCGCACGACGCGCTGGTCCTGTTCGTCGACACGGCCGGCCTGCTCGTCGAGCTGGACGCCGTCGAGGAGGTCGCCGAGCAGCTGTCGCAGGCCGGGGACCTGCCGCAGCAGGCCGACCTGGTGCGAGAGCTGTGGCGCGTCGACTCGCCGCTGACCGAGCCGGTGCTCACGGCCCTCGCCGCGCACACACCGCCCCCGGTGGCCAAGGCGGCCCGTACGGCCCTGCACGGGCTGCGCTCGGTGCGCGGCAGCCGGAGCCGCTGAGCCGGGGTCAGCCCGTCGCGCGCAGGACCACCTCGACGGTCTCGGCGGGGCGGTCCCACATCGGGAAGTGACCGCAACGGTCGAACCAGTGCACCGTCGCGTGCGGGAAGGCCGCCTGCGCGCGGGCGGCCTGACGCGGCAGCGTGACACGGTCACGACGGCCCCAGCCGAGCACGACCCGGCCGGGCGTCGGACCGCCGAGCTGCGGTCCGCTGTCGACCAGCGCCTGCAGCGTCTGGAACAGCGACGGCGTCTCGGCGATGCTGCGCAGGTCGGCGAGTGCGACCTGCGCGGGCACCGCCCACGGGCGTGGCGTGAACTGCGGGAGCAGCGCCGTACGCCCCGCCGCGCTGCCGGCCAGGACCGGCAGCGCCGGCCGCAGCGCCCTGACCAGCGCGAACGACGCCTTGACCGACGTCGCGAACACCGCCTTCTCGGGACCGCTCCAGAACCCGCCCGGGTCGAGCGCGACGACGTGCCGGCCGACGCCCTGGCGCGCGAGCTCGAGCACCATGCGGGCGCCCATCGAGCTGCCGACGAGGTCGGCCCCGGTGAGCCCCTGCTGCTCGACGAAGGTGCGCAGCTCGTCGACGAGCCGGTCGAGCGTCACCGTGCCGGCCAGCGAGGGCGTCGCGCCGTGGCCGGGCAGGTCGACGGTCACGACCTCGCGCGCGGCGGCCAGCCCCGGCAGCACCGGGTCCCAGGACGACCGCCGGCCGCCGAGACCGTGCACCAGCACCAGCGGAGCGCCGCTGCCGGACCGGGAGGACGACAGGGTGCTCATCGCGCGGACGGTAGTGCGCCGCGGGGCCTTCCGCGCGCCAGCGGCCCGTGCCAGGGTCGTCCCGTGCTCCCCACCGACGACGGCCGCGTCCTCGACCACGTCGTCGCGGGCGACGGCCCCCTCGTGGTCAGCCTGCACGGCACGCCGCAGGGTCATCTGCTGGCGCCGGAGGTCGTCGCGGCAGCCGCGCAGGTCGGCGTGCGGGTCGCGTCGTACGCCCGGCCCGGCTACGCCGGCTCGAGCCGCCGACCCGGACGCACCGTCGCCGACTGCGTCCCGGACGTCCTCGCGCTCGCCGACGCGCTCGGCGCCGAGCGCTTCGCAGTGCTGGGGGCCAGCGGCGGCGGACCGCACGCACTGGCCTGCGGCGCGCTGGCGGCCGACCGCTGCGTGGCGGTGGCGACGGTCGCGGGCGTCGGGCCGTGGGAGATGGAGGGGCTGGACTTCCTCGCCGGGATGGGGGAGGGCAACGAGCTCGAGTTCGCTGCAGCCGCCGACGGCGAGTCGCCGCTGCGCGACCTGATCGGCCCGTGGCGCGAGTCGATGCTCGCCGAAGGGCCGCAGGGGACCTACGACGCGCTGGTCACGGTGCTCAGCCCGCCCGACCGCGAGGTGTTCAGCGCCGCGTTCGCCGACGAGTTCCACCGCGGCGTCGAGACCGCGCTGCGCGACTCGGTCGACGGCTGGGTCGACGACGACCTGGCGTTCGTGCGCGCTTGGGGCTTCCGGCCGTCGGACGTGCGGGTGCCGGTGCAGCTGTGGCAGGGCGGGCAGGACCTCATGGTGCCGCCCGCGCACGGCCGGTGGCTCGCCGGGCACCTGCCGACGTGCACGCCGCACCTGCTGCCCGACGACGGCCACCTGACGCTGCTGCTGCGCCGGCCGGCGGAGGTCCTGGGCGACCTCGCGGCCGCGCTGCGCTAGCGCTGCTCGACGGGCAGCCAGTCGAACGACGCGGCGCTCGGGCCGAGCGGGGCGTACTCCAGGCCGACCCAGCCGTCGTAGCCGACGTCCTCGAGCGCGCGCAGGCAGCCGGCGACGTCGACCGTGCCGGTCCCCGGCTGGTGCCGGCCCGGTGCGTCGGCGACCTGCACGTGGCCGATCCGGTCCGCGGTCCGCCGGATCACCTCGACGGGATCCTCGCCGTTGACGCTCAGGTGGTAGACGTCGCAGAGGAAGCGGGCGCCCGGTCCGACGCGGTCGAGGACGCGCAGCGCGTCGTCGGCGGTGCGGACGGGGTAGCGCTCGTCGCCGCTGAGCGCCTCGACCACGACGCCCGCGCCGACGCGCCCGGCGGCCGCGACGGCGAGCCGGAGGTGCTCGGTGGCCAGCTCGTCCTGGCCGTCCGGGTCGCTGCCGTCGCGCTTGCCGTAGAGGACGTGCAGCGCGGGGCAGCCCAGTGCCTGCGCGAGACCGACGGCGACGTCGAGGTTGTCGCGGAACTCCGCCTCCCGTCCGGGCAGCGAGGCGATCCCGCGCTCGCCGGCCGCCATGTCGCCGCCGTACGCGTTGAGGCTGACGAAGCCGACGCCGGCGTCGCGCACCGCCGAGACGAAGGCGTCGACCTCGCGGTCCCCGGGCACCGCGGTCGCGAACGGCCACCAGGCCTCGACGGCGGAGAACCCCGCGTCGCGCGCCGCCTGCGGGCGCTCGAGCAGCGGCAGCTCGGTGAGCAGGATCGACAGGTTGACGTCGTACCGCAGGGCCATCGCCCGAGGGTGCCACGCTGGGCGCCGTCGACCCGCAAGGGAGCAGCCGTGGGCAGGATCGCCGTCGTGACCGGTGCCGGCAGCGGCATCGGGGCCGCTGCCGTCGCCGCCCTCGCCGCGGACGGCTGGTCGGTCGTGCTGGCCGGCCGACGGCGGGTCGCGCTCGAGGCGGCCGGCACCGGCCTCGTCGTGCCGACGGACGTCACCGACGAGGCGTCCGTGCGGGCGCTGTTCGACCGGGTCGTGGAGCAGCACGGGCGGCTCGACCTGCTGGTCAACAACGCCGGCACCTCCGGCCCGGCGCACGATCTCGACGAGGTCTCCCTGGCGGAGTGGCAGGCGGTGGTGGCGGTCAACCTCACCGGCGTCTTCCTGTGCAGCCGCGAGGCCTTCCGCGTGATGCGCGCGCAGTCGCCGCAGGGCGGGCGGATCATCAACAACGGCTCCATCAGCGCGCAGGTGCCGCGGCCGCTGTCGGCGGCGTACACCGCCACGAAGTCGGCCGTCACCGTCCTGACCAGGTCGCTGTCGCTTCGTCGGACGGGGCTGAGCGGCTGTCGGAGTGCTGGACGATCCGGGGGGGTCGCTGCACCGCGCCACCACCGGTCTGACGCTCAGCCGTCCCGGCAGGCGCTCCACAGCCCACGGCCCTCGCTGCGTGCCTCGGCGAAGGCCGCATCGAGCTCGGCCGCCAGCGCTGGGTGCTCGCCGCGGGACTGCTCGAGGTAGCGGTCGTCGGCGAAGCCCTGGCGTGCGAGGTGGACGTTGAGGTTGCGTCCGTCGGGCAGGGTGACGACCGAGACCCCGCGTCCGTAGCGGTCGGTCGAGTAGACCTCCGCGCGGAACCCGCCCGCGGTGAGCCGCTGCCGCTCGGCGGTCGACGCTGCGCCGAAGCACTCGTCGACCTCCGGCGTGTTCACCATGCCGAGCCGGTACTCCTGCCCCCGCGTGTCCTTCCAGGAGTCGCCGTCGCCGTGCGCTGCCGCCTGCAGGAGCGGGGACGGGGCGGTTGCGGACACCTCCGGCGCGCGCACCGTGTCGCCGGGCACGGGCGCGTCCGGTCCCGCGTACGCCGCGCCGGCGACCACCACGACGCCGAGCAGCACGAGCTTCGACCAGGCGGACACGTCGCACATCCTGGGCCGGACAGTGCTGGAAGCGCAGCGGTTCCCCGACAGCCCACCTGTTCGGCGGACCCTTGACCGCGGAACTCATCGGGCGTAGAACTCAACGCGTGACGACTTCAGCGGTCGAAGCATGCGACCTGCACGTCGACCGGCGTGGCAAGCAGGTGCTGCACGGGCTGACGTTCACCGTGCCGGCGGGTCGCATCACCGGGCTGCTCGGACCCAGCGGCGGCGGGAAGTCGACGCTGCTCCGCTCGGTCGTCGGTGTCCAGGCGGGCGTACGCGGGGCGCTGTCGGTGCTCGGCCGTCCGGCCGGTGACGCCGACCTGCGCCGCCGCATCGGCTACGTCACGCAGAGCCCGGCGGTGTACACCGACCTGACGGTCCGCCGGAACCTGCAGTACTTCGCCGAGGTCGTCGACGCCCCCGCCGGCCGGGTCGACGAGGTGCTCGCCGACGTCGACCTCGCCTGCGCGGCGGACGCCCGCGTCGACCGGCTCTCCGGCGGCCAGTCGGCGCGGGTGTCGCTCGCGACCGCACTGCTCGCCGAGCCCGAGCTGCTCGTGCTCGACGAGCCGACCGTCGGCCTCGACCCGGTGCTGCGGCGCGACCTGTGGCGGCTGTTCCGGCGCCTCGCCGATCGCGGCCGCACCCTCGTCGTCAGCAGCCACGTCATGGACGAGGCGTCGCGCTGCGACCGGCTGCTCCTGCTGCGCGACGGGCACCTCGTCGCCGACGACACCCTCGACGGCGTGCTGGCGCGGACCGGCACCTGCGACGTCGAGCAGGCGTTCCTGGCGCTCGCGTCGGCGTCGGTGCCCGCATGAGCGCCCGCCTGACGCTCGCCACCGCGCGCCGCGTCCTCGCCCAGCTGCGCAACGACCACCGCAGCGTCGCACTCATGCTGGTCGCGCCGCTCGTCCTGCTGACGCTGCTGCGCTACGTCTACGACGACGCCCCGCAGGTGTTCGACCGCGTCGGCGGTCCGCTGCTCGCGCTCTTCCCGTTCGTCACGATGTTCCTGGTGACCAGCGTGGCCATGCTCCGCGAGCGCAGCTCCGGCACGCTCGAGCGCCTGCTCGCCATGCCGCTCGGCAAGGGCGACCTGCTCGGTGGCTACGCGCTCGCCTTCGGCGGCGTGGCCGTCGTGCAGACGCTGCTCGCCAGCGCGCTGTGCCTCGGCCCGCTCGGGCTCGACGTCACCGGCGCACCCGGGCTCGTGGTGCTGCTCGCCGTCCTCGACGCCCTGCTCGGCACAGCCCTCGGGCTGCTGCTCTCGGCCTTCGCCCGCACGGAGTTCCAGGCCGTGCAGTTCCTGCCGGCGGTGATCCTGCCGCAGCTGCTGCTGTGCGGGCTGCTCGCGCCGCGCGAGGCGATGGCCGCGCCGCTGCGGTGGCTGTCCGACGTCCTCCCGCTGACGTACGCCGTCGACGGCATGCAGCGCGTCGTCGCGTCGGCGGACGTCACCGGCCGCCTGGTCACGGACCTGCTCGTCGTGCTCGGCTGCGTCGGGGGCTTCCTCGCGCTCGGCGCCGTGACCCTGCAGCGCCGCTCCGAGTGAGCGCGCCGCGGCGCACGGGCCGCCGTCCCGGTGACAGCGGCGCGCGGGAGGCGATCCTGCGGGAGGCCCGCCAGAGCTTCGGCTCGGCGGGCTTCTCCGGGACGACGATCCGCGGCGTCGCCCGTGCCGCGGGCGTCGACCCGGCCCTGGTGCACCACTACTTCGGCACCAAGGACGAGCTGTTCGCCGCCTCGCTCGAGCTGCCCTTCGACCCGTCGGTGGTCGTGCCGGCGCTGCTCGCCGACGGGCTGGACGGGCTGGGGGAGCGGGTCGTGCGCACCTTCCTCGGCGTGTGGGACGCCACCCCCGGCCAGGGACCGCTGCTCGCGCTCCTGCGCAGCGCGGTGGCGGACGAGCGCGCGGCGCAGTCGCTGCGCGACTTCATCACCCGGGTCGTGCTCGGGCCGCTCGCCCGCGCCGCCGGGCCGGACGACGCCGACCTGCGGGCCTCGCTGGCGGCGTCGCAGGTGGTCGGCCTCGCGATGGCGCGCTACGTCGTACGCCTCGAGCCGCTGGCGTCGGCGTCGGCGGACGTGCTGGGGCCGCTCATCGGGCCGACGCTGGACCGGTACCTGGGAGCACAGGCTCCCGACAGTTCCGGAGCCCGTCCACAGGACGGCAGTGACTGACCGCAGCTGATCCCGATGCAAGTCGGTCTTGTCGGCAGGTCGCTGCGACTCGGACCGCACGGCTGGGTCGAGGCGGGGGCGGCGTGACGAGCGGCTGTGCGGGGCTCGGCCGCGCCGGCCGCTGCGGCGTCCCGCCGCGCGCAGGCACGCCCGGCGACGCTCAGCCGGTCCGGGTCGCCGCATCGCCTGGCGGCACCCAGGATGACCCCCATGCGCATCGTCGTCGCCGGGTCGTCCGGGTTCGTCGGTCGCCGGCTCTGCCCGGCGCTCGAGGAGGCCGGCCACGCCGTCGTCGCACTGACCCGCCACCCCGACACCTACCGCGGGGCAGGCACGCCGGTGCGGGCCGACGTCCACGACGCGACGTCGCTGCACGAGGCCCTCGCTGGTGCGGACGCCGCGTACTACCTCGTCCACTCGCTCGACGACGCCGACTTCCTGCGCAAGGACGCCGACGCCGCGCGGACCTTCGCCGACGCAGCCGGGCGGGCCGGGCTGCGCCGGATCGTCTACCTCGGCGGGCTCGGCAACGACGCCGACGAGCTGTCGGCCCACCTGCGCAGCCGCCGCGAGGTCGAGCAGCTGCTGGCCGGCGGCGGCGTGCCCGTCACCACGCTGCGCGCCGGGATCGTCGTCGGCCACGGCGGCATCTCCTGGGAGATGACCCGGCAGCTCGTCGAGCACCTGCCGGCCATGATCACGCCCCGCTGGGTGCGCACCCGCACCCAGCCGATCGCGGTGGCGGACGTCGTGCGCTACCTCGTCGGCGTGCTCGAGGCGCCGGTCGAGGGCTCGCGCAGCTACGACATCGGCGGACCGGAGGTCCTGCAGTACGTCGAGATGCTGCGTCGGGTCGCCGTCATCGAGGGACGGCGCATGCTGGTCGTGCCCGTGCCGCTGCTGAGCCCACGCCTGTCGTCGCGCTGGCTGTCGCTCGTCACGAGCGTCGACGTGCAGACCGGCCGCTCGCTCATCGACAGCATGAGCAACGAGGTCGTCGTGCGCGACGACGCCATCCGCGAGCTGGTGCCCTTCTCGCCGCTCGACTACGACGCCGCGGTCCTGCAGGCGCTCGGCGAGCGGGCTCGGGCGGCCCGGGCATGAGGAGGCCGACGCGTGCCCAGGTGCTCGGGGTCCTGCCCTCGTGGCTGGTGGAGAAGGTGCCGCGCGACCACCACGAGCCGGACGAGGCGTTCGGCCGCCGTCGCCGGGTGGTCACCGGGGTCACCGCCGCCGGCGCCGGGCTGCTCGGGGTGTCGCTGTCGACCCGGCCTGGCTCCTGGCAGTTCTACGCGACCAGCGCCGGTGTCGCCGCGACGTGGGTCGTCGGCGGGTTCGCGTCCGGGCCGCTGCACCTGGGGTGGATGCAGGCCCGCGACGACTCGCTGCGCCGGCCGGTCCTGACCCCGGTCGTCACCGGGGTCGTCGCCTTCGGCGTCTTCTACGGCTGCGCGCTCATCGCGCCGAACATCCCGGTGCTCGACCGGGCCATCGCCTCGGTGCTCACCTACGCCGACGAGGGCGACGACCGGCTGGTGCTGCTCACGACGCTCGCCAACGGTGCGGCGGAGGAGGTCTTCTTCCGGGGTGCGCTCTACGCCGCGATCGGCCAGCAGCACCCGGTCGCCCTGAGCACCGGGGCGTACGCCCTCGCGACCGTGCCGACCCGCAACCCGGCGCTCGTGCTGGCGGCCACCGTCATGGGCACGCTGTTCGCCGCCCAGCGGCGGGCGTCCGGCGGCATCCAGGCGCCGGTGCTGACCCACCTGACCTGGTCGGCGCTCATGCTGCGCTACCTGCCGCCGCTGTTCCACGAGACTGCCGGGGCCGACCGCTCCCGCCGGTGAGCTCGTCCGCACCTGGCGGCGCGCGCCCGAGCCCGCGTCAGGAGGCCCAGGCCGGAGCCGGGCCCAGCCCCAGCCGGAAGCGGGCCGCCTCCTGCGACGGGCTGTGCGGCCCGAGCGCCAGCTGCAGCGCCCGCAGCTGCAGCCGGGTCGCCCGCAGCTGGGCGACGTCGAGCGCGGACCTGCTGCCGCGACCCGGCACCCGGGCGAGCGGCGCGAGCGTCGGCGACAGCAGCCGCGCGGCGCCGGCCGCGAGGCCCCGGTAGAACAGGTGCTCCGGTGCGCTCAGCCCGGGCGGTCCGGAGAGGAAGGCGCGCAGGTCGTCCGGCACCGGCTCGAGCACGCCGGCGTACGCCCGCAGCGCCTCCTCCAGCTCGATCTGCGTCGCGGGCAGGTCGGTCGCGCCCAGGGCCTGCGCGCTGCGCCGCCACTGCCCGACGTAGGTGTCGGGCCAGCGCCGGCCGAAGCGCGCGGTGAGGTCGCGCCCGACGGCGAGCTGCGCCGCGAGGAACGCGTCGGTGAAGGCCAGGTGCACCCAGCGCAGCAGCTCGGGGTCGCCGGCGGCGTACGCCCGTCCCTGGCCGTCGGTGCCGCGCACGACGGTGTGCAGCCCGCGGACCCGGGCCGACTCGCGCTCGGCCAGCTCGGCGGAGCCGAAGGTGCTGACGACGAGCCACCGCGCCGTGCCGGCCAGGCGCTTCCACGGGTCCTGCAGGTAGTCGCTGTGCCGCTGCACCCCGGCCAGCGCAAGCGGGTGCGCGCCCTGGCCGAGCAGCGCGGCGACGCCGCCGACCAGCGTGGACAGGTCGCCGTGGACGCGCCAGACGACGCCCTCCGGCTCGAACCAGCCCGGTCCCTCGCCGACCCGGGCGATGTCGCGGACCCACTCGGGTGCGCCCGTCGGGTCACCCGACACGCGGCTGCGGAAGCGCTCGCGGGCGAGCTCGGGCAGACCGGTCAGCGGCAGGGACGGCACGCCCGCCAGCGTGCCAGCCGCCGGCGGGAGCCGCTTCCCGCGACCGGTGCCGGCACGTCGGCTCCGGCCCGTGGGCGATAGCGTGCCGGTCCGTGACCACGGTCCTCGACGAGCTGGCGCGCTGGGACGGCGACCGGCTCGATCGGCTCCTGCGGCTGCGGCCCGAGCTGGTCGGCGCGGCGTCGCTCGCACAGCTGGCGCAGCTGCTCACGCGTCCTGACGTCGTCCGCACCGGCGTGCACGACCTGCCGGCCGACCTGCGCCAGGTGCTCGAGGCCGTCGTGGTGGTCGGCCCGTCCTGCACGCTGGACGACCTCGTCGCGCTCGACCCGACGGTCGACCGGGACGAGCTGGCGCACCGGGTCGACGCGCTGCGCGACCGGTTCGTCCTGCGCCCGTCCGCCGCGCAGCTGCTCCCCGTGGGGCCGGTCGGGCAGGCCCTGCGCCACCCGCTGGGTCTCGGCCGCAGCGTGGTCGAGTGCTCCACGCTCACGCCGTACGGCGAGCTCGTCGAGCTGGTGCAGCGGCTGGGCGCGCCCCGGCCCCGCAGCGCCGCGGCAGCCCGGCTCGCGCTGCGGGACGCGTACGCCGACACCGCCGCGCTGGCCGCGTCGTTCGCCGGACTGCCGCCCGGCGCGCTCGCGCTGCTCCGGCGGGCGGACGAGGACGGGCCGGTGCTGTCCGTGCCCGGCGTCGACCCCTACCAGGGACTGCTGCCCGACGACGACGACGTGGTCGTCCTCGTGCTCGCCGGGCTGCTCGCGCCGGTGGGCGTCGCGCGGGTCGAGCTGCCCCTCGAGGTCGGGCTCGCGCTGCGCCATCCGGCGGGCGCGCGGTGGCAGCTGTCGGCCCCCGTCGTGCGCACCGCACCGGTGGCACCCGAGGCGTCGGAGGCCGCGACCGCGCAGGCGGTCTTCGGTCTGCTCGAGCGCGTCGACGCCGTGGTCGCCGCACTCGAGGCGCGCCCGGCCCCGCTGCTGGCGAGCGGCGGCGTGGGCGTCAAGGAGCTGCGCACCCTCGGCGCAGGCGGCGACCCCGCGCCGGTGTCGACGGTCCTCTGGCTGCTCGACCGGCTCGGGCTGGTCGAGCAGCGGCGCAAGGACGTGCGCGTGTCGACGGCCGAGGTCGCCTGGAGCGAGCAGGACGACGCCGAGCGGTGGACCGACCTGGTGCGGGCGTGGCTGTCGTCGGACCACCTGCCGCCACCCGGGCCCGGCAGCGACCGGCGGCCCAAGCCGGTGCTCGGCCTGAGCTGGGAGCCCCGGCTGCCGGCGGCCCGGCTGCAGCTCGTGAGCCTGCTCGCAACGCACCGCGACGGCGCCTGCGACGTCACGGGGTGGCTGCGCCGGTGGGCCTGGCGGTGGCCGGTGGAGCGGCTCACCGCGAGCGACGAGCGCGGCCGGCTCCGCGACGCCGCCCTGCGTGCGGACCTGCTCGGCGAGGCCGAGCTGCTCGGGCTGCTGGTCGACGGTGCGCCGTCGCCGCTGCTCGGTGTCGTCCACGACGGCGCGGACGCCGCGGCGTCCTTCGGCACGCTCGGGGCGGCTGGTGTCCGCCGGGTGCACGCCCAGGCCGACCTCACCCTCGTGTGCACCGGCCCCGCCGCACGCGACGTGCGGCGCGCCCTGGACCGGATCGCCACCGTGGAGACGACCGGTGCGGCCACGGTGTGGCGGATCTCCGAGCAGTCGCTGGCGCGGGCCTACGACGACGGCGACACCCCCGAGCAGGTGCTCGACGTGCTGCGCGGCTGCGCCGACGACGTCCCGCAGGCGATGACCTACCTGGTGCGTGACGCCCACCGCCGGCACGGCCGGGTCAGGGTCGGGACGGCGTCCTCCTACGTCGTCGTGGACGACGACGCCCTGCTGGCGGACGCCCTCGGCCGCCGGTGGCCGGCGGCCCACCCGGTCAAGGCCCTGGCGCTGCGGCGCATCGCGCCCGGCGTGGCGGTGTCGCAGGGCGGCGCCGCGGCCACGGTCGAGGCGCTGCGCCTGGTCGGCCTGCCGGCGGTCGTCGAGCCGGTCGAGGGCGCCGCGCCCCGCTCCCGGTCGCGACCGCGGCGACCGGCGGCGCCGGCGCGGCGTCCGCTGCGGGAGCTCCCGCTCGCCCCGGACGCGGGCGCGGTGGCGGACGCCGTGCACCGGCTGCGCGCCGGGCGCTGACGACGCGTCGACGTCCTGGCGCGGGCAGACCTCGGCCGGAATGCCGGCCGTCGCACGGGGTTGCTGGAGGGCAGACCGTCGACGGCGAAGGGCACCGCATGACCGCACCCACTCGCGCGTCGGTCGGGCTGCGGTCCGAGCGCGGGCCGGTCCTCGGGGCGGTCATGCTCAGCACGGGGCTGATCGCGCTCGACAGCACGATCATCGCGACGGCCGTGCCGAGCGTCGTGGCGGACCTCGGCGGCTTCAGCCAGTTCCCGTGGCTGTTCAGCGTCTACCTGCTGGCCCAGGCGGTCACCGTCCCCGTCTACGGCAAGCTCGCCGACGTCCTCGGGCGCAAGCCGCTGCTCCTCGTCGGCATCGCGGTGTTCACGGTCGCGTCGCTGTGCTGCGGGCTCGCCTGGTCGATGCCGGTGCTCGTGCTCGGCCGGGCGCTGCAGGGCATCGGTGCAGGCGCCATCCAGCCGATCGGGATGACCGTCATCGGCGACCTCTACAGCGTGGCCGAGCGGGCCAAGGTCCAGGGCTACCTCGCCTCCGTGTGGGGCGTCTCGGCGGTGCTGGGACCGCTCGCCGGCGGGTTGTTCAGCGACTACCTGTCGTGGCGGTGGATCTTCTTCGTCAACCTGCCGCTGGGCGCTCTCGCCATCCTCACCCTCCTGCGGCGCTTCCCCGAACGGGTCGAGCGCCGCCCGCGGCGGCTCGACGTCGCCGGCGCCGTGCTGCTCACGACCGGCTGCGGCGCGCTCGTCCTCGGGCTGCTCGAGGGCGGGAGCGCGTGGGCGTGGCGCTCGGCGCCGTCGGTCGCCGTGCTGGGCCTCGCGGCCGTCTCGCTGGTCCTGTTCGTCCTCGTCGAGCGACGGGCCGTCGACCCGGTCCTGCCGCTGTGGGTGCTGCGCCGCAGGGTGCTGCTGTCGGGCAACCTGGCCGCGCTCGGCGTCGGAGCGCTGCTCATCGGCCTGAGCACGTACGTCCCGACCTGGGTGCAGGGCGTCCTCGGCACCGGTGCGGTCGAGGCCGGCCTCGCCCTGGGGGCGCTCACCATCGGCTGGCCCATCGCCGCCTCGCACTCCGGGCGGCTCTACCTGCGCATCGGCTTCCGCGACACCGCCCTGCTCGGTGTGACCCTCGCGGTCGCCGGCGCCGTGCTCGCCGCCCTGCTGACCGACCAGGCGCGGCTGTGGCAGGTGGCCGGGGCCATGTTCGTGCTCGGGCTCGGCCTCGGCCTGTCGTCGTCCCCGGTCGTCGTCGCCGTCCAGTCGGTCGTGGGCTGGGAGCGGCGGGGCGTCGTCACGGGCGCCAACATGTTCTGCCGCGCCCTGGGCTCGGCGCTGGGCGCCGCGGTGTTCGGCGCGGTGGCGAACGCGACGCTCGCGAGCCGCTTCGCCGACGCACCGGCCGGGCTCCGTGGACAGGTCCCGGACGACGTCGACGGCACCACGCGCGCGCTGCAGTCGACCGGACCGGTCGCCGACTACGCCCGCGAGAGCCTGCACGCCGCGTCGCACGGCGTCTTCGTCGCCACCGCGGTGACCGCGGTGGCGGTGGCGGCGGCGGTCGCCCTCATGCCGCGGCGCGTCGAGCCGCTCGTGTTCGACGACTGACGTCGCACTAGAAGCCGACGACCGTGTGCGGGGCGTACGGCTCCTCGAGCCGGGCGACGGCCGCGTCGTCGAGCCGGAGGTCGACGGCGGCCACGGCGTCCTCGAGGTGGGACAGCTTGGTCGCGCCGACGATCGGGGCGGTCACCACGGGCTTGCTGAGCAGCCACGCCAGGCCGACCTGCGCGCGCGGGACGCCGAGCTCGCCGGCCACCTCGGCCACCCGCTCGACGATCGTGCGGTCGGAGTCGACGTAGAGGGTCGTGCCGAAGGCGTCGGTGGACGAGCGCTCGGTGTCCTCGTCCCAGGCGCGGGCCAGCCGTCCGCGCGCCAGCGGGCTCCACGGGATGACGCCGACGCCCTGGTCGGCGCAGAGCGGGAGCATCTCGCGCTCCTCCTCGCGGTTGAGCAGGTTGTAGTGGTCCTGCATCGAGACGAACGGCGTCAGGCCGCGCCGCTCGGCGGTCGACTGCGCCTTTGCGAACTGCCAGGCCCACATCGACGAGGCGCCCAGGTAGCGGGCCTTGCCCGCCGTGACGACGTCGTGCAGGGCCTGCATCGTCTCCTCGACCGGCGTGTCCGGGTCCCAGCGGTGGATCTGGTACAGGTCGACGTAGTCGGTGCCGAGCCGACGCAGGCTGGCGTCGATCTCGGTCAGGATCGCCTTGCGGGACAGGCCGCCGCCGTTCGGGCCGGGGCGCATGCGGCCGTGCACCTTCGTCGCCAGGACGACCTCCTCGCGGCGGGCGAGCTCGCGCACCGCGCGGCCCACGATCTCCTCGCTCGTGCCGTCGGAGTAGACGTTGGCCGTGTCGAGGAAGTTCACCCCCAGCTCGAGGGCGCGCCGCAGGATCGGCCGGCTGGCGTCCTCGTCGAGCGTCCAGGTGTGGTTGCCGCGGTCGGGCAGGCCGAAGCTCATGCAGCCCAGGCAGATGCGCGAGACCTCGAGGCCGGTGGCCCCGAGCCGGGTGTACTCCATGCGGCGGCCCTTCGTCGTCGGTGGCGTCGGTGTCACCCCGGTCCTTGACCGGTGCGGCGGCTGCTCAACCTCCGCTGTGCACGGGCCGGACCTGTCGGACCTGCTGCCTAGGGTCGCCCGCACACCACGAGGAGGAGATGTGCAGCTCGAGTCGGTCCGGGAGCTCAAGGCGGAGGTCAGGGGACGGTTGGCCGCGCAGGTGGGCGCGACGGCGCAGGCCGGGCCGGCGACCGTCGCGGTCGGTGTCCTGCCGCGGCCGCGGGGGTTCGGGCTGGCGGTGCGGGTCTCGTCCGCCGGGGCGCTCGAGCTGCCGTCGCTGGCGGC
>Ga0210040_10006351_pt1 | contig 14742 bp, 18 predicted proteins | sample CryGeyCG12114_NA_FD_185462 | JGI IMG/M metagenome (GOLD analysis project Ga0210040, IMG submission 185462) | Groundwater microbial communities from aquifer - Crystal Geyser CG19_WC_8/21/14_NA (SPAdes) (version 2) | ecosystem: Environmental > Aquatic > Deep subsurface > Groundwater | place: USA... | reverse complement strand
GCCATTCGTGGCCGGAACCTGCGCGTCGATCTGGCCGGTGCCGACGGTGCCGTCCGCAGCCACGGGAAATACCTGCAGCCGGTTGTCCGACCCGTCCTGGATGAAACCACCCTCGTCCATCGTCATGGCGCCGTTGCGGGTGAACAGCTGCGCGCCCGTCTCGGCCGAGCGGGTGGCGAAGAAGCCATCGCCATTGATGGCGAGGTCGAGTGCGGAACCGGTCTGCTCTGTCGGGCCGAGGGCGAAGTTCTGGGTGATCGATTCCAACGTCGCGCCGATGCCGATCATCTTGCGCGGATCGGACGTGGCCGATCCGCCGATGATGTCGGCAAAGTCGGTGCGCGACTTCTTGAAGCCGTTCGTTTCCGTGTTGGCGATGTTGTGGGCGATGACGCTGAGATCGGTCTGGGCGTTCTTCAGCCCGCTGATGGAGGTGTAGAAGGACATCGTGTTTACTCCTGGGAAGTGGCGGCGGCGGCGGCCAGCAGGTCGAGCTTGCCGGAGATTACCTCCAGCGTGGAATGGACGTCGGTCATGGTCGCCAGGCTGGAGAACTGGGCCATCTGGGCCAGCATTTCGCTGTTATCGACCGGGTTGAACGGGTCCTGCTGCTTCAGCTGCTCGGTCATCATCAGCAGGAATTCCTCCTGGCCGAGCGAACCCATGCCGCCGGCAGTGCCGGTGGTGGCGGAAGCGGATGTGGACGCGCTGGCATTGTTCAGCGCGGTGATGGAAGTGACGGTCATTTCATCCTCATGGTTTCGAGCATCAGCTGCTTGGCAGTGGACATGGCCTCGACCATGTTGCGGTACTGGCGAGAGGCTTCGAGCATCTCGACCATCTCCTCGCTCTCATCGACGGGGCTGACCCAGACATCGCCATTGGCATCGGCCAGCGGATGGCCCGGATCATGCCGGCGGACGGGCGCGACATCGGCCTGGGCGATGCCGCTGACCGCGACCGAGTTGAGCCCGCTGGCACCATCGAGCTGTTGCGCGAACACGGCCCGCACCGGGCGGTAAGCCGCATCCTCGGTGGCGGCGACGCTGCCCGCATTGGCGAGATTGGAGGCGGCGGCGTTCATGCGCACCAGCTGCGCCGACATTGCCTGGTGCCCCATCTGGAGCAGGGTGAGGGGGCCGGACATGCTATTCGCCCCGGATCGCGCGGGTGACCGTCTCGACCCGGCCGCGCAGGAAGTTGAGCGTGGCGGAATAGCCGACGGCGTTCTCCGCGAAGGCGGCCTGTTCGGTGGCCATTTCCACCGTATTGCCATCCAGGCTGGCCATCAGCGGCCGGCGGTACAGCGTGGCGCCGTCGACGGCGGCCTCGCCATCACTGCCGCCCAGCTGCGCGGCGAGCGCACGATCGAAGTCGATGTCACGGGCCTTGTAGCCGGGGGTCGCGGCATTGGCGATGTTGGAGGCCAGCACGCCCATGCGCTGCGCCCGTACCTCCAGCGCTGCGCCGTGGATGCCGAACAGGGACTCGCTCATGAAAAGGGCTCCGAAATTGCGTTCGCAGACCCTTCAGCAAGCGCCGTGCCAGTTTGCGTGACGGGCGGAGATGCGCGGCAATCCGGCAAGGGGCTGCCGGCCGGCGGCAAAGTGCGGCCAGCGGCTGAACGGCCAGCAATCGGCGCCGTACTGCGGCCCGGAGAAGACCTTTGAAGGAAGCGATGGCATGCAGATATTCGATCCGCTCTCCGCAGGCCTGGTGGGGGGCGGCACCGTCGCGGCGACCCTGCTGCGCTGCGGCCCGCGCGACTTTGCCGCGGCGGCCCGCACGCTTGCCCGCCTGCCGCGCCGACGGTTCGACCCCGCCGCGATCCGCGCGGAGCTGGCCGCACAAGTGCAGGAGATCGGCCGCGACGGCCTGGTCCGCGCCCAGCCGCACCAGTTCGGCGATGGCGAATTCGACATGGCAGCCGATGCGCTGATCCGCTCCCGCTCGGTCGAAGCCCTGTTCGACCGGCACGAGGAGTTTCGCCAGCGCCGGGCGCGTGAGGCGGATGGAGCGGTGGAGGTGCTGGGCCAGGCGGCGGAGCTCGCGCCGGTGCTGGGCCTTGCCGGCACGCTGCTGTCGCTGGGTGCGCTGCCCGGCACGCTCCTGGCTGGCAGCGGCTATGCCGTGGCGATATCCGGCGCGGTGACCACCACGCTTTATGGGCTGGTGCTGGCGCATTTCGTCTTTGCCCCCCTTGCCGCCGCGGTCGCCCGCCGTGCAGCGCAGGAAGAGAGCCAACGGCGCGAGCTGATGGATTGGCTGGCTGGCGCGGTTCGCCGGCTGCGCCCGGTCGCTGCCGCGCCGGCGGAGCAGGCCGCATGATAGGCCGGGGCGGCGGCTGGCAGGTGATGCTGGCCGATCTGGCGCTGATCCTGTTCATGGTCTCCGCCTCCGCACTGGACCGACCGGAGCCGAACGAGCCACCGCCGGAGGCCGCCCTGCAGGTGCCCCAGATGGGGGAGCCGGTGGCGATCTGGCGCGACGAGCCGGGCGCCTCGCCGCTGCAGCAATGGCTGGCCGATCAGCAGCACGATGCCCGTCTGCAATTGACCATCGTCGCGCGCGGCGAACGGCGGGTCGAGCGCGCCCTGGCGCTGCTGGGCAAGGCGCCGGGCGCCCGGCTGGTCGTGGAGCCGGGCGAATCCGGAGAAGCGCCGGGGATCTTCGCCGTGCTCGCCTATGACCAGGCGTGGCACGATGCTTGCGTTTCGGCAGAAGACGCAAAAGGGAGCACACCATGCGCATGAGCCTTATCGCCGCCAGCCTGGCGCTGTCGGCGGCCACCGCCGCGCACGCCGCAGGCTTTGCCGAACACGCCGCGATCGATGCCGAGGTCGCCCGCTTCACCGGCCATCCAGTGGGAGAGCCAGGCGGCGCGCGCCTGCCGGTCGACCGCCGGTTGCGGCTGGCGGACTGCCAGCAACCTTTGGCCGTGGAATGGTACGGCAGCAGCGGCGCGACCGTGCTGGTCCGCTGTCCGGTCGCGGGCGGCTGGCGCCTGTTCGTGCCGGTGGACGGCCTTCCCGCCCCGGCCGCTGCTGCACGTGTAGAGCCGGTGGTCGAACGGGGCGAAAGCGTCGCCATCGCCCTGCGCGGTCGCGGCTTCACCCTGACCCGTCAGGGCGAGGCGCTGGAGGCGGGCGCAGTGGGCGAATGGATCCGCGTGCGGCCCGTCAACGGCAATCCGCGCGATCGGGGCGAGCCGCTGCGCGCCCGCGTGCTGCGGCCCGGCACGGTCGGCATGGAAATGCCCTGATCCGGCAGAAACCGGCACTGCCCTGCCGTTAAAAACGGGTGGCCGCCGCCGTTCTCCCAGGCACAAGACCGGAGCCGAGCGATGACACCCATCGATGTTGCCAGACTGAACGCCGCGCAGCGCATCGCCGCCACCGCGCGCATCGCCCGCACGGACGCGGCACGCACCGGCCACGTCCCTGCCGAGCCCGGCATTATGCCGCCCCGCGGCACCGCCGCCGGCGAGGCGCCGATCGATGCCGATCGGGTCGAGGCGCTGCGCCAGTCGATCGGGCGCGGCGACTATCCGCTGGACTCGGAAGTGATCGCCGACGCGATGATCGCCGCCGGCCATGTTGCGAAAGACGAAAGATGACCGACAGCTTCAACACCGCCGGCCGCCTGCGGCAAATGCTTGCCCTGCTGGAAGGCGAGCGGCAGGCGCTTGCCGCGCTCGACCTCGACCGCATCCACTCCTGTGCGCAGGGCAAGCTGGAATTGTGCGACCTGCTGGACGCGGTGGAACCCGGCCCGCTGGACGAGGAATGCCACGGCCTGCTGGATTCGGTTCGCCGGGTGAACGAGACCAATCGCCGCCTGCGCAACCTGATCGCGACCAACATGGCCGCCCGCCTCGCCACGCTGACCGGCTCCATCCGCCTCTACGGCAAGGGCGTCGCGGCGGCGCACTGATCGCGCCTGAAGCATCCGGCGAGGCATCTGGCACGCCCCTTGCTGAACCCCTGTCGCGGACCAACACGCGACAAGGGGAAGTACGAGTGCCCACCATCAACGCCGCCCAGCCGGCTGCCGTGCCGGGCGAGGTCCATGCGGCGATCGCCCGCGCCTCCGCCGCCACGGGCGTCGATTTCGACTATCTGCTGGCAGAGGCGCGGCTGGAGTCCGGGCTGGACACCGAAGCCCGCGCTCCCACCTCCAGTGCCGCCGGGCTGTACCAGTTCGTGTCGGGCACCTGGCTGGAGACGGTCGATCGCCACGGCGCCGACCATGGCCTGGGCTGGGCCGGTGCGGCGATCACCAAAGCGGGCGGCCGGGCGCAGGTCAGCGACCCCGCCTTGCGCGAGGCGATCCTCGCGCTGCGCCACGATGCCGATGCCTCCGCACTGATGGCGGCGGAACTGGCGCGCGACAACGGCGCCGAACTGCGGCCGGTGCTGGGGCGCGATCCGGATGCGGCAGAACTCTACCTCGCCCATTTCCTCGGCAGCGGAGGGGCAAAGCAGTTCCTGTCCGCGCTGCAGGCGAACCCCGGCCAGTCCGCCGCCGCCCTGTTCCCGCAAGCCGCCGGCGCCAACCGCGCGATCTTCCGCTCGCCCGCCGGCGACCGGTCGGTGGGTGAGGTCATGGAGCTCATCCGCGGCAAGGTGGCCGCCGCGATGAACGGCAGCAGCAGCAGCACCACCGCCCCCGTCACGACTGCCGCCGCCTTCCGCTTCGCCGCTGCCAGCCATGCCCGCAGCGCCGCGCCGGACGACATGCCGGGTGCCCGCCCGTCCATGTCCGAAACCCTGCGCGCGACCTTCGGCAGTGACGGCCTTGCCGCGCCGGGCAGCGCGCTGGCCCGCGTCGATGCGGCCTATGGCAAGCTCAAGGCGTTCAACCTGTGACTGCCGCTTCTTTCGTGCAACCCGCCGGCCTCGCCCGCTTCATCCCGCCGGCACTGGCGCTGCCCGCCGGCATCCTGACGATCATCGTGCTGATGGTGGTGCCCATCCCGGCGCTGCTGCTGGACATGTTCTTCGTGCTCAACATCGCCCTGTCGGTCGCGGTGCTGATGGCGGCGATCAACGCGGAAAAGCCGCTCGACTTCTCCTCCTTCCCCTCCGTCCTGCTGTTCGCGACCCTGCTGCGCCTGGCGCTGAACGTCGCCTCCACCCGCGTCGTGCTGATGAACGGGCACGAGGGGGAGGCCGCCGCCGGCATGGTGATCGAGGCGTTCGGCGCCTTCCTGATCGGCGGCAATTTCGCGGTCGGGCTGTTCGTGTTCATGATCCTGATGATCATTAACCTGGTGGTCGTCACCAAGGGCGCGGGCCGCGTGTCCGAAGTCTCCGCCCGCTTCACCCTGGATGCCCTGCCCGGCAAGCAGATGGCGATCGACGCCGACCTCGCCGCCGGCTTGCTGACCGCGGAAGAGGCCAAGGCCCGCCGGCGGGAGATCGCGACCGAGGCCGATTTCTACGGCAGCATGGATGGTGCCAGCAAGTTCGTGAAGGGCGATGCGGTTGCAGCGCTGCTGATCCTGGGCGTGAACATGATCGCCGGCATGGTGCTGGGCATGATCAGCCATGGCCTGACGGCGGCGGAGTCCGGCCAGCTATATGTCACGTTGGCGGTCGGAGACGCGCTGGTCGCCTCCGTCCCTGCGCTGCTGCTGTCGATCGCGGCGGCGGTGATCGTCACGCGCGTGTCCGACACCCGCGACCTGTCCGGCCAGATCGGTGGGCAGCTGGCCGATCCGCGCATCTGGCTGCCGGTGGCGCTGATCCTGGCCGCGCTGGGCGTGATCCCGGCCATGCCGCAGACGCTGTTCCTGCCGCTCGCCGCCGCCGCCTTCGGGCTGTGGCGCACGCTGGGCCGGCGTCGCGCCCAGGCTGCGATACGTGCCATCGTGCCGGAGCCGGTAGCCGATCCGGCCCGCATCGCCATCGCCGATGTCTCCGAACGCGCGCTGGTCACGATCGAGCTGGGCTTCGGTCTGGTCCACATGGCGGATGAGAGCCGCGGGGCCACGCTGGTCGGGCGGCTGACCGGCCTGCGCCGGCAGATGTGCCAGAGCTTCGGCTTCGTCGTGCCGCAATTCCGCATCCGTGACAGCTTCGACCTGGCGCCGGACCGCTACCGCGTCACGCTGGGCGGGGCACCGCTCGGCACCGCAACCCTGCGCACCGGGCGGCTGCTGGCGATCGACACCGGCCAGGTCAGCCCGCGCTCCCTGGTCAGCGGGGAGGCGACGCTGGATCCCAGCTTCGGCTGCCCGGCGCTGTGGATCGAGCCGCACAATCGCGACCTTGCCGTGGCGGAGGGCTATCTGGTGGTGGACCTGGAAAGCGTCGTTGCGACCCATGTGAACCAGCTGCTCAGCATGCGGGCGCACGAACTGCTCGGCCCCGACCAGGTGCGCGAGCTGCTGGACCTGGTGCGCGAGCGCAATTCCCATCTGGTCGATACGATCACGCCCGCCCCCTTGACGCTGGCTGCGCTCACCCGCCTGCTGCGTTCGCTGCTGGCCGACGGCATCCCGCTCGCCCATCCGCTGCCAGTGCTCGCCAGCCTGTCGCAGGCGGCACTGGTCACCACCGATCACGATCGGCTGGTGGACCTGATGCGGGCCGACCTCGGCCCCCTGCTGGTGGGCAGCCTGTGCCAGCCCGATGCCAAGCTGCCGGTCATCACCCTGGCGGTGGAGCTGGAGGAGATGGTCGTGGGCGGGCTCGTCGATCCGGTCAGCGGACAGGCGGTGCTGGAGCCGGACCTGGCCCGCTCCATCGGCGAGCGGATCGCCGCCATCATCGCCGCGCTGCCGCCCGAACGCCCCGCCGCGCTGATCGTCCAGCCGCGCGCGCGCCGGCCGCTTGCCGCCCTGCTGAAGCTGCGGGCGCCCGCCTGCACGGTGCTGTCGATCAACGAATTGCCGCCCACCCAGCCGATCGAGGTGATCGCGGTGGTCGGCGGCAAGGAACCGCCGCCGCCCGCGCTCGCCGCCGGCAACGGCTCTTACGAGGAGGCGCTGGCCGCATGATCCACAACCACGCCCAACTCGCGGCCGGCATGCTGGCCCGGCGGTCATATCAGGACGATGTTGCAGACCGCGTCACCCGCTTCCTGCCGATGGTGCGACGGCTTGCCTGGCACCTGTCGGGCAGCGCGCGCGGCGCGCTCGACGTGGAGGATCTGATGCAGGCCGGCCTTGTCGCCCTGACGGAAAGCGCCCAGCGGCACCAGGGGCCGGGGGAGGACGGCTTTGCCGCCTATGCCAAGCTGCGGGTGCGCGGCGCCATGGTGGATCTGCTGCGCGCCACCTCCGCCGAACCGCGCGGGATGCGCGAACGCCGCCTGCAACTGGAACGCACCCAGGCCCGGCTGCGCGGCGAGACAGGCCGCGAGCCGGCGCTGGCAGAGGTCGCGCAGGCAATGGGCCTCTCGCCGGCCGACGCGCAGCGCCTGCGCGACGATTGCGCGCCGATCAGCGTCGCTTCGCTGGACGAATGCGACCTCGACACCGATGCCGGCCTGGCCTGCGCCCGCGACAATGCCGAGCAGGTGCTGCTGGCGCAGGAGGACCGCATACAGCTGGCGGCGGCGATCGCCGCCCTGCCGGAACGGTTGCAGCTGGTGGTGAAGCTCTATTTCGTGGAAGAACTGAACCTGGCCGAGATCGCCCGCGTGCTGGAGGTCAGCGTCCCGCGCGTGCACCAGTTGAAGGCAGGCGCGCTGAAGCAGCTGCAGGCCGCCTTGCGGACGGAATAGCCGTCAGTGAGTGAGGCGTCGCCGCATGCGGTAGCGCCCCGCCGCCCAAGGTTCGAAAATCTCCGACACGGATGGGTGGTCCACCGGTCCGCCCTCCCCATCGCCGATCAGGTTCTGCTGGCTGACATAGGCGACGTATGAGCTCTCGTCGTTCTCGGCCAGCAGGTGGTAGAAGGGCTGGTCGCGCGCCGGGCGCAGATCCTCCGGGATCGCCTCGTACCATTCCTCGCTGTTGGCGAAGACGGGATCGACGTCGAACACCACGCCGCGCAGGTCGAACATCTTGTGGCGCACGACGTCACCGATCGAGAAGCGCGCCGCCGAATGGCGGGGCACCTTCAGGTCGCGGCCGGCCTGCGGCGAGTAGAATTTGGACAGTTCCATCTTAGTGCAAGGATATAGGCGGTGTTGGCGCGGCGGCAAGGCTGAGCCGCCTGATAACCCCAGCCTCGATGCGCGGCGGGGCTTGGCAAGGCCGGCGGGTTCGGCTAGGCGCCGCGCTCCCAAACGACCGGGCGCCCCGCGCGCCCATGCGCTCTCTTGCGGAGAGGTGGCAGAGTGGTCGATCGCGCCGCACTCGAAATGCGGTTTACGGGTGACCGTAACGTGGGTTCGAATCCCACCCTCTCCGCCACCATTGCCCTCCTTATTCCAAGTGCACCGGCATGACCGCCGCTGAGCGCATCCGGTGACTGCGGCCGCCCGCCCGCGGACGAACGGGCCTGGAACCATTCTCCTGCGTCGCCCACGCGGCTGACAAGTCGAGCTGCGAATGCCGCATGATACGTCGCCACGACCGCAAATCGCGAGTCGCATGATCGCACCGGATTGTTCCGCATCAGACAGTCCGGTCTGTCTGCAATCAGACCCAAGCCACTGATTCATAAAGCCTTTACTGCGGTGGCCCGAACTGTTCCAGGCCCGCCGAAGTGATGCAGGCCACGGTGGAACAGCGACATTGCCCCTGAAGGAAGGGCAGCAATCGCGCCGTACTCGCGTGGCAGGCACAACATCCGCTTCGGCCGGGCCATCAGAGAGTGGCAGCGGCGAGGGCCGTCAGCCGCCGACCACGGCCGCCCGGCTTCCCCGTTCGGGGCACCGGCACAGCAACAGACCTGTTCGGAGAACTTGATAATGACATTTGCGCAATCAGTGCGCCGTCGTGCCCTGTGCGGTACGGCGGGCGCTGCCGGCTTGCTCGCGACCACGCTGGCGGCACCTGCCCAGGGACAGGCGCTGCAACCCGTGGTCAGCGCCTGTTCCGGCGTCCAGCTGCCACAATCGGTGGTGACCGACATCGTCGATCAGGCCGTGGTGCCGCTCGCCAGCGGTGTCGACGACTTGGTCGGCAATCTGCTCGGCCTGAACGTCATTCTCGGTGGCTTGCTCAACATCACCGATTTCGACACCAATCTGGGCAACACGCTGGACACGATCGCCGCGGGCGATCCGATCAGCCTGCAGGTGCTGGACCGTGACGGCAATCTCGTCTCGTCCACAGATGCCTGCAATCTCGCTGCCGATACGATCACGCTGGATGATCCGGCCGGGATCGCCATCGGCGGCAACCAGATCACCGGCCTTGGTGCCGATGGCGAGGTGGCCAGCGCCGGTGACGTGACCGCGATCGCCTTCGGCAACGGCGCGACCACCGGCGCTGGCCTGGCCGGCGCGGTGGCGATCGGCACCGATGCAAGCGTGACCGCCGCGAACAGCGTGGCGATCGGTGCCGGCTCCGTGGCGGATCGCGGTGCACTGACCGGCTATGCCGCTCCGCTGCTCGCCGGCGCCTACGACTCGGTAGGCTCCGTCTCGATCGGCGCGCCCGGTGCGCTGCGGCAGCTGACCAATGTCGCCCCGGGCACGCAGGCAACCGATGCCGCCACGCTGGGTCAGGTGCAGGCCGTCGCCGCGCAGCTCAGCGCGCTGGGCGACTTGGCCGTGCAGTACGACGATGCTGCGCAAGGCAGCGTCAGATTGGGCGGCGCAGGCGGCACCACCATCGACAATGTCGCTGGTGGCACCGTGGCGGCCGGCTCGGCCGAGGCGGTGAACGGCGGCCAGCTGTTCGCCACCAATCAGGCCATCTTGGCGCTGCAGGGCGGCACGGGCTCGAATCTGGCGGTCACCTATGACGATGCCAGCTTTGGCACCATCTCGCTGGGTGGCGGCGCTGATGGCACCACCATCACCAATGTCGCCGACGCTACGCTGAGCGCTGCCTCGGGTGATGCGGTGAACGGTTCGCAGCTGTTCGCCACCAACGAGCGGGTGACCGTGACCGAGGGTGCGATCGCCGGCCTGCAGCAGGCGGTCGACAACATCCCCGTGGGCTACGTCGCCGATGCGGACGGTGCCACGCCCAGCGCGACGCCGACCAACACCGCCGCCTTTGCCGGTGCCGGGGGCGACCCGGTGCGGGTGACCAATGTGGCAGCGGGCACGCTGGCAGCGGGATCGACCGATGCCGTCAATGGCGCACAGCTGGCCGCCACGAATGCGGCCGTGTCGCAGAACAGCGCCGACATCACCACGATCAACAACAACCTGGCCGGCAGCACCGTGGTCGCGGTGCAATATTCCAGCCCGGCTGCACCGACCGTCAGCAATGGCGGCGTCATCACGAATGACGTGACGCTGGTGGGGGCCGACCCGACACAGGCGGTGGCGCTGCACAATGTCGCCAACGGCACGGCGGCGACTGATGCGGCGAATATGGGCCAGTTGCAGAGCGGGCTGAACGGGGTGCTGGCCGACGCCAATTCCTACACCGACACTCGGTTCAACCAGATCGCCTTCGACCTAAGCGAGTTGGATGGCGACATGCGGCGCCTGCGGCGCGATGCCTTTTCCGGCACTGCGGGCGCAATGGCCGTCGCCGGCTTGCCCCAGGTGATGGAACCGGGCGAGTCGATGGTTGGCGGCGGCATCGGCCATTACCGCGGCGAGACCGCGTTCGCATTGGGCGTATCGACGACCTTCAGCGAAGGGCGCGGCGTGGTGAAGGCCGGCGGTACGCTGGACACCCATGGCAAGGGCGGATTCTCCGCCGGGGCGGGCTTCAGCTTCTGAAGCAGGTAACAGGGCCGGGCGGCGCACGGTGCGCCGCCCGGTTCCCCTTCAATCCTGCGGCGGCTCGACGCCGTAATAGAGTTCGCCGATGCGGATCTCTTCCCGCCCCTGGCTGACCCGGTGGGCGTTGGTGTCGCGCAGCGAATAGGCGCAGCCGCAATATTCCTGCTGGTAGAACTGCTCCCGCTTGGAGATGTCGATCATCCGTGCCGCACCGCCACCCTTGCGCCAGTTGAACGTCCAATAGGTGATGCCGGGATAATGCCCCGCCGCGCGTTCGCCGCTGCCGTTGATCTGGGTCATGTTCTTCCAGCGCGAGATGCCGAGCGAGGAGGTGATGACGGGAAAGCCATGCTCGTGCGCGTAGAGGGCCGTACGCTCGAACCGCATGTCGAAGCACATGGTGCAGCGCGCGCCCCGCTCCGGCTCCCACTCCATTCCCCGTGCCCGCTTGAACCAGTTGGCGGTGTCGTAATCGGCATCCACGAAGGGGACGGAATGCTTCTCGGCAAAGCGGATATTCTCCTCCTTGCGCAGGATGTATTCTTCCTTCGGGTGGATGTTGGGGTTGTAGAAGAAGATCGTGTAATCGATGCCGCTGGCGGTCATCGCCTCCATCACTTCGCCCGAGCAGGGCGCGCAACAGGAATGCAGCAGCACCTTCGTCTCGCCGTCGGGCGGGGTCAGCACGGGGCGCTGGATATCGGTCGTGGCAGGCGTGTCGGTCATGCGGCCGCCATAGCAGAACCGATCGCGCAAATCAGCTTTTGAGTTTCCAGCCGCTGCGGATCAGCACGTAACAGATCAGGCCCAGCACCAGGTTCAGCACGCCCACGCCCAGCGCGGCGCTGATGACGTCACCGTTGGTGTTGCCGATGTCGCTCTGCCCCAGGAAGCCGAAGCGGAAGCCGGAGATCATGTAGAAGAACGGGTTGAGGCGGCTGATCATCTGGAACGCCGGGGCGAGATCGTGCACGACGTAGAACGTGCCGGACAGCAGCGTCAGCGGCGCGACCACGAAATTGGTGATCGCGGCGTTGTGATCGAACTTTTCGGCCCACAGGCTGCTGATCAGCCCGACGATCGCCAGCAGGGTCGATCCCATCAGCCCGAACCACACGATCGCCCACGGATGCGCGGCCTGCATGTCGACCCCCGGCCACAGCGCCATGGCCAGCGCCACCGCGCCGCCGACCATCACCGCGCGGGTGATCGCGGCGGTGATGATCGCGGCCATCACCTCCCCTTCGGTCAGCGGCGGCATCAGGATATCGATGATCGTGCCCTGCAGCTTGCCCGCCAGCAGCGAGAAGCTGGCATTGGCGAAGGCGTTCTGCATCATGCCCATCATGATCAGGCCGGGCGCGACGAAGGTGGCGAAGGGCACGCCCAGCACCACCCGGTCACCCCGCCCCATCGCGACGGTGAACACCACCAGGAACAGCAGCGTGGTGACGGCAGGGGCCCACACGGTCTGTGTCTGCACCTTGAGAAACCGGCGCACCTCCTTCATATAGAGGGCCCACAGTCCGATCCGGTTTATGCCGGTGATCCGCGGCTGCCCCATCGGGGGGAAATTCCCTCCGGCGGCAGCACCGGTGGCGGGCAGTTCGGGCATGGTTTCCCGATCCGGTGTCAGGGCGGGCTGAAAATGGTCGGCCATCGCCGCGGCCTATCCGCCGCAGGTCCGGCTGACAAGGGCGGCGGCCTTCCTTCCGGAAGGAACCGGGCCGCCAGGCAAAGAAGGTAATGTGCACGCAATGACGATGAGCTGGACCGAAGAACGCATCAGCATCCTGACCAGGATGTGGGAAGGCGGCGCCACGGCGAGCCAGATCGCTGACGAACTGGGCGGAGTGTCGCGCAATGCGGTGATCGGCAAGGCGCATCGCCTTGGACTGAAGTCGCGCCCCTCTCCGGTGAAGGCGAACGAGCAGAAGGCCACCGATGCCAAGGCGCCCACGGCGCCCAAGGCGAAGGAGAGCGCGCCCGCCCCCTCCCGCCCGGCACCTGTAATTGCCGAGCCTGTGCCCGAGGCGCCGGCTCCCGCTGCGGCGAGCCCGGCCCCGTCACCGTCATCCGAGGTGGCGCCGGCACAGGATGCCGAGCAGCAGGTCGCCCCCACGCCGCGCAGCGACATGCCGCGCATCGTCTCCGTCGGTCCGGGCGGCTTCCTGCGGCAGGGTCCGGGCGACCAGCAGGCACCGATCCCGCCGGCTCCGCCACGGCGGCTGGTGCCGGCCAAGCCCAGTTCCGAGATCGTGGACAAGACCAGCCTGCTGGACCTGAACGACCGGGTATGCCGCTGGCCAATGGGCCACCCGGGTGAAGCCGACTTCCACTTTTGTGGAGAGAAGGTGAACCCGGGCTTCCCCTATTGCGTGCAACATTGCGGCCGGGCCTATCAGGCGCAGCTGCCGCGCGGCGCGCGCCGGCCCCCTCCGCCGCTGCCCTTCGGCGGGCCGCGCGTGCGCTGATCGCCGGCTCCGCTCGACTACAGGACACGGCCCGGCTGCACGATGGTGTGGCCGGGCCGTTGCTTGTCTGGCCGATGCAAGTTTGACCGGGACGCGCGCGCCTGGCGAGGCGGCGGTTCACCCGAAATTAGGCATCTTCCCCGAATGGTCGCAGGCGTTTGCCAGGCGTAGGTCTGGGCGATCGCAGGCGGGGGCAATGGCAATGGGCGTGATCGCACACAGACAGGATTTCACCGGAGCTGCTTCGTGGCCCGGCGACCTGTCGACGCTGGAAGAAGTGGCCCGCTTTGTGCAGCTCTATCTCGGCTGCGAGCTGGCGCTGGTCAGCGTGGCCGGCAGCGGCGGTACGGTGGCGAGCCGGGGCGACACGGTGGGAACCGACGAATTCGATGCTGCCAGCCTGTCGGACCCGATGCTGGCACACAAGCGGGGGATGCGCTTCTATGCCGGGCTGCCGGTGCGCGATGCGGACGGGCAGCATCTCGGCACCATGGCGGCCATGGACAGCGCGGAACGGGCGCTCAGCGGCGACGAACTGACCATGCTGCGGATGGTGGCCCAGGTCGCGGCCGACCTCTGCAGCACTGCTGCAAACGGCGCGTCGCCCGGTTAGGGCCCCTATACTAGACGGCGCCCTGTCCCTTGCGGGTCAGCACGGCTGCTACCAGCAGCGGTGACGGGCCGGTGCCGAGCAGCAGCGCCTCGTACATGATCAGCCCGTCATCCTGCAACGATGTTGCCGCCGCAAGGAAGTCGGCCGTGCCCAGGCGCGGCGAGAGGGCGCGAGCAGTAAGATCGGTGCTGTCAGGCCATTCGCGGTGCAGATGCCGCAGGATGGCGGCCCGTGCCGCGGCGGCGCTGCCCTGCCCCTGATCGCCGTCCATCGCCTGCCCCGCCACGTCCTCGACCCCGATCGCCATGACCGGCTTGTGCGGGCAGATGGTTACCAAGGTGTAAACGTCCCGCACGGTCCGCGCCGGATCATGGCCCAGCGGCGGTGAAACGAAAAGGGGCTCCGTCCGGATTCAACTCCGGACGCAGCCCCCCTTGCATGTCTCATCGCGAGACGACGTTCAGGCGATCAGTCCTCGCGCAGGAAGGCCGGCAGGTGATCGGGATCGCCGCCTTCACGGCCACCCTCGCTGCCACCTTCGCCGCCGCCGCGCGGACCCCGGGGAGCCCGCTCACCGCCGCGATCACCGCCGCCACGCGGGCCGCGTCGATCGCCACGGCCGCCTCGGTCACCACCACGGTCACCGCCGCGATCGCCGCCCCGATCCCCACGGGGCTCGCGCGCTTCACGCGGAGGACGGGTGTCCTCCAGCGGCTCGCCGGTTTCCTGGTCCACGACGCGCATCGACAGGCGGACCTTGCCGCGATTGTCGATCTCGAGCACCTTGACCTTCACTTCCTGGCCTTCGGAGACGACGTCGGTCGGCTTCTCGACCCGCTCGTTCTTCAT
>Ga0210040_10006350_pt1 | contig 14743 bp, 10 predicted proteins | sample CryGeyCG12114_NA_FD_185462 | JGI IMG/M metagenome (GOLD analysis project Ga0210040, IMG submission 185462) | Groundwater microbial communities from aquifer - Crystal Geyser CG19_WC_8/21/14_NA (SPAdes) (version 2) | ecosystem: Environmental > Aquatic > Deep subsurface > Groundwater | place: USA... | reverse complement strand
GTTATGTTTGGTTCTGATAAATGTTTGCACATGATAGAGTTGAAACTACGAGTTTTACTAGTAATCCAAGCAACCTTGAGCTAGTTTAGTTCTGCGGGATATGTGAAAATGCAGTTTGTTTGAAAAATTGGAGACAGACAGACAAGGCATACTGCTTTTGCCTCGTTTAGTAAGTTCCGCGTAGATAGGAGAATGATTGCTTGTTTTAGTTAGTTAGCTCAATATTGGATTTAGAGTGCTACTGGATCCAATAGTTATAAAGATCCGGTTGGTAACCTACAGCCTACTTTTATGTGTACACTAACTACATGGAAAAAACTTGTACGTGGAAAAGAAAGCGCGTACCTGCATGAAAGATATGATTTTGCTTTGTTAAAGAATTATTGTGGTCTTATCTAAAACGTCGGATTTTTGCAAATGAAGAAAAAAATGCTGTACTGTTTTTTCAAAAAAAAGTTGCTTAATTTTCTTTTAAAGTCATACCCAAGATTTTTAAATTTCTTCTTCAAATTTAGCGTAAATTAATTTTTACAATGCGTAACTATTTTTATTTTTTAAGTTTTTTACTTTTCTTTACCGTCATGCTTGCATCTATTTCATCTACAGGTTATTTAAATCATTCCTATACATTATCCGGAACAGCGGATTGGTCTATGTTTGTGAAGTGACCAACATCATGGAAGAAAAATGTACAGTTATGATATTTGCTCAAAATGCAATCGTCGGATTTTTTTTCAGTGTGCTTGGCTACACTGTTAAAACTTTTCGTCCTATTTGAGCAGCTTGTTTTTCAAAAACATAAGCTAAAATCAGGAGAGGTAAAAACTAGTCTTGATTTTTAAATGAAAGCATTTTGGTTTACAAAAAAACAAGCAAGTCTGATGCTGTAAGGGTTCCTAGTAACAGAAAAAACTTAAGGTTGCCACCTGAAAATTGTAACGAAAAATAATAGAACCGATCGTTTGACTTCAATACAAAGTTTTGCTATATTGGAAGCTAATCGGTTGAGGCTAACGATTTTAAAGCTGGACACACGAAAATTTAGCAAAGTAATACCATAAGCGTTTGGTAAAATGACACGCGCTAAAGATATCCTGATGAAGAACATGGAAATAAAGGTTTCTAATCAACGTCGTATACAAAAACATAGGAAATTAAACTTTTCAAAGTGTTTCTGACAGAGAAGAAAGAAATGTCTGATCGAAAGCACGTACTGCATTTTTTACTTGTTTTTTTGCCAACGAGAGCTATGAGTCTCGTTTAAGGATTCCCTGGAGAGGAAAATTCCATCCATAAGAAACAATAATATGTGAGATAAAAAAAAGGATAGCGTGAATTGTGGAACTAGGTTTTTGGTGCATGCATAAGTGATACATTGGGCATCAGGGTACAAAGGTTGTACAGTAGTTTTACATAAATATGACCCTATTGCTATTCCTTGTTGTCTTATTTATGGATTTGAAGTTTCCCCTATCTAACTAAACTAACTTTTTCTATCTATAGATCATGAATGGGTAGATAAATATGAGTGCAAAGTTTGCACATTCCTGGAAATTTATGTTTTGCTTATTAATTTGTTGCAGGGAGACTCACCTTTTGGAAAATCTGAAGCTTATATCAAATTAGAACAACTTGGAGAAGGATCTTATGCTACCGTATTCAAAGGATATAGCAAGTAAGTTTGTTACGAATGTTTACTCACCTTTTTCACTTGGCACTTGAAAATACTCTTTGTAAAAGTGCTTAATGAGTTTCACTAGCTACTCTCATAAAGTATGGCTTGTAAGTCACAACTTTCAGTAGAATTTCAAATACTCATAAAGATTCTACTGTGCAAACTTAACTTTTTGCATACCTCACCACACCGCTGTTAGAAGATGTATAAGGAGCACACAAAGGTGCTTACAGTCAACAAGACAAATACGAAAGTTAGTTTCAAAAACAGTTCAGTAGATCTTCATTTATGACTGCAAGCTAGCTTTTCTAAACCCATTCAATTAGGGATTAATTAATATGAGAGTACTGTAAACGTGAAATGGTCTTTAATTGCAATTATCACGAGTTGTGGTTGAAAAAACTAGTGAAAGGTACAAGTAGTTTATAGGAACGAAGTACATTTTCCCAGTTTAGCCTGATTGACTAGGTACATGGTTACATTATTGCATGTAACTTGGACGCCGTCGTAAAATTTTATATTCATAAGATATCTCTTGAGTGCATTCAGAAATGCATGGAGAAGTGAAATTGGAAAAGTTAGTTTGTGGCTTGGGAGAAAGTATGGCTACAATTTTCACACAAACGCTTAGCAATATAGTAATGTTGCAGTCTTGGAATCGCTCTGACTGACTTGCTGTAAGTAAGTTTAAGATAAGAAAAAATATTCTATGAATGGAAAATAAATATAGCATTCATATAAAAGCACTCACAAGTTTTAATTTGGATTTTTTTCAACCACATCTCGTTATCTACATTTTTATTATGGGAGTCAGCGACTGCTATAAAGTTTTATCCATATTGTAAACCATGATCGTATTCTATAGGAAACTTTTAGTTAGGGTGTTGGTGTTACATTTAGCAGGATTAGTAAATCCTCTCCTGAAAAAAAACTCTCTATAGACACAGTTTACATCTGATTATTGCAACTTTTTCATCTCCCCCTTGAGCTACAATAGTGAACAGCAGCTGTGTAATGATAATCTTGGAAAGTTATTAAACTTGTCAAACCTAGTCTTTCAGAATAAAAAAACTGCCGGGTAATATTATACTGTGTAAGAAAACTCAATCATTGATGCTTGAGCCATTGTTCTGGAATATATCTTGAGGCGACAAAAAACCTTCGAGTCCTGGTCCTAGCAACTTACAATATAGTATGTGACTAGATTTATAAATACGGAACGCGATAACAATGTTTGACACTTGATTAAACTCGCAGACTATATAGAGAATTTCAGTTGAGACGTGATTCTTTTTTCACACTGTCCAAAGTGGGATCAAATTTGTTCTAAAAGTGCAATAACTTACTAACTATGCCGTCTTCTTTTTTCTCATAACCTGAATACAAACAACGCAGTAGTTTTGTTGGTCTTCTTTTAAAACTACAATAAACTTGTTCATTTCTACTTGATTGCATCCCAATCGAATTACGAAACTGTGCTAGTTTCCAATATATTTTCTCTTATCATTATTTCATCCGGTTGCATCAAAGTCTTTAGTACAATTTCCTGCGCCTAGTAAATTAAAAGGGTTTACTTATTGACAATCCTGTCAGTGGAAAAAGTTCAGATGAGATTTCTTCCTTGTCAAAAGGAGAACAAAGGGAGCTCTGAACGGACACAAGGGCTGACAGGTGAGTGACTGGCTCAGATTGTTTGTAGCATCTTTCTTTCTCAACATTTTGACTTTCTTAGAGTCAGAAAGCCTTATACCTTAGGAGTGAAAACCCTATCGGGGAATAAATCTATTAGCCCCAGTGCTTTGTATGTACGTAGTCAGTCTTGGTCCACAACTTGCATGATCCAATAGCCTATTGTGACTGACTGGTGAGAGACTGTGGATGCTTTAAATCAAGTGCATACAGCAGATTCACATCGATTTCTTAGGTTCACTCACTTACTATCAGGATTTGGTGCATGCAGGTTATACAGAGATAGAAGAATGGTAATATTCACTGACTACTGCAGACGGGCACACATCTTTTGGCTCCTCATATTACACTACTGCAGACTTCGGAGCGTTCCGCCTTCTGTTCGGGTGCAGCGGCGGTTGTGGCTAGCACAGCAGCAGGCAGCATCCCTATCATCTCCATAGTAACCAACTAGGGATGACTCATCCTTTCTCAATGTCAGTAGGACAAGGGAAAGTCGTGCTCTCGCACAAAAAGTGACGTAGGGCGAATCTCCATCGTAACTACTAACTAACATGTAAGTGAGTAGTAGTACGTTTTGTTGTTGGAGGATCCCGTAATGCCAAATGGATACTAAAGCCGGCTTATGATACTGCTGGCAAGTGAAGCACCCTATAAAGCAGTTAGTTTCTAACAAGGTGGCTCAAATATATAAGGATAGATCCATTGTGAGTTTTTCTTTTGGCACTGAATTCAGGAAATAGAGAATGGGGGGGTGAAGAAAGTCACATTTTCAGAGACATTGTATACGTAATATACAACACGCAGTTGGCTGGTTAGTTAGTTAGGGACGTAGTGTAAAGCTATGGGAGCGTTTTAGGTAGGGGTGTTGGAAATAGCGGTCAAAGTATGCTTTTGTCATGTCAATGCTCTATACATTATGTTGCCAGCATAGCCGTGATGAATGTTCTTATGGAGGGGTGCACTTAAGAGACAAAACAAGAGATCTAGTTTTATACAATAAAGGAAAGACGCTGGAGGAAGCAATTGTCGGCATCAGCAGAATCACTTGGATTACTTACAGAGGGATTTTGCTCAAACGAGGGTCATTCATTTAGCTTGTTAGTACGGCAAGTAGGTGCAGGACATAGTGTACAGATATTTTGGTTGTTTGTTGCATTTTATCACGTATGAGCCATTGCTCAGTTCTTTTAGCCATGTGTGTGTGTGTCTGGGATATCTTACTGTCTATTATGTTGCATGTCATGATAAATCCGAATTTTCTTGTCAAGTTAGTTAGTTACCAGGTTCATTATGGACATGCATGATGAAATGTGGTAGCATTCACTATATGCTTAGGTCACCGAAAACATATTTTCTTGGACAATAAGTCTCCCGGCTTTGTCATATTGATAGTATTTGTTTTGGTGGCTAATTGAATTGCTACCAATTGATGATGAGAAGACGGACTGATTCCATTCAGGTTATGGTGCTCGTTATGTGTATTGTATAGGATTTTTTCCTGGTTTTTTACGTTACTTACTTGATTGGCTTACTATATAGAACTTTCTATTCATAACGAAAAGATGAGCTTTTTGAAGAGCGGAAAAACTTTTCCTATGATTTACTTTCAGACTGTGAGGGGGAAAACTGGCATGCTTTTTCCCCTTAGTTCATCGGCATACTTTATAACAAGTTATTCACCCGCTTTTATTATTGCATATCGAGATTAAATTAGATTTTGACGGCAAATAGCCTGATGGCTGGTTTTGCCGAACAGTCCATATGCATGCATGCGTAATATCTAAAATCTTTATAGATTGCGTTCCAAAAGTTTTATGCGACACAAAATGTACATGTATAGCAATATATTGGCCTTGAAATGTCTTTTAGTCATGCTGTAAGGTTTATATAGTATTTATTGAAACTTGGGGTTCTGAATGTGAAACAAAGGGAAATTCCATTTTGGAATTGAGTTCTAAAGGTTCTTTGGTGCCTTTGAAATAGTATTTAAAAACAATAGTGCCGACGAAAAGTTTAGTTACACCGGAACTCATACTCGTGCTTTTGTCATTTATTCCATAACTTGGTCTATGATTGAAACCGGATGGCAGTGAACTGTTTCTAACTCAACTATTATGAAAAGGAAAATGATTTCAAACTTTAAGGCTCTTTAGTAGTAGTAGAAAGTCAGACCATCCTATAACAATAATGATGATGATGGGGACGATAAAAGTAATCCACTTATAATAATAAGATGAGAATATTAGACTTTGAGAATGGCGCTGCACTGTGTGTGTACACTCTACACTGAGAGAATGCACATTGTGTCCTCACAAAGACGATGACGAAGCTTTTTCCTCATTGTTCCTAAAGCGCACTCTGGCCATAAATAAACGATAATTGGATGGGCTACATGACACATGGCATGGAACATGCAAACCAAACTGTCTACGGTCTTCCATATAAATAGTACTTACCCCATAAAGGAACCAAAAACTCTTATGGAAGTAATGGGTGAAAGCTTTCATCTCTTGTTTAAGAGTAAGAGTGGTACCTTTTCTCTGTATGCATTTCTTTCCCAGCATCTTGCTACCTAAACGAACTACGTACTATTATTATTGTTTTCGGATTCCAATATTGTCCCCAGTTTTTTTCCTAATCGAACACGACAATATAATAATGTGAACTAGGATGTGCGTGTGGGTATTTCACAGAGAAAAAAAGTTGTTTCGGGGCTTTTCCTCTTCCGTTTTCCTATGGGAAACAAACTTCAGGTACACCATGTCCTCTGTATGTGTGTGTGGGGATACGCACATTACTATTACGTTGCCAAGAAAGTTGTTCCGAGACATCCTAATTTATACGTCTTGGTGTTCATGGCACGTTGCTTCCTTATATTTTTAAAGCAAGAGAAAATAACTAACTATACTGAAACCTAAACAAGTTTGGGCTATAAGTGTGCACAACATTTTGATGTTCTTGGTACCATTTGGGTCCGTGATAGAGACCGAAGGAAAGCTGGAATAAGTACCAAGGGAATATCACTGGAAAATAATATGTATGAAATACCCACAGTACAAAGAGCATTGTTTTCCACTTCGTATTCATTTAAAGATGTAAATCCTAATGGTTGGTGCATGCAATGAAGCATTGATGGAAGATTAAATAGCAACTGATTGGCACCCTTGCTCTCTTATATTCCCTGGATTGTTAATGTTGTTTGAAGTCTACAGTAAATTGAATGGGGAAAGTTAAACAGACGGATGCAATAGACAGCCAGAGAATTTTGTTGTATGAACTCCTTCCATATACCATATTGGTTCTAGCTGTTGCGTTCTCAGTGTGTGACAGAGGTGGATTGTAGTAGGTTTGCCATGGAATGAAAAGATAATGAGCTTTGGGAAATTTAATCCATTGCATTTGAAAACAAAGGTCATGATGTATGTGGGATGTAAGAGGAAGTAATTTATTCGTGTTGTTAGTTAGTTAGTTAGATGTGAGTGACATACGGTGAATTTGACAATCTAATAGTTTCCGGATTGATGTTTTGATTGGAAAGGGTACATTTATTTACAACTTGATGGAATTGTATAGTCAGCTGGATGATTTTACAAGATTTGTCATGATTTTGGTTAAGATTTATTGACTTTGATGTTTGCTAACTTTAACTATGAGCACAAAATTTCTTTGATGTATCCGTTTTGAATGCATGAAGCGCAAAATTATATTGCGGACTTGATTTAGTTTCTTAGCCCAGTTACGATATGGAAAGAGGAAATGAGTAATTGCATTTGAAAGTTTGAGTCACGTTGAATGCACAGTTTTCCATGTGAGCTGTGGTTCACAGCGTGAGTTGAACATACAAAATCGGAATCAAGGCACATTTACTGTTTGCCCAATGTTTTATAATGGTAGATATAATTTAGCTTCAACTGTGAAGCCTGACGCCAGGCAGCTTAGTCCGTGAGTAGTAAACACGTTGGGACTGTGTATCCTAAACAAAGAAGAGAAATCACTTTAACATTTAAAATTCATGTTTTCTCGCTTTAGTTATGCACGGTGTAGGAGAAAGCTATACAGTGTAAATAATTTGGTAAAAACGGTAAAAGGAAGTGGGAAAAGAGAAAGAAATGTTCTCTCCAGTGAAATAAATATGACCCTTGGGTTAATAATGGGATTGAAGTGCACACAGATCTATGTATTAGAGCACACGGTGTTCATTTCTTCTTCCCGGGCAGTTTGCCAAATCATCCTGTTTGCCCCTGGAAGAAAAAACTGTGGAGCAATAACAAAGAAAGGGAAAACACCTTTTCTTTTATCTAGCTCACTCAACCATGCAATTTCTCTATTTTTTTTGCAGCTTAACAAATCAAGTAGTGGCTTTAAAAGAGATTCGACTCCAGGAGGAAGAAGGTACTCCATTTACTGCGATCAGAGAAGCCTCTCTGCTCAAGGACCTGAAACATGCTAATATCGTGATACTGCATGACATTGTGCATACAAAATCTACCCTTACGTTTGTCTTTGAATATCTGGTAAGCCTATATATAATGTATTCGTTTAAGTGATTCCATTATGTAGGGAAATACTTTTTTTCTCTTTATAAAATTACCTGGATCAAAACTTAAGCAACTGTAGGATGTAATAGTATGCATCAAGAAGAATGCTGTAGATTTAGTGAAGTGCTCAAGTTATTGTGTGCACACATTTTCATTACATTCCTTATCTAATGTATTGGCTAGTAAACAGCGGAACATGTAGTAGGCAATTACCGCAGCATTTTTTCATTATAAATAGCTACAAATAGTAGGACAAAAGTTTTCTCTTTCTTTTTACATGCCATAATGCTAAGTTAGCAAAGCCATAGTGGATCGATCGATCTGTTTTCATTACTGTAAATATCACATGCAAGTAGTATGCACTGTTTTTCTTTCTCATTAGAGACTAAAAAAGCTGCGGGGAAGTTGCCAAATGTTTTATTTCATGTTGAGCAGGCACGCATTATTAAGTTTTTGGGTATTTTTTTTGTTTCTCTTAGTTTGCCAGTTTATTCGTCCAAATAAGGTCGCATGGCATGTAATGGAAAAAAATTAATCTAGGATTCGTGAAACACGCGCGTTTCTAGATAGAAGTTAATGAAGAGTGAAATAATATGAAAAAAGTTTTAGCTAGTTTGACAAGCTGACGAGAATTGAGATTAGGAGGACAAATATTAATGAATGTATTTATTCGATTTGTAATTGTAGCACACAGATCTTTCACAATACTTGGAACGGCACCCAGGTGGTTTGAATCCCAATAATGTGAAGCTCTTTCTTTTCCAATTACTTCGCGGAATGGCCTATTGCCATAAACGGAGGATTCTTCATCGTGATGTGAAACCTCAGAATCTGCTCATCAGCCAAAGTGGAGAGCTCAAATTGGCTGATTTTGGTAATAAATCCTTCTACTTTGACAAGAAAGATATATACAGTGCACTGTTGACCTGTTCTTACTTCATTCTATTCAATTTGATTGCTAGTATAGTCTTATGACACGTACCAGAAATTGATGCTGGACTGTTTTAATTTTCATTCTCTCCTTCTATGGGGGTCTTTAGATTGCTCTTTGCCCTTGAATCGTCATTTATTATCACACGTTAAATTCTTTAGTCTCATTGCCGTATCCATTTGGCTGCCTTCGTGGACTCGTAATTGATTTCTTTTAGAGCCAAAGACTGCGAATAGAGCAAGATTTTTTTACTTTTCAGGTCTGGCTCGTGCCAAATCCGTGCCAAGTCATACATATTCTCATGAAGTGGTGACACTCTGGTACCGACCTCCGGATGTACTACTGGGTTCCACTGACTACTCAAGTTCCCTTGACACTTGGGGCGTGGGTTGCATTTTTGTTGAAATGCTGACGGGTGCTCCGGTATTTCCTGGTGTTAGAGACGTTTCCGACCAACTTGACAAAATCTTCCGTGTGTTAGGGACTCCTACAGAGAAGACCTGGGAAGGTACGTTATATCCTATTATCTACATATGCATGAGTTCATATGCTTGTAAGGAAGGAGAGATTCTTCCTTTGATCTCTCCCTATGGTGTATAACCCGCATTTGGTTTTATTTACAGGCGTCACTCAATTAACTAATTACCATAAAGAAGTTCATCGGCTGTATAAACCCCAAAAGTTAGGTTTAGTCTTTCCTAGACTGTATGACGTCCCTTTTGCAGAGAGCGTTGCCACTGCCTTTCTTCAGGTATGTAAAACAGCATGTGGTGTTTATTTCCTCTTGTGTGATGTGCCAAGTTATTTCAGCAAGATTGCATAGGGCGTGTGAGTATACTCGAATATAGAATGAGATAGTTAAAGCACGTTTAAGTTAGTACGTGAATTCATGTGACATTAATTAAGGAAAATGACACGAGAAATGGGGAAAGCACATTCCTGTATCTGTACATTGAATGTTAAAGAGGATGTGAATTTTATTCTAATTTTTTTCTACGCAGTTGAATCCTGATAAAAGACTGGAAACTGAGGGAGCACTTCAGCATAAGTATTTCTCTGACCTCCCTGCTAAAATATATGAGTTACCTAACGGTAAGGAATTTTTTCACCTATTATATGTTTGCTATATAAGATTGGCTGTTGTGTGTGTTATGCCTGTGTGTATCAATCAATGTCATTTTTTTCGGGTGGGATTTTTTTAGTCAGTTTGTTTTCTAGATGATCATAATATGTAGTATAGAATTTCAACGATGTAAAAATAGTATGTGTCAAATGTTCATGGATTAAATATTTGTAGCAAATGTAATGCACGCTCCTTTGCAAACGATTTTTTTCTCTGCAAGTAATATGGTAAAAACTAACAAGAGCGTGATGGATCTGATTTTAATACCCTCATTTTGTTTTTTCCGGTTCGGTGAAACAGAAGTGAGTATTTACACCGTGGAAGGGATCAAGTACCAGCCTGAAGAGACTCGAAGGACAATTCCTAAAACTGGAAGCTTTGACTTTCGTCGAAAAATATAACCACTAATCACCTCTAGTTCAAGATTACTATGTTTTAATATAAGAAGAAATGAAAACTGAAGTGTCATGTATTATTGTATCATGTGAATAGCGGCGACATCAGATTATAATTGTTGCTCATAAATACATTTAGTAGCTACTACACTGCTACTATCCGGAGCTCATATAGTATACTAATTATTATTTATCTCATGTTTTTTTGTGATGCGTCCTGGCCCTGGCTATGAAAGTTGTAGGTTATTTAGTATATATTAACAAATAATTCGCACAAAAAAACTATCATGTAGCCCGGTAAATGCATATTAAATTGAAACTCTACGTACAAAATGTACAGTGTTAGTGTAAAATGAACGTGTTGTGCTCACAAGTTTTCCAACATAATTTTAGTTTACTACTGTAATCTTACTATAAAATTGGTTGTGTTTTGTGCCATTTGGTTTTACATGCTTACTTGTAATCTTCCGGTTCATTAGTATTGTAATATCTTTTAAAGTTGTCATTATTACTGCAGAGCTTGACTGAATTCTCTAGTTTCTAAAAAAACTTTTCTAACAAAAGTTTTCTTCGCATTATATAGTCATTTTTTGAGTTGTGATTTTTGTTCACTCAACCTCTGAGATCTATATTTGTTTAAATTGAATGTATCCTTAAGCGAGCGATCTTTCTTAATGAGCTGACTGATGAAATTAATGATCTTAGATTGTTGCCAAAATGAAAAATTGCAGTATAACATATAAGAATAAGTGTTTTTTGGGTAAATTATTGACGTATGGTCGGTAAATAACTGACTTCATGACAAACCCTCGTAATATGTAAATGGGATTGATTATTGTTTACGTTGTCTATGTTTCTCTGCTCCTAGGGCCAGTAAAAGTATATAAAAAATCAATAATAAATTATTGTGACTCCTTGCTAAACACATATTATAACATATTCGTGTTTTTAAAACTAAATTCTTGTTGCAAATTTGAGGATTTTTGGTTGCTGTAAGCATTAAAAATGAACTCTCAGTAGAAAAAGCAAGGTATATTGAGCTCTGTTGTTTGAATACAATCTGAAAAAAATTATTTAAGATCTCATATACATTGGGGTGTGATAAATTAAGATAACATCAGCGAACAAGATACTATCTTACAATTAATTGGAAAAAACGGAGAAACATGTAACTTGGCGTTTCGTCCAACGTTTGCGTAATGTATAAAGTCAATCGAAATCGAAAAGAGAAATTCGCTATGCAAGTGCATAGTATATTTAAAATAATTTACGTTCTCCTACGAGGTTATCTTATATTGTTTTCTAGACAATGTTCTTATGAGTACACTCTCCCCTAAAGTAAAATAAATTCAGAATTTCGCAAAGATATTTTATTTCTCCGTTAATTCATTTTATTTGCGTATGTAATGCGGTGCATAATTTTAGGCTGTTTAACTACGTGAAAAGGATATCCTTTTCTCGTGATCGTAGGAATGATGCATGATCTGTACATTTAAAAAACATAAGGAATTTTCCACCAACAATATACAATCGAACTAGTCACGAAAAAAACAAGATGGCGCATCCTTCCATTTTGAAAACAAGCATGCTGGTGGCTACTGTTGGTTTTTTTAAACACCTCTGGTTTTGGTGAAAGGTTTCGTGAGAATGTTTGTTGATCGAAGTCATCAAAGCCTACAAAGAATTCGAAAAATAATATTGGATTTAAACTGGATGGAATAGTTTTGCCGTCTGTCATACTTTCTGAGCCGACTTTGGTTTGGGGAATTGTTTAACGAAAGGCTTCTATATCCAAGGTGGTAGAATATAGTACTAAATTCTACCACCTTGATCTATATCAACAGCAAACCCACTGCGGTCCGAGGGTTAAAAAAAACTCAACTGAAAATGTTTGATCGCAACACCATTTCACTAAAACAAAACTGTAAAATCCATGTCTCCGATTGGAAATTTTAGACATTGACCTGTGATCCCATAGATTAGATATTACATACACTTTCAGTGGCAGGCATATTCAAGTCAAGAAAACCCGGGAAGCAGCTAAACTCATGTTAATTTTTTTTAGTGGTGACTGATTAAAATCAAAATCCAATCCGAAACGATTAAAAAATGTAGCTAATTTTAGTAGTTCTTTATTTAAATTAACATGGGAGTTGACTAAAAATATCCATTGTGCATCCGACGGTTTGCTACGTCTAATTGAACTCTCCTGACTCCTGTAAAGGGAGTAGGTAAGTCATCCAGTGATTTTGTTTTTGTTTTACATTGTTGTTCACATCGTTTAAACAAATTTAATTTGAAAACCTTATAGACTTGGGATCATGCTGCAGCGTTTAAGACTGATACCTTGTTCTTCTACACTATTCAGAACTTGTTTAGTCAACTCAAGTATAGTTCAGCAACGGGATTTAAAAGATCAAAGAAATCTAGCTGTTAAAGAGGACCTTAATCATGTGCCCCTAAATGAAGATATTTCTTCTCATCGTGAACTACCTATTCCCTCATCCACACATATTAACCCGATGCCGTTAGAAAAAAATTCTTTGTTAACGAATAAAGGGAAACTAAAACCAATACCTCATATTACAGCAAGATCTTTACAATGGGACTGTGTACCGACTCCTCTAAAGCTTTTAAATGCGTCGCATCCATCAATAATAATACAAAAGAATCCACCAGATCCACTTCAAACCTACTTATCACTCTCGAAGTCCCGTCTTTCAGCGCTTGTGGTGTCCACAGCCATGGCTGGATACGCAGTAGCCCCAAATGCCACATTTGTTCCAGTCGAGTTTGTTACTTTGAGTTTCGGAGTAGCTCTTGTATCAGCTGCTGCTAATTCTGTGAACCAAATTGTTGAACGAGAGTATGATTCTATGATGAGAAGGACACAAGACCGAGTGATGGTTCGAGGCATTGTAAGCGTACCTCAAGCGTGGAGTTTTGCTGCCACTTCAGCGACAATTGGGATTTCGACTTTAGCTTTGTGCAACAATGAGTTAACAGCTGCAATTGCTGCATTAAACTTAATTTTGTACACATCAGTGTACACGCCTATGAAAAGAATGTCCATTTTAAATACCTGGGCTGGAGCCATAGTTGGAGCCTTGCCACCATTGATGGGATGGGCTGCAGTCACAAATGGACTAACTTTTGATGCCCTACCAATGTTTTTAATACTTTTCAGTTGGCAGTTTCCCCATTTTAATGCCCTATCGTGGAATATTGCAACTGATTACGATAGAGCCGGATACCAAATGATGGCAAGTAAAAACAAACCTCTGTGTTTGCGCACTGCATTGACACATAGCGTGTACCTGACTTTGACTTGCCTATTGATGCCAGTTATTACCCCAGATGTAACTTCATGGAGCTTTGCTCTGGATTCGTTACCCCTAAATTTAGTCTTGGTATACTTTGCTCGAAGATTTTACAAAAAGGCGGATGCGTCCTCAGCACGTTCCTTGTTTCGATTCACCTTGTTTCATTTACCTGCGCTACTTCTCCTCTTAATCGTCAATGCGAGGGGGAATAGAAGGGATAAGAAAACGGAAAATAGTCAATCAATTTTAAATCAAGACACGGTAACTAATACTAGTATTACTAGTAATGCCAATGATAAATTTTTAGGGACGGTCAATATTAGTTAACTCAGTAATATAGGGATGGATTATTTATTATTTGACTAGATCGTTGTGAGTTGAGTTGAATAAATATTATGCAACCGCGTTGTTACTAAAAGCTAGGCTGTGAAACAAAAATGTATTCAGTAATCAGTAATGCAGTTGAATTGTATATGAAAGAATAAACACTAAGGGTACACCCGATGCCGTGTAAAGTCGTGCATTTCTACGTGCGTAAATCTCCCAGCCAATTAGAGCAGACTTCCAACTTCTCCTTACTGATCTGATTGGCTGGGAGATTTACGCACGTAGAAATGTACGACTTTACACGGCATCGGGTGTACCCCTACTATGTAATAAATAAACAAACATTGATAGAGACGGATATTCGACTTACTGAGTCTTTATTTTGCAAGCTATTTCGAAAACATGCATGCATTTTTATTTACATTACGTGTTTTTGCATTGTCGTCTGATAGCATTATGCTTATTAGTTACATGTTTACATCGGAAATAAACCGAATCAGGGATTTGCTACAATTTGAGGCATAATGAATGAAATAGTATTCGGTCATTGAAAAAAACTAGGGAATCGGAAACCGCGCACTGCCACTTTTCTATTGTTAACTTCCATATCCGCAACAGTCCCCTCCAGCTCCACAGTTGAAGCATTGTTTGTTTGAACGGGTTTTTATTTTTGGGGTATGCAGTATTCTTTTTAATGGGTCAATCTTTTAATTATGGTGCGAACTGTTTAAGCTAGTTT
>Ga0210040_10006349_pt1 | contig 14743 bp, 10 predicted proteins | sample CryGeyCG12114_NA_FD_185462 | JGI IMG/M metagenome (GOLD analysis project Ga0210040, IMG submission 185462) | Groundwater microbial communities from aquifer - Crystal Geyser CG19_WC_8/21/14_NA (SPAdes) (version 2) | ecosystem: Environmental > Aquatic > Deep subsurface > Groundwater | place: USA... | reverse complement strand
CCGCCGGTGCGGGCGACGAGCACGGCGTACACGGTGCGGTGCGCCGCGACGGCGACCACCCGGCGGCGGAACGCGCGGCAGCTCAGCACGACCAGGTCGACCGCGCGGTCGAGCAGGACCGTGCCGTCCCCGTCCCGCGGCGCGTCGGCGGCGTCGACCAGCTCGAGCGCGAGCACCACGACGGCCTCGCCCGGGCCGAGCTGCAGCGGGGCGGTGAGCAGCGTGGCCGGCAGGCGCCCGTCCAGGACCGCCCGCAGCTGCTCGCCGGCCCGGCGCCGCTCGAGGTCCTCGCCGCTGCGCGCGCGCAGCAGGTGCAGCGCCGCCATCGACGCCGCCTCGCGCAGCGCCTGCTCGGCGTCGGGCCCGAGCGGGCGGTCGCCCTCCTGCGCCCAGATGGACCCGAGCACCTCGCCGCCGGCCCGCACGGCCACGGCGAGCCGGGACGCGATGCCCTCCAGCTCCACCCGGACGACCTCGTCGCTGGACCACAGCCGGCGGAAGACGCCGTGCTCGTGCAGGCGCGCGAGCCACTCCGCGGGGACGCGCCGGCCGAGGATCGTGTCGCGCCGCGGGGCGTCGACCGGGTGCGCCGTCGAGGAGTGCGCCAGCACCACCGAGTGCTCGTCCTCGATGGTCACGGCGCCGCCGACCAGCGAGGAGACCGCGTCGGCCAGCCCGAACAGGTCGCCGAGCGGTGGCCCGCCCTCGCGCCGCGTGCTGCTCGCCGACCGCGCCGTGCGCAGCAGGGTGTGCAGCTGCCCCCAGGCGGCGTCGCGCGGGGCGGCCAGCAGCGCGACGCCGGCGTCCTCCGCGGCGTCGAGCAGCGCGCGCGGCAGCACCCCGTCGGTGCGCAGGAGCACCGCGGACGCGCCGAGCTCGCCGTAACGGGTGACCACGTCGACGGCGCTGCGCCGCGCCGGGTCGATGCCGACCCCGAGCACCATGTCGTGCCGGTCGGCCGTCGGCTCCCCGACGGGGTCGTGCACGACGGGCTCGCCGGCCCGCACGTCGAGGCCGAGCGGCGCGCCGACCACGCGGATCACGCCCGCCCCGAGGGCGTCGACGACGGCGCCCAGCGTGGGACCGGTCGTCGCGCCTGCCGCGGAGGCAGCCTCCACCACGGCGGTCACCGCCGGCCTGCCGGGCGGTCGGTGCGCACGTCCCCGGGAGCGCGCAGCGCTGCACCCGGCAGGGCTGCTCGCGGGCACGACACGACGGCCTCCAGGGGTGGGGTCCTCCGATCGTCGCCCACCCGCCGGGACGGCGGCGTGGTGGCCCGGCACCAAGACCCGGCCGGTCCGTGGTGCAGCCGGACGAAGCTCACCCGCCGGGCTGCAGGCCGAGGACGAGGGCCTCGACGAGCACGCCCCAGTGGGCGTCGCCGTTGCCGAGGTCCTGCTCGACGATCTCGCGCAGCCGCGGCCGCTCCAGCCAGGCGCTGTCCGCGGCGGCGGGCGCCACCCACTCGCCCATCGGCGGGCACTCGTTGAGGGCGAGGCCGAGCACCGCCAGCGAGACGGCGCGCACGGCGAGGACGGCCTGCAGGGTGGAGAAGCCGCCGCGCGCGAAGGCGTCGATCCCGCGCTCCGTCATGTCGTACGCGGCGTCGTTCTCGGCCGGCCGGCGGCTCAGGACCATGAACGCGCCCGGGTGGGCGCGGGCCAGGTCGCGGAAGGCGAGCGCGAACTCGCGGACCCAGTCCTGCCAGCCGTGCTGCGGGTCCGGCGCGGGCAGCTCGCTGAACATCCGCTCGACGACCCCGTCCAGGATCGCGACCTTGCTCGGGACGTGGTTGTAGAGCGAGGTGGGGTGCACGCCCAGGTCGTCCGCGAGGCGCCGGACGGTCAGGGCCTCGGCACCCTCCCGGTCGGCGAGCGCCACCGCGGCGCCCAGCACCCGGTCGCGGGTCAGTCGTGGACGTGCGGCTGGCACCCGGCAGATCCTCCCCTTGACGGCCGGGACGTTAGCACCTACAACGTAGGCCTACATAGTAGGTACGCCGACGGAGGAGCACGGATGAGCGAGCTGCAGGACTTCCTGACCGACAAGGCCGCCGAGCTGAAGGTCCCGGGCGCCACCGCCGGCGTCCTGGTCGACGGCGAGGAGCACCAGGCGTTCTCCGGCGTGACGAGCGTCGAGAACCCGCTCGACGTCGACGCCTCGACGCTGTTCCAGTTCGGTTCCACCGGCAAGACCTTCACGGCCACCGCGATGATGCGCCTGGTCGACCGGGGCCAGGTCGACCTCGACGCGCCGGTGCGCCGGTACGTGCCCGAGCTCGCGCTGAAGGACAGCGACGCCGCCGAGCGCGTCACCGTCCTGCAGCTGTTCAACCACACCGCCGGCTGGCAGGGCGACGCCATCAAGGACACCGGCGACGGCGATGACGCGCTGGCGGTCTACGTGGCCGACATGGCCGACCTCGAGCAGGTCTCGCCGCTCGGCACGGCGGTCAGCTACAACAACGCCTCGCTCTCGCTGGCCGGCCACCTGATCGCCAAGGTCATGGGGACCACGTACGAGAAGGCGGTCCGCGAGCTGCTGTTCGAGCCGCTGGGCATGGACATGACCTTCTTCACGCCGAACGAGGTCATGAGCCGCCGCTTCGCGGTGGGTCACACGCTGCACGACGACGGGCGGATCACCGTGGCCCGGCCGTGGGCGATGCCGCGCAGCGCTGCCCCCGCGGGCGGGATGAGCGCCACGGTCGGCGACCAGCTCACGTGGGCGCGGTTCCACGTCGGGGACGGCACCGCGAAGGACGGCACGCGCGTCCTGCCGGCGGAGCTGCTCGCCCGCATGCAGGAGCCGACCGTCGACATGGCGGGCAGCGCGCTCGGCGACGCGGTCGGGATCGGGTGGCTGCTCAAGGACGTCCAGGGCACGCGGCTGGTCAGCCACGGCGGGACGACGAACGGCCAGTACTCCGACTTCGGGCTGGTCCCGAGCCGCGGGTTCGCCGTCACCTGCCTGTCCAACTGCGGCCCGAACGGCGCGCAGCTCAACCACGCCGTGACCACCTGGGCGCTCGAGCACTACCTGGGGGTCGAGGAGGAGGCGCTGGTCGCGGTCGACCGCACCGACGCCGAGCTCGCGGAGTTCACCGGCCAGTACGAGACCATCGCGTACGGGATCGAGGTGACGGCCGTGCGCGGCCAGCTCGAGGCGGCGATCGCGTACACGCCCGAGACGCTGCGCGCGCTGCGCGAGTCCGGGGACGACGAGCCGGAGGACCAGCCGCCGTTCCGGCTCGGGCTGCTCGCCGGCAGCGACCGGTACGTCCTCACCGCGGGGCCCGCGGCGGGCATGCGGGGCTACTTCGCGCGTGACGAGAGCGGCCGCGTCTCGGCCCTGCACCTGGGTGGCCGGCTCGCCAGCCGGGTGCCCGCCACGGCCTAGCGGCGGCGGGTGCCGGGGCGCGTGCGCGCGCCCCGGCACCCGGTCCTAGCCGCCCGTGTGCCGGGTGACCCACTCGGCGACGCGCCGGTTCCAGTCGGCGCGGTGCGACGGCCGGCCGCTGAGCACGAACAGGTGGGAGGCCTCCGGGTAGAGGACCATCTCGACCTCGCACCCGGAGGTGCGCAGCGCGGTGAACCACTGCTCCGCCTGCCCGACGGGGCAGCGGTCGTCGGCGGCGCCGTGCAGCACGAGCGTCGGGGTCCGCACCTCGGCCACGCGGGTCAGCGGCGACATCTCGCGCAGCCGGGCGGCGCCGTGCACGGGCGTCACCCCGAGCTCGGCGACGTCGAGCAGGCCGGCGAGGTCGGCGCTCCCGCTGAGGCTGACCAGGTCGGTCACGACGCCGCCCGGCACTGCCGCGGCGAAGCGGTCCGTCCGCGTGGTGAGCCAGCAGCTCAGGTAGCCGCCGTAGCTGTAGCCGGTGACGGCCAGCCGGGCCGGGTCGGCGGTGCCGTCGGCGACGAGCGCGTCGACCGCGCACAGGACGTCGTCGGTGTCGGCCTCGCCCCACGCGCCGTGGGCGGCGGTCCAGAAGCGCTCCCCGTAGCCGTCGCTGCCCCGCGGGTTCACGGCCAGCACCGCCCAGCCCTGCGCCGCGAGCACCTGCGCGTACGCGTGCACCGGGTCGAACGCGGGGCCCCAGGCGTTGTGCGGCCCGCCGTGGACGTCCAGCAGCAGCGGCTGCGGCGCGCCGCCGCGCGCTCCCGTGACCCAGCCGTGCACCGCGAGGCCGTCCGGGGCGCGGAAGGCGCGTGCGACCGGCTCGGCCACCTCGACCTGCTCGAAGAACGCGGCGTTGGTCCGGGTGACGCGGCGCGGCCCGCCGTCCTGCACGACGTGCAGGTCCGCGGTGCTGCGCGCGTCCGCCAGCAGGCAGACCACCGGGTCGAGCGCCGCGCCGCTGACGACCACCGGCCCGTCGACGAGGGGCGTCACGTCCCCGGTGGGGTCCAGCGCGAGCAGGTGCACGGCGCCGGCCTCCCGCACGCAGAACACGACGCGCCCGTCCCGGTCGACCACGGGCCGCGCACCGGGGTAGCCGGGGCCGCCGACCATGACGTTGCGGTCGAGTCCGGGAGCGAGGCGCTCCGGGACGCCGCCGCCGGCGTCGACGCGGAACAGGCAGGTGTGGGCCGACACGAGCGGCTCGGTCGCGCCGGCCAGCAGCAGCCAGCTGCCGTCGGGCGCCCAGCAGGGGGCGGCGGCCGCGCCCGACCACTGCGTCACCTGGTGCAGCTCGCCGCCGCCGCGCCCGGGACCTGCCGCGACGGTGAACACGTGCGACACGGCGTCCAGGTCGCGCGTCTCGTGCGCCGACGTCACGAGGGCCAGCCGCTCCCCGTCCGGCGACCAGGCGAGGTCGCGCACCACGAGCTCGCCCGAGGTGAGGCGCGTCGTCGCGCCGTCCGCCACCGCGACGACGTGCGCGTGGACGGTGAGCTGCCCGAGCCGCCCGGTCCCGTCGGCCTTGTGCGCCAGCCGGGTGACCACGACCGGGTCGTGCGGCTGCGCGCCCTCGGGCAGCTCGGGCGCCGCGACGGCGAGCCTGCTTCCGTCCGGGGCCCAGACCGGCTCGCCGGCGCCGAGGGGCAGGTCGGTCAGCCGGTGCGGCTCACCGCCCGCTGCCGGCAGCAGCCACACCTGCGCCGGCCCGTCCTGCGCGCGCAGGAACGCCAGCCACTGCCCGTCCGGCGACCAGCGGGGCGAGCTGTCGGCAGGTCCCAGGGTGAGCCGGGTGCGGCGGCCGTCCGCGAGCTCGACGACCTCGATCGTGCGGACGTCCCGGTCCTGCCCGGGGTCCGCCCGGGTCACGACCACCGCCGCGCGGGCGCCGTCCGGGGAGGTCTGCGGGTCGCTCAGGTGCTCGAGGGCGAGCAGGTCGTCGAGCGTGCACGGGCGCACAGGGAGCTCCTCCGGACGGCGGGCGACCAGGCTGTCCCGGGCGGCTCCCGCGCCGCCTCGTCCGTCCGGCGCAGCCCGCGGCCCGGTCTTCGTCCACCCGCACGACGAGACCCCTGCCGGACCGGGGCAGGATCGAGCACCCGTCCTGAGGAGCGCTTTGAAGGTCACCGCCGTCGAGCTGCGCCGCATCCGGCTGCCCCTGGTCTCGCCGTTCCGCACGTCCTTCGGCACGCAGACCACCCGCGCGGTGCTGCTCGTGCGCGTCGTGACGTCCGAGGCCGAGGGCTGGGGCGAGTGCGTGGCGATGGAGGAGCCGCTCTACAGCGCCGAGGACGTCGAGACCGCGGCGCACGTGCTGCGCAGCCAGCTCGTCCCCCGCGTGCTCGCGGTCGGGGACGGCCTGACCGCCGCCCGGGTGGCGGTCGCGCTGGAGCCCGTCAAGGGCCACCCCATGGCCAAGGCCGCGCTCGAGCTGGCCGTCCTGGACGCCGAGCTGCGGGCCGCCGGCCGCTCGTTCGGCGACCACCTCGGCGCGGTGAAGGCGACCGTCCCGGCCGGCGTCAGCGTCGGGATCATGGACGAGGTGCCGCAGCTGCTGGACGCGGTCGACGGCTACCTCTCGCAGGGCTACGTCCGCATCAAGCTCAAGATCGAGCCCGGCTGGGACCTCGAGCCGGTGCGCGCGGTGCGCGAGCGCTTCGGCGACATCGGCCTGCAGGTCGACGCGAACACGGCGTACACCCTGGGCGACGCGCGCCACCTGGCCCGGCTCGACGCGTTCGACCTGCTGCTCGTCGAGCAGCCGCTGCCCGAGGACGACCTGCGGGGGCACGCCGAGCTGGCGAAGCAGATCGCGACGCCGGTGTGCCTCGACGAGTCGATCACCAGCGCGCGCTCGGCGGCGGACGCCATCGCCATGGGCGCCTGCTCGATCATCAACGTGAAGGCCGGCCGGGTGGGCGGCTACCTCGAGGCCGTCCGCGTGCACGACGTCGCGCAGGCCAACGGCGTCCCGGTGTGGTGCGGCGGCATGCTCGAGACCGGCCTCGGCCGCGCGGCCAACGTCGCGCTCGCCGCGCTGCCCGGCTTCGTGCTGCCCGGCGACACGTCGGCCTCGGACCGCTACTACCGGCAGGACGTCACGACCGCGCCGTTCGTGCTCGAGGACGGCCACGTGCGGGTGCCGACCGGGCCGGGCCTGGGCGTCGAGCCGGACCCCGAGGTGCTCGCGTCCCTGACCGAGTCCGTCGAGGCCCTGTCCGTATGAGGACGTCCGGCACGACGCGGCCGGTCTGAGGCGGTCGGCGATGCAGCAGCAGGCGAGCGTCCGCACGTCCTACGACGTCCGGGTGCCGGTGCGCGACGGCGTCGAGCTGTCCGCCGACGTGTGGCGGCCGGCGGGCGACCGGCCCGCCCACGTGGTGCTCAACCGGGGGCCGTACGGCAAGAACAACGAGCGGATCGCCAGGCTCGGGAAGCTGTTCGCCGGCCGCGGCTACGCCTTCGTCGCGATGGACGTGCGCGGCCGCGGCGACTCCGACGGGCAGTTCACGCCGTACGTCCACGACGCCGAGGACGGTGTCGACGCGATCGCCTGGCTCGCCGCGCAGGACTGGTGCTCCGGCAAGGTCGCCACGTTCGGGGGCTCGTACGGCGGCTTGATCCAGTGGCTGACCGCGCTGCACCGGCCGCCGGCGCTCGCCGCGATGATCGCCATGGTGTCGCCGTCGGACCCGTTCGTGGAGTGGCCCACCGGCACGAGCATCCCGGTGATGGTCAGCTGGCACAGGCTGACCGCGGGCCGCGTCCTGCAGCACGTCGGCGACGTCGACTGGGAGGCCGTGTACCGGCACCTGCCGCTGCTGACCATGGACGAGGCGGCCGGCTTCGTCTCCGAGCGCTGGCGGGACTCCCAGCGCCACCCCGTGCAGGACGAGCACACCCGCCTGCTCAGCTACCAGGGCCGGCTCGCCGAGCTGGACGTGCCGGTGCTGCACGTCTCCGGCTGGTACGACGACGAGCAGGTCGGGACGCCGCGCAACTACGCGTCCATGGTCGCCGGCGGCGCGCCCGGGCAGCAGCTGCTCATGGGCCCGTGGGGGCACGCCGTGAACACCACGCGCACCCTCGGGGAGGTCGACTTCGGTCCGGACGCGCTCATCGACCTCGAGGCGTACTGGCTGCGCTGGCTCGACGCGCAGCTCGACGGCGCCCCGTGGGACGACGCCCCGGTGCGGGTGTTCGTGATGGGCGAGAACGCCTGGCGCGACGACGCCGTCTGGCCGCCTGCGGCGATGACGCCCACGCCGCTGTACCTGCGCAGCGGCGGGCGGGCCAACAGCCGGCTCGGCGACGGGACGCTGTCGCAGGACGCGCCGCCCGCCGACGAGCCCTCCGACGTCTACGACCACGCCCCCGAGCGCCCCGTGCCGTTCCTGACCGGGGCGACCTCCGCGCAGCTCGGCGGCCCTGACGACTACTCCGCGGTCGAGCTGCGCGGCGACGTCCTCGTCTACACGGGGGAGGCGCTCGCCGAGCCGCTGCAGCTCATCGGGCCGGTGCGCCTGGTCCTGCACGCGAGCTCGTCGGCGCCGGACACGGACTTCACCGGCAAGCTGCTCGACGTGCACCCGAGCGGGTTCGCGCAGCGGCTGTGCGACGGCCTCGTCCGCGCCCGCTTCCGCGGGGGCTTCGACGCCGAGCGGCTGCTGGAGCCCGGCGCCGAGGTCGAGTACGAGATCGACCTGTGGCACACCGCGCACGTCTTCGCGCCCGGGCACCGGCTGCGGCTCGAGGTCGCGTCCAGCGCGTTCCCCAAGTACGACCGCAACCTGGGCACCGGCGAGCCGCTCGCGACCTCGACCCGGATGCAGACCGCCACGCAGACGGTGCACCACGACGCGGCGCGCCCGTCGCGCGTGGTCCTGCCCGTCGTGCCGCTCGGGGCCTGACAGCCGGGTCCCGGACAGGGCCGTCAGCCCATGCGGACGGACAGCACGTCCACGAGCCGGGACAGCTGCCGGACGGCGAGCTCGGCCGCCGGCCGGTCCGCCGTGATCTCCAGCTGCAGGCGGGCCCGTCCGTGCGGCTGCTCGGCGTACACCGCGCCGCAGATCGCGATCCCCCGGCTGCGCGCCGTCGACAGCACCCTGGACAGCGCGACCGTCCCCGGCGCGAGGACCACGGTCAGCGAGTGCCTCTCGAGCACGGGGGGGAGCGGCACAGGGATCTCCGAGGGCCGGGGACCGCCCGCACGGGGACGGGCGCGGGGTCGTACGGCCGCCCGGGCAGGACGGGCGCCGTGCGCTGGACGCTAGGCGCGACAGGGCTGCCGCGGTCGGTCCCGCGGCACAGAACGACTCCCGCGCAGTGGTGGCCCCGCACGACGGGCCGGCGGGGCCCTCCCGGCGGAACGGGACGGGGCAGGGCGGTTCGGTCAGCCGCACCAAGGGGCCCGGCACGACGTGTGCGAACGGACGAAGGCCCGCGCGCAGTGATCAGGTCAAGATGTGCCCATGCCTCAGCCGTCGCGCTCGTCCCGTCGCACCCCGGCCCGCCGCTCCGTCGGCGCCCTGAGCCTCACCGCCGCCGTCGCGCTCACCGCTGCCGCCTGCGGCGGCGGCAGCGACGAGGGCGCGGGGAGCGGGGGCAGCAGTGCCGCCGCCACCACGTACGCCACGGACGGCACCTTCACGTACGCCGTCGACCAGGACCCGGGCGCGCTCGACCCCCAGCTCACGGCCCTGTCGTCGACGCGCGCCGTCACCCGCTTCGCGTACGACCAGATGGTCTACACGACCCAGGACGGCAAGGCCGTCTCCGGGCTCGCGGAGAAGTGGGACGTCACCCCCAAGTCGATCACGTACACCCTGCGCGACGGCGTCACCTGCGCGGACGGCACCCCGCTCACGGCGGCCGACGTCGCCGCCAACTTCGCCTTCGTCGCCAACCCGAAGAACGCCTCGCCCGTGATCGGCATCTACGTCCCGCCGGGCATCAAGGCCACCGCCGACGACACCGCGCACACCGTCACCCTGACGGCCGCGACCCCCACCCAGTTCCTGCTCGAGACGACCGGCGGCCTGCCGATCCTGTGCAAGAAGGGCACCACCGACCGCAAGTCGCTCGCGCAGCAGACGCAGGGCACCGGCCCGTACGTCCTGACCGAGGCCGTCGCGAACGACCACTACACGTTCACCCGCCGCGACGGCTACACCTGGGGACCCGGCGGCTCCACCAACGCCGACCCCGGCGTGCCGAAGACGGTCGTCATCCGGATCGTCAGCAACACCTCGACGGCGACGAACCTGCTGCTGTCCGGCGACGTCAACCTCACGAACGTCGGTGACGCCGACGTCGCGCGGGCCAAGGCCGCCGGGCTCCAGGGCAAGGGGCTGGCCGCTCCGTGGGGCGAGATGTGGTTCAACCAGGCGCCGGGCCACCCGGGCGCCGACCAGGCCGTCCGGCAGGCCCTCGTCGGGGCGATCAACAAGCAGGAGCTGGGCAACGTGCTGACCGGCGGCCTGGGTGTGCCGTCCAAGGGTCTGCTGACGCTGGAGCCGCGGGTCTGCACCGGCGACACCGTCGCGGGCAACATCCCGAACATGACCGTCGACGAGGCCGGCGCGATGCTCGACCAGGCCGGCTGGGCCAAGGGCGCCGACGGCACGCGAAGCAAGGACGGCAAGCCGCTCGCCTTCACGTTCCTGTCGCCCAGCACGCTCGGCGACAACGGCGCGCCCGGCGCCGAGCTGCTGGCGTCGACCTGGAAGCAGCTGGGCGCGACCGTCAAGATCTCCTCGCAGCCCGACAGCGGGGTGCAGGAGGCGCTGTTCGCCACCGGCGACTGGGACGCCGGGTTCGTCCCCCTGACGGTGACGCTGCCGAGCCAGTACACCGGCTTCGTGTCCGGCGCCACGCCGCCGAACGGCACGAACTTCGCGCACATCGACAACGCGGCGTTCACGGCGGCGACGGCGAAGGCCGCCGCCGCGACGGCCGACACCGCCTGCGCCTCCTACGAGGAGGGCGAGCGGGCCCTGATCAAGGAGGCCGACGTCGCGCCGATCGTGAACAAGGAGGCGATGTTCTACGCCAAGGGCGCGGAGTTCCAGTTCGACCGCGACGGCCTGGTCGTCCAGAGCCTGCGCCTGCTCGCCGGGTGACCTGGCCCGGCACCGCGGCCGGGCCGCAGGGTGTAGCAGCGGCCGGGCCGCAGGACGCAGCAGCGGCCGGGCCGCAGGAGGCAGTAGCGGCCGGCGCGGGACAGCTGCAGGAGGCGAGCGGGGGGTCGGCCCTGGCCGCCGCCCACCCGGGCGGCGCCGCGGGGACGAAGGGCCGCAGGCCCACCGCCGGGCCGTGGACGCGCTTCCTGCTGCGCCGCACGGGCCGGCTGCTCGCCTCGCTGGCCTGCCTGGTCGTCGCGAGCTTCGCCCTCATCCACTTCGTGCCCGGCGACCCGGTGCGGGCCGCCCTCGGCGTGACCGCCCCCGTCGAGCTGGTGGAGTCGCGGCGCCGGCTGCTCGGGCTCGACCGGCCGATCCTCGAGCAGTTCTGGTCGTACCTGTCCGGGCTGCTGCACGGCGACCTCGGGACGTCGCTGACCAGCAGCCTGCCGGTGTCCAAGGTGATCGGTGACCGCTTCGTCAGCACGGCGGTCCTGGCCGGCCTCGCGTTCGCGGTGGTCATGGTCGTCGCGCTGCCGCTCGGGATGCTGCTCGGCATCCTGACCCGCGACGGCCGCCGCCGGCGGCTCGAGCTGGCCTTCGTGGCGCTGGCCAACACGCTCACCGGGATCCCGAGCTTCCTGCTCGCGGTCGGGGCCGTCACGCTGTTCTCGGTGGGGCTGAGCCTGCTGCCCGTGGCAGGTCGCAGCGGGCCGAGCTCGTGGGTGCTGCCGGTGTTCACCCTCGCGGCCGGGCCGGCGGCGACCCTCGCCCTCATCGTGCGGGTCGAGACGCTGCGCGTGCTGAGCCAGGACTACATGCGCACCGCCCGCGCCAAGCGGCTGCCCACCCGGCTGCTCTACCTGCGCCACGCCCTGCCCAACATGCTCACCGCCGCGCTGACCCTCGGCGGGCTGCTGCTCGGCGGGCTCGTCGCCGGCACCGTGCTCGTCGAGAACGTCTTCGCCTGGCCCGGCCTCGGCACCACGATCGTCGGCTCGATCAACTCCAAGGACTACCCGCTCGTGCAGGGCGTGGTCCTCGTCCTCGGCGGCGCCGTGCTCGTCATCAACCTCGTCGTGGACCTGCTCGTCGCCGTGTTCGACCCGCGCTCGACCGTGCTGGAGACCTGACGTGCAGCGCTCCTCGTGGCTGCGTGCCCTGCGCACGCCGACCGGTGCCGCGACCGCCCTCGGCATGCTGCTGCTGCTGGTCCTCGCCGTGGTCGGGCCGCCGCTCATGCGCGACGCCGCGACGACCTTCAACACGTCCGCCATCCGGCAGGGCCCGTCGGGCGCGCACTGGCTCGGGACCGACGCGCTCGGCCGCGACGTGCTGGCCCGCATCGTCGTGGCGACCCGCCTGTCCATCGGCCTCGCGCTGGTGTCCACGCTGATCGGCGTGGTGGGCGGCGTGCTGCTCGGCGCCCTGCCGGTCGTCCTCGGCCGCCGCGCCGGTCGTGCGGTCCGCGCCTTCGTCGACGTGGCGGTCGCCTTCCCCGGCCTGCTGGTCGCGCTGTCGCTGGCGGTCGTGTTCGGGGTCGGGGCGCGCGGCGCCGTCCTCGCCCTCGGCCTGACCGCCGTGCCGTCCTTCGCCCGCCTCACGGCCAACCTCGCGGCCGGGGTGGCCGAGGCCGACTACGTCTCCGCCGCCCGGCTTGCCGGCGCGTCGCGCGGGCGCATCCTCGTGCGGCACGTGCTGCCCAACATCGGCGAGCCGCTCGTCATCAACGCGACCATCGGCGCCGGCAGCGCGCTGCTGGCCTTCGCCGGGCTGTCGTTCCTCGGGCTCGGCGTGCAGCCGCCCGGCTACGACTGGGGCCGCCTGCTGAACGAGGGCCTGAACCGCATCTACGACGCACCCGTCGCGGCGCTGGGGCCCGGTGTGGCCGTCGTGCTGGCCGGCGTCGCGTTCAGCCTGTTCGGGGAGACCGTCGCGCAGGTGGTCGGGCTGCGCACCGACTCGCGGGTGAAGGGCGCGGTCCCCCGCCTCGCCCTCGCCGGCGAGGCGCAGGACGGAGCGGTCCGGGCCGCCCCCCGCGACGACCTGGTGCTGGACGTCGAGGACCTGACCGTCGCCTTCCCGGGCGGCTCGACGCCGGTCGCGGGCGTCTCGCTGCGCATCCACCGCGGCGAGATGGTCGGAGTGGTCGGCGAGTCGGGCTCCGGCAAGAGCCTCACGGCGCTGGCCGTCGCCGGCCTGCTCCCGCCGCAGGCGACCATGTCCGCGCGCCGGGCCGAGTTCCTCGGCCACGACGTGCGCGCCCTGGACGACCGCGAGCGGCGGTCGCTGCTGGGGACCTCGCTCGCCATGGTCTTCCAGGACCCGATGTCCTCGCTCAACCCCGCGCTGCGCGTGGGCCGGCAGGTGGCCGAGGTCGCGGAGGTGCACCTCGGCGCGAGCCGGGCCACGGCCGCCGGCGACGCCGTCGCGAAGCTGGCCGAGGTGCGGATCGCCGCGCCGGCCCTGCGGGCCCAGCAGCACCCGCACCAGTTCTCCGGCGGCATGCGCCAGCGCGTGATGATCGCCATGGGCCTGGTCGCGCAGCCGCGGCTGCTCGTGGCCGACGAGCCGACGACCGCGCTGGACGTGACGGTGCAGCGGCAGGTCCTGGCGCTGCTGCGCCGGGTCCGGGACGAGCACGGCGCCGCGGTGCTGCTCATCTCCCACGACGTCGGCGTCATCGCCGAGCTGTGCGAGCGCGTCGTCGTCATGTACGCCGGACGCGTCGTGGAGGAGGGGCCGGTGGCCGACGTGCTGGCCCGGCCGGCACACCCGTACACCCGGGCGCTCGTCGAGAGCGTGCCCGACATGACCACGCCGCGCACGCGGCCGCTGGTGACCATCACCGGCCGCCCGCCGGACCCGTCCGCCCGCCCCGACGGCTGCCCCTTCGCGCCGCGCTGCCCGCGCGCGCAGGCCCGCTGCACCCAGGAGGACCCGCCCCTCATGGCGATGCCCGGCACCCGCGCCGCCTGCTGGTTCCCGCACCTCGACGAGCGGGCCGCTCTCGCGGCCGGGCCGGTCGCATGACGACGCTGGAGCTCGAGCAGGTCACCGTCGAGTTCGGACGGGGAGCGCGCCGGCTGGTCGCCGTCCGGGCGGTCGACCTGGCCGTCGGCAGCGGGACGGTGCTCGGGCTGGTCGGCGAGTCGGCGTCCGGCAAGTCGACCGTCGCGAAGGCGGTGACGGGTCTGGTGCCCGTCACCTCGGGGCGGGTGCTGCTCGACGGCCAGCCGCTCGGCGACCTGCGCCGCCGCAGCCGGGCGCAGCGCCGCCGCGTGCAGATGGTGTTCCAGGACCCGTACGCCTCCCTCGACCCGCGCATGTCCATCGGCGACTCGGTCGCCGAGGCGCTGCCGCAGGGACGCCGCTCGCGGTCCGCCGCGCGCGGTGAGGTCGCGGAGCTGCTCGGGCTGGTCGGCCTGGACGCCGACCGCGCGCAGCAGCTGCCCGGGAACCTGTCCGGCGGGCAGCGCCAGCGCGTCGCGCTGGCCCGCGCGCTCGCCGCCCGGCCCGACGTCCTGGTGGCCGACGAGGTCACCTCCGCGCTGGACGTGTCCGTGCAGGGAGCCATCCTCAACCTGCTGCGCGAGCTCCAGGAGCGACTGGGCTTCGCCACCCTGTTCATCTCCCACAACCTGGCGGTCGTGCGGTACGTCAGCGACGAGCTGGCCGTCATGTACCTCGGGCGGGTCGTCGAGCAGGGGCGCTGCGAGGACGTGCTGTCGGCGCCGTCCCACCCGTACACCCAGGCCCTCGTCGCCGCCGTGCCCACGACGCAGCCGCGGTCCTCCCCGCTGCCGGTGCCCGTCGAGGGCGACGTGCCCGACCCGCACGACCAGCCGCCGGGCTGCGCGTTCCACCCGCGCTGCCAGGTCGGGCCGCGGGCGCTCCCGGAGCGCACGGTGTGCGTGACGACCGACCCGCAGGTGCAGGCGGCGAGCCGAAGGCACGCAGCGGCCTGCCACTTCGCGGCCGTGGCGCAGGAGGCGGCTCCGGCGGGGCGCTGAGTCCCTGCTCCCCGCGCCCCGGTGGCCTGCCGACCGGGCCGGCACCGGTCGCGGGAGCGTCGGCGGGCTAGAGGTCGGCGAAGGCCGACAGCGGCCGCTCGACGCAGTCCGCGACGAAGCGCAGGAAGCCGCCCGCGGTGCCGCCGTCGCACACCCGGTGGTCGAACACCAGCGACAGCTGCGTCATCGACCGCGGCACGACCG
>Ga0210040_10006348_pt1 | contig 14744 bp, 15 predicted proteins | sample CryGeyCG12114_NA_FD_185462 | JGI IMG/M metagenome (GOLD analysis project Ga0210040, IMG submission 185462) | Groundwater microbial communities from aquifer - Crystal Geyser CG19_WC_8/21/14_NA (SPAdes) (version 2) | ecosystem: Environmental > Aquatic > Deep subsurface > Groundwater | place: USA... | reverse complement strand
CCTGGTTCAACCGCTTCCGCCGCCTGCTCATTCGCTGGGAAAAGAAGGTTGCTAACTACGAAGCCCTGCTCCACCTCGCCTGTGCCAATACTATCTGGAAACATTCCCTACTTTTCGGATAGGCTCTAAGGAGCCAGCCAATAGCCAATGGCGTTTGGCAGGTTTCGCAGAATCGTAAACAGCACAACCCCAGCTACCGTCAGCCAACCAAACCACACGCTATACAGAAAGGAGGTTCTGCGGGCCGATGCTCCGCCGCGCAGCCAGGCTTCTTCAAAGGCGCCCACTACCACCACCGGCGCGTAGCCTACGGCCAGCAGATTGTAGTGGGCCGCCTGCCCTACCCTACCGTGCAGTAGTGCGTGCAAGGCACGTTGGGTGCCGCAGCCAGGGCAGTGCAGCCCCGTTAGCCAGTGCGCCGGGCAGCGCGGAAAAGGGTAGTGCGCCGGATCGAGGCGAAAGTATAGGAGCAGCAGCCCTACCCCGCCCAGCATCAGTAGGCCGGTCAGCTTACCCCAGCGCGGTGCAGTGGCTACGCTCACAAGCACTTAGTAGCCACCGCCTACTCCCTTCAACATTGCCAAACCGCCAAACAGGAAAACGAACGCCAGATAGGCAACGGTGCCCGCAATGCTTACAAAGAAGCCTATTTTCGTCCATTTACCGGCTTGCTGCGAAGCGCGTAAGGCGCCCTCATGGTCGCCGGCAGCCCAGCGGGAGTTCACGTTGGCCGCATTCACAATGCCCGCAATACCGAAGGGCAGGCAGCAAAAAACCGTGACCAGAATAGACTCTACCAGCCAGTTTTTGGGTGGTGGGCCGCTCGTGGGGAATCCGGTAGGCGAAGTGTAGGTATTTTCCATAGAAGAGAGAAAGGGATAAATGGGGGATAAATGCGGAATAAGGTAGAGAATCCGGGGCGAACTGCCAATTCGTGGCGCTACTAGCTACTCCTCATGGCCGGGTACGCGCAGGGTAGGCGTTTGCTGACGGGCAGCCTCTTGGGCTAGGCGCTCTTGTTCCTTGGCCGAGGGTGTGCGGGGCAGCTTATCCAGATCGGGCTGGCCGGCATCCACCCAGCAGGTGTACCAGAAGGCCGCCACCAGGCGTACAGCTTGGCGCATGCGCCGCTCTACCTGTCCATTCAGCTGGCGGTGGTAGGCGCGAGCAAAGTCGCGGGAATACGTGCGGATGGTCTGGCCGCCGCGCTCCTCGTAGCCGTACTTGCGGTCGGCGGCAAACAGCAGCGTCTGCTCCCGCTCGAAGCGTAGCACCGAATCAACGGCGGCGTGCGAAGCGGCTACCGCTTGCCAGATGGCCTCCGTGGGCCGGTCGAGGTAGGCGGCCTGGCCTACCATCAAATCATAGTCGGGGCTCAGCAGCTCCGGCAACCGGCTTTCCCACAAGCCATGAATGCCGCGCTGCCCCGTAAGCTGCCCGTTGTAGTTGCGGGTGGTATGCAGGGGTACGCAGGCATCGGCCACATAATGGCCCAGGTCGGCAGAGAGGTGCAGGATGCGGTCGGTGTTGTGCTCCCGGAAAGCGGCCGTAAGCTGGCCTTTCATCTGGGCCACCTGCCAGGGCACAATGCCGTGGCGCATCAGCGAGTCTTCGCCGTAGCGAGCCACGGCATCGGCAAAGTTGCGGGGTAGGCCGCTTTTGGTAAGGGCGGAGTCGCCGTACACATCTACGTCGAGGAAATGGCGGGCAGCCTCGCCGGGCACCACCGAGCGCCGGGAGTCGGGGCGGGTGGCGTTTTCGGTGAGGTAGTCGATGTTGGCTTTATAGAAGCCAATCATTTCGCGGGGTAGGGTGAAAACGGCCAGCCGGTTGATGAGCCTATGGCTGAAGAAACCCCAGGCGTGGATAGGAGCGGCGGGTAGTAGGAGTAGGCAGCATAAAATAAATAGAACAACAGCCGTTCGCATTTGAAAGAGGATAGAGAGCCCAGACACCTCACTACAAGCACCTTGCCTGTCTTTCTACGTATACCAGCCAATTGCTATATTCCGTTGGTACTTATCTCTTCTTTCTACCCATTCCTGCCGATACAGTGTCTAAATCGCTCCTCTTGCTCCTATCAATCCTGGTTCTACTGACCAGCTGCCAGCAACAACCAAAACACTATCCCTACCTCATTAAAATAGCGAATTGCCCAGACTGCTTCGCCCGGCTACACAACCCTGCTCCAATAGATACGGCCAAAGCGGAGGCGGGACAATTGGTATTTATGGGTACCGTCACCCAGCCGAAAGTCTACTCGGTATCCATTCGGAGCAATACCGATACAACCCTAACTATTCACGCCGACGTCTACCTTCCCGCTGATTCAATTCAGCTAACGGTCCTGCCTAAGGCACAGTGGAAGCGCAATTTCTACCACATTTATCAGCGGCTGGGCATTGGCTCCTACCTCCACAACGCTACTGTTTTTTCCACCGCTCCTCAGCAAAAAGAACTGGTGCAGTATCTGTACCTGAATGACAGCTTGTGGAATAAGTATTTTGTAGATAAAAGCCTGATTACCGCAAAGCTGACCCAAACCTACGACTCCGGCAATCGGGCGCTGGTGGAGCAATGGTCCGACTCGGCGCGCAAATTCAACGACCGGTTTTCGGATTATATGGCTCAGTCGGCAGTGTTGTTTCTCAAGCAGCACCCGCATTCTGAGGTGGCCTTGTATGCCATGACAGACAACAGCAATACTGCGCAAGGCAGAAAAACCATCGGACCCTACTACCGCGCCCTACCCGATTCGCTGAAGCAGAGCCATTACGGCAGGCAGCTAACCGAACAGTTTGCAGAAACTAAGTAGTAGCCTCTACTCCTTCTCGCGCACCAGCCGAAACAACGTGTCGCGGTAGGTTTCGCCTACCGGAATGGTGTGGTTTGCCATGTAGATGGTGTTACCTTCTATCATCCGGATCTTATCCAACGACACTAGGTAGGATTTATGCACCCGCAGAAACGGCAGTTGCGGCAGTTGATTGTTCTTGCTTTCCCTTTCACAAACAGCGACTGACTTGCCTACTAAACCACTGCGGCCTACCCGAACTAGTTCGGGTAGGCCGCAGTGGTTTAGTCTAAGGAGTGCATTCTACTACCGCTTCATCATCGGAAACTTCATGCGGTAGTCAGCTTTCACATCGCCTTTGCTGATGCGAGCGAGCTTGCCTTTGATGAACTGCTTCTTGAAAGCCGAAATCTTATCCGTGAACAGTACGCCTTCCAGGTGGTCGTACTCGTGCTGAATCACACGGGCGGTCATGCCAGAGAAGGTTTCTTCGTGCGGCTGCCGGTTCTCGTCTTCATACCGCAGCGTGACTACGGGCTGGCGGTACACCATCTCGCGCACCCCCGGAATGCTCAGGCAGCCTTCTTCGAAGCCCCATTCCTCGCCTTCTTCCTGCACAATCTGCGGGTTGATAAAGGCGCGCTTCACGGGTTGGGCGGTAGCTTCCAGCTGCACCGGCTCGCCGTTTTCATCCTCCTCGTCTACCATCGGCGCCGAGTCGATTACAAACAGGCGGACGCTCTTGCCAATCTGGGGTGCGGCCAACCCTACCCCGTGGGCATAATACATGGTATCGTACATATCAGCTACGAGCTGCTTCAGCTCGTTGGCGGGAAAATCAGCAGGCAGGTCGCGGGCACGCGCTTTCAAAACAGGGTCGCCAAAGGCAACAACAGGGTAAATCATCGGGATTCAAGGAAAGATTGCAAAATGATGGCCGCACTGATGCGGTCCACCGTGGCTTTGTCGCGGCGGGCTTTTTTGCCCAGACCACCGGCCAGCATGGTTTGGTGGGCCATGCGCGAGGTAAACCGCTCGTCTACCTCATGCACCGGCACCGCCGGAAACTCGCGGCGCAGCTGCCGCACCAGCCCTACTACGGCACTGGTAGCATCTGTCGCCTCGTTGAGCAAGGTGCGCGGCATCCCAATAACCAAGGCATCCAACGGGTCACGCTGGTGGTAGGCCTTCAAGTAGGTCATTAAGTCCTTGCTGTGCACCGTATCCAGAGGTGAGGCAATAAGTTGCGAGGGGTCCGTTACGGCCAAGCCCACACGTTTGTGACCGTAGTCAATGGCAAGTATCCTACCCATCAGCAACTGATAAAAACCCCTGGTTTGCGCCGTATAGTTCCCAGCGTTACGGGCAGCACAAAGATACGACTGCCGGGTGGAACTGCCAGAATATTGCTATTCATAACGCAGCAGCCAGCAACTAAATCAAAAGCACAGTTTCTATACTTATTATAATTATAATTATAAACAGTGTATACTGCACAATCTACAAAGCACAGGTCTTCGTAAATTTATCTTTAAAGCGTGTGTAATACCCATATAACAAGACAAAGTTGAATTATTACAAGGAAACGTACACAACTATCTTAGTATGGCCCTATTCTTGAAAAAGTTTTAATAGGTCTTAACAAGACGCTCGCCCTACTATTGCACTATCGCCGGAATCTCTACCCTCTTTCGCTTATGCCCAGCAAGTTGCCTGTTGTTTCTCCGCCTGTAGCGCCGGCACGTGGGCTCCATAACCGAAAGTGGCAAGTGCGGCAGCCGATGCTGCTGGCTGTAGTGCTGGTATGCGGAATTTTGGTGGGCGCCAATCCATTCCGGCCTTCCAGCCAGAACCCCGACGGCACTTCCCGTGGCTACCTCAAGTTCAAGGAAATCCTGAGCTACGTAGACCGCGACTATGTGGACTCAGTGGATGCAGAGGCACTGTCAGACTACGCCATTAGCCGGATGCTGGAGCAGCTGGATCCCCACACGGTATTTATTCCAGCCCGCGAGCAACGACAGGCATCGGTATTACTCCAGAGCGATTTTGATGGGGTAGGCGCCGAAGTCAACATTTTTCATGACACGGTAACGGTAGTAGCTCCGCTCAGCGGCGGCCCCGCCGAAATGGCCGGTTTGCTTCCCGGCGACCGGCTCCTGCGCATTGGCGAAACCGCTGTGGCCGGCCAACATGCTTCTCTCGACCACGTGTTGAGCTTATTGCGCGGCCCCCGCGGCAGCCGCGTGCCGCTGCTGGTGATGCGACGCCACCAGCGCATGCCCATCACGATGATGGTGACGCGCAACCGCATTGCCAACAACTCGGTAGAGGCCAGCTACATGCTTGATAATCAGACGGGCTTCCTGAAGATTACGCGTTTCGCCAACGGCACGTTTGATGAGTTTAAGCAGGCACTGGGCGACCTGCGCCGCCAGGGAATGACCCGCCTGGTGCTAGACTTGCGCGGCAACCCCGGCGGCTACCTCGACCGGGCCACCAAAATTGCGGACGAATTCATTGGCGGCACCCGCAAGCTGGTTTATACCGATGGCAAAGGCGACCAATATGATACCCAGACGTTTGCCCGCGTAACCGGCGAGTTTGAGGAAGGACCGCTTGTAGTGCTGGTTGATGAGAACAGCGCCTCGGCCGCGGAGGTAGTAGCCGGCGCTCTGCAAGACCACGACCGCGCTTTGCTGGTAGGCCGACGCACTTTCGGCAAAGGCCTGGTGCAACAGCCCATCACACTCAACGACGGCTCCGAGCTGCGCCTAACCATTGCGCGCTACTTCACGCCCTCGGGCCGTTGCATTCAGAAGTCGTACCAAGGCGGCGCGGTAGCCTACGAGCAAGAACTAGCCAACCGCCAACGTCACGGCGAATACCTGCACGCCGACAGCATCCATTTTGCTGACTCGCTACGCTACCGTACGGCGCACGGCCGCACCGTGTACGGCGGCGGCGGCATCATGCCCGACCTGTTTGTGCCCTGCGATACGCTGCTGCAATCGGCCTACTACACCAAGCTGCAAAAGCTGAATTTGATTCGGGAATTTGCCCTCAACTTCTACCAGGACCACCAAACGGAATTGGCCGGCCTACGCTTCGAGCAATTCAACCAACAGTTTCAGATCACCGATCAGCAGCTGCAAACCCTGGCCCGGCTGGCCCAGAAAGCCGGTGTACGGGCACCTCTGGCAGCACAAAACCAGTGCGCACTGTTGCTCCGTACGCAACTCAAAGCCCTCATTGCCCGCAGCGCCTACGGCACCACGGCCTACTATCAAGTACTACAACAGCAGGATGCAGAGCTGCTACAAGCCCTGCGCAGCCTACAAAACGGCACGGCTTCCCTACCCCAAGCCTTAACTTCTCTGAAGTAGTAGCTCGTCGTTTATAAACAGTCAGGCCGCTCTTCTATATATAGGAGAGCGGCCTGACTGTTTACGGCGCTTAAAGCCTGCGCTACCTTTTAAAACCGATAGCACGACGATGAGACGCAAAATATTGCGTCTCATCGTCGAACAACTTGCCCTTGGAAAGCGACATCAGCAACGAAGAGACGCAAGATGTTGCGTCTCTACCTCGTGCTTTACCAGTCTTAAGGTACCAGTACCTTGTCCTGGAACGTGAATTTGCGGTCGATTTTTTCGAAGGGCTTTCCGTCTACCTCAGCGTAGGGATAGATGAAGTAGTTAAGCGGGTCGCCTTGTTGGGGCGGCGTTAGGGTCAGGTCGCGGCCGCGGGTGAACTCCACGCGGTTTTCGTCGTGTGCCCCGAAGAAGTACTGGCGGCGACTAGGATTCTTGGCTGCTTCCGACGCATCGACGGGCACCCAGCCGGTTTGCTTGGTGTAGAACTCGGCCCAGCAGTGGTAGCCCTGCACTTGGCCAGCACCACGCTCGGCGGGTAGGGGAAACCCGATGCTGAAACGTGCCGGAATACCCAAGGCCCGGCAATAACCAATAAAGATGGCGTGAAAATCAGTGCAGTTGCCGCGTCGGGCATCGCAGGCGTAGTAGATGTCGCCGCGGCCCCAGCCTTGGCCGGTTTTGTCGTACTGCACGGTGCTCACTACGTGGTTGTAGATGGCGCGTGCTTTTTCGAGGTCAGTTTTGGCGTGGGCTTTGGTTACTACCTCCGTGGCCCAGGTTTTGATTTTGGCATCGAGCGGCACGAGGCGGTCGGCTTCCAGCCAGCGGGCCATGTCGGGGTCGTTGGCTTCGGCTTTGGTAGGCTTTCGGCCCTCACTCAGAAACGGATTCAGGTGCTCGCGGCGCACAGCCTGAAACTGCAGCTTCACCGTAAAGCCATCGGCGGCGGGCTGTGCTACCCGCAAGTGCAGCATCTGGTTGCCGTAGGGGCCAGTAGCTACCTCGTAGGGGTAGGGCGAGGTGATAGAAACCCCGGTAATGTCCTGCGACTTATCGTCGTGTGGCACAGGAAGCCACAGGTCCAGGTAGTGGGTGGTGGCAGGTAGATCGTGGAGCGTGGTGGTGTACTCCACGGCTACCGTTCTACTGCGCGGCGCGGCAGTTTGCGCCACGGCACCAAATTGGCTAAAAAGCCCTAGAGCAGCTACTAAGGCAGCTACCCGCGCCGGCCGGCGCGGTCCCCGTTCTCGGATTTTCACGTAGTACTAGTCTAATGTAGAAAAGAAGAATATAGGCCCGTGGCCTTTCTGCGCAAAGATACGTGCAAATAGCCGCCACCTGGGAAAGTACTTCGGAACCAAGTAGTTTCCGCGCGGCGTTAGCACCCGCTTACCGCGGATACCGTAACTTTAACTCCGCCTGTTAGTAAAGGAAATCGGGCATCTATTCTTCGTACTATTTCTATGTTGTTGCTGCGGCCACATGTATATTTTCTGGTAGGGCTGCTGTTGACTCTGAGCACACTATCTGCCATGGCGCAGCAAGTGCGCTTCAGCGGGCGCGTCACAGAGGGCAAATCCGGCAAGGCAGTGCCATTCGCTTCGGTTTTTGTGCCTGGCTCCAGCCAAGGCACCACTGCTGATGAAAATGGTCGTTTCACGCTCACCGTTGCGCAGCCCATAGATTCACTGGGGGCTTCGGCTTTGGGCTTCACTCCGCGCAAGAAAGCCGTGCGTAAGGAATCGCCCCAAACCGTCAACTTCGCCTTGGGTGGCGACGGTGGCTTCACCCTGGGCGAAGTGACGGTGCGCCCTCCCGGCGAGGTCGAAAACCCTGCCTACCGGATTCTGCGGCTGGTGCAAGCCCACAAAGACCAAAACAACAAGCGTACGCTCACGGCCTTCGAGTTCGACAGCTACAACCGCCTCCAGGTATTTCTGGCCAATATGCCCCGCGACCCGGAAGAGGGTAGCCTGTTTCAGCAGATACAGGCTGTGGCCGATAGCCTGGGCGCGCTGGGCGATACCACCAACGGCCGGGTGGCCCTACCCATTTTCGCTTCTGAGGCCCTTTCGCGCTTCTACGTGCACTCGCAGCCGCGCCGCACACGCGAGGAAATTCGCCACACGCAAATGCGCGGCCTGACGCCACGCGAGGGCTCGGTGCTGTCGCAGATTATGGGCACCTCCTTTCAGGACTGGGATTTTTACCGCAACTGGCAGCAGCTACTAGGGAAGGATTTCATCTCGCCCATTGCCGATGGCTGGAAGTTCACCTACGAATACGAGTTGCAGGACTCGGTTTTTTTGGGTTCTGAGTATTGCTACCGCATTGCCGTGGAGCCGCGCCGGCCAGCAGACCTGGCGTTTACGGGCCTGATCTGGATCAACGCCGAAACCTACGCGTTGCGCCGCGTGGATTTGCGGGTGAGCCCCACGGCCAATGTCAACTTTGCCGACAACATTATCGTGCAGCAAGACATGGTGGCCTCGGCAGCCGGCCCGGGCCTACCGCGCCGTACGCACGTGGAGCTGGGCATTAAGCCGCTCAAGAAAAGCCCGGCGTTTCGGGCGGAGTTTACCACCATTAACTCTGATTTTGTGGTGAACCAGGACCGGCCTGCTGAGTTCTACAACCTACCCATCGAAACCCTGGCCAGCGCCTACGAAACGCCGCCCGGCTTCTGGGAGGCCAATAGACCCGATACGCTCACGGCCCGCGAGCAGGGCACTTTTGCTACCCTCGACTCGGTGCAGAAGCTACCCGAGGTACGTACCGTGCTCGATATTATGGACATTGCCGTGAACGGTTACTACCGTGTGGGCAAGCTGGACCTGGGGCCGGTACTGAGCACCTATGCGTTTAATAGCATTGAGGGCCACCGCTTTCAGTTTGGATTTCGGACCACGCCTGCCATCAGCCGCGACTGGCTGCTGCGAACCTATTTGGCCTATGGCACCCGCGACAACCGCTTTAAGTATGGTGCGCAGGTGAGCCGCATCCTCGACCGCAGGACCTGGACGGTGGCCACCGTGGAGCGCCGCCGCGACATTGAGCAGATTGCCCTGCTCGATAATGCCTATGCCCTTGATAACCCACTATTTGAGGCTTCGGCGCGGCTGGGCAACATTCGTAGCAGCCGGCCCCTGATACGTGATTTGAGCAGCATCTCTCTGCAAAGCGACCTGTTCCGGGGCTTCACCCAAAAGGTGATGGTGCGCCACCAGCAGTTCCGCCCGCTCTACCCTTTTGCCTACTACACCGACGTGCCCGCCCCCGGCGCCCCCACCGACGACAACTTCACTCTATCGGAAGTTGTGGTGGAGTCGCGCTACGCCCGCGACCAGGTGTTGGTGCAGAGCCAGACGCAAAACCGCCGCTACGCCATTGGCCTGATGCGCTGGCCGGTGTTTACGCTACGCTACACCATGGGGCTGAACAACGTGCTGGGCAGCGACTTTAAGTATCAGAAGCTAAATCTATTGGTGACGCAGAGCGTGAAGTTTGGGCAACTGGGCCGCACCGATTATATCCTGGACGCGGGCTATATTCCGAGCACCGTGCCCTACCCGCTGCTCAAGAACCACCTCGGCAACCAGACGCCTTTTTACAATGCTGGCGCCTACAACCTGATGCGCTACTTCGAGTTTGTGAGCGACAAGTATGTGTCCCTTCAACTGGAAAACCATCTCGATGGCTTCCTGGTGAACAGCGTGCCGCTGTTGCGCCGCCTAAACTGGCGCCTGCTGGTAACCGGCAACGTGCTGTACGGCGGCATCAGCGCGGCCAACCGCGCTATCAATCCCACAGAAAACCGATTTGGGGAGCCCCTGCCTACCTTCCAAGCGCTGGGCCAGGTGCCCTACGCCGAGGTAGGCTATGGGGTGGAGAACATATTTAAGATCGTGCGCGTCGATTTCATCCATCGCCTCACCTACCGCGACTCGCCGGGTGCCCGTAATTTTGGCGCCAAAGTCAGCTTTCAGTTTAGGCTCTGAGGACGCTGGGGCGTTATTCCTTCTGTCTTCCTGGGCTTGCGAAGAGGATGTTTACGTTATTTTAGAACCTGTTTAGAAAATCATCAGGGCGTCATGCTGAGCTTGTCGAAGCATCTCTACCGCTTCGGTGGAGCACGTTAGACGAAGCGGTAGAGATGCTTCGACAAGCTCAGCATGACGCCCTGATGATTTTCTAAACAGGTTCTTTAGAACGAGGTAGAGGCTCTAAGAAATAACTTAGGCAGCTAAACTAGAACTTCTATTTAGCGCGCATATCCAACCCGTTGAGCAGGCCTTTCACGGCTTGGTTCAATTTCGGGTTGGCACGTAGACGGTTGCTGAGCTGGGGGTCGGTTTCGAGGGTACCGAAGTAAGTAGCAAAGCTGGAGTTTTGCAGACGGGCACGCACGCCGGCAGTTTCGCGCGAGCTGAGGCCGGCCATCCATTGTGCGTAGGTGGGGCGTAATTGCTGGGCCTGCTGCCGGAGCGGGGCACCCTCTTTCTCCAAAATAGCAATGGCATCGGCATCGTTTGGTGCTGACAGCGCCCGCTGCACTACCGCCATCATGTTGGTGCCTAGCTGGTTGAACTTTACTTCGGCTGGGTCATTTTGGTAGAAGCTACTAGCTGACACAGCGCCTGCCTGCCGCTCTGGGGTAGTAACTAAAAGCGCCGCAAGGGCAAGTAAGGGGAGACTATTCATGGGCGGGAAGTTGGAGGTAGGGAGCTGAACGCGTGTTCTGTAACACAAACGAAATATAGGCGCAAACGGATGCTATGCCCGTAACTCCATCTATTTCGTTTCTTCGCGTCTGGTTTTCACACTCCTCCCTACTATGAAGAAGCCATCTTCTGCGAAACGCACGCCGCACTACCTTCCCGAAAACACCTTCAAACGCTGGACGGCGGAGCAGCTTCGCTCTGAGCAGGAATGGGAGCAATGCCTGTTTGTGGACTGCCACTTCGCGGAGGCCGATTTGCGGCACAAGCGCTTCATTGACTGTCGTTTTGAGCGGTGCAACCTTGCGCTGGCTACCCTCACGGGTGCAGGGCTGCAAAACGTACACTTCGCCGAGTGCAAGCTGACAGGCGTGCAGTTTGCAGCGTGCCAGGATATGCTATTCGGGGTAGGGTTTGACCAGTGCCAACTGCACTACGCCAGCTTTGCGGGCAAAAAGCTACGCGGCACCCGCTTCCAGAATTGCTCCTGCGCAGAGGCCGATTTCACGCAAGCCGACCTTACCAATGCCAGCTTCGAACAAACAACGCTGAGCAGGGCCATTTTTGACCACACCCAACTCAACGGCGCAGACTTCACCACCGCCACAGACTTTCAGATTGATCCGGAAACAAACCCGCTTCGTCAGGCGCGTTTTACGGTGGCCGGACTGGTTGGCTTAGTCAGCAAATACGGCGTGGTGATAGAGTAAGCAGGGCAGGCTAGTTCAGCCACACCTCGGCTACCACGGCAAAGCGCTGCGGACCAAAGGCATTATAATAAGGTGCTTCGCCTTCGAAGTTCAGCACGTGTATCAGCTCCATGCCTTCTAAACGACTGGTTACCACCCGAATGGGGTAGAGCGTACCTTCTTCGGGCCAGTCGCCGCGATGATTGAGGGGGCGGTCGGAGGCATCGGTGCAATACGCATAGTGTACTACCGGCAGGTGCCGGGTGGCCGCGGCCATATCCAGGTTAGCTACTTCGTGTGCCATAAGCAGAATGATAAAGTGCTTATAAAAGGGTTATCAGGGCCGAATAGTTTCAGGCCATGCAGCCCGGCTCTTGAGACAAGTAAGGAAAATTACACAAAACCACGGGCAAAGCAGCCGCCAACGGCCTTGACCCGGCTGCCTGGGCACGGCCGCACTTGATGACGTATCGTATAGGCTGTGTAGGTTTTCTTTTGCTTACCATTCACCTCCCTCATGAAGCCACACGTTATCTGCCACATGATGACCTCCCTGGATGGGCGCATCATTCTCAGCCGCTGGGGCGCGGCGCCCAATTCTCAGGAGTACGAAACCACCGCCGCCACCTTTGGGGCCGATGCCTGGCTGTGCGGGCGCGTGACCATGGAAAAGGACTTCACCGAAGGGCTGGAGCCCGATCTGCAACCCGTGGCCGAGCCCCTCGACCGCGCCGACTTTGTGGCTGACTACACGGCCGACTCGTTTGTGGTGGCCGTGGATGCGCACGGCAAGCTGGGTTGGGAGTCGGCTGATATTGAAGGCGAGCATATTATCAGTGTGCTATCGGAGCAGGTGAGCGACGAATACCTGGCCTACCTACGCCGCGTGGGCGTGTCGTATGTGTTTGGTGGAGCCGAGGCGCTAGACTTTGAGAAAGTACTGGCGAAACTGGGGCAGTTGTTTCCTATTCAAACTATTCTGTTGGAAGGCGGCGGGCACATCAACGGCTCTTTGCTGAAAGCCGGGCTGGTAGATGAGCTGAGCATCCTGCATTATCCGGTAGTAGACGGCGCGGCCTCGTCGCCTACCCTGTTCGAGCAAGGCGACGAACCAGGACCGCCGCGGCAGTTCACTTTCCGTAGCGTGGAGCAACGGCCCGACGGTATTCTGTGGCTACGCTACACTGCGGCCCGGTAGTAGCCCGCCCAGCAACAAAACAGCCTACCCCGCCGTGCGTATCTGGCACGCCAATGCAGCTATAGAGGACCCGCTGCTGGCCGCTTCGCTCCTGCCGACGCCCGCGCCGTATGGCTACCCACCCCGTGAAAACCAATGTACCACGTAGCTACATCGGCCCTTACTTCGTAGAAGGACCGCGCCACTGCGGACGCTTTCTCTCACCTTTCCTGTATCATGCTATGCTTCGTTCCATATTTTTTCTGCTGTTCGCCGTAGCTCTTGGCCTGAGTTGGCCGGCCGTGGCCGCTGGCGAGCTACCGGCTCGCCCTACCCCTTTCACGTTTGTCACCGATCAGGCCCAGCTCTTGAGCGCGGCAGACACCAAAAAGCTGGAGAACGGTTTGCGTAGCTACGCCAGCAACAACGGCACGCAGGTGATAGTTGTAACGGTGCCTACCCTAGGCGGCCGCACCGTAGCCGACTACGCCCGTGCTTTGGGTACCACGTGGGGGGTAGGCCAACGCGACCAAAACAATGGCGTGGTGGTACTGATAGCCGCACAGGAACATCAGGTAAGCATTCAGGCAGGCTCGGGGTTGCGTAGTCAGGTTACGCCGGAGCTAACCAATCGTATTATCAGCCAGCAAATGGCCCCCCAATTCAAGCAAGGCCGCTACTTTGCCGGCTTGCGGGCGGGACTGAACACGTTGTTGCAAGCTGCTACCCCTGGCTCAGCACCGGCATCATCGGCCGCGGCACCGGCTACGGCCAACACGCCCCTACCCACGGCACCTGCCGACGAGCCAATAATACCGGAACCCGCTGCTGCACCTTTCTCACCGGGGCTGTCAGATTCCACCCCCGATGCTTCGGGGCCGGGCCTGGGCACGCTGCTATTGGGTGTGTTGGCTGTTGGTGGAGTTATCTGGCTGCTCATGCGATTATTCCGCCGCAAGAGTACGGCCGCAAGCCCAGCCAGCAACACGCCCGACTTTCTCCCTAATCGCACCGCTCAACCTGCGCAGGGCTATAACCAAAATTCGCAGCGGCCGGCCCCGGATTTCTTCCCCAACCGGAGCGGCAACGCCGGAGGTAGCAGCGGTGGCAGTGGTGGCAGCGGCATTGGTGGTATGTTGGCAACGGGTGCCGCGGCCGCGGCCGGTGCCTACCTCGGCAACCGCATGGCCTCGGGCCAAAGCCACACGGGTAATGATCTGAACCTGAGCGGTGACAACAACACTGCCGCCGGTATGGGCGCGGCGGGCCTAGGCGCTACCCCAGCCGCTTCCGATGGCGAGGTAAACGACTTTTTTGGCGGCAATACCGCTGCCAACGACCCCGGCCCTGACTACTTCTCCGACGACGTTTCCACCGGTCCTGACTACTTCTCCGATAACTCCTCCTACGATGACTCCTCTTCAGATGACACTGGTGGCGGCGGCTTCGACGACAGTAGCGACAACAGTGGCTCGTGGTAAAGTATAACGCGGGAAGCTGCTCAAATAAAAATACCCTTTTTAGGTAAGCACAGCAACACAAGGAGCGTCATTCCGGAGGCAGTGAGAAATCCTGCGGGCAAGTGAAGGGAGTATCTTTCATCGGCCCGCAGGATTTCTCACTGCCTCCGGAATGACGTTTTGCTTACTGGCCATACCAGCCTTAGTACATAGTAGGATACCGCTCTGAATCCTTTACGCTTACAAAGCAACGTCAGCAATTAAGAGGCGCCAAATCTTGCGCCCCTACACCGTTGAATAGGCCTCAAGAATTGACGTAAACAGTTTCATAAGAGCAATAGGGATCTAGTACTTTTTTAGCATTTTTTTACCTTTTCTAAGCATTATTGGGATTCAGGGCGGGCAATATTCCTATCTTGGTGAGCATTAGTACTATCGCGCTTCGCTTCACTTTCCAGCTCACTCCCTTTATGACTACTCGCAGAGATTTTCTGACTTCCGTAGGTGCCTTGGCCACCGGCGTACTTGC
>Ga0210040_10006347_pt1 | contig 14744 bp, 15 predicted proteins | sample CryGeyCG12114_NA_FD_185462 | JGI IMG/M metagenome (GOLD analysis project Ga0210040, IMG submission 185462) | Groundwater microbial communities from aquifer - Crystal Geyser CG19_WC_8/21/14_NA (SPAdes) (version 2) | ecosystem: Environmental > Aquatic > Deep subsurface > Groundwater | place: USA... | reverse complement strand
CGTTCATGGTCGGGATCATGGAGTTCGCCGACGAGGAGGGCGGCACCCGCTACACCGGCCGCGCCCGCCACTGGACGGCGGAGGCCGCCGAGAAGCACCGCGCGATGGGTTTCGAGGAGGGCTGGGGCAAGGTCGCCGAGCAATGGGAAGAGGTCGCGCGACGAATCGGGGGCGCGTGACGCTTCAGCTCTTCGCGCACCCATTCTCCAGCTATTGCTGGAAGGTGATGATCGCGCTTCACGAGAACGCGACGCCGTTCGACCTGCGCCGGCTCGGTCCCGACCAGCCGGCGAACGACGCCGTCTGGACGAAGCTGTGGCCGTTGCGGCGAATGCCGGTCCTGGTCGACGGCAAGCGCACGGTGATCGAGACCGACGCGATCCTGGAATATCTCCACCGCCACTACCCGGGCCCGATGTCGTTGTTTCCCGAGCAGGACGATCTGGCGGTGGAAGCGCGCATGCTCGCCAGCATCGCCGACGATTTCGTGATGCGGCCGATGAACGTCATCGTCGCCGACGCGCCACGCCCGGCCGAGCACCGCGACCCTTATGGCGTGGAGCGTGCCCGCGAACGGCTGTCCACCATCTATGCCTGGCTCGACGACCATCTCGTCGGTCGCACCTGGGCGGTGGGCCACCGGTTCACCCATGCGGATTGCGCGGCAGCGCCAGCGCTGTTCTATGCGGATTGGGCCCACCCTATCGATCCGGCACACGCCACGCTGACCGCCTATCGCGCGCGCCTGCTCGCCCGTCCCTCCATCGCGCATTGCGTCGAGGAGGCCCGCCCTTACCGCCCCTTCTTTCCCCTGGGCGCACCAAACCGGGATTAGGCGAAGACCGGCGCGCCCTTCAGCTGTTGATAGGCGTCGATCACCTGTTGCAGCTTGCCCTCCTGGCTGCGGTCGCCGCCGTTCCGGTCCGGATGGTACCGGCGCACCAGCTCCGAATAGCGCCGGCGCAACTGCGTGCGGTCCGCCGTGGGCTCCAGTCCCAGCACCTTGAGCGACTCCCGGTCCTGCCCCGACAACGGCTTGCCGTCCGGCCGCTCGGGCGCACGCTCACGACGGTAGCGCGCTGCGATCGCGTCCAGCGGGTCGGAGAAGTCGGACCAGCGCGGGCCAGGGTCTCGGCCCGAGAAAGCGCGGGTTTCCCGCTCCCACCCAGCCGTTGGCCGCTGGGCGGCATGGATCTCGTCCGCACTCATGCCTTCGAAGAAATTGTACCGGCTGTTGAAGGCGCGGACATGGTCCAGGCACATCCAGCGGAAGGCGCGCGGGCCGTCATGCGGCCCCGCCCCTTCCAGCGGCGGCGCGCGAAATTCGCCGGATTCCTCGCAGCCCGGCTCCGCACAGCGCTGACCCGTATTCTCGACCCGGCCGTGGAAACGAGCGTTCGGCCGGTCCTTCTTGTCGTTCAGGCGTGCCACCCGGCTCCCCGCTCCAGTTCAAAAGGGCTATATGGGCGCCATGACCACGCCTGCTACCCCTGTGACGCAACAGATCGAGGCCCGTTTGACCGCGGCACTCACCCCCACCCGCCTCGACGTCATCAACGAAAGCCATCTTCATGCCGGCCACAGCGGCGACGACGGCAGCGGCGAAACGCACTTTCGCGTGGCGGTGGAAAGTGAGCAGTTCGTGGGCTTGAACCGCGTCGCGCGCCAGCGGCTGGTGAACCATGCCCTTGCCGACCTGATCGCCCCCGGCGGCATCCACGCCCTCGCGATCCGCGCCACCGCGCCCGGCGAATGAGGCGCCCCCGCCCCGCCGCCCGTATCCTGCTGGTCGATGCGGCCGGCCGCGTTCTCCTGTTCCGGTTTCTGGTGCCCGGCCGCGACCCGTTCTGGGTGACGCCCGGCGGCGCGCTCGATCCGGGTGAGGACTTCCCGGCCGCTGCCCGGCGTGAGTTGATGGAAGAAGTCGGCCTCGACCGCGATCCGGGGCCGGAGGTCGCGCGCCGGGTTGCCGATTTCCTGTCGGTCGAGGGTGTCGAGGTCACCGCCGACGAACGCTATTTCCGCGTCGACGTGGAGCAGGCAAACGTCGATCCCGCCGGCCATACCGAGCTGGAGCGCCGCGTGATGCAGCACTGGCACTGGTTCACCCGCGACGAAGTGGCCGCACATCCCGAGACCATCTATCCTGTCGATCTCCTCGACCTTCTGGAACAGACGGAGCCGTCCCATGCAAAGTGATCTGTTCGACGTGACGCTGCGCCCGGTCACCCATGACCTGGGCGGGTTCAAGGTCCACCGCACCCTGCCTGCCAAGGAGCGGACCATGGTCGGCCCCTTCCTGTTCTTTGACCAGATGGGCCCGGCGCAGCTGCCGGTGGGCGATGGCATCGACGTGCGGCCGCACCCGCATATCAACCTCGCGACGGTCACCTACCTGTTTCAGGGCGCGATCGGCCATCGCGATTCGCTCGGCACCAACCAGCGGATCGAGCCGGGCGCGGTGAACCTGATGACCGCAGGCACCGGCATCGTCCATTCCGAACGCTCGCCCGGCGACGAGCGGGAGGGCGGCCCGGTGCTGTCGGGCATCCAGACCTGGCTCGCGCTGCCCGATGGCAAGGAAGAGATCGACCCCGCTTTCGAGCATGTCGCCGCATCGGAACTGCCGGTGATCGGCGACGCCGGCGTCACCGCCCGCATCATCATGGGCGAGTTGTGGGGCGCCCGTGCGCCGACCACCACCCATGCCGGCACCATCTATGCCGATATCAGCCTGGCGCCCGGTACCCAGGTTCCGATCGACGCCGCGGCCGAGGAGCGCGCGATCTACCTCGCCCATGGCGACGCTACGTTGGAGGGCGTGCCGCTGGAACCCATGACGCTCTACGTCCTGCGCCCTGGCATTGCCGCGGTGCTGCGTTCGGCAAACGGTGCGCGTGCGATGCTGTGCGGCGGCGACGCCTTTGCGACCCCCCGCCACGTCTGGTGGAATTTCGTGTCCTCCAGCCGTGAACGCATCAACGAGGCCAAGCGCGCCTGGCAATCAGGCGAGTTCCCGCTGATCCCCGGCGATGACGAGGAGTGGATCCCGATCCCCCAGGTGCCGAAGACCGTCAGCTATCCCTGACGCGGCCGAGCATCCCCGTATCCGGCAGGGCTGAATCGTCAGCCGCACCGCCCACTCTGTCACCCCGGCAAAGGCCGGGGAACGGCACGCCAAGGCAGGATCTAATATGGCTGCTACACCACCCCTCACCCGCGTGATCCTGCCCACCGACGTCGACCTCGACGTCCAAGCCGCGGGAGAGCGCGGCGCGCCCGCCGTGATCCTGCTCCACGGCTTTCCCGAGTCGCATCGGACCTGGCGCGGCATCGTCCCCGACCTCGCCCGCGATCACTTCGTGCTCGCCCCCGACCAGCGCGGCTATGCCGGATCGTCCAAGCCCGCTGGTGTCGAGTCCTATGCGCCAGGCCAGATCGTCGCCGACCTCATCGCACTTGCCGACCATCACGGCATCGACCGGTTCACGCTGGTCGGCCATGATTGGGGCGGCGCGGTCGCCTGGATGGCGGCGCTCGGCCACCCGAACCGGGTCGAGCGCCTGGTCATCATCAACGCGCCCCACCCATTCGTCTTCCAGCGCGCGCTGTTCGACGATCCCGGCCAGCGGCTCGCCAGCCAGTACATCACGCGCCTGCGCGATACGTCCATCGACTCCGGCCTGGTCGGCGCGGGGCTGGAGCGGTTCTTCGCATCCACCTTTGCCCAGCACATCATCGGCGGCCTCGCTGGCGAGGAAAAGGCCGCATACCTCGCGGACTGGGCGCATCCGGGCGCGATGACCGCCATGCTCAACTGGTACCGCGCCTCGAGCGTGGTCGTGCCCACACCCGGTGACAAGCCGCCCCGCCCCGCCTTCCTCGATGCCCCATTCCCACCCGTGACGCAGGAAACCCTGGTCATCTGGGGTACCCGCGACAAAGCGCTGCTACCGGTGCTGGTGGACGAGCTGCCACCCTTTGTCCCCCGCCTGACCGTGGAAAAGGTCGATGCCGGACACTTTGTCACCTGGGAAGCGCCGGATGCCGTGGTCGCGGCCATGCGGCGCTGGGGCATCTAAGCCAGGGTTGCGACACCTCGTTACAACCCTGCACGCAGCCTGACCGGGGCGTTCCGAACCCATTCAGCGCTTGGGCGTTACTCCCACCCTCACACCGCGGCGATGGCCGCGGCGCCAAGAGGGAGAGTTTCATGCGTAAGATCATCATTGCCGCCCTGGCAGCGTCCACCCTGGTCCCCGTCGCCGCCAGCGCGCAGAGCTATGGCGAGGTCCGCCGCGACAGCCGTGAGCTTCGTGAAGACCGCCGCGACCTGCGCGACGCGTATCGCCGCGGCGACCGGGGCGACATCCGCGACGCCCGGCAGGAACTGCGTGAAGACCGTCGCGAGCGGCGTGAAGATTGGCGCGACTATCGCCGTACCCACGCCAACGTCTACCGCCGTGGCGGCTATGCCGGCCCGCGCGGCTATCGTTATCGGCCCGTGGCCGCCGGCTACCGCTTTGCGCCGGAATATTATGGCAGCCGTTACGTGATCAACGACTACTCGACCTATCGCCTGGCGCGTCCGGGTTACGGCTACCAGCGTTATATCCGCTACGGCAACGACGTGGTGCTGGTCGACACCCGCAATGGCCGCGCGGTGCAGGTCTACAACCGCTTCTTCTACTAAGTCGCGCATCAGGCGCCCCGGCCACCGTCGGCCGGGGCGCCTTTTGTTTGCGCGCGCGCCGCGCCACCGGTAAGCCGCCGCCTTCCATGGCCGACCCGTTGATCATCGCCGTGCCCAAGGGGCGCATCCTGTCCGAGGTACAGCCCCTGCTCGCCGCCGCCGGCGTGCATCCGGAGCCTGCGTTCTTTGACGAGAACAGCCGTGCGCTCCGTTTCGCCACCAGCGATACCGGGGTGGAGCTGATCCGCGTCCGCGCGTTCGACGTCGCGACGTTCGTCGCTCACGGCGCGGCACAACTGGGCGTGGTCGGATCGGACGTGATTGCCGAATTCGCTTATCCCGAGCTCTACGCGCCGGTCGATCTCCACATCGGCCATTGCCGCCTGTCGGTCGCAGAGCCTGCCGCCATGGCCGCCGCTGACGACCCGCGCGGCTGGAGCCATGTTCGCGTTGCCACCAAATACCCGCATGTCACTCAGCAGCACTTTGCCGCGCGCGGGGTGCAGGCGGAATGCGTCAAGCTAAACGGCGCGATGGAGCTTGCCCCGACCCTCGGCCTCGCGCCGCGCATCGTCGACCTGGTCAGCTCGGGCCGCACGCTCAAGGAGAACGGCCTGGTCGAGGTGGAGGTGATCGCCGAAGTCACCAGCCGCCTGGTCGTCAACCGCGCCGCCATGAAGACCCGCCCTGCCGTGGTGCCCTTGGTGGACGCCTTTCGCCGCGCCGTTGCCGACAGGATCGCAGCATGATCCGCCTCGACGCCACCAGCGCCGACTTCGCCGACCGCTTCGCCGCGCTGGTGGACGCCCGCCGCGAATCGGCGACCGACGTTGCACAGGGTGTCGCCGCCATCATCGCCCGCGTCCGCGCCGAGGGGGAGGACGCGCTGATCGAGCTCACACGCCGCCTTGACCGGTTCGATCCGGTGGAAACAGGCTGGGCCATCGACCCCGCCGACTGCGAAGCCGCCTACAACGCGCTAGAGCCTGGCCTGCGCACCGCGCTCGACCTCGCCGCATCGCGCATTCGCGCGTACCATGAGCGCCAGCGCCCCGCCGACACGGACTATCGTGACGAAGCGGGCGTCCGCCTCGGCGCGCGCTGGCGTCCTGTGGATGCGGCCGGCCTCTATGTTCCAGGCGGCCGCGCCGCTTACCCCTCGTCGCTGCTGATGAACGCGATTCCTGCGCGCGTCGCGGGGGTCGAGCGGCTGGCGATGGTCACCCCCACGCCCGATGGGCAAGTCAACCACCTCGTCCTTGCCGCGGCCCACGTTGCCGGCATCACGGAGATCTGGCGCGTCGGCGGCGCCCAGGCCGTCGCCGCGCTCGCTCATGGCGCAGGCCCGATCGCGCCCGTCGACGTCGTCACTGGCCCCGGCAACGCGTGGGTCGCGGAGGCCAAGCGCCAGCTCTACGGCGTGGTCGGCATCGACATGGTCGCCGGCCCGTCAGAAATCGTGGTCGTCGCCGACGCGCGCAACGACCCGCAATGGATCGCCGCCGATCTGCTCAGCCAAGCCGAGCACGACACGGTCACCCAGTCGATCCTGTTCACAGATGACGCTTCCTTTGCCGACGCAGTGACGGCGGCGGTTGAGGAACAGCTCGGAACGCTTGCCACCGGCGCTGTCGCCCGCACCGCATGGGACGCGAACGGAGCGATGATCGTGGTACCGACCCTCGCCCAGGCGATGCCGCTGGTAGACCGCCTCGCCCCCGAACATCTCCAGCTCGCGGTGGACGAGCCTCAGACATTGTTCGATCAGGTCCGCCACGCCGGCAGCGTGTTCCTCGGCCGCCACACGCCCGAGGCGATCGGCGATTATGTCGCCGGCCCCAACCACGTCCTTCCCACCGGCCGCCGCGCCCGCTTCGCGTCCGGCCTGTCGGTGCTCGATTTCATGAAGCGCACCAGCTTCTTGGGGCTAGACGAAACCGCCCTCGCCGAACTCGGCCCCGCCACCGTCGCGCTGGCGGAAGCCGAAGGCCTCCCCGCCCACGCCCGCTCCGTCGCCCTCCGCCTCCGGCTCAATCGGTAACGGGCGTGGCCTGTGCGAAACCTGCGTCAGTGCGTTGCAGGTTTCCTGAGTTCCAGGCGCACATACCACGCCAGCCACTTGATCGGTGACAGAAACAGCAGGCTATCAAAGGCAGCGGTCACCTTCAGCAGGGCGTCACCCACGACCGTGTCCCTGATCGGAACGGACGCGATCGTCGTCAGGCCATAGAAACGCGGAGTATCGACGTCGAAGTAACGCTCCGCCAAACGGAAGTCGGACCGCAGCAAGGGATGCTCGTCCGGAGTGCGCGCATCGGGAGTAGCTGAGCGATAGCGGTTCAGCACCGGATTGTGCCCCAGTGGTTCCCAAAACACAGCCCGCCCGCCCGGCTTCAGCACCCGATGCACGCTCGCAAAGCAGCGTTCCAGGTCAAGATGGTGGATGATGCCGCGCCCGAACACGAGATCGAAGGAGTTCGGCGAGAACGTCATGTCTTCGGCGTTCATCGTCTGGTAGTGCGTGTTGTGGACGCCCTGCGTATCCGCGAGAGCACGAGCGTCGGCAATCGCCACGTCCGAGATGTCGATGCCCGTCATGGTGCGTGCCGTGCGGGCCAGCTCGATCCCCTGCAGCGCTGAGCCGCATCCATATTCCAGCACGTCCGCGCCCTTGGCCAGTTCCGCCACCCTGCGATCGAACATCAGGGAACCATGCTTGATGCTGGCGTAATATTTGCCCTGGGCCTCGCGCACCTCTTCAGTGAACCGCGCATTGTGAAACTCGCGCTCGCTCTCAATGCGCCGCAGTTGATCATCGTTCATACCACCCTCCCCGACTCGTCTTTTCACTACGCTATTGTACGGTTCTAGTCTGGGCAAGGATCAGGGACGTAGCTTACTTACAATTAGCTTCGGTTTGGGACTCGAGGCGATTCTGGCACGCCCCTTGATGAAGCGGCCTGCACCGACGGCCAACGCATCAGAGCTTCGTCAATGACTCAGCCGAACCATCACAACGCCATGGGCAGCGACCTCGGCTTCGTAGCGGCCCTTGCGCTTGCCCAGGTCCTTGTGCGCCCACAGGTCGCGGGCGCGCATCTGAACCGAACGCGGCAGGTCCAGCATCGCCCAGTCGGCGGCGATGGTGGCCGGTGCCTCGCCGCGGTTGAACAACAACAGCGCGCGACCGCCATCGCTCATCGGCTTGGACCAGACCTCACGATCACCGTCCTTCCACACGCGATGTCCCTGCGTCCTTAGCGCATCCTGATTCACCGCGATCACGTCCGTGTTGAGCAGGATCGCGCGCGTCGCTGCCGTCATGTTTGCGACGTCGTTGCCCGCGATCAGCGGCGCTGCCATTATCGCCCATAGCGAGAAGTGCGCGCGGTACTCGGTGTCGGTCAGCCCGCCATTGCCGACTTCCAGCATGTCGGGGTCGTTCCAGTGGCCGGGCCCCGCATAAGGCCATAGCGGCTCGTTCATGTCGGCGATCGACGTTACGCCCCAGCTATAACCGTGGTGGCCCGCCCATTTATCGGTGATGTCGCCGGTGGTGCGCCACATGTTGCCGATCTTCGACGCCCATAGCCACGGCTTTGAGTTGCCCCATTCGCACATGGAGAACAGGATCTCGCGGCCCGACGCCCGCAGGGCGTCGGACATCAGCGCATAAGCTTCTTCCGCATTGCGCACACCCGTCGAGCACCAGTCGTATTTGAGGTAGTCGACGCCCCAGCGCGCATATTGCAACGCGTCCTGATATTCATGCCCCTGGCTGCCCGGGCGCCCGCCACAGGTCTTGGTGCCCGCATCGGAATAGATGCCGAACTTCAGGCCCTTGCTGTGGATATAGTCAGAAAGCGCCTTGAGCCCGCTCGGAAAGCGGGTCTTGTCTTCGGTAATGAAGCCATCCGCATCGCGGGCACCGTGCCAGCAATCGTCGACCACGACATAGCGGTAGCCAGCCGTCTTCATTCCGTTCGACGCAATCGCGTCGGTGGTTGCCCGGATCGTCGCCTCGTCGACCTTGCAGGCAAACTTGTTCCAGCTGTTCCACCCCATGGGCGGCGTTTGTGCCAGCCCATTCGCAACGCGGCGGGGGTCCTTTGACGGTGCCAGCGTGTTCGGATCGGGGTCGAGCACTTCCTGCGCCGTCGCGGGCACGGCGACCTGGATCAAAAAGGCAGCCAGGAACCAGACCCCAAATCTTTTCAACACGCAGCGCTCTCCCGAACCCGCCACCAAGCGGCACCCGCCTCATGGCGTATGGTGCCGGACTTATCGCCGTCTTCCGGCAGGAGCCACCCACCCCTTCTGACCGGGGCTGACTTCACGGCCGCGCGCGCCTACATGCCCGCCTCCATGTCACGTCATTCCCCCCGTACCCAGGCGCGTGCCGCCGCCCGCCTCGCCGCCGTTCAGGCGCTGTACCAGCATGAGATGGAGGGCACCGCGGTGCCCCAGCTCCTGCATGAGTTCCACCACCACCGCCTCGGCGCCACGATCGAGGAGGTCGAATATGCCGATGCTGACGTCGATTTCTTCGACGACCTGGTGAACGGCACTGCGGCGCGCCTGGGAGAGATCGATCGCGCGATCGAGGAAAAGCTCGCAACCGGCTGGACTCTCGCCCGGCTGGACAAGCCGATGAAGGCGATCCTGCGCGCGGGTACCTATGAGCTGCTTGCCCGGGCCGATGTGCCAGTGGGCGCGACCATTAGCGAATATGTCGACGTCGCCCACGCCTTCTACGACAAGCGCGAGTCCGGCTTCGTCAACGGCCTGCTCGACGCCATCGCCAAGCAGGTCCGCGCCGCCTGACCATGGCAGAAGTCGTCAACCTCCGCCGCGCTCGCAAGGCCCGTGCCCGCGACGCGGCAGAAGTGACCGCCGCGGCCAATCGCGCCGCCCATGGGCGCACCCGTGCCGAGCGTGAAACGGCCGCACTGGAAGCGGATCGTCAGGCCCGCACCCTGGACAACGCCCGCCGCGAACCCTGAACGCCCCTTGCCCGCCGCCCGAACGCCGCTAGGCTGACGGAGTCGGGGCTGGGAGGGGGCACGGGAATGTCCGGTATTCGGCGGTTGGTTGCCGTCGTCACGGTGCTATGCGCGCCCGCAGCGGCGCTCGGCCAGCAGACAACGCCACCCGATTCGCCCAACCCCGTCACTCCAGTCATTCCCGTGGCGCCGGCAATCCCCGTTGCCCCGCCGGTCTCTACGGCTCCGCTTGCCTCCACCGTGCCCGACGATGCGGACGTGGTGGTGTGCGGATTACGCGGTTCAGTTATCCGGGATGTGCAGCCGCTTGCGACATTCGACTCCGCTGCGATCGAGTCGACCGGCGCGACCTCCGTCACCGAACTGCTGCGCACCATTCGCGGCGCCACCCAGTCCGCGGACGGGTCGGAGCCGATCTTCCTCCTCAACGGCCAGCGCGTGTCCGGCTATGGCGAGATCGGCACCCTGCCGCCCGAGGCGATCGACAAGGTGGAGGTGCTGCCCGAACAGACGGCGCTGCGCTTCGGCTATCCCCCGACCCGGCGCGTGGTGAACTTCATCACCAAGCGGCGCTTTCGTCAGGTGGAGCTGCGCCACGCGGTCGGTACCTCGGCCCAGGGCGGCGGCGACACCGCAAATGTTCATGCCGGCGTGACCCGCTTCCACGACGATGCTCGGATCACGTTGGAGGGGGACTACCGCCATGCCGATGCCATCCGTCAGAGCGAACGCGGCCTGCTGCCCGACCCCGAAATCCTGTTCGAGCCGGTCGGCAATGTGTCGGGGTTGGCGGGCGGAGAAATTGACCCGGCACTCAGCGCCGCTGCGGGCACGGTCGTCACTGCGGTGCCCGTGCCGGTCGACCCGGCCGCACGGACGCTTGCGGGCTTTGCCGCGGGCGCCAACCGACCGCGTCTGTTCGACCCCGGCCCGTACCGCACGCTTCGCCCCGAAAACGATACGGGCAAGGTGGAAATGGTGCTGGCCAATCGCATCAGCGACACGATCGCAGGGTCGGTGAACTTGTCAGCCGAACAGAGCCGTGATCGCCATCTCGGCGGCCTCGCTCCCTTGACCCTGTTCGTGCCCGCCGGGCGCTCACCCTTCAGCCGCGACGTGCTGCTCCAGCGCTATCTGATCGAGGCCGATCCGCTCCGCTTCCGCCAAACGGTGACCACGCTTCGGGCGGGCACGACGTTGCGCGGCTCGGTGGCGGGCTGGCGTTGGGACCTCACCACCGCCGTCGAGCAGCAGCGCACGTCGGGCTACACCGATCGCGGCATCGACAGCGCCGCCGCCAATGCCGCGGTCGCCGCCGGCGCCGATCCCTTCGCGCCGCTCGGTTCCGCCGTCCTGTCCCGCCGCCTGTTCGACCGCGCCGCCTTGCGCATCCGTACCGCGGGCGCGAAGGTGGTGGCCACCAACACGCCGCTGCGCCTACCCGCCGGCAACCTGTCGGTGGTCGCAACGGCAGAGGTGGAGCGGACGGGTGCCGTGTCGGTCACCCGCGGGAGCAATCCCTTCGCGCTGTCGCTCAATCGGTTGCGAGAGGAAGGCGGCCTGGCGCTCGAGGTGCCGCTTGCGTCCAAGCGAGAAGGCGTGCTGCCCTGGGTGGGTGAGCTGTCGGTCAACGCCGCCGGCACGCTTCGCCATGTGGGCGGGTTCGGCACCTTGTGGGACGCAAACGGCGGGATCACCTGGGCGCCAAGCACCGCCGTCCAGCTGCTCGGCCAGTTGAAGCGGAGCCAGGCCCCGCCCGCTCTTGCCCAGCAGTCGACGCCGACGGTTCAGGTCCCCAATGTGTCCGTGTTCGATTACAGCACCGGCCGTACCGCGCTGGTCACGCTGTTCCAGGGCGGCAATCCCGACCTGTTGCCGGAGCGTCGCTCGGTTTCGTCGCTGACGCTCAACCTCAAGCCGTTCGCCAGGCGCGAGTGGCGGGTCAGCGCCACCTATTCCAACACGGTGATCCGTGACCAGACCGCTACCATTTATGCCTTTACGCCACGGACGGAGGGCATCTTGTCCGACCTGTTCGTGCGCGATGCCGCCGGTGAGCTGCAAATTGTCACTTTTCGCCCGACCAACATCGCCCGAGAGCATACCAAGTCACTCGGCATGACGCTCAACATCTTCGGCCAGCTCGGCAAGAAGCCCCCGGAGTCAGCCGCCGGCGCGCCGCCTGTTGAGCGACCCAGTTTCTATGGCGGGCTTGGCCCCACCCTCCTCTTTTCGGACAAGCTGCAATTGCGCCCGGGCACGGCCGAACTCGACCGGCTGGGCGGTGACACGATCACAGGCGCGGGCACGGCACGCATTTCGGGATACGGCTATGGCGGCTTGAGCTATCTCGGCAACGGCATGAACTTCGATTTCTGGTATAACGGCGCGAACCGGGTGCTGGGCGGGACGAATGCCACCGACCTGCGCTTTGCCCCTATCTTCAAGCTCAACCTCGGCGTGTTCGCGAGCGTGCACCATTTCCTTCCCCGCCAGGCCTGGACCAAGAGGCTCCAGATCAAGCTTGAGGTCTCCAACATCACCGATGCGCGCCAGCGGGTGACGGACGGCAATGGCAGCGTGCCGAACCGCTTCCAGCCCGCCTTTCTCGATCCCGTCGGACGGACCCTGACGCTGACCCTGCGCAAGCTGCTGTGACGGAGGCTGAGTTCATCCAGGCGCTGCGCCGGCTGCCGCTCCACGCCGGGGCGCGAAGCCTGACGGACGACGCCGCCGTGGTCGCAGGGCTTGTCATCACCACCGATACGCTGGCGGAGGGTGTGCACTTCCTCTCCACCGACCCGCCCGCCGACGTGGCGTGGAAGCTGGTCGCGGTCAGCCTGTCCGATCTTGCCGCCAAGGGTGCCCGACCGGAGGGCGTGCTGTTAAATTATCCGCTGACCGACGACGCCTGGGATCGCGCCTTCCTGTCCGGCCTGGCCGACGTGCTTGGCGCCTACGAAGTTCCGTTGATCGGCGGCGACACAGTGTCGCTTCCCGCCGGCGCTCCCCGCGTCCTCTCCCTGACCGCGCTCGGCGCCAACGCTCCCGCCCCGCCGCGCAGCGGTGCCCAGGCAGGCGACACCCTGTATATCACCGGCACGGTTGGTGATGCCGGCGCCGGCCTCCGCATCGCGCGCGGCGAGCCCGGCCCTTTCGGCCTTCGCGACCGTTATCGCCGCCCCACCCCGCGCCTTGCCGAGGGTCGCCAGCTCGCCCCGCTGGTCCACGCCATGGCGGACGTGTCGGACGGCGTGCTGATCGACGCTGCGCGCATGGCCGCCGCTTCCGACCTCGCCGTCACCGTCGACCTCGCCATGCTGCCACTTTCCCGCGACCTCCAGGCGTTCAGCGGGAGTGACAGGGCCGCCCGGCTCGCCGCCGCCACCGCCGGCGACGATTACGAGCTGATCTTCGCCGCCGCGCCCGGTACGCCGCTTCCGGTCCCCGCCTCGGCCATCGGCCGGTTCGCCCAGGGCGTCGGGCTTCACCTCGATCAAGCGGGCGAGCCAGTACCGCTTCCCGCCCATCTCGGCTTCGAACATGCCGGCAACTGAATTGCTTGCGCTCGCCAGAACCGCGCCATAGCCTTCCCCTCTGATCGGCAGACCGGGAAACATCGGCCGCTGATCGCCACAGGAGGAGGATCCGAATGACGAGCGTGTATATCGCCATCGTCTGCGGGCTGGTCGCCGTTCTTTACGGCGTTATCACCAGTCAACAGCTGCTGCGTCAGCCCGCGGGCGACGCCCGGATGCAAGACATCGCCGCCGCCATACAGGAAGGCGCAAAGGCCTATCTGGGCCGCCAGTACACCGCCATCGCCATTGTCGGCGTCGTGGTCGCCGCCATCCTTTTCTTCACGCTCGGCCCCGTTTCCACCTTCGGCTTCCTGGTCGGCGCCGTCCTGTCGGGCATCGCCGGCTATATCGGCATGAACATTTCCGTCCGCGCGAACGTCCGCACGGCAGAGGCGGCGCGCACCAGCCTGCAAGGAGGACTCACCACCGCGTTTCGTTCGGGCGCCGTTACGGGCATGCTGGTCGCGGGACTCGGCCTGCTCGCGATCAGTGGCTTTTTCTGGTACCTGACCGGCCCCGCGGGCCATGCGCCCGGCGACCGGGTGATCGTGGAGGCACTCACCGCGCTTGCCTTTGGCGCCTCGCTCATCTCCATCTTCGCGCGCCTTGGCGGCGGCATCTTCACCAAGGCGGCGGACGTCGGCGCGGACCTGGTCGGCAAGGTGGAGGCGGGCATTCCGGAGGATGACCCCCGCAACCCCGCCGTGATCGCGGACAATGTCGGCGACAATGTCGGCGACTGCGCCGGCATGGCCGCCGACCTGTTCGAAACCTATGTCGTGACGCTCGGCGTCACCATGATCTCCGTCGCGCTGCTGATCACCGCGGAGGCGGCCGACCTGCTGCGCCTGATGAGCTTGCCGCTGATCATCGGGGGGGTGTGCATCATTACCTCCATCATCGGCACCTACATGGTGCGGCTGGGCAAAGGCTCCATCATGGGCGCGCTCTACAAGGGGTTCTGGACCTCCGCGATCCTGGCCGTGCCAGCCATCTGGGTCGCGACCAGCTACACGCTGGGCGGCATGGACCGCCCGATCGGCGCCGCGAGCTTCCTCGACGGCGCCTCTGCCGCCGGGCTCAACCCGTCACAGATCACCGGCACCAACGAAGGGTCGCTGACCGTCACCGGTGCCCAGCTGTTCTGGTGCATGCTGATCGGCCTTGCCGTCACCGGCCTGATCGTCTGGATCACTGAATATTATACCGGCACCAACTACCGCCCGGTCCGCTCCATCGCGCACGCGTCGCAGACGGGCCATGGCACCAACGTCATCCAGGGCCTGGCGATCAGCCTGGAAGCGACCGCGCTACCGACGCTGGTCATCGTCGTCGCGGTGATCGCGACCTACAAGATTGCCGGTATTATCGGCATCTCCTTTGCCGCCACGGCGATGCTGGCGCTCGCCGGCATGGTGGTCGCGCTCGACGCCTACGGCCCGGTCACCGACAATGCCGGCGGTATCG
>Ga0210040_10006346_pt1 | contig 14746 bp, 8 predicted proteins | sample CryGeyCG12114_NA_FD_185462 | JGI IMG/M metagenome (GOLD analysis project Ga0210040, IMG submission 185462) | Groundwater microbial communities from aquifer - Crystal Geyser CG19_WC_8/21/14_NA (SPAdes) (version 2) | ecosystem: Environmental > Aquatic > Deep subsurface > Groundwater | place: USA... | reverse complement strand
TTTGTTTTATAAATATCCGTGGATTTTGAGAATTTTTTGGATTTATACCAAGACGGATTGGCACAGGCTTCGCGAGTTATTGTTAGTAAAGTGTTTATTTGAATATTTCGTGATGTTTGATACGTTTACATAATTTAATCTATACTCAATTGCCTCTCCCGTTGTTAACGGGCTATTCGACTTGTCTCTAATAATATCGCATTTCTTCTACTTTTTATGCATTTGAGTGAAGCATCAAGAATTTTAAGCATTCCAGCAAAGCTTACTAGTCAACGGCAAACTACACAAAATTAAATATAATTAAATAAAAAGGGAGGACTTTTGCTTAAAACTGTATAATTTAACCTCTGTCTTGGGCTTTGCTAAATAATCACGTATTCGTTAAAAATCATGATTCAATGGGGCCCAATGAGTTCTGACAAAATTAAACTGGAAGATGTATTTTCAGAAACACGGAAAAAAATTACCGAAGACGAGAGTGAGCGTCAATTAATTTTTCAGATAAGAGGTACATTATGTGGGAAGAAAGGTTTACTAACTCACAAATTATTGATTTTTACAACTGCTTTAAATATATGGAAGTCTTTAACATTTGTTAACGATCATGCTGTATTAAAATATAAGATTTTCAACTAATGACCACTGACACTTTAATACTTTTTAAACTTTTAACTTTTAAAAAACAAGACTCGTTGAACCAGGAGTTAGCGGCTATGGAAAACGGGATATCTGCCGCCTACGATATTAAACACAACTTAATTGCAATACTTGACAACCTCAAACCAGATTTAGGGTCTTTTATGTCCATTGCTGGCTTACCAGATGGGAATGAGGACTACTATGAATCAAACCACTCTGTAAATTCCTTAAAATTGAATATTGAACAAAATATTCACAAGTTCAACTCTCCACCAGTTGGACCTCTATATCAACTCCTCACTATAACTGTAATATCGACGATTGTTTTTTTATGATTGATTACCTTCCTTTGAACATGAAATACTAATCAGAAAATTTTCAAAACTATAATTTGTATGCTAGAATGTGGATTACTTACCTATAATGGAATACATTCTTCAAGATCACTTGTTCACATTTTTAGTGGATAACGAAAACGATGTTCTACTGATGAAAAAACTGATCAGAGATCAATATGGTGATGATAAAATACCCCAATCCGAAAGTCAAAGGAGAATCAGGAGGCCAAAAGTTGTCAACATTGGTTCAGTTTCACCACATCAAAAGGTATAACCCTGATTTGACTAAAATTTAATTTGCATACATTTTGAATTATAAATGTTAATTTGTCAATTTATTGGACGAGTTTAGATTAGGTGTAAAATCAGGTGGAGCAATCCAGTTTTTAAAGGGCTCTCATTGACACTGTTCACCCACATGATTGAATTTGAAGACAAAAGAAGTGAAGATCTTGCGCTTGCTTACTTGTGCAAGCATATTAGCGCGGGAAATATTTTACTGTTCAAAAGTGATTTCAAAGCTTACAGCGTACTGGGGGATTACTACGCGTATTTATTTAATGCTCTTGAACCAAAACTTGCTCATTTTTGTGCCTGCAGTGTTAGATTACTTAACTTTTCAGGTCACTAGAGGAATGCATTGCGTATACAATGGATGGTTATAAGATGCACTCGTTGCCTTTCTTTAGGAGGCAGTTCATAGGTCCTTACGGGCAAGCAAACTATTTAAGAGCCGATTACAAAAGCAAAATAGAGTGAGTAACAATAATACTGTCGTATGATCTAAAAGTATTGGGAGGAAGCTGCTAATTTTGTTTTAATTTAATTTTAGTTCACTCAAAATGATGATTCGAAATACAGATGAGAAGTTGAAATGTTTAGATGAACTTTTGGCTTTTCGAAGAGGCTTTGAATTGAATATACTGGAGCACCTAAATATATTGAAAAAACATAGTCTGGTTGATCAAAATGGGAACAATTGCCCATCAGGTAATTAATTAATTAAAATAGAAGCAAAATTGCAGATGCGTATCAGTCATTAAATATTCTACATCTACATAGCTATTTTAGTAAATTATGCAGTTTTAATAGTCGTGTGTTTCTCAAATTTTAAGTATTTTAATTTTAGTAACATATTTTCACAATAATCGGGCTGCAGGTCAATAAAAATGAAACGAATGTTTAACTAATTCTGATGAACTTTTCGTCTTATATATGACTTGATAAAGTGAACAACAAAATCAGCAAGCAATCATAGCTGTAAAAACTTGCTCCAGTAGACAATGTAAGTTTGCCAACTCGTCTTCTTCTCCAATTGCTTAAACTTTGAATAATCAATCGACACTGATCTGCTTTCATGGTCATAACAATTTTACACGCCATTTTACTAAATCTTGGTCCACAGCATTTTGCTTCCAAGCATTCCAATTCGTTTCCACAGTCACATTCTTCGTCGTATTCCAGTATTCCTAAAATTTGAAGTTTAAAAAAATCTTGATTCAACTTAAATCTAAAGTAGAAACATGATTCCCAGTCAAGACCATTTTTAATTTTAGTTTGACGCCATTTGTGAAGTCAACGTCGGGTAACAAATACAAACAGAGCTGAGGAGTTCAACAGACGTACTGAGGTTTTACCATTTCCACAAAAAGGCTCATTAGCCGTCCGAAGACATTTGTTTTTCTCCGGATTGCGCAGAATATTATTAATATATTCAATTGAGCAGGGACTAAACCGTAGGTTATTTCCTTTGAGCAATTCCCGTCCCTGTGGATCTTTTCCCCACATAACGTAATGCCCTAACGGCGGTTCACTAAAATCCCCCTTTTCATCGGTACTAAATTTTTTCACTGGTCCAGAATAATTATCGTCCAACAAGTATCCGGAACATTCCAATCGTTCAACAGACAAATCCATGTCATGTTTCAAAGTTCCCAAAGAATGGCCGATTTCATGGATGAGAACCAAAGCTAAATCTGTTAGCTTGAGTTGGACGCCACCCATCCCAATAGCAGATATCAAAATAGTATTGCCACTCAATTCAATTGAAGTGTTTGCGTTGGTTCGATGGCGCAATGGTGTTTTTCGGGATTCACAAATTCCACCGAGCAGATCTTTTGACGCTAACATAATTTAATAAACTTTGTCAAAATCTTCTTCTCACCAGACCATACTAAACAAGCCTCTAGTGGGCTTTAAAATGGCTGCATAAATTTGAAGTTAAAAGTACCAATGTATGAAGCTCCCGCCTGATTGTATTTAAAGGGTCGATTGGTGAACCCTACGCCAATGCAACAATCTGAAAAATCCTGTCGGGAAAATAAAGCTAGCATTTGTTCCGCATGCTCTGACGAGTTGTATTTTAATGGAGAAGCTCGGGGAAACGGATTCCATTCGAGAGAGATCTATATTTTCCCGAATAATAAAATCTAAATAATTAATATTTTTAAGTAGGTAGTTACAAATGTTGAAATATTAGTAATTCTTATACTCGAGAAATACTGAATCCAAAATTGTCGGGCTGTCCATCTCCATCCCAGTCAACGGATCGGTAAACCCAATTTACATAGTCAATTACATCAGACATTCTACGCTTTGCATCGTCCACATTCCCCATGAAAAGGGAGTTGATGAAAGGATGATCCAGTACTAAACATATATCACAGATTTTTCCTTCTGGTAACAATTCCTCCGGTTTTGGATCCAATGATTTTTGTTCACAAGGTGAAATTGTGAACAATAGTATCATCAAAATGTGATTAAAAATTGACATGGGAGTTTCTGATCCTGTCTTCTTTCTTTACTTTACACTACCCAGTACACGGTTTAGCTCGACTTCAAACTACAGAGAAAAAATCCGATTGAAATCAAATGGCTATACTGAACACATCATGTTGTTGATTTTTCATAGTTGTTACGGAGCCCCATAATCCCGTTGCATATTTGGAGATCCAAACCGTTGCTTGACTTCAATTAAAATTTATTATTGCATTTGTCAATATCTAATTTTTAAGCATTTTATTTCCACAAAACTCATAATAATATACACAACAAAGCAATGTTATACAAGAAGCGTTAACAAAAACGACGTAAGTTGCGCCATCTATACAAAGCAAATCTAACTTAACAAAATCACAAAAACAAACATATTACCCATTTCTATAAAGTATGGACCTGACCTAACTAACAAGGAGGAATAATAAACTTACTATATAATAACTAACTTGCGTATGACAAAAAAGATTGTAGCATAATTCTTTGATTTCATACAATGGTATTAATACTATTGACTACTCTGTACAACACAATGTCGCTAAAGCTAATACATGAGGACACAAGTCCGAGTTCAATAGTAGTCTTTAAGCCTTCTTTTGGCCCGAACATCTCGATCCCTTTCTTCTAGCCAAGACCCATAGCTGGACACAATGGTAATAAAGTAGATAATGAATAGAATGATTAGGACTGTAAAAGACACCATGACCATCATCCAGTCCAGATTCCATTGGAAGTAGAAAGGAAATGGGAGCCAGGCGAGATGCACAACAAGATCCAAGAATGTGACGAATAGCCAGAAGCTTACTCCGCGTGGAATTTCCTGAGAAAAGATAATAATGTGAGTGAAAAAGTTGTACAGTCAGGGTGTTTTACATTTTTCTTTGTAATAGGATTTGCAATTTACCTCCCATGTTGAGTACAAGAGCAGAAAACTGGGGATCATGTGGAGCGCTTGAATAGCAATATGAACAATCAGCAGGATTTGGTAAGCTGCATCCAAAGAAAAAAGAGACACATGCAGATTTATTTGGAATGATATATAATATGAAGCTACATACATACTAACTATCTTGAAGCCTTTAAAAGCCTTTATGACTTCTGGGGCAATGTTAAAAATTGGAAACGTTTTTTTTTTTTGTAAAAAATAGAAAATTCACTTACGAAACGAAGGCTGAGGGGGTTCCTGCCAAGGCAAATATGGAACATAAATTAACAGGGCGAGCAACAATGCACCAGACAGTAAAAGGTCATACACCTGTAAAAACAAAAGGAATTCAAATGTGAGAACCATGATTTCAAATTAAGATGGTCCCACTATAATTAGCAGAAAATTGTGTAGTGTCATCATCATCTCATGATTTACAAAGCTGGTGGTAGTGTGTGTCCTGCCTTAATTGTGTAACAAACAAGTCATTCTCATGATAATGAATTTAATTTAACCGTGACATAAAAACGTATGCAAGTAAACATGTCTAGAATGGGAAGTGAGGCTACAAAAGATTCACTAAACAAAGCTTAATGACTGCTAATTTTTAAACTAATTGTTCTCAACAAAAGATTGGTGAATAAAACTTTTGTATATGAGAATGAGTTAAGATATTATGAACAAGTTTTACTACGAATTACCAAATAGTCATAAATGTGTCCATTTCATTACACTGACTGAATTCACAACCAAGAAGACAAAAAAAAACTCGTGCTTGCTTAGTTAGTTAGTCAAAGTAAAAGATGATAAATTACTTGCGTGACAAAAAGGGGGATTCACTAAAAAAACTAAAAGTCATATTTCATGGTAGATACTGTATCTACTACTACCCTTTCCAAAGAAAAAAATATTCATGTAAATGGATTCAGTTGGGTGTTACTTTCCATTCTTCTGGAAAGCACAAAATATGAATCTTAATTTATGAATTCATGTGGGCTCAACTTTGCGTCAAATGCATAAAAGTGACAAGTCACGAAACCACTTGATATTTAAACCACAAATCCGTATTTTTTTAAGAGAAGAGTTTTTCAGCTCCTTTGTACCTTCACAAAACTTTCGTCGAATCCGCAATTCATAACAAAGACATATTAAAAAGCACGTGTGAAATCAAGTAGCCATTTGCATTTAACCAACCAAACTAATTTTGGACTTTTGGATATATTTCGGTTGCGTGTCACTCACGTCATTCAAGAACTGTGGTTTTCATTTATCTTTGTCAATCTTGTGTGTCCCATTACTACACAGTTTCTAACGCCAACTCTAGCACATGAAATATGACACGGATATTTTTTCTCGTCTCAGGTTACCCATATGTCAAATAATTGTATGCACATGAACAAGCTCTTCGTTCGGTGGATCAAACTGCGTCCAAATTGCATTCGAGCCGAATCAGAAAGCTTGATACTAATGGTTCAAACTACCTAAATTCGTATCAATATTTGCAAGCATAGAAAAAAAGATCAGTTTACGTTACTAGGTACAATACCTTTTGACATTTGGCTGATTAGAGGTCCCCAACTTACTTAAGCGGCCTACTATCCTTTAGTTAATAACCTTTTGGTTTGCGAAATATTATAAGAGCAGCTCTCAAGCATCCTTTTTATTCTATCTTCTACTTAATCTGCCCATATGGACACATGGATGGGCTTCACCGCGAAATATAATGGTGACTTTGTCAACATTGATATAATAAATGGCTCTCCAAGGTAAAATGAACCACTCATTCTAATGATATTTCAGTGAGCGAGCCAAAAATCTAACAAGTACGTTAGCATGGCCTCATACTAACGAAAACTAACTAACTATCTCTGTGTGTCACTCACTACTTAATATGATGAGGTGTTCTATATAAAAACATGGATGTGAAGCTTCCTTTTATGGGAGATTAAATGTGCAAGCATGTGTTCATACACGAATATTGCGTCACACAAACTAACTAACTATGAAATCTGTGCATTTTTTCGTCCTACCCTTCTATGTACATAATGAGCACTCCTCTCATATTTGACCGATCTTTGCAAACAAGTGTTTTGAAGGTCAGAGCCTCAAACTAGATATTTTATGGTAGAACAATGTGAAAGGTGTGCAGTTGTTTTCGAGCATGGTCGCATCTATTTTTAAAGGGTCTGAGAATTTTCCCCTTTTACTTTTATGCAATGGGAGCAAATCAAAAAGTTGTGATAGTATCTTCTTATCATTGATTAAACATGGAAACACATTGAGCACACGCTCCTATTGATTTTCATAGGAAATCAATGTGTTTAAGGCAAAGTATGCTTTACCATAATAAAACGGAGTCTACATCTTATAACCAACTTCATAGAATGCAACTATGCTATTACAGTGACTTATTATTGGAGTGGGCTTGATCCTACGAATCCTACCTACAATATTTATTGTCTTGTCTGTCAGCCTTTGGAGTTGCACAAAATGCTGTAACTAACTACTGTGTTTAAAAAATCTTCAATTCATCTACACACGTGTGTAAAGACTAAACTTTAGAACAAGTCAGTAAGTAAAAGATGGCTCCTGTATGTGATTCGTTCCGTGCAGGGGAATTAAATATGGTGATTTTGCAGTATAGTAGCAATAAAGAACCTTATAAGAATGGGTGTGCGCCACATTACCAGTTCATTTTTAATTCCTTTACTGCACACTGTGTGTTACCTACACATTTTAATAGGATGTAAAAAATTCCTAGTCAACACCTTGTCCTAATGCTAATAAATCACAGTGTAGTAATTCAGCTCCTCCTTCATGAATGATGACAATAACTGCAAATCCGATTCCCACCATCCATCATCTGATATGGAATGTATTTGGATAGAGAATATACTGGTCGTAAAAAAATTGGGCTTTACTAACTAACTAAATAACTAACTAAGATTGATTTAAACTTCGGAACTCTTTGATTTCCATTTAAGAAGATGAGTTTACTAGTACGGCTAATAAGCAGTGTGAAGGAACAGGCAAAATTTTCTATGCAAATCAGTATATCACCAACCATTACCACTTTCCAGCATTACAAATGCGTCACACTCAAATCCGTAAAACATTAGATATGCTTTTTATGTCTTGATTTCTGCTCCAATCATCAATGGTTAAAAGTGCCGACACAATGAAACTCGTCGTCATTAAAAAGTCTTGTTAGCATTTTGCAAACCCATAAAGCTTTGTAGGCTGTTCGAAAAAACTATAGGGAACAGAACACCTGCACCGCATCACATTGAAAATATAATCTGTCAATTGTCATCTAAAAAAATACCGATATTTGCTGATCTTTGCATTGACCTCTGTGGCATGTAGTTGGTTTGTTATGCAATTCTCTTTAGGTGTGCTAACAGAACAAAATGCATGGGTCTTATGCGTGGGAAGTAGTTTGTTGCTAATCATTCCGGAATGATAAGTAAGTGTTTAGCATAGTTATTGACTCTAGAGTTTAAAAGCAAGTTAAAGGATACATGCATGTGAATAAAATAATGATTGAAAACTTAAGAGTCCGTGGTTTTTGGCGCTTTTCAAAACATTCTCAATCATCTGGTCCTCCCTCTTAGGTTGATTGAATGATTTTTTAGAAGGCTTCCTCAAAAATAATAAACAAACCCTATAGCCACAAGATTCTCTCACATCCTACATGTATTTTACTATACACTCTTGTGGTAAAACGTGCATTGGCTTTGCAAATTTCAATTTTCCCAACCCCAATACAAACTTCAAATCAAGTAATCACGAAACAAGCATTTTTTCCCATAAATTCCCATAGGATGACACTTCATACAAAAACTGATGGTCGGATCTCTTTTCAAGCCATGATTAGTAAATATTGCTCGTGCTAAAAACAACTAGTCTATTCATTGAAACACGCAAATAAATTAAAACATTCCACTCATATATTCCTCCCTTTAATGAATTTGATCTTCATATGCTCTTTGCACTCATTTTCATGCAAAGAGGCTATAAAAAATCCCATGCAATCACCCTATGGAATCACTCACAATTTGCAGACCAGCTGTCAAAGAAAATAATCGCGTTATATGAAAAAATTAGTGGTGTCAGTTTGTGGAAGGTCGCATCTTCTCCCATACATTCCTTTATATCATCATCATTCATACTATGGAATAAATAATAAACTTGTGGTCGTAAAATATGAACCCACAAGTGTATCTAGAACTAACTAACTAACTAACTATCTCAACCAGAACTTTTTTCCACTGTAATGAAATGGATGCCAGAAAATTTGCATACCGTCTAACCAGCCTTTCCTTTGTACTGTGTGCCACAATTATGATCATCGTAATCATCAACCTATTGCCCCAAAGTTTAACAGGTCCACTTTTTTTTATACCCTTCATAATTTTACAGTCAAATTTCCCCCTTTTGTATAGTATTATGTCAGGTTTAAGTACCAGGTAGCCAACTAACCTTCATAATAATCATTCAATTACGTAAATCCAAGCAATAAACAAGAAGATAAATACTAATTAAACTTACCATAGAAATTATTGCCACATTTCTTGCCCCTTCCCGTAGGTCCCACAATCCACAGCAACTATTAACTACAGCCATTGTGATTATTTTTCTTTGTTTTTCAACCTCCTTAGACTTAGATATGAATACACAATTTCAGTCAACAATCCTGTAGGAACTCCCCACTGAAAAATGTCTGGTTACGACACTACTACCAACTTTTGATGAAAACAAATTGCCGTATGGAAGTCACGTCCATGCAAATAAACAAACAAGGAGGACTGTCCACTCAATCATAAATACAAACTTGCCAATTACTAATTACACGTTGGCTACTTGTAATCGTTGGTATAGTTTTCCGTATATAGCAGTTAGTTGTTCACAGGTTTTCAATACAAACTCTTTTTATTGATTTCCCAGCAGCTCAGTGTACTATGTACAGTCTTTTAGCTCTGGGAACAAAGTATGCACAGATTGCCCTTTACAAAGGAGAACACGTTGACTGACTGACTAACTGAGAATGATAATCGTGAATGGCTTCATTGGAAACCAAGTGAAAGGCGCATCATCAGCAAGTCAAGCACATAAAGAGGTACTCTGTGTTCACTTTTTTGACAACACCCCTATAGAAGACACACACCAACGCAAAAAAATAGTAAGTGAGTGAATCAGTCAGTTAGTTGACCTGTCCGTATAGTTTCTTAGGTATGACCAAGGGATAGGTTTTGTTCACTTCTCCAAAAGGATTTCCTTCTTGGTCCAGGCATGAGTTTCCCAGAAACAAAATCTTGTTCTGCAAAGAAAAGAATGTTTTCATCTGAGAGTGTACATTTGTCCAAAGGTAAATGGCTGCCTTAAAAGCAGATCGTGTTTGTCTTTTACTATCCACCCAATAATCAGCAGTAGATGCTCCATGGGAATCAAGTGGATTTAATCTTTTGTATGGTAAATGCTGTATACTAACTAAATACTACCTCTAACGAGGCAACGTGTGGATACATTAAATGATACACATGCAAGCCTCATTACCTTAGTTATCGGCCTATAAGTAAGTAAGATACGAAGACTTCAGATAGATGGTTAGTGGCTGTAGCTCTCGTCCATTTATTCATTTGCATAGAAATGTCATGAGTAACCGTTTAAAAGATTTGGACTCCTTTTTCGTGGTTGACATAGATTCTGTACATATTTTGTTTACCATGCATGGCTGTACTTGCTTAATAAGCCAGTGATAGAAAATGCTAATTTGTTTTCAGATCCCTTTGGGGTTTGATTATCAACCATCTAATCTCACCTTAAGCAAAGAAAGGGGCTCGTGCGTGAAGGTGTTATTGGAAAATGATTAGTACAACGCACAACGAACTTGAAATGTCGTTGTTTTTACTCCTACGCCAAAATATAAGATGAAATTTAAATGAAACTGGCCACCTCTTGCAAACACACTTGACAATGAAACAGTGGTCCAAAGGAGGAAAATGCTATACAATTTGAATGCTAACTTACTAACTACTTTCCCAATAACAATAGAGGACAATACGAATCGATAAAATCTAACATTCAAACTAGACTAAACCCATGCATCACTCTTGTGTCTGTCTAGTGACAGCCTATGCGTTCACGTGTGTGGATCTTTGAATTCTTTGTATTCACTCCCAGTGTAAAAAAACAACAGACTGTTTCAATGATAATGTAAAAAGCGCAAATGAATTTTAATGTACCACATGTACCAACTTACTGGTGAAAATTAGATGCAGTGGGACGAGTGTGAGAACACACACACACAGACACTTTGGAATTATTACATTACAAATTGCCCTTGCTAACACTAACAGCAGTTAGTTTGTACGTTTTGTCTATGGAACCGAGCGGAGCTATTGCCAAACTGAATCCAATGGGCACAAAAACTACACATTTATGTACACAGAACTACAACACATAGATACTAGCTAACTAACTATGGAATATTGCATGTAATAAGTTGGCAAGCGAGCACTAACGAATATGAGAAAAGTTCACCTAGCTCTTTGGGAGATTGCACATTTTCCTATCATGTTCTACACTACAGGGAGTAATCTTGGGAGCACCAGTTCCAACTCATGATATCTTTTTGTGTAGTGCATGAACATATTGATAATAATACTGTCTTCTCAAGCCCTTTCTCTGTGCAATAGGTGTATTATCATAATAAATCCCAATGAGCACCACTTGTAAAAAGTTGTAATACCTCTCAATACATTTCTGTGCAAATCAAGAGGCAAAACCCAAGCGACTATGTGGAAGGAAAAAAATCTTCGGCTTACAAAGAAAGGATTTTATCACTTGGCATTTATGTGTTTTCCAGTCCAAAGTTTTTTACAGTCACCTGCATATTTTTTCCTCATCTATTGTTGGGAATCTTACACTATGCTTTCTCAAGCATGCATTCATTACAAACTGGCTACAAAGGATCTAATAGCTGTGCATGTAATGTGATGCAGTAGTGCAAAGTGCATTGACAAACAACATTAGGATTTTTTCACTATTTGCATAATACATACTACAAGTGCGATTGCTGCCATGTACTTTGTTTGTGGTTTGTAGTTTCTAAAATTGTCTTACCATCTCTGTACTAACTACGTGGTGAAGAACAGCACTTTGCTTTTCTGCTACACGCGTTGGCTTTAATACAACTCAGACTATATTACGGCCTATTCAATTGCAATGATAGCCATACATATTATTGCGGCAATTCTGTCACTAAACTTGTATGGAGTATTTAACACATTATGCAACATTAAATAGACACTTGGCATGGTTATTACATACATAATCTCTCAACGGGCTAACTAAGATTTAAATCTTCTTTATTTTTTGCACTAACAGCTAATTAAGATTGTAATCCACTGATAATACCAACTAGCTGGAAACAAAGACAAGTAAAGTTTGCTGGTTAGTTAGTACCTTAGTCTTTATTATGAGTTATTAAAACTTAGTTGGTTACTTTCAACATTTGTTAGCTAACCCAGGGGTCAAGCAATACTAACTAACTGGTTGGTTATAATGCCATCGTAACTATTCAAGTAATTATTTCTCAGCACGATGAGCACTATAATAATAATAATTCTTGGGCCAGAGTGAAACGTCTAGGAGAATGAAAAACCTCATATGAAATTTACTGTCTCTTTACTCACCACATGTTATGCCAAGCGCACTTTTCACATCACATCTTCATCATAAACACGAAATGTAGCGATTTTGTTTTTTGCGGTTTCACAACTCAGTGTAATTACGCAGTCACCGAGATCAAATTATGTCTAAACAATGTGAAAAAGTTGTGTCGTCTCCTTTGGATCACTTCACAGAATGTACTAACTAACTAACCAACTCATTATGACATGTGTGACTCAAGACTACGGAAAAGCAACTAAGGTTTAGATGCGTCCTTGGCTTTTAAGGCTACAGGATCCCGGATGGATGGGCTAAGAGCAAACATGTGTATATGAACCTCAATCTCCGGATGGGATGTGTACTGGTACGTGGTACGCGCGTACTAACTAAAAGAAGTACGTATGATGCTCATAATGGAATGCAATAATAGTATTATGTACTACCACGGGAGACATGATGGTGTAAAAGAGAGAGATGCTTCACAAGATAAAATCTAGTATGTAAAGTGAGTTCGGCAACTGGATAGCACCATTGTAAGAAGAATCTGGCGACTATAGTAGTAGTAGTAAGTAAAGTGAGTGACTGATGAATACTTAAGAGTGAGCACATGCTACCAAAGGTGTTTAAAACACTGGGTCGTACGCTGGAGTAAAAAATTGTGGAGATTTTTACGCTATGCATGTTCGGGAAAACACAGTAATAATAAAAAAATACCCAGGGTGGGTTGGTTATTGGGTCCAGTAGGCACCAATATCTTGGTGTGTATGCTGTATAGCAAATGCAGACAAAACTTTTATGAGTTTTGCCGTTAATAGTGAATTTTTAGGTTGCTGATATTGCATTGTTGGGAAGCTTTTTGAATAATATTTCCATTTGCAAATTGATTTTTTACTACGCATAGAATGAGAATAGTCTGCAAACAAAGTTTTCTTGTGTGATACACTGTGGTCTAATCAGTCATAATGCACTGCGCATTCTAGCTACGTACTACATTCCAAGGAGAGACCATACTCTCGGCCATCCCGAATTCATTTGACATTTGGAGGAAACTATAATATGCTCAAGAAAGTATTTGTGGGACTAGGAGTGAATCCAATGTAGTATGTGAAGGCCTTGGGCTATTTCCCGTGAGGAACGCGAGACGCAAAAAAAACTTTCGTTAGAACATTCTCGCTTGTGCTCCCAAGTGATTCCCTCTCTCCCTGTTGCAGCAGTATTTTTAGAATCTTATGGTTTTCAAGATGACACAATTTTGTCCAATGCTTTCTTTGATACGGATCTGACTAACCAACAAACCAAATGTATAACATATGGATGCACATGTATAGTGTGCGTGCACTACACAAAGCTAACTAACTAAAAGAATCTGGTTCAAATGAAATATGTCCCCTTGCTTGCATGGGAAAGCAATTTTTGGGTATCTGTCTTTAGTTTTGTTTGTAAACCGATTAGTTAGTTAGTTTACCCTTGGTTTTTGGTTCATTTGAACGCCAACTTTGGATTTTCTCAACGATAGATTAGATGAAATAGTAAAAGAATTGCTCAGTTGGCGTCCAAGCTATAGGATAACATTTTCTGTTTTTCTTCAACTAACTGATCACGGCACGAGTACAATTTTCCAGACTTTCCACTTGAATGCTAAATGCACACATAACTGATTAGTTTTCCTAGTAGGCTTGAAACAGTTGTAAGATTGCCCTAAGACAGCCCTGCCGTTTGCACAGGATGTAATAATATGGGTTCAGCCAAAAGGAAAAATTGGTTCAGACACAAATGCGTTACAAATTGTGAAAAAAATGAGTCAGGAGTATACCTTATGAGTTCTTATCAGCCCTGCCCATAAAGCATATATAATCTTTTCTAAAGTCTCTTAAAGATTTAAGGTTCTTTTAAAGCTGCCAAGAGCAACATTCAAAGATAAATCTCATGTCTAGTGTTGTCTTTCAGTTGAACAAAAGTGAAAATAATATGCATACAATGTCATAGGATTAGAACTAGGAGAATTAGGACTACTTTTGTATGCATGTGTGTGCACGCACAATGAATGAAATCCCAATGAATGGCCAGAATTTTTACAAGCAAATGTCAGACTACACCCTGCATTAATACTAAACCCTTTGTTTTCATTGTGGACTCTAATTATGACTTCCATATAGGTGGTATGTACTTGTAGTTTCAAGTAATCAAGCATATGTCACCCAGGAATTTTATGCTTTCAAAGAGGAAATACATTTACAAGTTAGTTAGTTAGTTAGTTACTATCATGAACAAGGTCCCTATAGTGACCAAACAATCCATCCTTTTACAAGGTCGCGCAATGCTCTACTAATCTAACAACATTTTTGAAAAATTGAATTGAGCCCACAGAATTCTTTGCATAATTAGCCTTAACTTG
>Ga0210040_10006345_pt1 | contig 14755 bp, 12 predicted proteins | sample CryGeyCG12114_NA_FD_185462 | JGI IMG/M metagenome (GOLD analysis project Ga0210040, IMG submission 185462) | Groundwater microbial communities from aquifer - Crystal Geyser CG19_WC_8/21/14_NA (SPAdes) (version 2) | ecosystem: Environmental > Aquatic > Deep subsurface > Groundwater | place: USA... | reverse complement strand
GCCGCGGCGGCGCCCACCGGCTAGGCGGCCGCGGCCGCGCGGCGCGCCGCGCGAGCTCATGACTAGGACCGCACTGGTACGGCTGCGTCGACGGGACGCGAGGTCGGGCTCCTCGAGCGCCAAGAACGGTGGTCGTCGGTCGCGGGCTGCGTCGCCAGTCCGGCCCAGCGTGCGGGCGCGAGCTGCGCGGCGTCGGACGGAGCGCCGGTCGCGTCGAGTCGTGCATCCCCGCTGCTCGTGGTCGGTCCTCCCCGTCGTCGCGCATGATGGGCGGTGGTGACCGCTCGTCCCGGCGCCGCGGCGCACGGACGAGGTGCCACGGTGAGGTCCTCGTGGGACCGGCCTGTGATCAACAGCTCCACTCACCACCACGACGCCCCGGCGCAGGACGCTGCCGGGAGCCAGGAGGAGGACCCATGGCGGACGCGGCCCGACGCGACGACGAGCGACCGCGCGGGGACGGCGACCAGCGACCACGCGGGGACGGCGACCAGCGACCGCGCGGAGACGGGACCGACCAGCGCGGTGGGGGAGACCGGCGACCACGTCGGGACGGTGTCGGCCAGAGCAGGGCGGGGGGAGCGGACGCCGGGCGCGGTGGAGGGCGTCCTCCGTCGCGGCGCGGTCCCGACGGCGCTGTCGACAGCTCCGCGGGCGCCGGGCGTGGGGGACCCAGGAGCAGCGGGGGGGCGCGGCGGTCCGCCGGCGACGTCGGCGAGCCGGGGCTGAGGTCGAGCTCGTCCCGGGAGGCGGGGGAGAGGCAGGGTCGTGCGTTCTCCGCGACCGGGGCCGCCGGCCGGGGTCGCGGAGCCGGCCACGAGGGCGGCGCCCAGGGGCACGGCTCCGCGGGCGAGCGCGGTCGTCCAGCCGGCGCGGCGCGCGGCCGCGACGACCGGCGCGAGGGGGTCGGGCCCAGGGGGGCCGGTGGTCGATCCTGGGCCGGGCCCGGATCGGCGGGCCAGGGCGGTCGTGGTGCGCCGTCCGCCGGAGCCCGATGGACGGGGGACTCCGGTCGTGCGGACCGGCGCGGTGACGAGCGCGGTGGCACCTGGCGCGATCGCGACGCGCGCGCCGGTGACGCCGAGCGGTCGCCCCGTCCGCCCCGGGTGGTGGAGCCGCCGATCCCGGAGGACGTCACCGGCAAGGAGCTCGACAAGGAGGTGCGCCGGGACCTCGGCGCCCTCGCCGCGGACAACGCGACGGCGGTCGCCCGGCACCTGGTCATGGTGGCGCGACTGCTCGACGAGGACCCGGGTCTGGCGCTCGAGCACGCCCGCGCCGCGCAGCGGCGCGCGGGGCGCGTCGGTGCCGTCCGTGAAGCCGCTGGGCTCGCCGCCTACCGGGCCGGTGAGTACGACGAGGCCCTCCGGGAGCTGCGCACCGCCCGTCGCCTGACCGGGTCGCAGGAGCACCTGCCCGTGATGGCCGACTGCGAGAGGGGACTCGGGCGCCCCGAGCGCGCGCTGGAGGCGGCCGCCAGTCCCTCCGCCGCCCAGCTGGACCGGGCGGGGCAGATCGAGCTCGCCATCGTCGTCGCGGGAGCCCGGGGCGACCTGGGCCAGCACGACGCCGCGGTGCTCGAGCTCCAGCTGCCCGAGCTCGCGGGAAGGGTGGCCCCGGACCTGCGCGAGGCCCAGGAGCGCCTGCGCGAGGCCCACGAGGACGCCCTCGTCGCCGCGGGGCGCCGGCCGGCGCGGTCCGACCCCGCCGAGGGGGCGGCGCCCGAGGACGACGACGTCGTGCTGTGGGAGGAGGGGTGAGCGCCGGCGGGGTCAGCCCGGTGTCGCCCGAGGACGGCGACGGCCTGGGCACCTACGAGTGGCTCCAGCGGGGCCTCGGCCTCCTCGAGGGCGGGCACGCGGCGGCCGCCGCGACGGTGCTCGAGCGGGTGGCCGCCGAGGAGCCGCGGTCTGCGAGCGTGCTCGAGGCGCTCGCGAGGGCGCAGTTCACGGCGGGGCGACCGGGGGCCGCGGTCAGGACCTTCGAGCGGCTCGCCGAGGTCGCGCCCGACTCCGACTACGCGCGCTTCGGGTACGGGCTGTCCCTGAGGCGCCTCGGCAGGTTGCCGCAGGCCGCGGAGCAGCTGGCGCTGGCGGTCGCCATGCGCCCCCAGCGCACCGAGTACGTCGACGCCCTCACCCGCGTGCGCGCGCTCCTCGAGCCCCGCGACGGCGGGACGCCCTCCCAGCCCGGGTCCGCGCAGGAGGAGGGGGAGCTCGCAGGGCCGGACAGCGCCGAGCCGGGCCTGCTGGACCCCCGGGGCGTCGGCGCGCCCCGAGCGGCCCCTGACCCGGAGCCGTCGGACCACGGCGCCGGGTCGTCGCCGGAGCAGGACAGGGGCTCCCGTGGGTGAGCGCGCCCTCGTCGACGACGTCGAGGTGGTGCTCCTCGACCTGGACGGGACCGTCTACGCGGGCAGCCGCCCCGTCCGGGGCGCGGCCGCGGCGGTCGCCGCGTGCCGCGAACGGGGGGTGTCGCTGCGGTTCGTGACGAACAACGCCTCGCTGCCGCCCCAGGACGTCGTCGACCACCTCGGGCGCACCGATGTCCCCGCGTCGGCGGAGGAGGTCCGGACCTCGTCGCAGGCGGGCGCGCTCCTCGTCCGCGAGCGCTGCGGGCGCGGGGCGCGCGTCCTCGTCGTCGGCGGCCCCGGCGTGGCGCACGCCTGCCGCGAGGCGGGCCTGGAGCCGGTGACCTCCGCGGACGACGACCCCGTGGCCGTCCTGCAGGGCTTCGGCCCCGACGTGGGCTGGGCGCAGCTGACGGAGGCCGCCTACGCGATCCGCGCCGGGGCGACGTGGGTCGCCACCAACGTCGACACCGTGCTCGCGCGCGAGCGCGGGCTCGCTCTCGGCAACGGCAGCCTGGTGGCGGCCGTGCGCACGGCCACGGGCGCCGAGCCCGTCGTCGCGGGCAAGCCCCAGCGGCCGCTGCTGGACGCGGCGGCGGACGGCCGGACCGCGCTGGTCGTGGGCGACCGGCTCGACACGGACGTCGCCGGGGCCCGCGCCGCCGGCATGAGCAGCCTGTGGGTCGCGACGGGCGTGGACGACGTCCGGGCGGTGCTGTCGGCCGAGCCCGACCAGCGTCCGGACCACCTCGGGGCCGACCTGGGGGCGCTGCTCGAGCCGGCGGCCGCGGTGGAGCGCAGCGGTCCTGCCCACGACCCGGCCTGGCGCTGCGGGGATGCTGTCGTGACGCGCGGCGGCGAGGGCCTCGTGGCGGCCGCCGGTGGCGAGCCCCTGGACCTCCTGCGCGCGGCGTGCGCCGCGCGGTGGGAGCTCGGCGACGTGGTGGTCACCGAGGACCTCCTGCGCAGGCTGGCTCCCCTCGACGCCAGGTAGCGTGCCGGCCGTGACCGCCGGCGACCACCTCCTGCGCCCCGGGCCCGGTGCCGTGCCCGGGGTCGTGCCCGGTGGTGGACCCAGCGGTCCGCGACCGGCAGGCCCCCGACGGCCCGGCCCGGCGCCGGGCCCGCGACCGGGTGCTCGACCCGGCGAGGCGGGCTCGGGCGACCACGGCTCGGGCGACCACGGCTCGGGCGACCACGGCTCGGGCGACCACGGCTCGGGCGACCTCGGCTCGGGCGACCTCGGCTCGAGCGCTCGTGGTCCGGGGGACCGTGGCGCGGAGAAGCGCGACGCGGCGCCCGACCGCGGCGACGCCGGCCAGCACGACGCCGAGGTCGCGCAGGTCCTCGCCGACCTGGGGGCCACGCCCGCGGACGCGCCGCCGCTGGCGCAGGCCGCGGCGCTCGAGCGGGTGCAGGAGCGCCTCGCGCGGCGCCTGTCGGGCGCGGCGCGGTGAGCGCCCCCCGGCGCCAGCGGCTGGACGCCGAGCTCGTCCGCCGGGGCCTCGCCCGCTCGCGCCAGGAGGCCGGTGAGCTGGTCGGCTCGGGTGCGGTGCTGGTCCGCGGTCAGCGCGCGAGCAAGGCGGCCACGCAGGTCGAGCGCGCCGACCCGATCCTGGTCGAGCAGGTGCGCGCGGGCGAGGGGCCGGAGGGCTCCGGGCGGCGCTGGGCGAGTCGTGGCGCGCACAAGCTGCTGGGGGCGCTCGCCGCCTTCCCGGACGTCGTGGTCGCCGGGCGGCGAGGGCTGGACGCCGGGGCGTCGACGGGCGGGTTCACCGACGTCCTGCTCGACCGCGGCGCGGGACGGGTCCTCGCCGTCGACGTCGGCTACGGGCAGCTGGCCTGGCCCGTGCGCAGCGACGCGCGCGTCGTCGTCCTGGACCGCACCAACGTCCGCGCTCTCGAGCCCGACGTCGTCCGGTCGTCGCTCGGCGAGCTCCCCTCCCTCGTCGTGGCCGACCTGTCCTTCATCTCCCTGCGGCTCGTGCTGCCCGCGCTGGCCGCCTGCAGCGGTGCCGGCGCCGACCACCTGCTCATGGTGAAGCCGCAGTTCGAGGTGGGGCGCGAGCGCCTCGGCGCCGGGGGCGTCGTGCGGGACGCGGACGCGCGGGCGGGCGCGGTGCTCGAGGTCGCCCGCTCCGCGGGCTCGAGCGGCCTCGCGGTCGTCGGCTGCGCCGCGAGCCCCCTGCCCGGCCCGAGCGGCAACGTGGAGTACTTCCTGCGCCTGCGCGCCGGCGGCGGCTCCGTCGCCACCGGCGAGGTCGCGCCCGAGGACCTGGAGGAGCTGGTGCGCGGCGCCGTCGCGGCGGGCCCCACGGGCGCCGGGACGCCGTCCACCCCGGTGCGCGGCGCTGCCGCCGCCACGGGAGGTGCGCGGTGAGCCGCGGGCCGGCCGACCCCGGACGGGCGGGCACGTCGACGACGACGCAGGAGGAGGCGGCCGTGGCCCCCAGGACGACCGGCACCACCCCGGACGGGCTCGACGCGGCCGGTGACCAGCGCACGGTGCTGGTGCTGACCCACACCGGGCGGGAGGCCGCGGTCAGCGCCGCCCGCGAGCTCGTCACCCTGCTGCGGGCGAAGGGCCTGAGGCCGGTGATGCTCGCCGACGAGGTGATCGACATCCCCGACGTCGAGGACGTGCCGGTCCTGGACCTCGGAGACCTCGAGGACTCCGTCGTCCAGGGCGCCGAGATGGTCGTCGTCCTCGGCGGCGACGGGACCATCCTGCGCGCGGCCGAGCTCGTGCGGCACCAGCCGGTGCCGCTCCTCGGGGTCAACCTCGGGCACGTGGGCTTCCTCGCCGAGAGCGAGCGCGACGACCTGGCCCGCACGGTCGAGCGCATCGCCGCCGGCGACTACGTCGTCGAGGAGCGCATGACGCTGGACGTCCGCGTGCTGCGCGACGGCGAGGTCGTCGCCACCTCGTGGGCCGTGAACGAGGCCAGCGTCGAGAAGGCGGACCGCGAGCGGATGCTCGAGGTCGTCACGGAGGTCGACGGCCGGCCGGTGTCCGTCTTCGGGTGCGACGGCGTCGTCATGGCCACCCCCACCGGCTCCACCGCCTACGCGTTCTCGGCGGGCGGGCCCGTCGTGTGGCCCGAGGTCCAGGCGCTGCTCATGGTGCCGATCTCGGCGCACGCCCTCTTCGCCAAGCCGCTGGTGACCTCTCCGCGCTCGGTCCTCGCGGTCGAGGTCTTCTCGCGCACCCCCGGCGGCGGCGTCCTGTGGTGCGACGGGCGGCGCACGGCCCAGCTGCCGCCGGGCTCGCGCATCGAGGTGACGCGCGGGGTGCACCCCCTGCTGCTCGCGAGGCTGTCCGAGGGGCCCTTCACCGACCGCCTCGTCGCCAAGTTCCGGCTGCCCGTCGAGGGCTGGCGCGGCCCCGTCGACCTCGACGGCGGCGGCGACGGTGGCGACGGTGGCGACGGCGCGGCGGACGACGCGAGCGGGCCGGGCGCGAGACGCTGAGGCGTGCTCGAGGAGATCCGCATCCGCGACCTCGGGGCCATCGACGCCTCGGCGCTCGAGATCGGCCCCGGGCTCACCGTCCTGACCGGGGAGACCGGTGCGGGCAAGACCATGGTCGTGACCAGCCTCGGTCTGCTGCTCGGCGCGCGCGCCGACCCCGGCGCGGTGCGGTCCGGAGCCCGGTCGGCGGTCGTGGAGGGCCGCTTCACGCTGCCCGCGGGCGGTGCACCGGCGCTCCGGGCGCAGGAGGCCGGCGCGGAGCTCGAGCGGGGCGACGACGGCCGCGCGGAGATGCTCGTCTCGCGGACCGTGGCCGCGGGCGGCCGCAGCCGCGCGCACGTCGGCGGGCGTGCCGTGCCCAACGGGCTGCTGGGGGAGCTGGCGGACGACCTCGTCGCCGTGCACGGCCAGAGCGAGCAGGTGCTGCTGCGCTCGCCGGCGCGCCAGCGTGAGGTCGTGGACGCGAGCGCCGGCGAGGACGTCGCCGTGCCGCTCGTCCGCTTCCGCGCCGCCTACGAGCGGCACCGCGTCGTGCGCGCGGAGCTGGAGGACATCCGGACCCGGGGGCGCGAGCGCGCGCAGGAGGCAGACCTGCTGCGCCACGGGCTCGAGCGGGTCGAGCGGGTCGACCCGCAGCCCGGCGAGGACGTCGCGCTCGCCGAGGAGGCCGAGCGCCTCACCCACGCGGAGGACCTCCGGCTCGCAGCCGGCACCGCCCGGGCGGCGCTGACGGGGGAGGACGACGGAGCCTCGGACGGGGGCGACGCCGTCAGCGCCGTCGAGGCGGCGCGGCGGGCGCTGGACGCCGTCCGCGACCACGACCCCGCCCTCGCGGCGCTGGCGGACCGGCTCGCGGAGGTCTCGGTCCTGGTGGTCGAGGCCGGCGCCGACGCCGCCGGGCACCTCGCGGTGCTGGAGGCGGACCCGGCCCGGCTCGCGGTGGTGCAGGAGCGCCGCGCCGAGCTGACCGCGCTGGTGCGCGCCTACGGCGAGGACGCCTCGGGCGTCCTGACCTGGGCCCGCGACGCCTCCCGCCGCCTCCTGGAGCTCGAGGGCGACGACGACCGGGTGGACGAGCTGGCGCGCGAGGAGGCTGCGCTCGCCGTCGAGCTGGAGGAGCTCGCCGACCGCCTGCACGCCGCCCGCGCCGCAGCGGGGGAACGGCTGGCGGCCGCGGCCACGGCCGAGCTCGCGGCCCTGGCGATGGGCGGCGCGCGCCTGGAGGTCCGAGTGGAGCGCACCGGGCGGCTGGCGGCCACCGGCGGCGACGACGTGGTGCTGCTCCTCGCCGCGCACGCCGGGGCGGAGCCCCGCCCCCTCGGGCGCGGCGCGTCCGGCGGCGAGCTGTCCCGCGTGATGCTCGCCCTCGAGGTCGTCCTCGCCGAGGCCGACCCCGTCGAGACCTTCGTCTTCGACGAGGTGGACTCCGGCGTCGGCGGCCGGGCGGCGGTCGAGATCGGGCGTCGCCTCGCCGTCCTCGCCGAGCGCTCGCAGGTGCTCGTCGTCACGCACCTGCCCCAGGTGGCCGCCTTCGCCGACCACCACCTGCTCGTCGAGAAGGGCGGGGACGGCAGCGTCGTCGCGAGCGGCGTCCGGGCCCTGGACGACGAGGGCAGGGTCGCCGAGCTCGCCCGCATGTTGGCGGGCCAGGGCGGGTCCTCCAGCGCACGGGCCCACGCCGCCGAGCTGCTGGACGGAGCTCGGCGGACGTAGGCCCGGGTCGCTATCGGGCGCCCTGTCGCGCACGGGCGCAGGCGCTCCCGCGCACCCGCCCCCGCTGCCGGCGCCCGCGAGCCGAGCGCGGGTCGAGGACCCGACGTGGGACCATCTGGGCGATGAGACGAGTCCTGCGCCGGCGCCCGGGGACGCCCACCGCCCCCGCTCCCGGCGGCGTGCTGCGCCTGGACCGCCGCACGAAGGACCTGACCAAGCGGATCCAGCCCGGGGACGTGGCCCTGGTCGACCACGAGGACATCGATCGCGTGGCCGCCGACGCCCTCGTGGCGGCGCGCCCGTCGGCCGTCGTCAACGCCGCCGCGAGCACGTCCGGGCGCTACCCGAACCTCGGTCCGCAGATCCTGCTCGACGCCGGCGTCGTGCTGCTGGACCGGGTGGGGCCGGGCGCCATGACGGCGCTGCGCGAGGGTCAGGTCGTGCGCGTGGACGGCGACCGCCTGCTCCTGGTCGACGACGACGGCGAGCGCGAGGTCGCCAGCGGCGTCCTCCAGACGCCGGAGACCGTGGCCGCGGCCATGGAGGCCGCTCGCGAGGGGCTGAGCGCCCAGCTGGAGGCCTTCGCGGCCAACACGATGGAGTACATGCTCCGCGAGAAGGACCTCCTCCTGGACGGCGTCGGCGTCCCGGACGTGCGCACGTCCTTCACGGGGCGCCAGGCGCTGGTCGTCGTGCGCGGGTACCACTACCGCGAGGACCTGGCCACGCTGCGGCCCTACATCCGCGAGTACCGGCCGGTCCTCATCGGGGTGGACGGCGGCGCCGACGCCGTGCTGGAGGCCGGGCACGGACTCGACATGGTCGTGGGGGACATGGACTCGGTCTCCGACGCGGCGCTGACCAGCGGGGCGGAGATCGTCGTGCACGCCTACCGGGACGGGCGGGCGCCCGGGCTGGAGCGGGTGCGCGCCCTCGGCGTCGAGCCGGTCGTCTTCCCCGCCACGGGCACCAGCGAGGACGTGGCCATGATGCTCGCGGACGACAGCGGAGCGGAGCTGATCGTCGCGGTGGGCACCCACGCGACCCTGGTGGAGTTCCTCGACAAGGGGCGGGCCGGCATGGCCAGCACGTTCCTGACGCGCCTGCGCGTGGGCGGCAAGCTCGTCGACGCCAAGGGCGTCTCGCGGCTGTACCGCCAGCGCATCTCCACGGCCCAGGTCGTCGCCCTGATCCTCGCCGGTCTGCTGGCGCTGCTGGTCGCGCTGCTGTCGACGTCCGCGGGGCAGACGCTCGTGGCCCTGCTCGGCGCCCAGCTCGACGTCCTGCTCTCGCCGCTGCGCTCGTGGTCCGGCTGAGGCGGCGCGGCGCCGGCGCCGCAGCCGACCGGGCCCCAGCACCGGCGACCGTGCGCGCCGCCGGGCAGACCTCCCCGCTCCGGCGGGCGCGACCCCTCTCAGGAGGACCCTGGTGATCGACTTCCGCTACCACCTCGTCTCGCTCGTCGGCGTGTTCCTCGCGCTCGCGATCGGCGTGGTGCTCGGCGCCGGCCCCCTGCGCGACTCGATCGGCGACACGCTGTCGGGCCAGGTGGACCTGCTGCGCGAAGACCGCCTGCAGCTGCAGTCCCAGGTGGACGACCTCGCGGCCCAGCTGGACGCGCGGGACGCGGTGCTGACGTCGCTCGCCCCCGTCGTCGCGGGCTCGGCGCTCAGCGGGACCAGCACGGTCGTCGTCGCCCTCCCCGGTGCGGACCCCGAGGTGGTCGCCGACCTCGCCGGCGCCGTCGAGGACGCCGACGGCTCGGTCAGCGGCGTCGTGCAGGTGGAGGACGAGTGGATCGCCCCCGAGTCCGCCGCCCAGCGCGAGGACGCCGCGGCCTCCCTGCCGGAGCAGGCCCTGGGGTCGCTGCCCGCGGACGAGGTCGGCACCCCCGCCACCCTGGCGGCGGCGCTGGCGGACGCCGTGGTGGCGCCCGGTCCGGCGCTGGGCGGCACGGCCTCGGTCGCGGGCCCGGAGGTGCTGGACGTCCTCGTGGGAGCGGACCTGCTGTCCCTGGACGGCGACCCGGCGCTGCGGGCGGGGACGGCGCTCGTCGTGGCCCCCGGGGCGGAGTCCGAGCCGGGCGCCGGGGACGAGGCGTGGCTGGCCTCCCGCTCGGCAGCCGATCTCGCGCTGCTGGCAGCCCTCGACGCGGCCAGCGGAGGCGTGGTCCTCGCCGGGCCCGCGACCGCGGCGGACGACGGGGGCGCGCTGGCGGTCCTGCGCCAGGACGGGCTCGCGGCCCAGGTGAGCGGCGTCGACGGCGCGGCGTCGCCCGCGGGCTCCCTCGTCGCGGTCCTCGCCCTGCGCGAGCAGGTGGAGGGGGGCGCCGGCCAGTACGGCTCCCGCCAGGGCGCCAGCGCGGCCCTGCCCACGCCCGGTGCGGCGGGCGCGGACGACGGCGGTGAGGGGTGAGCTCGCGCGCCGTCCCCGCGGCGGCTGCTGCGGCGTGCTCGGCCGGGGCCTGGGCGGCCGCCCGGCGCCTGCGCGGCGCGCCCGCCGGCGCGCGCTGGGAGCGCAGCAACCACCGCGGGCGCCCGCTGACCCTGCTGGAGGGCCCCGCCCTGGCGCTGGGCTCGCTCGCCGGGGTGGTGGCCGCGCCCCTGCCGGGGCGCGTCCGCGCCGGCGCGGCGCTGGCGACCGGGGTCGCCGCGGCGCTCGGGGCCGTGGACGACCTCGCGGGGTCGTCCGGGGCGCGCGGGCTACGGGGCCACCTGGGGGCGCTCGCCTCCGGACGGCTCACGACGGGCGGCCTGAAGGTGCTCGGCATCGGCCTCGGCGGCCTCCTGGGCGCTGCGCTCGTCGACGGCCCGCGGGAGGACGACGCGCCCGCGGGCGACGCCGTCGACCGGCTCGTCGCCGGTGCGCTCGTCGCCGGGAGCGCCAACCTCGTCAACCTGCTCGACCTGCGCCCCGGGCGGGCCCTCAAGGCCGTCCTCCTCCTCGGCCACCTCGTGGGCGGGGCGGGCGTCCCGGGCTCGCGCCCCGGCGGGCCGCTGGCAGCTGCCGGAGCCGGGGCCGCAGCCGCCCTGCTCGTCCCCGACCTGCGGGAGCGGGGCATGCTCGGCGACTGCGGGGCGAACGCGGCCGGGGCGCTGCTCGGCACCGCGCTGCTGACCCGGACCCGCTCGCGCCGGACCCGGGGAGCGGTCCTCGCCGGCGTCCTCGCCCTGACGGCGGCCTCGGAGCGCGTCAGCTTCACGCGCGTCATCGAGTCCACCCCGCTCCTGCGCGAGCTGGATCGCCTGGGGCGCCCCGGCGGACCCGCCCTGACCCCCCGCCGCGGCGGACCCGCCCCGACCCCCCGCCCCGCCGGACCCGCCCCGGGCGCCTCGGCGACGACCCCCCGGTCGTGAGGGGTCTCGGCCGCGGGCTGCTGGGCGCGGCCGCCCTCATCGCGGGCCTCACGGTGCTCGCCCGCGTCGTGGGCTTCCTGCGAGGGCTCGTCTTCACGGCCGGCGTGGGCAACGCCACCGTCGTGGGCGAGGCCTACAACGCCGCGAACACGGTGCCCAACGTGCTCTTCGAGGTGGTCGCGGGCGGCGCGCTCGCCGGCGCCGTGGTGCCGCTGCTCGCCGGGCCGCTCGGACGGGGCGACCGCCGCGAGGCCGACCGGGTCGCCGGGGCGCTGCTCGGCTGGACGCTGCTCCTGCTCGTGCCCGCGGCGGTCGCCGTGGCCGCCCTGGCCGGTCCCCTGTCCCACCTCCTGCGCCCCGGGGCCGACCTCGCCGACCAGCGGGCGCTCGTCGCCCTCATGCTCGTCGTCTTCGCGCCCCAGGTCCTCCTGTACGGGCTCGGGGTCGTGCTCACCGGCGTGCTCCAGGCGCAGCGCCGCTTCGCGTGGCCGGCGCTGGCGCCGCTCCTGTCGAGCCTGGTCGTCGTCGGCGCCTACCTCCTGTACGCGCAGCTGGTCGAGCCCGGCGGAGGAGGTGCGGCGACCGGGTCGGCGGCCCTGGCTGTGCTCGCCGGGGGCACCACGCTCGGCGTCGTGGTCCTCACGCTGCCGCTGCTGGCGCCGGTGCTCGCGAGCGGCCTGCGACCGCGGCCGGCCCTGCGCTTCCCGCCGGGCGTCCTGCGCCGGGCCCGGGGCCTCGCCGCCGCGGGCCTGCTGGCGCTGCTCGCCCAGCAGGCGGCCGTCCTCACGGCCCTGCTGCTGGGCGGGCGCCTGGGGGACCCGGCGCCCGGCTCCTTCAGCGTCTTCGTGCAGGTGGTGCAGCCGGTCTCGTTCCTGCCCTACGCCGTGCTCGCGGTGCCCCTCGCGACGAGCGCCTTCCCCCGGCTCGCCGACCTGGCGGCGCGCGGCGACCTCGACGGCTACGCGCGGACGGCGTCGACCAGCACCCGCGCCGTCGTGCTCGTGGCGCTGCTCGGGGCGGCCCTGCTGGTCGCCGTCGCCCCCGCCGTCGAGGTCCTGTACGCGGGGCTCGACGCGGGGCGGGTCCCGGCGGCGGCGGACGCCGGCGCGGGGGCGCCCGCGGCCGGCGGAACCGCCTACGCCGTCGTCTCCGCGGCCGTCACCGCCGTGGCGCCGTCCCTGCTGGGGCTCTCGCTCGTCGCCCACGTCGGGCGCGCGCTGTACGCGCTGGAGCGCGGGCGCGCGGCGGCGACGGCCACGGTGGCCGGGTGGCTCGTCGTCGTGGGGGCCGAGGTGGTGCTGGCCGCCGCGCTGCCCGGGCGCGCCCGCCTCGTGGCGCTGGCCGCCGGGACGAGCCTGGGGATGGCGGTCGCCGCGGTGCTCCTGCTGCGGGCGCTGCGGGGCGCCGCCGGCCCGCGGGCCGTCGAGGGCGTCGGCCGGACCCTGGCCGCGTCGGCCGCGGCGGGCCTCGCGGGCGGCACCGCCGGGCGGCTGCTGGTGGACGCGCTCCTGGGCGCGGTCGGGAGCACCGTCCGGGGCGCCGTGCTCGCGGCGGCCGGGGGCGCCGTCGTCGCCTGCCTCGTCGTGGCCGCGGTCGCGGCGCTGCTCGACCGGCGCGCGGCCTCCGCCGCCGTCGCCCGCCTGCGCGGCGCCACCGGCGCCCGACCCGGTGGGCGCCCGGCCCGCAGGCCGGAGCGGGACGGCGGCGACGACCGGGACGACGACCGGGACCACGAACGGGACGACGACCGGGACGGCCAGCGGAGCGGGGAGGGGCGGGCATGAGGGTGGTGCTGCTCGCCGGGCACGCGACGGGCGGGATCGCCGGTCACGTGGCCCAGCTCGCCGAGGGGCTCACCGGGGCGGGCGTGGACGTGGTCGTGGCCACGAGCGGACCCACGGCCGACCGCTGGGACCGGTTGGCCGCCGCAGCCGGAGCCGCGGTCGGCACGGGGGCCGAGCTCTCCGGCGACGGGCCCGTGGACCGGGCCGCGGGGGACGAGGGGGCCCCGTCCGGCCCGCCGCGAGGACGCCGCCGCGCGCCCGTGCTGCGGCTGTGGCCGCAGCTGCGGCGCCCGCTGGAGGCGCTGCGGCGCCTGCGCCGGCTGCGGCGCGCGCTGGTGGCCGCCGACCTCGTGCACGCGCACGGCCACCAGGCGGGCCTCCTGGCGGTGCTGCTGACGGGAGGGCGGCTCCGTCGGGGAGCACCGCGCGGCCAGGACGGCGCACGGCGCCGTCCGGCCGTCGTCGTGACCTGGCACAACGCCGTCCTGCGGCCGCCGCGCAGCGTCGGCCGCCGCGCCCTCGCCGCCGCGGAGCGGCTGCAGGCCCGCGGTGCGGACCTGCTCACCGGCGCCTCGGGGGACCTCGTCGCGCGCGCGCTCGAGCTCGGGGCGAGGAGCCCGGAGCTGACGCCCGTGGCCGTCCCGGACCGCGCCGCCGACGGGGGGCGCGAGCGCGGCGGGACCGTCCCGGCGCGTGTCCCCCCGGGTCTGGAGGACCTGCCCCCGGGCGCGCTCGTCGTGCTGACCGTGAGCCGGCTCGCCGCCCAGAAGGACTTGCCGACGCTGGTCCGGGCTGCGGCCCGCCTCGTCGACCCGGGAGCCGGTGGTGCCCTCCGGCCCGTCGACGGGCACGAGCCCGGGCCCGACGCCGGGCGCGCGGTGCTCTGGTGCGTGGTGGGCGACGGCGACCCGGACGTGGAGCGCCGGGTCCGGCGCCTCGTCGCGGACCTGGGGGCGCCGGTGCGCCTGCTGGGGGCGCGCTCGGACGTGCCGGCGCTGCTGGCCCGGGCCGACGTCTTCGCCCTGGCGAGCACGTGGGAGGCGCGGTCCCTGGCGGTGCAGGAGGCCATGGCTGCCGGTGTGCCGGTGGTGGCCACGCGCACGGGCGGGCTCCCGGACCTGCTCGAGGGCGTGGGGGCGCTCGTCCCGGTGGGGGACGAGCGCGCGCTGGCCGACGCAGTGGCGGCCCTGCTCCTGGACCCGGTGGCGCGCGAGGCGGCGGGGCGGGCCGCGCGGGCGGCCTTCACCGCCCTCCCGGGGCCGCGGGACGTGCTGCGGGGCTGGCTCGACCGCTACGCGCGGCTCGTCGCGGCACCGGGTGGCCGGTCCCCGAGCGGGCGGCAGCGCTGATACCGTCGAACTCCGTGGTGGAACGCGGTCTCTCCAGGTCAGACGGCCCGCTCATCGGCGGCCGCACGCGGCACATCTTCGTGACCGGGGGGGTGGCGTCGTCCCTCGGCAAGGGGCTGACGGCCTCCAGCCTCGGCCACCTCCTGCGGGCGCGCGGCCTGCGGGTGTCCATGCAGAAGCTGGACCCGTACCTCAACGTCGACCCCGGGACGATGAACCCGTTCCAGCACGGCGAGGTCTTCGTCACCGAGGACGGCGCGGAGACCGACCTCGACATCGGCCACTACGAGCGCTTCCTCGACGTCGACCTCGACGCGGCCGCGAACATCACGACCGGCCAGGTCTACTCCGAGGTCATCGCCAAGGAGCGCCGCGGTGAGTACCTCGGCGACACCGTGCAGGTCATCCCGCACATCACCGACGAGATCAAGGCGCGGATGCGGGCCAAGGCGGCGCCCGGCCCCGACGGCGAGCCCGCTCCCGACGTCATCATCACCGAGGTGGGCGGCACGGTCGGCGACATCGAGTCGCTGCCCTTCCTCGAGGCCGCGCGCCAGGTGCGCCGCGACGTGGGCCGCGACAACGTCTTCTTCGTGCACGTCTCGCTGGTGCCCTACATCGGCCCCAGCGGGGAGCTGAAGACCAAGCCCACGCAGCACTCCGTGGCGGCGCTGCGCAACATCGGCATCCAGCCCGACGCGATCGTCTGCCGCTCCGACCGGCCGATCCCCG